>Ga0304729_1000024_pt1 | contig 104163 bp, 104 predicted proteins | sample C_131016_MF_Meta_FD_190475 | JGI IMG/M metagenome (GOLD analysis project Ga0304729, IMG submission 190475) | Freshwater microbial communities from Lake Croche, Canada to study carbon cycling - C_131016_MF_MetaG (v2) (version 2) | ecosystem: Environmental > Aquatic > Freshwater > Lake | place... | reverse complement strand
GCGCGGCATTCCTCACGATATTCAAAATAGCCTGAATGAGCAGATCACCATCCCCCATCACCAAAGGAATGCTGGGATCGTAGTCTCGCTCGATCACGATACCGGCGGGCACTTCAACCTGGACCAACTGACGAACCCGCTCGAGAACCTTGTGAATATTGGTTGGCTCCATGGTCAACGGTTTGTTCGGTCCCAGCATCCGGTCCACCAGGGACTGCAGCCGATCCGATTCATCCATGATGATCTGCGTGTATTCGCGAAGCTCCTCGTCAAACAACTCCCTTTGCAACAGCTGGGCCGCTCCCCGAATTCCCCCCAAGGGATTCTTGATCTCATGCGCAAGTCCCCGCAGCAACATCCGGGCCGCATTCTGCTGGGTCAGGATCTGTTGTTCCATCGAGATCCTGATGTGTCGATCGACCTGCTCAATCTCCACCACCAGCCAATCAATTTGGTTATTTTCTTGGACCGGAACCATCGTCATCGTCACGGTGACCGGGTGTGAGGGGGGACCCAGGGTCATGTTGCGTTTGCTTAAGGTTTCGCCCCACTCCAGCGCACGTCTGAAATCCGCTTCAATACCCCGATCACCCAGCAGAAAAATCTCTCGCGCACGGAGCCCTATGATCTGACGAGCACTGACCGCGAGCAGCATTTCCCCGGCGAGATTGATCGACACCAACCGACAGTTGGCATCGAACAACAGGACCGCGTTGGTCAGGTGGTCAAGGATCCTGATCGTATGGGGTTGATCCGTATCGTGATTCATGGCGACATCCCTGCAATTATGGGGCCAGCCTTTGGCCAGCGTGCCGCCGACCCAGGAAACCGAAAAGACGCACCAAATTAGGGCCTTTCGGCGCCGACATCAAGCGCCATGTTGGGGCATACCAGAATCAAGGACGTGCCATGGCGGGATCCCATTTCCCCACCACGCCTTTTTCGTGGAGGTTTTGGAGAAACTCGAGGCCAAAGCCCGTCACCTCGGCCATTGAAAGCCCCGCCAGAGAAGGCGCCATGGCGGACAGCAGCTGGCCAACAGGAATCCCGGCCTCGTCTTTTATCCCAGCAAGGAGATCAGAGGCAAATGGACTCAACTCGATGAAGCGGACCTCATCGTGACGATCACGAAAAACCAAAAGCTGTTGCGCATGGTCAAGCGGTCCCTCGGGTCTAAAATGGGGGCCGATCTGCTGCACCGGATAATCGTAGGCGAGATGAAAGGCGACTTTCGAAAAAACCAGCGGGGTCTTGGAGAGGCCCTCAGCAAACTGAGGGTCCCACGGCGGCGGCTCAAAGCGGGCCACCTGAAGTGCTAATTCCACCCATTCGTAATGGGCAAGCGCCGAGAGAAAGGGTGGATCCTGTGATCGCGGCTGACGCTCAACCGCAAGATAATCAACAAACTCCGAGGCAATCTCATTAAACAGCGGGCTTCGGGCAGCGTGCTCACGATAGAAATCCCGGATCAGTTGCGCCCAGTCTTGGTCACTGAAAAGGCTTTTCAAGACCGGAAAACCGCACCCGATGAAACTCTCCATATTGTTGAAAAAAAGCTCACGATAGACCTTGATTCGTCGCTCATCGACCGCTTTTGGCGGTGGATTCCTCAAAGGATCGCGAAGGTGCGCAGCAAAGGTGGCCTGAAGCGCCTTAAAGTTCGGTCGCTGTTCACCCATGCGCGACCGCCGCTGTTTGCATGGTCCCGTGCTGAAGCTGATCAATCCGCTCCAGTTCAGGCTTTAGATCCTGAAGGGGAGGAATATTGAAGTCCCGCTCCAACAGGGTCGGAAGGACCCCAAAGCGATCATACGCTGAGGATAATAAAGCCCAGACCGGCGCCACCGGGGAAGCGCCATGGGTATCAATCAAAAGGTCATCCGCCTCGACGTAATGTCCGGCGATGTGGAGCCCTGATATCCTAAAACCGGGTAGCTTTGCCAAAAAGGCGTCCGCGGAATATTGATGGTTGACGCTGTTGACATAGACGTTGTTAACGTCAAGGAGAAGATCACAGTCAGCGAGGTCAAGCACCGCAAGGAGAAAGTCAATCTCTTCCATGTCCTGACCTGGGGCTGCATAGTAGGAGACGTTTTCGATCGCAACCCGACGCTCAAGGATCTCTTGAGTCTGAGTGATCCGGCGAGCCACATGCACGGCCGCCTCCTCAGTAAAGGGAATCGGCATCAAATCATAAAGATGCCCCTGATCGGAGCAATAACTGAGATGTTCGCTATAAGCGAGAATGCCGTGGTCGTCGAGGAAGGTTTTGAGTTCCCCAAGGAACGCAAGATCCAAGGGATCCGTACTGCCGAGGGACAGCGACAGTCCATGGGCACTGAACGGGGTGGATTCGGTTAATCGCCGAAATAAGCGACCCAATCGCCCACCCACACGCATCCAGTTCTCAGGGGCTATCTCGAGGAACTGAATCGGTTCAGGAATGGCCTTGCAAAGAGCATCGAGGTGGATCCGCCGCAAAGCAAGACCGACCCCCTTCAGCGACAATGGCACGGCTCCCAGCATGGCCAATAGCGAGGAGCTAGAGACCTCTTACTGAGGCGCAGCTGGCTGCCCCATCTTCATGCCGGCGCACTTCCCTTCCATCGCCTTGCTCTCTTCTTGTGGCGACTTCTTGGCCTGTTCCATCATGGCCCCGCAATTCATTTCAGGGTTTTTCATCATTTGGCCGCCGCACTTTCCTTCTCCACAAACCATTTCCTTGGTCTGCTTGGTATCCTTCGCGGCATCGGGGACCGGAACATATTCAGCCACTTGCACATACCCCCCAGTCAATTCCTTCATGGCGAAGGGATTTTCCGTCGCGGCCACGCCGGCGGAAAAGGAAGAAGCTACAGCGACGCCCAAAACAGCGGAAAAACTTTTTTTATTCATATCGTCTCCTCGGTTGGTCAAAATCGATTGAACCCAAAACGCTGAGGGCCATGACAAGGGGGCCGCTCAAAGCATGGGGTCATGATGCGCATTATTTTTTAAGTGACAGGCGCGACTATTCTCACACACCGCCCCATTTTATGCATAAAACGATTAGAGTGAACCCTGACCCTAAGGTTCCCCCACTCGGAGGGTGGGGCCCAGGACCTCCTCACCATGGCAAGCCGTTCACGCATCGGCTATCCTCTTGGCCTATGCCGGGCCCTTTAGAGGCCAGGGATCCCTTAAACCATTCAGAGAAAACGATCCATGTTCTGCCGACATTGTGGAAGTGAAGTAAAGGAGAAGGCCGTGGTCTGCAGCGGCTGCGGTGAAAACATCGGTGACGGTGATAGCCTCGCTTTGACCGGTGAAGCCAATCCCAAAGCGTCGTGGAGCTGGTTCACCATGTTTGTGACCATCGGCGTGATTACCCTGCTGCTGCTCATCGCCATCATCGCCGGCCTCTGATCTGGGGTTAAAGCCAGCCCGCAAAGGGTTTGCCCCATTCAGATCTTCAGAACGTGCTGACGGTAATAAAGGAGTTCAGCGATGGATTCCCGAACATCGTCCAGTGCTCGGTGGTTTCCCCGCTTGGTGAATCCGGCCATCAGATGAGGCGCCCAGCGGGAGGTCAACTCCTTCAAGGTAGAGACATCGAGGTTCCGGTAATGAAAATAGGCCTCAAGATGCGGCATCCCGCTGGCCAGAAACCGTCGATCCTGACAGATACTGTTGCCACAGATGGGCGAGGCCCCTTGAGGAACCCATTGCGCGAGAAAGTCGAGGGTCTCCCTTTCAGCCTCCTGCGCCTTAAGGGAACTCTCAACAACGCGTGCCATCAGACCAGATTGACCATGATGAGTCCGGTTCCACTCGTCCATACCGTCAAGCACCGCTTGCGGCTGGTGGATAACCAGCTCAGGACCTTCAGCAAGGATCTTAAGATCCTTGTCGGTCACCAGCGTGGCGATCTCGATAATCCGATCCTTAAGAGGATTCAATCCGGTCATTTCAAGATCGATCCAGATGAGGTTTTGGGGATGGGGTGACATACTGCGTTCCTTGAAAAAAAAACGTGGAGGAGGTCCTGGCGCCCGTGTCAGGAGAAAACCAACAAGAACCGGCAGAACCTGCCAGGATGAAAGAATGAATGATTTTACTGCGTTGTTCCTTATCGCCCTAACGGCCTCCTTTGTCGTTGAATTCTGGCTGTCGCGACGACAAGCCGCCCATGTCCTCCTGCATCGCAGCGAGGTTCCCAAGGCCTTCAGAGAAAGTATCACGCTGGAGGCACACCAAAAGGCGGCTGATTACACCGCTGACAAAGCGCGGCTGTCAGATATTGATCGTGTGCTTGGGGTCTTGGTCCTTTTGGGGTTTACCCTCGGGGGCGGCATCGGGTCCTTGCAAACATTTTGGAATGGCCTTGGACAGTCGCCGTTGATCTCTGGGATCGGCCTGATCCTCTCGGTCCTTTTGATCGCTCAACTCATCGAATTGCCGATCAGCCTTTACCAGACCTTCGTCATCGAGCAACGCTATGGCTTCAATCGAAGCTCGCTCGGCCAATTCCTGAAGGATCTCGTCCTCCAGACAGGGGTCAGCTTTGCGCTCGGCGGTCCTCTCTTGGCCCTGATCCTCTGGGTCATGACATCCACCGGCCCGACCTGGTGGCTGATGGCGTGGGCGATTGTGATGAGCTTCTCGATTCTGATGAGCTGGGCCTATCCGACCCTGATTGCTCCCCTCTTCAATAAATTCACCCCGCTTCCAGACGTCACCCTCAGAGCCCGTATCGAGGCCTTGCTTAAACGCTGCGGCTTCCATAGTCAGGGCATTTTTGTGATGGACGGCTCGCGCCGCTCCGGCCACGGCAATGCCTACTTCACCGGGATCGGCGACAGTAAGCGTATTGTCTTCTACGACACCCTCGTTGAATCACTGGAACATGATGAACTGGAGGCCGTTCTGGCCCACGAACTCGGTCATTTCAAGCGCCGTCATGTGATCAAAATGCTCTTTACCAGTGCATTCCTGACACTGACCGGCTTTGCCCTTCTCGGGTGGATCAGCCAGAAGGATTGGTTCTATCAGGGCCTTGGGGTTGACGGCCCCTCAACGGCAGCCGCTCTGCTTCTGTTTATCCTGACGGCCCCGGTATTCACCGTGTTCCTGAAACCGATCATCGCGAAATTCCAGCGCGGTTTTGAGTTTGAAGCGGATGACTTTGCCTCTGAGCATACCCAGGCGGCGCATTTGATTACCGCCCTCGTGAAACTGTACCGGGAGAACGCGAGCACCCTCACACCGGATCCGCTTTACGCGGCCTTCCACTACAGTCATCCACCGGCCGCTATCCGCATCCAACATCTCAACGAACGGACGAAGCCGGCATGACCCAACCATGACCGAGGACCCAGGACATCAGGCCAATGAGAGACCTTCAAATCCCCCCGAGGATCTGCTGGAAGGTTTGATCGTGAGTCATCTGGGCCAGGGTCTCGCGGTCGAAGGCGTCGATGGCGCCATCATCCTCTGCCACACTCGAAGGCAATTGGGGCCCGTTGCTGTGGGCGATCGGGTCCTCTGGTCAAGGCAGGAAGATCAGGGCCGGGTTGAACAACGCCTGCCTCGCCACAGTCTCTTGACCCGTCCCGCACATGGTGGCCGAATCCGCCCCGTGGCGGCCAACCTCGATCAGGTGGTGGTGGTGGTAGCCCCTGAACCCGAACCCGACTGGCTTCTGGTCGATCAGTATGCCGCGGCCGCAGAACATCGCTCGCTTGCGGTGATCATTGTTATCAATAAGGTGGACCGCCTCCGTGAGCGCGCCAGCATCGAGGACACGCTGGCAACCTATCGGGACATCGGCTACCCCTGCCATCTGGTTAGCGCCAAAACGGGCGAGGGGCTTGATGAACTTCAATCCAGCTTGAAAGGACGTCTCAGCATCCTCTCGGGACAATCCGGCGTGGGCAAATCCTCCCTCACCAACACGCTGCTCCCCGGAAAAAACCTAAAAACCCGGGAACTGTCAGAAAAAGCCGGTCTCGGACGGCACACCACGACTTCGGCGATGCTCTATCATTTGCCGCAGGGTGGCAGCCTGATCGATAGCCCGGGTGTTGCGGTCTTTGGTCTTGCAGAAATGACAGCGCAGGATCTCGCGCAAGGCTACCGGGAATTTCGTCCATTCCTTGAACACTGCCAATTTAACGATTGTCGCCACCTCAAAGACAAAGGGTGTGCGGTGAAAGAAGCCATCACTGAAGGATCGATTGCAGGCGGACGCTACGATCGATTTGTAAAGCTTCTCGGGAAAATGCGCCTCGTTTAGGTGCGGATCACCTGCCAACAACAAGGGCGCCTTAAGGCGCCCTTGTTGTTCATCAGATTCTTAATTTAACCGCGTTCGAGCAGGCTTCGAAGATCGATCGTCGCCGCGTTTGCCCGAGCGATATAGTTGGCCAGCGTCAGGGAGTAGTTCGCAAAGAGTCCAAAGCCGCTCCCGTTGAGAATGACCGGGCTCAGGTGGGACCCCTGACTGTTTTCAAGTTCGCGAACGATCTGCTGCAAGGAAACCAGAGCCGTCTTATTACCCAGAATGTCACGGAAATCCCATTCGATCGCCTTCAACACCAACATCGCGGCCCAGGTGTAACCCCGCGCCTCAAAGAAGCGATCGTCAAGCTTCAACCAAGGGGTTCGACCCAAATCAGAATGGCGCTCTTCCCCCTCAGGAGCCCGGTCGGCCGTACTCGCACTCAGGCGGTTGGAATAGTCGCCGAGTCGCTTTTCAAGCACCTCGAGATACTGGCGGAGGTTATCCGCACGGGCATAAAAGTTGGCATCCCTTTTTCTTAGCCGCTCCCGATAGGCGACCAACGATTCAATGCCTTTTTCGTATTCTGATTCAGAAGAAGGTAACTGCCAGGACCTGTAGTCAAAGTAAAGAAAGGGTTCACCCTTAGAAAGATCCGGATCTTCCTGTGACTGCGTCTGGGATCGCGCAATGTTGTTACGGAGGGCCGTTGTCGCATCGCGGAGGGCAATCAGCGCCCCGATTTCCCAGTTGGGGATATTATCTAGAAGAACGCTGGGGGGGAAAACGTCGTTGAGCAGGAAACCACCCGGCTTATGGAGCAAGGTATCTGCAATTTCAATCAAGGTCGAGGTGTAGGTGAAACCCAGCGGTAACTCCTTGGGATTCTCGACATGAGCAGCCTCTGCGGCCACCTCCACCACATCGAAAGGCTCGGGTTCGAGACTCCAGTACTCGGCCAAACCAATCATAATGAGTCCCACACCCGCGGAGACCCACAGCGCCTTTTTGAAGCTTTTGCTTTGACCCAGCGATTTCAGGCTAGGTCGCCCTTTGGGCGCAACATCATCCTCTGAATCGATAGGATCTGGGATGTTCTGATCAGGTTCTGACATGGGGCAATCCTGTAGCCATTCGCATATGGACATCAGTATACAACAACGCCCCAATCACCGGACCGAAGGCCCCACCAAGCCTTAGGTCTTATTCTTCAGGGCGCCTCGCCTCGCCCTTGGATGGGATTGATCATAGACGCTCGCCAGATGTTGGAAGTCGAGATGGGTGTAGATCTGAGTGGTGCTGAGATTGGCGTGCCCGAGAAGCTCTTGAACCGCTCGCAGATCCCCGCTCGATTCCAGCAGATGGCTCGCAAAGGAATGTCTGAGCATGTGTGGATGCAGCGACTCAGAAACGCCTTGCCGCTGCTGCCAGTGAACCAGTCGAGCCTGGACGCTGCGGGCCGCGAGTCTGCCCCCTCGGCGACTCAAGAAAACCGCGGTCTCCTCGGCTCCCGCCAACACTTCTCGCAGCGGGAACCATCGCTCAAGGGCGGCGATGGCCTTTTTTCCAACCGGCACCAATCGCGTCTTACCGCCCTTGCCTCTCTGAATGAGGACCGTTCCAGCGCGGCCGTCAAGATCCACGAGGTCAAGATTCACCAACTCTGAAAGTCTCAGCCCCGAGGAATAGAACAACTCCCACATCGCCAAATCCCGAATCTCAAGGGCATCTTCAGGAGGCGCATCCAATAGCCCCTTGATCTGATCGACATCCAGCAGCTTCGGAAGCTTTTTCGGCGCTTTAGGAGCCCTAAGGCCCTGAGCCGGATTAAGCACCAAGATCGATGACCGAATCAGATCATCAAAGAACCCACGGATCGCCGACAGAGCCCGCTGCAGACTGCGGCTGCCGAGCCTCGTTCGATGGCGCTCGGCAAGGTGCTCCCGAAGCTCCCGCACCCCCACCGCCGACCAGCTCTCAATCGAACGACTGTCACAAAAAAGCACCAATTGCCCAAGGTCACGGCGATAGGCTTCGAGGGTGTGGGGGGAAACCCGCTGCTGGATGTTGAGCCGCTCGAGGTATGCCAAGACGTGACCCGCCGCAGCCGCGTTCATGGCATCAGACCGTGGAATAAAGCAAGGCCGCCAGGCGCGCTGCCAAAATCTCGCTCATTTGGGTCAGGAACACCACGCCCATGTCGGCACGAAGACGCGTACTGTCCCGACTGCCAATAGCAAACACCCCTCGAAGACCCGCATGATCTAATTTAAGCACGGCTTGTGAGGCCACCTCTGGGGCATCCTTTCCGAACAGCATGGCGGCCGTATCAGGGTCAGGTCGCCCACACAAGGGCTTGGCTCGCGCGATGACGCCCCGAAGCCAATCGGCCTCTGGCGCATCTTCGGCGACAAAAAGGTGTTGCACCGCACTATCGAGCGGGGGCTTAAGAATCCGAACCACCACGAAATCAGCCTGGAAAAACTGATGGAGACCCCAATCGAGGCTCGCCAGAACATCCTCAAGGCTTTTGGCATCGAGAAGGGTGAGCGTTAATTGATGGACTCTTTGGTAGAGCGCATCATTCTCGCGGGCAATCTCAACCAACTGATCTAACTGCTTCACCGAGCGTTGGTTGCGATCTCTTAGGAGATCCAACTGACGGGCCACCAGCGAAACCGCCTCGCCGCTTTGATGCGGCAGCCTCAGATGCTCAAGGAGCCCAAGGTGTTCCTCAAAAAAACCAGGGTGCTGCTTGAGGTAATCGGCAACCTCGATGGCGGACAGCGACCCAGAATCCGGTGAAACAACAACGTTCAAATGATTATGACTCCTTCAAAAACAGAGACCGCAGGCCCTTGCATCATCACGGGACTGCCCCGGCCCGCCCAACTGATCGTCAAATCGCCACCGGGAAGATGAACCCTGACCACAGGGTCGAGCTGACCCCGGATGATCCCATGGACGACCGCAGCGCAGGCACCGCTTCCACACGCCAAAGTCTCGCCAGAACCCCGCTCAAAGACCCGGAGGCGAACCTCCTCGCGGCTGAGGATCTGGATAAATCCAACGTTCACCCGCTCTGGAAAAAGGGGATGCCTCTCCAGCGTGGGCCCCAAACGCTCGACCGGTGCGGTATCGATGTTATCGCAGACGACTATAGCGTGCGGATTACCCATTGAGACAGCACCAAACTGAACCCTCTCACCCTCAAGATCCAGAGGGTAAACCACGTGTTCGACGTCCCCCTGCATGGGAATCTCCGAGGGTAAATGGCGGGGCACGCCCATATTGACGATGACCTGATCTTGTTCCACCAAACGCAGAATCAGTCGACCGGCATCGGTATCGACCTGAATTTCATCCTTAAGGCAAAGACCCTGATCGCGAACAAAGCGCGCAAAACAGCGCGCGCCATTGCCACATTGTGCGACCTCACTGCCATCCGCGTTGAAGATACGGTAGCGAAAATCAGCATGCGCATCATGCGCCGACTCGACCAAAAGCACCTGATCGCAGCCGATTCCAAAATGGCGATCAGCCATCCATCGAATTTTTTCAGGACTCAGAAGAACTTTCTGGCGGACACCATCAATGACCACGAAATCATTACCAAGCCCCTGCATCTTAGTGAACTTGAGACGCATGATCAGATTGGCGCCAGGGATTCAAGGGCAAACAGATCGCTAATAGTTTCTCGCTTTCTGGCGAGAAAATGGCGGTCACCATCGACCAGCACTTCGGCCACCCGGGGACGTGAGTTGTAATTGGAGCTCATACAAAAGCCATAGGCGCCGGCAGAACGAACCGCCAGCAGATCACCCGGGGCAATCGCGAGCTCCCGGTCCTTCCCCAAAAAATCACCGGTTTCGCAGACGGGACCAACCACATCATAACGGCAGGGTTTGGGATGCTCTGGCAGGGTGACCGGAATAATCTCCTGATAGGCCTGATAGAGTGAGGGCCGAATCAAATCGTTCATGGCTGCATCGACGATGGCGAAATGCTTATCCGCATTCGATTTCAAATATTCCACTCGGGTTAATAGCACGCCGGCATTGCCAACAATCGCTCGACCAGGCTCCACAAAAATCTCGTAGGGTTGATCCGCCAGACGATCGGTCAGGATCTTCGCATACTGCGCAGGTTCCGGGGGCGTCTCATCGTTGTAACGGATCCCGAGTCCACCGCCAACGTCAATATGGCGGAGCGAAATCCCCTCGTCCTGCAGTCTTCCGATAATCACCAGCAAACGGTCCAAGGCATCCTCGAACGGCGCGAGGGACGTCAGCTGTGAACCAATATGACAATCGATACCGATCACTTCAAGGTGCGGCATCGCCTTGGCACGCCGATATTCATTGATCGCCTCCTCTTGGGCGATACCAAACTTATTCTCGCGGAGCCCGGTTGAAATATAGGGATGTGTCCCCGCATCCACGTCCGGATTGACGCGCAAGGAAATGGGGGCCTTGACGCCGATTTCTCCGGCCAGATGATTAAGCCGATCAAGTTCTCCCGGCACTTCAACATTAAAGCAACGAATCCCCACCTGAAGCGCCCGGCGCATTTCATCCTCACGCTTCCCGACCCCGGAGAAAACGATCTTCAAAGGATCGCCTCCAGCCACGAGCACGCGCTCCAATTCGCCAAGCGAGACAATATCAAAACCGGACCCAAGGCGCGCCAGCACGCTGAGGACCGCGAGATTCGAGTTCGCTTTCACCGCATAGCAGATCACATGATGATGCCCCGATAAGGCCTCATCAAACGCCCTAAAATGACGCTCCAAGGTCGCCCGCGAATAGACATAGCAAGGCGTCCCGTAAGACGCCGCGATGGCCGTCAAGGGGACCTCCTCAGCCCATAATGAAGGCCCCCGATATTGAAAGTGGTCCATTTAGTTCGGTGCCGAGGGTTCGACGATGGGCGCCTTCTGTTCAGGGGCCTTTTGGACCGACTGTCCACCGCCTCTTGAGCGAGGATCTTGGCCTTCCTTGAACAGCGGACCTTTCTGGCCGCAGGCCGGTAAAAAAAACGCAAGGACCCACAGTAAGAGCCAGCGGTGTTGAATGATCATACGGGGTCAATTCAATCAAAAAAAGAGAGCCCATTCTAATCCAAAAGCCCAAGCAGAACATGCTGCCATGGGGCGCCGAGACGATCTTAGCCCCCCCCTGATGATAGAATGAAAGGCTACGATCTGTCGTTTGTTCTCCCTCAACCCTCTGTTCAAAAGGACCCTCATGGACAAAAAACTCCTCGACATCCTGGTCTGTCCGGTCTGTAAAAGTGACCTGATCTTTCAAAAAGAGGCGCAGGAATTGATTTGCCGAGCGGATCGTCTGGCCTACGCCATTCGCGACGGCATTCCGGTGATGCTGGAAGGGGAAGCCCGGCGCATCAGCCTTGAAGAGCTCGATAGTCTCCCCAAAAGGACACCCCTGGTCGACTGAGGTCCCCATGTCCTTCAAAATCGTCATACCCGCACGACTCGGTTCCAGTCGACTCCCAGGAAAGCCGCTGCTAGATATTGTGGGAAAACCCATGATCGTCCATGTCTGTGAGCGCGCCTTAGAGTCTGGTGGCGAGGTCTTTGTTGCGACCGATGATGAGCGGATCATTCGAGCCGTAGAGAGCCTTAGAGTGACGGCGCTGATCACCCGCGCGGACCATCAAAGTGGGACCGAACGGATCAGCGAGGTGGCAGAACAACTCGGTTGGCCTGACCAGGAAGTGATCGTCAACCTTCAGGGCGATGAACCCTTGATCCAACCGGATCTGATCCGCCAACTGGCCGCAGCGCTTAAAAGCCAAACACGCGCGGAGGTCGCGACACTGGCCGCGCCGATTCATCGAGTGGAGGAGATCTTTGATCCCAACGCCGTTAAGGTGGTGATGGATCATCAAGGCTACGCGCTTTACTTCAGTCGGGCGCCGATTCCCTGGGATCGACAGACCTTCTCGGCGACAAGCGATACTCTACCGAACGCCCCGCTGTGGTTTCGCCATATTGGCATTTATGCCTATACCGGAGGCTTTCTTCGCCGTTATGTATCCTGGCCGAGCGCCAATCTCGAACGGGTGGAGGCCCTCGAGCAGCTAAGAATCCTTTATCAGGGCGACCCCCTCAAGGTCCTTGTGGTCGACCATGCCCCCCCCGCTGGCGTCGATACGCCAGCCGATCTTGAGCGCGTCAAAAAGGTCATCGCCAAGACGCTCTTTTAGTCGAGGATTTTGAACCCGGGGCCGAGACCCTCCTGAGGGACCTCATGGAGAGTAAGACCGATCACTCGGGCTCCTTGAGGTCCTTCCCGGCACCAAGCCAGGAAGTCTGAAAGAGCGGCTTCAGGCCCTAAGGCCACGATCTCTACCTGTCCTTCTTGGCGATTTCTGACCCACCCTTCAACACCTAACGCCAAGGCCTTCTCGCGCGCGCTAACCCGATAGAACACACCCTGGACACGCCCCTCGACGAGGACATGGATCGCCTTTTTCATGACATCAAGAGACGTTCTCAGGAACCCCGATGGCACCTTGCAGGGCCTTTTGAATCCGCCAGCCGTAATGAATTCGAGGATTCCGCTCAAAGTCTTTCGGCAAGGTCTGCCTTGAAATCTCCTCGATGGAAAGGTCTTCAAGGGCCTCCCTGTCGAGCCGAAACTTCCGGTGGTTGGTGGTGAAGAGCAGCTCCCCTTGAGCGGTCAACAAAGAAAGGCTATCGCGAATCAAGGCCACATGATCACGCTGGATATCGAGGGTATCCTGCATCCTTTTGGACGTTGAAAAGGTCGGCGGATCCAGGAAAATGAGATCGTAGCGCCAAGGCCCAAGTAAAGCGTCCCTGAGCCATTCAAGACAATCCGCCTGAATAAACTGGTGCTGATCGCCGGCCTTGATGAGGTTCAGCGCCAAATTCGCCTGCGCCCATTCGAGATAAGTCCTTGACATATCGACGGTGGTGGTCGAAGTCGCCCCTCCATCCGCCGCATAAACCGTGGCCGTTCCCGTGTAGGCAAATAAATTGAGAAAGCTTTTGCCTCGGGCTTTTTGCCGAACCATCTCCCGGGTCAGGCGATGATCGAGAAACAGTCCAGTATCGAGATAGTCCTCGAAATTCACACGGAATTTAAGCCCCCCCTCCTCCACCCGATGGAAGACCCCTGACTCTGCCTGCTTTTCATACTGGGCGGCGCCTTTCTGTCGGCGCCGAACCTTGAGGACGACTTGGTCTTGGGGAATGTCAAGGACGGAAGGAATAACCGCCAGCGCCTCTATCAGGCGCGTTTCAGCCTTCTGTGGATCGACCGTCAATGGCGCTTCATATTCCTGAACATGCGCCCAAAGCCTGCCCTCGCTAGGGTAAAGGTCAATAGCGACGGCATATTCTGGGAGGTCGGCATCATAAAGACGATAGCAGGACACCGCATTTTGTCGGGCCCAACGCCCCAGTAATTTCAGATTCTTTCTAAGACGATTGGCCAACATGACCGCACCGCCAGCATTCACATCGACGTGTCGGGCTTTTCGGAGCCATTGATTTTGCTGCCGCGAAGCCTCACTCGGCGGTTCCCCTTCGCGTGGCACAAAAAAACGGGCCTCGGTAATGTCAAAGTTAAACAGCTTCGAGGGGAGCGCGCCATTGAAAAGGGCATACTGCTTCGTGGCCCTAATGCCAACCTTGAAGGACAGTTCGGAGTTACCGGTGAAAATGCTCGCCTGCCACCCATCAAAATGAGTTCTCAAGGTTTCGCCCAACGATTGGTATAAGGGGACCAGCGTTTCCTCCTCCCCAAGCCGCTCCCCATAAGGCGGGTTGGCGACGACCAATCCGCGGGGACCCGATGGCCTAGCCTCGGTCAGGTCACCAAGACGAATCGTGACATGATCCTCAAGACCGGCTCGGGCTAAGTTGCCACAGGCATTGGCCACCGCCCGCCGGTCAAGATCGTAACCCCTGATCTCAGGAAGTACCGCAAGCCCCAGCTCGGCGCGGGTCTCAGCTTCCACACAGAGATCGGTCCAAAGATCGGCCCGATGACCTCGCCAACCCATAAACCCAAACCACAGCCGACGCAGCCCCGGCGCCCGATCCGAGGCCATCATAGCCGCCTCAATCGGCAGGGTCCCTGAACCACACATAGGATCCAAGAAGGCGCCGCCGGCGGCGGCCATCTTGGGCCATCCTGCCCTCAAGAGAAGGGCCGCCGCCAGATTTTCCTTAAGCGGCGCTTTACCGCCCTCGATCCGGTAGCCCCGCTTATGAAGACTATCCCCTGAGAGATCGATACTGACAGTGGCCTGATCAAGATCCAGATAGACATTGACCCGAAGATCCGGCTGAACGAGATCCACCGAGGGCCTACTACCGATGCTATCCCTGAAATAGTCAACGATCCCATCCTTGACCTTTTGGGCGCCAAACAGGGTGTGCGTGATGGCTGAACGACTGGAGGCAAAATCGACCGCCAAGGACGATTCAGGGTCCATCTGCTCACCCCAATCAATCGCCCTGATGCCGTTGTAGAGCGCCTCAACCGTCGCCGCCTCAAATCGATGAATCGGCCATAACACCCGATTGGCCAAACGGCTCCAAAGACACACCCGATAGGCCGTCTCGAGAGAGCCTTGAAAGGCAACCCCGGCGCGTCCAGAAATGGGGTTTTGAACCCCTAAAAGACGAAGCTCATCCGCCAGTAACAGCTCTATCCCCAAGGGGGCGGTAGCAAACAATTCCATCGGCATCCTGATGTCAAATAACGGTGAGTGGTCGCTAGGGACGGTCGACCTTAATCAGGAGGACAGTCCTTCAGCTGATGCTGGTATCTTCTGGCGGTTTTATCTACCGACTGCGCTACCCCCAGCAACCAGGGTTTGGCACGATAACTTCCACGCCGGTAACCGGCTTGTCCCTCGTGGTAGGCCAAGTAAAGGCGGTAGGCATCGGAGGGTGGAATGCCCAGCTCTTTCTGGGTCTCGTGACTGTACCAGCCGATAAAATCAACGGCATCAGCAAAATCATCCCGTTCAGCCCCGCCCTGATCGGTGCTGTTCTGATAACGTTCCCAGGTGCCATCCAGTGCCTGGGAATACCCATAGGCGGTGGAGGGACGCGACAGCGGAATAAATCCCAAAAACCACTGCCTTGGCGGCTGTGCATCCGCAACGAAAGACGACTCATGCCGAACAATGGCCATCTGGACCTGTACCGGAACACCCCATTTCGATTCGGCTTCACGTGTCGCGGGGTACCACGCCGCCTTCTCCTCAAAAATGTCGCAGATATTTTGAGGATGACTCGGGGGCGTAGTGGCGCAGCTCATCAAAAGGCCCGCCGCGAATCCCACCAGGAGCCCCTGAAAAAAGAGCCCTCGGCACACCGAACATAGCGGCTTGGCGCCTATCAAATCCTTCACCCTCATCCAGGAAGAGCCCATAAGGGAGAGAGAATACCACCGCATCTGGGGTCCGCGCGTCTAATGACGCGTGTCTTTAGGAAGAGGATGCATGACATCACATCCACCTGATAATATCGAGCGTTAATCCTCGTGAAGTAAAGTTCGCAACACCATGAATAACCCAGCCTCGTTTCCTCGCGATTTTGTCTGGGGTGCCGCCACGTCCGCATACCAAATTGAAGGCTCCCCGCTCGCCGATGGCGCCGGCATCAGCAACTGGCACCACTTCACCCACCTTCAAAATGGCAAGATTTTGAATGATGACACCGGCGATAAAGCCTGTGATCATTTTCATCGCTTTCCAGAAGATGTCGCCCTCATGCAAACCATGGGGCTCAGGGCCTATCGCTTGAGCCTCGCCTGGAGCCGGATTATGCCGGAAGGGCGCGGTCCCATAAATTCAAAAGGCCTCGACTTTTATAAGCGTCTTTTGGATCAGCTGAACCGCGCCGGCATTGTTCCCTACGTGACCCTTCATCATTGGGACATGCCACTCGCTATTGATCATCTGGGTGGTTGGGCCCACCGCGACTCGGCTCACTGGTTCAGTGACTATGCCGCAGCGACGCTGGCCCAACTCGGGGATCGGGTGACCCACTGGGCCACCTTTAATGAACCTTGGGTCATCGTTCATGCGGGCTATATCGAAGGCGCCCACCCTCCCGGAATCAGTGATGTCCTGAAGGCGCGTGATGCCGCTCACAACCTCCTTCGAGGACATGGGCTGGCGGTCCAGGCCTTTCGCGCTGAGGGCCGTGGGCAGATGGGCATCGTCATCAATCTTGAACCCAAATACAAAGGATCAGAGCGGCCGGAAGATCTTGCAGCGACTGCCCGCATGGATGCCTGGATGAACCGCCAATTCCTCGACCCTCTCTTTCTTGGACACGATCCCCTCGAACTCGAGGAGATCCATGGCGCAGGGCTCCCTCCCTATCCAGAAGCGGATTACGTGCTGATCCAAGAGCCCATCGACTATCTCGGAATCAACTACTACAGTCGATCCGTGGTTCGTGATGCGCCAGGTTTGGCCCCTTTTCATGCCGACCGAATTCCTCAGGAGACCGCTCCACATACCGACATGGACTGGGAAATCTATCCTGATGGGCTCAAGCACTGCCTCTTATGGGTCAAAGAACGCTATGGCGACATACCGCTTTACATCACCGAGAATGGAGCGGCCTTCGATGATGGCGCACCCATCGATGAGCGTGTGAGGGACTCCCGCCGGATTGACTACCTTAGAAGCCATTTGCTGGCTGCCCGAGAAGCGATGGCGGCAGGCGTTGATCTTCGGGGCTATTTTGCCTGGTCGCTTTTGGATAATTTCGAATGGGCTTATGGCTACGCCAAACGCTTTGGATTGATTCATGTCGACTACGACACCCAGACCCGCACCCTCAAAGACAGCGCTCATTTCTACCGAGAGGTCATCGACAGTGATGGCCAGGCACTATGGCGCTGAACGCCCTTGAGGATTCCCCTAAAGACCCTAAGCCCTGGTGGGAGTCGGCTATTGTCTATCAAATCTATCCCCGCTCGTTCAAAGACACCAATGGGGATGGCGTTGGGGACCTTCGGGGCATCTTGGAAGGGCTCGACTACTTAAAAAGCCTTCATGTGGGCTGCCTCTGGCTTTCTCCGGTCTTTCCATCACCCATGCGTGACTTTGGCTACGATGTGAAGGACTATGAAGGGATCGACCCCCTCTTTGGAACCCTCGAGGACTTCGATACGCTCTTGACCGCTACCCACCAGCTTGGAATGAAACTGATTTTGGATCTGGTACCGAACCACACCTCGGATCAGCATCCTTGGTTCATCGAAAGCCGAAGCGATCGCGATCATGACAAGCGCGACTGGTATGTCTGGCGGGACCCCGGGATGGCGGGCGCGCCGCCCAACAACTGGCTCAGCTTCTTTGGCGGCCCGGCTTGGACCCTCGATAGCGCCAGCGGACAGTACTACCTACACCAGTTTGATTCGACTCAGCCGGAACTCAATTATCGCCACCCCGCGGTTCTTGAGGCCATGCTGGACAACATTCGCTTCTGGCTCGAACGCGGCGTCGATGGCTTTCGTATCGATGTGATCTGGCTTCTGATCAAAGATGCATGGCTACGGGATGAACCTCTAAATCCCAACTGGGATGGAAGTAACCCACATGAACAGCTGCTCCACATCTATACCGCTGACCAACCTGAAGTTCACCAGATCATCCGATCGTTTCGGGCGCTCTTTGACCAATATGGCGAACGACTGATCGTCGGTGAAATAGATCTCCCCCCCGAAAACCTGATGGCCTACTATGGATTGGCCGGTGATGAGTGTCAGTTGCCCTTCAACTTCAGCCTCATTCATACCCCCTTTGAAGCCCAGATCCTTCGGCAAACAGTGCGCGATTATGAAGCACGACTGCCCGCTGGCGCCTGGCCGAACTGGGTGCTCGGAAACCACGATCGTCCTCGTCTTGCCACCCGAATAGGTGCGCCTAAGGCACGACTGGCCCAGCTGCTTTTATTGACGCTTCGGGGCACGCCGACCTGTTACTACGGGGATGAACTGGGGATGCTCAATGGCTCGATCCCGAAGGCGCGGATCAAAGACCCACAAGCGATTAACCAGCCAGAGGTCGGCGAGTGGATCGGTCGCGATCCCCAGCGCACCCCCCTTCCCTGGACAAAAGGTCCCAACAGAGGTTTTGCCCCCCCTGGCGCTGATCCTTGGCTACCGGTTGGCGACGAGACGGCAACTCCGAGCATCGAGACCCAAAGCCGCGACCTTTCTTCTTTTCTCCATTTCTTTAGATCGCTTTCGGCACTCCGGCAATCAGAAGCTGCCCTCATGAAGGGGGACTATCGAGAGATCGCCATCGACCATGACGACATCATGGCCTACGAACGATCCTTTGCTGATCAGCGTTTCCTGATCATTCTCCATTTTGGGGGCACCCCGGTCACAGTTCCCCTTCAGGATCCGGAAATACCCTTGAAACTCCGTCTTTCAACGCATCCAAGATCGATTGCAGCATCCCTTGATAGCCCGTTGACTCTCGCAGGATACGAAGGCGTCATCCTTCAATACCCAATATCCCCCATGAAGGGGCGGAGGCCCTGATGATCGAACTCAAGCAACAACGTCTTCTGGTCAATGGGCGAGCCCAACTGATCCTTGCCGGCGAAATCCACTATTTCAGACTGCCGAGAAACGAATGGGCAGACCGACTTTCAAAACTAAAGTCAGCAGGCTGCGACACCCTCTCGTCCTATATTCCTTGGATTTGCCATGAACCCCTCGAGGGTCAACTAGACCTTGTAGGGCACACGCGTCCAGAGCTCGACATCGGAGCCTTCATCGATCTTGCGAAAGAGTTTGGCCTTGGGTTTATTGCACGACCCGGCCCCTTCACCATGGCCGAAATGAAGAACGAGGGGCTTCCTTACTGGCTGTATCAAAAGCATCCAGAGATCATTCCCTCCGGCTGGGATGGAACCAAGGCTACCACCCCCACGGTGGATTACCTTTCACCGCTATTCCTAGAAGAAGCCAGGCGCTGGTACGATCAAGTCCTGTCAATCATCAGCCCAAGGCTTGAATCCAAAGGCGGCAATGTCGTGGCCCTCCAACTCGACAATGAGATCGGGATGCTGTCCTGGGTCACCAATATTCCGGACCTAACGGAAGTCACGCTCGAGGACTTTGGTCAGTGGCTCAAAGGCCGCTATCCTTACAAAGACCTTAAGGCGCGTTATCCCTTCGATCTTGATCAGCCTCAGGAACGAGGGAAGGCCCTGCGTTCGCCTGAGGAATCTTATGCTGCCGCCCTCTTCAGGGATCTGGGGCATTATCAGAGAGACCGCTACGCTCGTTACGTCAACACCTTAAGGGGCTATGCCGAAGCCGCGGGCGTCACCGGCATTCCTTTCCTGGTCAACGTTCATGGTACGGGGGGAGGACGCGGCTTTGGGTTTCCAATCGGCATCAGCCAGCTGCTTGAGACGTGGCAAGGGCCTGACACACTGGTGGGATCAGATCTTTATCTTGGCAATTTGACGGCCGATAACTTTCAGGATCTGTTCCTCTGCAATGCCTACCTCAAAGCCACACTGGGTGATCGTCAACTGCTTTGTTCTGCTGAATTTGAGTGTGGTGATGGCGACTATGGGGGCGTCCAGGGCAATCGCTATGACCCCTCTGCCGTCGATCTAAAGACCCGGATGAGCATAGCTCAAGGCAATCGTCTCCTTAATTATTATCTGTTTGCAGGCGGCATCAACACGCCATACGACCCCCCACCTGGCGATGGCGATGATCTCATGGCCACCAACGGAGAACGGCATGGCAATGCCGCTCCGATCAAATGGGACGGCTCTTTGAGTTACACCTGGCCGCGGATGGCCCGGGTCATTAAAACGATGGCGGCCTGGGGCCCCCACCTGGCCGAGATGGATGAGGAACATGACCCTTTAAGGTTGGGATTCATTCCGGACTATTTCATGACCGAAGCGCGCTATCCTCGGAGCGAAAAGATGCGCGAAATCGCGGTGAACCTCGAAGGGCATCGGATGTATGGGGCCTGGGAATGCTTTATTCGAGCGATGCTTCTGGCGAATTACCGATTTCCAGCGATCGATCTTCAAAAGAAAGTGATCACCCCCATCACCGATCCCGTCATCGCACTGCCTTCGGCGCGCTACATGGACCCCAGGGTGCAAGAGAAGCTGGGACGTTTCGTTCAAGCAGGGGGGAGGCTGCTCCTCTATGGCGAAGTTCCTCTTTTCGATATGGAAGGGAGGCCATGTACGACGCTTGCTGACCTCCTGGGGCTCCGCGTGGTAGAGAGCCTAAGAGGATCAGAGAAAGTCTTATTGTCCCTTCATGCTGACAGCTGGGCGGCGCCAAGACCTCAGGTGCGAACGCATGAAGCCCAAACCCTTGAAGCCCCCGGCAGCGCGGTCCTTTTCAGGCTCCATGGGGGCGGCGAGCCGGTCGCCGTCGATCTCCTCGCAGGCCAAGGACGAGCCATTGTGATAGCGACGGCCCTCGCGTGCGACATCCCTTTTTACCAAGAAGCCCTCACCCGTCTCGGGGCGACCGCCGGCCTCCAGCAGGATTCGGGTGACACGGGACTTTTCATGACCTCAACGGTCAATTCACAAGGGGAGCGTCTGATTCATGTCCTCAATCTTGATGGCTATGAAAAGCGCTTTAGGATTCGTTTGAACGGACGGCGGATTCAAGGTGGGGCATCCATCACGCTCGGAGGAAGGGACGGTTTAATGCTCCCCCATGACCTCTCTATCGGACCGGTGAAAGTCATCTACAGCACGGCCGAAATGATCAGCATCGATGAGGCCGGATTCACGCTCAGAAGCCCAGGGCCCCATGGACACCTTTTGCTCAAGGGGGCCAAGGGAGCCACCAGCTTAGGACCCGCAAGGATTCGGCAACGCGGCGACTTCACCCAAATTCGTCTCGAAGGTCCTGTGGAAGCCTTGAGGATCGATCTCCTTTAAACCGGCCTCACGGCGGCGGCCCTCAGTTTCTTCCGGGGCGGAACTGGTAGAGCCAGGTTTCGGTCAAGGCATCGCCGTTGCCTCGAATATAAAGCCTCAGCTCGACAGGTTCATCCGTTTTCGGGGTCAAGTCGAAAACCGCTCGCCAGCGTTTCGTGCCTGGAATAGGCTCCATAAAGACGCCAGAAAGGGTTCCTTGCGAGGCGGTGATCACCGGCTCCGCTTTCACCGTATTACCCCACAAAGGGTCGAGGGCTGCACCTTGGAATTCGACACTGAACTTATAGACCCCCTTCGGCCGAGGCTTCCCCGGCTGGCCACCCCGACCGATCCGGGTGGCGACACACTGCGCCACCTTCTGAGGATAAGGCTCCTCAGCCAACCAATGAAGACGATATTTCAGACGAAAGCTTGACCCTGCCTTCGCGGGAGCGTTTGGCCGCCAATAAGCCCCAATATTGTCATGAATTTCATCATCCGTCGGCAGCTCCACCAACTGTACCGCGCCCTTACCCCAATCTTCGAGGGGCTCCACCCACAGACTGGGCCGACGTTCATAATTAACGCCATCGAGGTAGTTTTCAAACACGCGGTCGCGCTGCAGAAGACCAAATCCTCTGGGACTCTGGTCAATAAAACTCGAGGTGACCGCAAAGGGCTGATTGATCAGTGGTCGCCAAAGACGTTCACCCGCCCCGGTCCAGATGGCAAGGCCATCTGAATCATGGACTTCGGGGCGCCAGTCCTCGAGACGACGCTTTTCGGTTTCACTGAACCAGTACATCGAAGTCAACGGAGCCAAGCCTAAACGGACGACGTCCTTGCGCATAAAGAGGGCCGCATCAATATCCTGAACCACGCCTTTGGTCCTTCGCACGGAGAACTTATAGGCACCGGTGACACTCGGGCCATTGAGCAGCGCATAAATCGTTTCAGGCTCCTGATCACTCTTTGCGCCTTCAATGAAGAACTCGGTAAAGTCAGGAAACTCCTCAGGGGTAGGTTCTGCAGAATCAATCGTCACGCCACGCGCGGAAAGACCATATTGATTGAGCTCCCCGATGGCCCTGAAATAAGCAGCGCCAAGGAAGGCGAGCCAATCTTGGGTCCGCCAATCTTCACGCTGGCGGGATTCTTGAAGTCTAAAACCAGCAAAGCCGGTATTGTCGGGAAGCTTTTTGGCGATGCTGTTCTTTGGCATCGAAAAATAGTCGTTGCTGTACAGAATTTCCTGAGACTGGCCGCCTTCGACCACATGCATTTTTACGGACTTCTGAAAGAACTGGCCGACGTGAAAGAACGTGGCCGGAAAAATGCCAGGGCCATTGGCAAAGAGGGATGATTCTGGACGAAAACGGATATTACCCCACGCTTCATAGTCGATCTTCTGAACGACAGAAGGCATCGGTCTTGGGGGCGCCTCATAAGAGGCTTTGGAGAGGACTCTGGCCCGCTCAATGAGATCGTCAAATGAAAATTTCTGGGGGGAACCGACGTGGAGCGCTGTCCCCGCCTGGCTGGCAAAAGACACCATCCAAAAGCTGATCACGAGGAAAAGAGAGGGGCAACGGGTTAGGGGGGAAGAAGAAGGAAGGAGCTGATTCATCAAGGGTGGTCCACGCGATCGTTAAGTAAACAGTGACTCGGGCCAAACAAGGCTTCAGAAGCCTGATTCTATTCCGATACCACGGTTTCATTCCATCAAAATTTGGCTTCACGCCTCATGATTCCATCGTTATCTTGGGGCGCCAGGGCGCTCAAGATCATCTATGTGGCAGCCACCCCATCAAGCAGCCGTAGGAAACACCTCCATTTTTCTTGGCTGATCCAATGTTTTTGTAGCGTTCTGCCCCTTCAACGAGGTTGACCGGTGGGCTGCATTCCACCCGTTCGACGGAATCAAGGCCTTTCTAGCTTTGAGACAGTCCCCTCTCCACCTGTTCCAGCAAGCTCTATGGCTCATAACGAGACATATTCACCGCCTAAGGAGTTCTCTAACACACACTGATGTGGATAGAAGCGTCGTCATTCAAGGTCTGGTGACGCTATAAAGTCATAGCGAAATTAATATCGTTGCGATACCTATTTTAATGTAAGATCCATATTGGTGCGTTTTTGCACCGTTATGATGCTTTTTGCTGGCATCCCTGGAGGATCGCAAGATGAAATCAAAAGATACCTGGCAACCCAACCTCTTATTGCTCACCCTCTTTCTATCGGCAAACGTCCCCGCGAAGCTCAACCAGATCAAGCCTCAAGATAAGGCCACCTGCCAACTTCTAGGAGAAGTCACCGGCGATTCCGGCTATGGAAAAAATATGAGCTGGCAACCCATCGCCAAAACTGACGCAGAAAAAAAAGCAACCAACCTCGGGGCCACGCACGTGGAATGGGTCAGCTCCCAGTCGATTGGCTCATTCAACGGAAAGTCCACTTTGAAAGCCTACACGTGCCCGCCCTGAGACACTTTGACCCGTCGACGAATGACCAGACCATTCAAAACACCATCAGGGAGAAGACTGGGGGGTTTTACCTGAAAAAGTTAATCGTTGGTGCCCGGGGTCGATGACCCAGAACTCTCGTTACGGGCCATCGTCTTGTGCCACATCACGATGGATTTTTTTGGCGCCTGAGTTTCCTGCTCGATCACCAGGCTGTAGGTCACCAAAATCTGATCCCCCTTGACTGCATAAGACTTAATAGACGCCCCCATTGGCCCCTGAAAAGGCTGGAAACCCTCCAAGGGAGAGGTTAGCGTCTCGACCTGGAACAATCCCCTTGCCGCCCCCGAATGAACAATCTTTGCGGTAATCAGTGGCTCGTATCGGTACTCCATGGTTTTTCCATCATCCACAATCTCAACCGGGGATGAGAAGGGGTAACCTATGATCAGTCGTCCTTGCCCGACCAGCATGTACTGCATACTCATCAACGGCCGATGAGGCAACGCCGATTTTGGGGTAATCATAAAAATACTATTGAGGTTGTATTTTCTCTCAATGCTTTTGAGGGTCTCCGCGTCCAGCAGAAGAGCATGGCCGCTTGGATCTGCGAGGTCCTTAAGACTAAAGAGATCAAGGACCCCCATTTTGCCTTCAACCGCACGATGGAGAACGGGATCAATGTCTTTGAATGAGGCGAGACGAACCTTGTCTCCCTGAATCTTCAGTCGCTCGATGAGAACCGAGTCGTAATCCATGGTGATCTGATCCAAGGCCTCTGGAGAGGCCTTCGGAAGACCTTCGACAAAATGATGGTAACCCTTCTCGCCCCAGACCTCTGCGGCGTGGCTTAAAAAACCAGCCAAAAGAAAGCACAAACCCACCAACATCTTCAACAGAAACATAAGAAACCACTCATCAAGAATTTATGAACAAGATAATACATGTTCGTTACGAACCGGTGACGAGCATGAGGGCCGCCATGACACAAGAAAGCCCCGACTGGCGGGGCTTTCATGGGTGTGATGCGTCTTACTGCATCACTCTGACAGGCAATCAGCCATTAGAGGCTATCGAACATATTACAGCGCATACACCAAGATTCAAGGGCATCAACCCCGAAGACAGCATAAAAACGGACGCCTATGGGTAGGCTAGAGCTTCAATTAAGCACGATGATCCAACGGCAGCATCAAATTGGCTGAGGGAAGACTTTATACCACGTGGAGAACAAAAAACGAAGGAACTTGAAATTCTCCGCCATTTCGAGCAGTGGGAACTGAAAAGGCTATAAACATTCCCGATCCCTTGAATTCAGCATACGCTCACCACGAGTCGGTTTAACGCAGAAATAAATTCGAAGAAAGACTCCAATTTCGGGTGAGAGTCCCTGGAATCCGGTCCTGTTATGGCTCACCCAACCGCTTCGCATATTCCCGCAAATGAGTCTGCTGAATGCGGGCGTCGTCCAGCGCCTCCGGCTTGAGTGTGGCCATCAATAATGCGTCGTCTCTTGCGGCAGCGGCTAGCGGCTGACCTAGCGCATCCACCACGGAGCTTAGCCCCCCGTAGTGCAATTCGCCCTCGGCGCCACAGTAGTTGGCGTAGGCCAGCACCATCTGATTTTCAAAAGCGCGCGCGCTCACCAGAGTGGTGGGAACTATATCGTAGCAGTCCATATTGGCGGCGGGCACCAGCACGCAATCGGCCCCGGCCAATGCCAAACTCCGGGTGGTTTCGGGGAACTCCACGTCGTAGCAAATCAGCAGCCCGATACTCCAGCCATGGATTTGTGCCAACGCGCTGTTGTCTCCGCCAAGGGTGCCCGCACTGAACTGGCTGTGGTCCAGCGTGCCGTAAAGGTGCGACTTGCGGTAGTGCAGCATTGGCCTGCCGTTGCTTGAAGTCCACTGTGCGGCGTTGTAGATGGCACCTTGTGCGCCGCGCTCCGGGTAGGACCAAACGATGGCAATGGAATGGTTCCGAGCGATGTCTGACACCGCCTTGGCGTATACGCCGTCGCGCGGCTGCGCCAGGGCGTATACGGCGCCAGCACCTATGTTGTAGCCGGTAATAAACATTTCTGGTGTGAGCAGAAGGTGCGCACCTGCCGCATGGGCGCGTGCAGCAGCCGCATCGAGCCGCTGCAGATTAGCCTGCCATTGCTCCGACAGGGGCGCGCATTGCAGCACGGCAAGTGTCAATGGGGTTCGCCCCGCCATGCCTTAGTCGACCAACGCCAACGGGGCGATGTCGGCATACACGTCGCCGGGGCCTGGATTGGTAGCTGGCGTGCTGCCGCCGAGGTGATGCAGGATGCCCCACACGGCATTGAGTGAGGTTTGCACTGCGCCCTCAACCCAGGCCGGCGTCCAAGACACGTCGTCCCCGGCAATAAAGATGCCTTGTTGCTGTGGCAGATGCTGCGCTTGCATGAAGTGCCCGAACATGCGGTAGTTGTAGCGGTAATGGCCGGGCAAGGCGCCCTTGAAGGCTCCCAAAAAATGCGGGTCAGCCTCCCAGGACACGCACACCGGGTCACCCACGATGTGGCTGGCAATGTCCACATCGGGATAAATTTTCTGCAGCGCATCAAGCGCGAGCTTGACTCGCTTTTCAACCGGTTGCGGCAGCATCTTGAGGGCGTCGCCCATCCACGCGTAGGACAAGCAGATCACACCGGGTTGGTCCGGGCCGTTATCAAACAGATAAGTGCCACGGGTGAGCCGGTCAGTCAGGGTCATGCTCATGACTTCGCGGCCGGTTTTGGGGTCGATGTCCTTCCAGAACGGCCGGTCCACCATCACAAAGGTTTTGCTCGCTTGCATGTAGCTTGTGCGGTTCAGCGCCATCCACATCTTCTGGGAAAACAGCGACTCTTCGCAATGGATCTGGGTGGTCAGCAGCCAACTCTGGCATGTTGTTAGAACAGCGCTGTAACGGCACTGGTTACCCCCGGTGTCGGTCACTTCCAGCTGGCCATCCGGCGCGCGGGTGATGGCCGTCACTCCGGCCCGGGTGGACCCGTTATGCAGACTAGCTAGCGTGGTGCCTTTGCGCCAATGTGCGCACTCGGCCGGAGCATGGCGCCACAACCCGCAGGGAACCTGGTCGGCGCCGCCAACGATCAGGCGCTGCTCTTCGTTGCAGTTGGTCATCACCACGCGAAAGATTTCGAGCATGGAGTTGGGAAAGTCCGAGTCCCAGCCGCCCGTGCCAAAACCCACCTGGCCAAAGACCTCGCGGTGACGAAAAGAGAGCTTGGAAAACGCGCTGGACTGCACAATGAATTCATAAAAGGTACGGTCGTCCCACAGGGGTATTAGCGCGTTCCACAACCGCTTGAGCTTGGGCACGTCGCGCGTGCGGATGGCGTTTTGTATCTCGCTAAACCGCGCGTCCTGCTCCAGCGCTTGCGCCCAGGCCTGCGCAACTTCGGCAAACAGCGGCGGTAAATCGGCCAGGCTGCGGGCGAAGTGGCTTACGCCTTCGAGATCCACCACGGTGCTGCCGGCGGCCTGTGTGAGTGGGTTAGGAAATGGGCGGGTCTGCAGCCCCAGCAAATCAACATAATGAAAAAAGGCGGTGCCTGCGATCGGAAAGCGCATGCCGCCAAGCTCTGCCACCACATGGCGGGTGCCTTCAAAACGCTGCGAACGCAGCCGCCCTCCCATGCGCGCGGCCTCATAAATCACCGGCTTTAGGCCCAGCTTCATCAACTCGTAGGCGGCAACCATCCCGGCCATGCCAGCGCCAACGATTGCCACCTCGGCACCGTGCTGCGCTGAAGGCAACTGCCCTAGACCCTGCGCGTGCGCAATCCAGTCATCATATGCAAATGGAAAGTCCGGGCCGAATTGGGTGACTGGTCTGGTGATGGGATGGGTCGGGGTTTCTGTGGGTGGGAAGCTATTGGCAGGCTGCGTCATAAACGATACCAAGTAATTCCGCACAAAAGTTCTGCGACATAGCCAGCGACCACTTGGGATCGGCGCTGAATCTCGGATATTAATTCCAGGATATAAGCGGCTGGGCCTCGACAAATAGAATGCAATTGCAAAGTTCCTTTTAGCCTCGCGGCACTGTTTGGTTTTCGTATTGGCTAGTATTTCGACTTGCGCTCGAAATACATCCCTGCAGTCAAAGTCATGGCGAACCTGGCTAAAGTCGCTGTATTGATTCTGGATGACTGGGGGCTAGCCCTTATTGATGATGCGCGAAGAAGAGATCTTCTGGAGATATTGGATGAACGCTATCAAGTTCGCTCCACGATCATTACGAGCCAATGACCGGGCAGTCATTGGCATGACTCCTTGGGGGATTCAACCATTGCTGATGCGATCTTGGATCGATTGTACACCATGCGCAGCATCTCAATGTGGCCGGCGAATCACTGAGGAAATTAAAGCCAAAGTTGACGGAAGAACTTGATCCCGAGTAAAAAGAAAACTCCCTAGCGTCGCTACGCTCCGACTGTCCAGTTTGCCGTGGACTGAGTGTTCAGCTTCAGATGGAATGACGGTCCAAATTCAGTGGAATACGCAGTCTCATCGGATACCGGCTTTCCATTCTTGGCCGCTGGCAAGCCTTTCTCAGCAGGCTATTGTTGGCGGCATTGTTGATTGGCATGGCTCCCACCTGAAAGGGCTAGTGACAAATCGCCACAGACCACATAAACCAAGGCTTAGAGGACTTTAGGTGTACCTTTTTTATGGATCCTTTCGAAAAGGCACCCCTGCAGATACTCCAGAAACATGATTGACGCCGCATCAAAGGCATCGAGTAGACACAAGAAAGCCCCGACTGGCGGGGCTTTCAGGGGTGTGATGCGTCTTACTGAATCACTCTGACAGGCAATCAGCCATCAGAGGCTATAGTACATATCGTACTCAACCGGATGGGTGCTCATCCGAAGACGCGTCACTTCTTCCATCTTGAGGCTGATGAAGGCATCAATCGTATCGTTGGTGAACACACCACCGCGGGTCAGAAACTCACGATCAGCTTCGAGGGCCTCTAATGCCATATCGAAGGAATGGCAAACCTGCGGAATGGCCTTTTCTTCTTCTGGTGGGAGATCATAAAGATCCTTGTCCATGGCATCGCCTGGATGGATTTTATTCTGGATCCCATCAAGCCCCGCCATCAGCATCGCAGCAAACGCGAGGTAAGGGTTCGCTGTGGAGTCTGGGAAACGGACTTCGATCCGACGCGCCTTAGGATTAATCACGTAAGGAACACGAATCGAGGCAGAACGGTTACGTGCAGAGTAGGCCAGCATAACCGGCGCTTCAAAGCCTGGAACCAGACGCTTGTAGCTGTTGGTGGATGAATTACAGAAGGCATTTAGCGCCTTCGCGTGCTTGATGATACCGCCGATGTAGTACAACGCGGTTTCAGAAAGGCCACCATAGAGATCACCGGTGAAGAGATTCTTTCCATCTTTCACCAGCGACTGGTGGACATGCATCCCACTGCCGTTATCGCCAACAAGCGGTTTTGGCATAAAGGTCGCTGTCTTACCAAAGGCGTGCGCAACGTTCTGCACGACGTACTTCAAGATCAGTACTTCGTCAGCCTTTTTCACCAGGGTACCGAACTTCACGCCGATTTCACACTGACCTGCGGTCGCGACTTCGTGGTGATGGACTTCGACAACCAGACCCATGTCTTCAAGGGTGTTACACATAGCACCACGGAGATCCTGGAGAGAGTCGACGGGCGGCACCGGGAAATACCCCCCCTTGGTGCCTGGACGATGGCCCACGTTACCGTCTTCATAGACCTTCTCAGAGTTCCAACCGGCCTCTTCAGAGTCGACCTTGTAGAACGACCCCTGCATGCTGGTGCCCCAACGGATATCGTCGAAAACAAAGAATTCGTTTTCAGGTCCAAAAAGTGCGCTATCGGCGATACCCGTCGACTTCATGTAGGCTTCAGCCCGTTTTGCAATAGAGCGTGGATCCCGCTCATACCCTTGCATATCAGCAGGCTCGATGATGTCACAACGAAGAATCAGGGTGACATCCTCAAAGAATGGATCGAGGACCGCCGTCGAGGCATCCGGCATCAGAATCATGTCGGATTCGTTGATGTGCTTCCAACCCGCAATGGATGAGCCATCGAACATCTTGCCTTCTTCAAACATATCCTCATCCACCGTGCTCGCCGGAATCGTGACATGTTGTTCTTTGCCTTTGGTATCGCAAAAACGAAGATCCACATAACGGACTTCATTTTCCTTGATCATCTTGAGAACGTCTTTTGGACTCATCAGGGGTCTCCTCGCGGTGTTCGAAAATCAGTGGGGACGAATGACATTCATTTTTTATATGCAAGATCAGTACCAAGACCAACCTTGCCCAGCATCCAAGCTTTGAGCTTAGATCCGCCGGCCAAACTACACCATTTTAGATAATTTCGCACCCTCAAGGTGCGGCGATCACCGAAACCCTCGAATCGCAGCGACGCCATGCGCACCATGACGTCGCGCACAATCAAGATCACCCCGGTCAAGGCCCCCTAGCGCATACACCGGCAATGCAACCGCTTCGACCAGCGCCTGAAAACGAGGCCACCCCAAGGGAATCGCGCCCGGATGACTGGCGGTTGGCTCGACGGGTCCAAGGACCACAAAGTCGACACCCAAGCCCGAAGCACGCGCAAGCTCGCCGGCATCATGACAAGATGCCGCCAACCATCGATCGCGAGGGGTCGGTCTTAAGGAGAAGGATGACAGCTGAGTGGATCGAAGATGAAGTCCAGCAGCCCCCGTCTGATCAAGCAACGTTGGGTCACCGCTCACCAATAGCTGAACGTTCAACCGCTCTCCTCGGCGAACCAGTCGAGCCGCATGGCGCTGATAATCCGCTGGCTCACACCCCAAAGGTCTTAGCCTCACGAGTTGAATCCCGAGGGCAGCCAGGGCTTCAAGTTTCTCATCAAGATGAAGGCCGCCACCCGCCTCCAGATTCATGATGGCATAGCAAGAAGGGAGCCTCAGAGCATGAATAATCGAAAGATTAGCGGCAGGAAAGGGGTACCGATCCAAGTCCGACAAGGGCACCCAACGAACCGGCTGCCCCTCAAGACCTTGCGCTTCCCCCTTAAAAGAGTGAACGGTTCGCACATGAAGTCTGACCGAGCGCTCAGGATAATCATGACGGAGGCAGATCAGGGGCTTTGATGAGGCCGCATCGACACCGACTTCCTCTAAAAGCTCTCGCCGGAGCGCCTGATCAACGTCTTCATCAGCCTCCACCTTACCACCCGGAAACTCCCAAAGCCCCCCCAGATGCACATGCTCCGGGCGTTGGGAAATCAGAACCTCGCCAGCCCTATTGAAAACGACCCCGACCGCCACCTCCAAAACCTTCACACAATGCCTCGGCGATGGGTCATTCCTAGCCCCCAGGGCATCAGAAAAAAGCCGCCCTCAGGTCCGATATTCAGCGTTAATCCGAACATAATCATAGGAGAAATCGCAGGTCATCACCGTCGCAGCACTCTCTCCCCGTCCAAGCCGCACCCGAACCAAAATTTCCTCTTGGGCCATGACGATGGACCCTGCTTCTTCGGTGTATCCCGGCGCTCGAGCTCCCCCCCGAACAATTTCGATCTCCCCAAGAAAGATCGAGACACGATCGATATCAAAATCAAGGACGCCCGCGCGACCGACCGCCGCGAGGATTCGGCCCCAATTGGGGTCGCTCGCAAAAAAGGCCGTTTTGACCAGCGGCGAAAGCGCGATGGTTCTTCCGACCTTGAGGGCCTCTTCAAGGCTATTCGCCTCCTCAACCAGAATCCGGATTAATTTGGTCGCGCCCTCACCATCTCGGACAATGGCCTCCGAAAGAAGCTGGCATACCTCAAGAACCGCCCGCTCGAAAGCAATAAAATCTCTGGATTCCGGCACCAAAAAGGCTGAATTCCCCGAGGCCAGGAGGACGCAGGCATCATTCGTTGAGGTATCCCCATCGATGGTAATGCAATGGAAGGTCCCCTCAACAGCGCGCTTCAGAACGCCCTGGAGCGCATCGCTTGAAACCCCGGCATCGGTCGCAATAAACGCGAGCATGGTGGCCATGTTGGGATGAATCATGCCGGCGCCCTTGGCAATGCCCGTGACCGTCACCGACTGCTGGCCCACCATGAAACGTCGACTGGCTATCTTGGGACGCGTATCGGTGGTCATGATCGCCCGCGCCGCAGACTCCCAACCGGTTTCACTGAGCGCTTCTAGCGCTTGTGGCAGCGCAGCGTTGAGGCGATCCACGGGCAGAAACTCCCCGATGACGCCGGTCGAAAAGGGCAGGACCCTCTCGGCCTCAGCACCGACTAATCCGCCAAGGGCGGAACAGGTTGAAAGTGCATCCTCATGACCTTTTTTACCGGTTCCCGCATTGGCATTTCCCGAATTCACAAGCAGCCACCTTGGCGAAGATCCGAGATGGTCTCTGGCCACCTTCACCGGAGCCGCGCAAAAGGCATTCTGCGTAAAAACAGCGGCGCAGGTGGACCCAGGAGCCGCCTCAATAATGAGAATGTCGTCCCTACCAGGCCGCTTGATTCCAGCCGCCGCAGAGCCAAGACGGATCCCAGGCACAGGAAACACCGGACCCATGACGCCCTCACAAGTCATGGGTCAATCCAGTTTGCCGTGACACACCTTATACTTTTTGCCTGAGCCACAGGGGCAAGGGTCATTGCGACCCACCTTGGCCTCGTCTCGGGTAAAAGGCTTCGCAGGAGCCGGCTGTTGGGCTTCCATCTCGAGGGGGGCCTCAGCTTCATCCAAAAATCCAGCCGCTTCGGCATGCTGATATTCGAGGGGTTGAGGTTGGCGATTCTGCTCCTCCATTTGGGTGACCTCTTCGTCAGAACGGACCTGAACCTTTGAAACGATGCCGACGACCTCATGCTTAATCCCCTCCAGCATGGCGGTAAACATCTCGAACGCCTCTTTCTTGTATTCCTGCTTGGGATCCTTTTGGGCATAACCCCGAAGATGGATCCCCTGACGCAGATGATCCATCGCCGCGAGATGCTCCTTCCAGGAATCATCGAGAACCTGCAGCATGACCGTCTTCTCAAAATGGCGCATCACCTCTGGGCCTATGGCTTCGGCCTTAACGGCGGCGATCTCGCACAATCGAGCACTAATCCTCTCACGGAGCGTTCCCTCATCAAGACGTGCGTCCTCATCCAGCCACGCTTGGACGGGCATCGAGACCCCAATTTCATGTTCAAGACTCTCCTCAAGGCCCTTCACATCCCACTGCTCCTCCAGTGTTTGAGGCGGAATATGCTGCAGGAACATCTGGGCAATGGTATCGACTCTGGCGGCCTCAATGGCTTCTGAAATGTCCTCGGCTATCATCAGCTGATCACGCATGTGGTAAATCACGCGCCGCTGATCATTGGCCACGTTATCGTATTCCAGTAGCTGTTTCCGAATATCAAAGTTCCGAGCTTCCACCTTCCGCTGCGCATTCTCAATCGCGCGGGTCACCCAAGGATGCTCGATGGCCTCACCTTCCTTCATCCCGAGCTTCTGCATAAGAGAAGCCACGCGATCGGATGCAAAAATACGCATCAAGGGATCTTCGAGCGACAGGTAGAACCTTGAGGAACCAGGATCACCCTGACGCCCGGAACGGCCCCGAAGCTGGTTGTCGACTCGGCGGGATTCATGCCTCTCCGAACCGATGACATGGAGCCCCCCCGCCGCAACCACGTCTTGGTGACTCGACTCCCAAGCCTTTTTAGCCGCATCCAAGGCCGCATGATCGGCGGAATCAAGACCGGCCGTCTCTTCTTCAAGACTTCCACCAAGAACGATGTCGGTACCCCGCCCGGCCATATTGGTTGCAATGGTCACCGCACCCTCTTTCCCAGCCTGAGCAACGATATGAGCCTCCTGCTCGTGATGCTTGGCATTCAAGACCTTGTGCGGGATGTTTTTCTGCTGCAGCAGCATCGAAATGACTTCAGAATTCTCAATCGACGTCGTGCCCACGAGAACCGGTTGACCCCGCTCGACACAGCCTTTGACATCCTCTGCAATCGCCATATATTTCTCACGCACCGTGAGATAGACGAGATCCCCAAGATCCTGACGCGCCATCACCTTGTTGGCCGGAATACACACCACCTCGAGGTTATAAATCTGGTCGAATTCGGGCGCCTCGGTATCAGCGGTCCCGGTCATCCCAGAAAGCTTGCCGTAGAGCCTGAAATAATTCTGGAAGGTAATCGAGGCGAGCGTCTGGTTTTCATTTTGAACCGTGACCTGCTCCTTGGCTTCAATCGCCTGATGCAGCCCTTCAGACCAACGCCGACCCGGCATGGCCCTGCCGGTGAACTCATCAACGATAATGACCTGCCCATCGCGCACAATGTAATCGACATCTCGCTGAAACAGGGCATGCGCCTTGAGCGAGGCATTCACATAGTGCATCAAGCGAATATTGATCGCATCATAAAGGCTCTCGTGCGGCTGAATCAGACCCGACTCGACGAGAAGATTTTCAACCCGTTCATGACCCGCCTCGGTCAGAAAAGCCTGCCGGCTCTTTTCATCGAGAGAATAATCACCCGGCCCCTCTTCGACCTCTTGCTTGATCAAGCGAGGCATCAAGACCCGAATCTTTTGGTACAGATCGCTGCGGTCCTCGGTGGGCCCGGAGATGATCAGCGGTGTTCTCGCTTCGTCGATGAGAATCGAGTCGACCTCATCGACGATGGCAAAAGCCTTCTCACGCTGAACGCGTTGATCGAGGCTAAAGGCCATATTGTCACGGAGATAATCGAAGCCGAATTCATTGTTCGTGCCGTAGGTGATATCGGCGGCATAGGCCGCCCGACGCTCCTCGGTCGAGAGATCACTCAGAATGCAGCCAACAGTCAATCCTAGAAAGGTATAGAGTTGCCCCATCCACTCGGAATCACGGCGTGCCAAATAATCATTGACCGTGACCACGTGGACCCCTTTGGCGGGGAGCGCATTGAGATACGCGGCCAATGTCGCCACCAGGGTCTTCCCTTCGCCCGTCTTCATCTCGGCGATTTTGCCATCATTCAAAATCATGCCGCCAATAAGCTGCACATCGAAATGGCGCATATTGAGAACACGACGAGAGGCTTCACGGACCGTTGCAAACGCCTCGGGCAGTAATTGCTCGAGCGTTTCGCCCGCCTCAAGACGTTGACGGAATTCCAAGGTCTTCGCACTGAGATCTGCATCGCTGAGGCTTTCGACCTGAGACTCGAGGGCGTTGATGCGCTTGACGATCTTGCGCTTTTTATTGACGATACGGTCGTTGCGGCTACCAACGATCATCTTGACCAGCTTACCTAGCATTGGGATGTGCGTCCTGAATTCGAAATAAATAAATCCTGTGATGATACCGTAAAAGTCGCTCACTGACTAAGCCACAAGACGCTTCTGCGCCACGGAGTGGACCACCCGCCGACTCTTTAGGACACCCTTAAGCTGATGCCCCCATCCCCCAAATCGCTCCACCACCTGCTTCGGGAAGGTCCCTTATTGGCGCTGCAGCGAGAGGCGCTGGAGCAACAATCATGGCTTGAGAGGGTCAGGGAGCTCTTACCAGAAAGGCTGAGATTGGCTTGCCTGAGCTGTGTCGTGAAAGGCGATGTCCTGGTGATTCAGATGGACAGCAGCAGCTTTGCTACGCTGCTCCGCTTTCAAGCCCCTCTCCTTCTAAAGGCACTAAAAGACAAGCGAGGAAAACCTCTGAGGAACATTGAAGTGAGGGTCCATGTCGGCGTCTTGCCAAGACCCCGGGAAGCCCCCATGAGAAAGCCATGCTCAAAGACCACGGCACACCATTTGAGAGAGTACGCTCAACAGGTCGCCTCTGATGACATGGCGGCTTCCCTTAAGCGTTTGGTCGATACCCTGGAACGACGAGGCATCCCCCAGGGCACCGCAAAAAAGCGAACTCCAGTTTAATCTCAGGAGCCCATGAGGCGATCAATCCATCGCGGAAGCGAGCTGGCTGTAACAGATCGGCAGGACTTCTTCATTTTCGAACGTCACGGCTTCCCAGGCATCAGCCTGACTAACCAACTCCCGAAGCAGCTGATTGTTTAACCCGTGACCTGATTTATAACCGGTAAAGGACCCGATGAGACTATGTCCTAGGAGATACAGATCGCCAATGGCGTCCAGAATCTTGTGCTTAACAAATTCATCGGCATACCGAAGGCCATCCTCGTTCAGGATGCGATAGTTATCCACCACAATGGCGTTGTCCATACTGCCACCCAGGGCCAAACGACGCTTGCGAAGCGCTTCGATATCACGCATGAAACCGAAGGTTCTGGCCCGACTCACTTCTTTGACGAAAGACGTGGAAGAAAAATCGATGCTGGCGGACTGAACATCTTCGCTGAAGGCGGGATGATCAAAATCAATGGTAAAAGACACCTTGAAACCTTCATAAGGTTCAAAACTGGCCCACTTGTCGCCATCTTGAACCCGAATCGGCTTTTTGATCCTTATGAACCGCTTGGCTGCATTTTGTTCCTCGACACCGGCCGACTGGATCAGAAAAACAAACGGTCCAGCGCTGCCGTCCATAATCGGCACTTCCGGCGCACTGACATCAATGTAGGCGTTGTCAATGCCCAGTCCCGCCAATGCGGAGAGAAGATGCTCTACGGTAGAAACCCGGACGTTATCCTTGATCAAGGTGGTCGACAACGTGGTGTCGCCGACATTCTGTGGCGTTGCATGGATATCAACCGGTTCAGGCAAATCCACACGGCGGAACACGATCCCGGTGTTGGGCGCGGCCGGCCTGAGTGAAAGGTAAACCTTTTCACCGGTATGGAGGCCAACGCCAGTTGCCTTGATGATGTTCTTGAGGGTTCTTTGCCGGATCATAAGAGGTTCTCCTGATCGTATGTGCTGTGACGGGTTTGCTGAGGCCATGATCAGCGGCCACGCCGCCTTAAAATGAACCGGGGCGGTCTTTTAAAAGCCGCCCCGGTGAGTGCTTAGTCGGCCTGACGACGGAGAAAGGCCGGAATATCAAGGTATTCAAGATCCATTTCCCGTTCCTTTTTGGCTTCGGAGCGAGGCTCAAGTTGGGAGTGCTTCCGGGCCAGGGCGGGACGCCGCGCCATCTCGGTGTAATCAATTTCACCGGTGTTCTTTGGCACAATCTTGAGCGTGGGTTCGCTGGCTGCCCGGGCGCCAGAAAGGCCCGTTGCAACCACCGTCACCCGGATTTCATCATGAAGATCTGGATCAATGACGGTGCCGATGACGACCGCGGCATCGTCTGATGCAAATTCACGGATCACATTACCGACTTCGTCAAACTCGCCGATGGCCATATCCAAGCCACCCGTGATATTGACCAGAATTCCGCGGGCGCCCTGTAGATTGATATCCTCCAGCAGCGGGCTTGCAATGGCCGATTCAGCCGCTTCGCGGGCACGATTCTCACCATGGCCGACACCGGTTCCCATCATGGCAAGCCCCATCTCCGACATGATGGTGCGGACATCTGCGAAGTCGACATTAATCAGCCCAGGCCGGGTAATCAGATCGGCGATGCCCTGAACAGCGCCCAACAGAACGTCGTTGGCGGCAGCAAACGCCTTCATCAGACTAATATCTTTGCCAAGAACCGGCAGCAGCTTTTCATTAGGGATGGTGATTAATGAATCGACAAACTGGCTGAGCTCATCAATACCCTTCTCGGCCATCTCGCGCCGACGCTTGCCCTCAAACGCAAACGGCTTGGTGACCACGGCAACCGTCAGAATGCCGGCTTCACGGGCAATTTCGGCGATCACCGGAGCGGCACCGGTCCCGGTACCACCGCCCATGCCGGCCGTAATGAACACCATGTCGGCCCCTTCAAGAACCTCAAGAATTCGATCACGATCATCAAGGGCTGCCTGACGGCCGATATCCGGATTGGCGCCGGCACCGAGACCTTTGGTCAACGCGTTGCCGAGCTGGATGACGGATCGAGCCTGGAGGCTTTTCAGCGCCTGCGCATCGGTATTGGCACAGATAAAGTCGACACCATCAACGTGACTGTTGACCATGTGATTCACCGCATTGCCACCACCGCCACCCACACCGATCACTTTAATGACCGCATTTTGATTGTAGGAATCAACAATCTCGAATTTCATATCACCACCCCTTTGTTTGAACTTGTTCAAAAATTTCCCGTGAACCAATTTTTCATCTTGGCCCACATCCCCCGAAACCCCGGCCCCATCGTTCCATGATGTTCTCCCTGCTGATATTGCTGCTGACCGAACAGCAATAACCCCGCTCCAGTTGCAAACGCCGGATTTCGCACCACCTCGTTCAGCCCGATGATCGATTGGGGCATCCCAATTCGAACGGGAACATGAAATATTTCTTCTGCCAATTCGGTCAATCCTTCAACCCTTGCGCTGCCTCCACTCAAAACGATCCCTGCAGCAATGAGATCCTCGAAACCACTTCGCCTCAATTCAGCCTGCACCAACAGCAGCAATTCTTCGTAGCGGGGCTCAACGATCTCGGCCAGATTCAGCCTTGAGATCTGACGAATGGGACGCTCGCCAATACTGGGCACCTCAATCAAGTCCTCAAGGCTTGCGAGCTGGGTCAGTGCGCAGGCATGCTTTATTTTGATCTCTTCGGCAAACTGCGTGGGGGTCCTCAGGGCGACGGCGATGTCATTGGTGACCTGATCGCCAGCGATCGGGATCACCGCTGTGTGACGGATCGCGCCATCGGTGAAGACGGCAATATCCGTGGTCCCACCACCAATATCCACCAGGCAGACACCCAGATCTTTCTCATCATCGCTGAGGACGGCCGCGCTCGAGGCTAACTGTTCGAGAATAATATCCTGGACCTCAAGGCCGCAGCGGCGAATGCACTTCACAACATTTTGGGCCGCACTGACCGCGCCCGTCACAATATGAACCCGGGCCTCCAGACGAATCCCAGACATGCCGACCGGTTCCTTGATGCCCTCCTGACGGTCAATCACATATTCTTGCGGAAGAATATGAAGGATCTTTTGATCGGCAGGGATGGCTACCGCCCGGGCGGAATCGATGACACGATCAACGTCACCCTGGGTGACCTCCTTGTCCTTGATCGCGACGATACCGTGGGAGTTCATACTCATGATGTGGCTCCCCGCGATCCCGGCATACACCGAGTTGATGCGGCAACCGGCCATCAGTTCTGCCTCATCAACCGCCCGTTGAATCGATTGAACCGTCGTCTCAAGATTAACGACCACGCCTTTCTTAAGGCCCTTGGAAGGATACACGCCCAGACCAACGACTTCGATATCCCCATCAGGGTTGATTTCCCCGACGATGCAGGCCACCTTCGAGGTGCCGATGTCCAAGCCCACAATCAGATTGCGGTCTGATTTTTTTGCCATCAAGTCAATGTCCGTTAGTAATGTTTTTATTCGATCTATATTAACCGTTCTTTGGTTCGGTCTGAAGCTTTCCCTTGGGCCCCTTGCTATCCGCGGGGGGCAGCGACTTCCAACTGATCGCAAGACCGCGTGGATAACGAAGATCCACCGAGGCCATGATCTGATCACGGTTTTCTGCGATTTTTGGCAAGAGCGACAGTAATCGATCCGTGGCCGCCATGGGGTTCTGACTCCCGTAACGAATCTCAAGACCGCTCTCGAGCGTCGCAGTCCAGGCCAAGCGGCCACTCAAGGCCAAGGCAACCAGATGATCACCTCTGGCGGCAAAGCGCTGCTCCAGCTGCTGCTGCATCGCGATCACCTCCTGTTCCCGCCCTAAAGGGCCATCGAGCGACACGAGTGAATCAAAACCCAGATGAGAGGAGGGCCGATCAAACACCTCGCCGGTCGCCGCGACCAAGCGATCATGACCCCAGCGAGCGTAGGGTTGTAACTCTTCTAATTCGACCGCCAGGGTATCCGGCCATACCCTTGAAACCTTCACCGACCTGACCCAAGGGACGCCCCTGACCACCGTCTCGACCTGTTGGAGATCTACAGTCAGGAAACTGGCATGCAGGACCTTCTGCAACGCGCCTTCGATCTGTCCTGGTTCAATCCCATCGAAAGGCCCTTCGATTCTGACATAACGAACCGGCGTCAATCGCTCGAAGCAGACCACGACGCCATCGCGCACGACATAGAGCCCGATCACCAGAAAAAGACACATCACCACGAGCAATCTCGGGATCAGACGATCCCTTGGCTTTGGTTGTCGAGTTCGAAGGCGCGCCATATCAGGCCTCTTGCCTCAACGTGGTGGCTAAAATGCGCCACACTAGGGCATCAAAATCGATCCCTGCCTCGCGGGCGGCCATCGGAACCAGACTGTGATCGGTCATGCCGGGCACCGTATTGACCTCAATCAACCAAGCTTGTCCAAGCTCATCGACCATCAAATCCACCCGCGCCCAACCGCTGACCCCAACGATATCGCATGCGGTTTTGGCGAGCTGCTGAAAACGATGCTCCTCTTCAGCAGAAAGGCCGCAAGGGCAATGGTATCTCGTTGTCTCGGCGCGGTATTTGGCGTCGAAATCATAAAATGCGTGGGGGGTTTCGAGACGGATCAAAGGGAGTGGAACGTTGTCCAATATAGCGGCAGTATACTCCTTGCCAGCAATCCAGGATTCAGCAAACACCTCGCAATCATAGATCGAAGCACTTTGCCAGGCTTCAGCGAGCTGATCGGGGTCATCGGCACGGCTCATACCGATACTCGATCCCTCTTGAGCCGGCTTGATGATCACCGGAAATCCTAATGTCTCTATACAAACCTTGAGATCCTCCCGCGATCGAATCAGCATCCATGATGGCGTCGGGAGGCCCGCGCCTAGCCAGCAAAGCTTGGTCCTCAGCTTGTCCATACTGAGCGCCGAGGCAAGAACACCACTCCCCGTAAAGGGAATCCCCAAGGTATCGAGGCACCCCTGAAGGACGCCGTCCTCACCACCCCGGCCATGAAGGATATTGAAGACCCGATCATATAAGCCAGGACGCTCAAGGAGTGGCGCGATCATATTCCTGCCGACATCAAAGCCCGTTGCATCGACACCCTGTCGCTGCAGCGCCTCAAGGACCGCTTTGCCACTCTTCAGAGAGACTTCCCGCTCTTGAGCCGCACCGCCCATCAGGACGGCGACCTTTCCAAACACCTTGGGATCCACTATGGTTTTACTCATCTTGCATGGCTTCCTGACAACCCACAATCCTGACTTCAGGGATCAGCTCGACCCCCTGAACGCGATGCACCTCTCGTTGCACGTGCAAGATCAGTGCCTCAATATCCCGAGCTTTGGCCTGACCCACATTCACGATGAAGTTGGCGTGCTTTTCAGAAACCTGAGCATCGCCTATTCTGAATCCCTTTAAATCACTGGCCTCAATCAACCGTGCCGAATAATCGCCCTGAGGGTTCCTGAAGACCGAGCCACAACTGGGCATATTGGTGGGTTGGGTCTCACCGCGGCGAGCCAAGAGGGCCTTGATCTTTGCCCGACCGGCCCCGGCATCACCAGATTCAAGCCGCAATTCACAGCCCACAAACCACTCCGCTCGTGACCCCCTGACAGACCGATAACCAATCTCATAGTCGCTAGGCAGCCGCCGATGCAAGTCACCATGGCGGTCGATGGTCGTAACACCAGCCACCAAATCCCAAGTCTCACCACCGAAAGCGCCGGCATTCATTGCCAGTGCACCACCCATTGTTCCTGGAATTCCCGCCAGGAACTCAGCGCCCACGAAGCCATGCTCAGCACAGTACTTCGCCACGTGAGCACAGGGGACACCGGCCTCGACCCTCAGTAACCCACCCGGATCGGGCGCGATGCCCTTCAAGCGATTACAGGTGCATATCACCGTGCCACGAACACCCCCATCACGCACCAAAAGGTTGCTACCAAGACCAATCCAGAGCACCTCTTCCGTGATCGGCCTTGATGCGATAAAGACCTGAAGATCCCCAAGATCCGCCGGAAGGTAGAAGCTATCTGCCACACCGCCGGCGCGCCATGAATTATGGCTGGCCATCGACTCATTGAACCGAAGGTCCCCCCGAAGGTCTTTAGCGAAAACGGGCGTATTAAAAGCCTCGAGGATCATGTCTTAGCCTTTTTCAAGGGACGCCTTAAGGGTTTTCGGAAGCTCTTGAGCGACCGCGCCAATGTTCCCAGCTCCAAGCGTCAGCACGACATCATCAGGCTGGAGAATGCCGGGTAAAATTAACGGTAGTTCGCTCACCTCCGCCAAAAACACAGGCTCAATCTGGCCCCTCATCCGAATCGCCCTTGACAGCGAACGCCCATCAGACCCGGGAATCGCCTTCTCCCCTGCGGCATAGACCTCGGTCAGAATCAGCACATCGGTGCGCGACAGAATCTCTACGAAATCCTCGAAAAGATCGCGGGTTCTGCTGAAACGATGGGGCTGGAAGATCATCACCAAACGCCGCCCCGGAAAGGACTGGCGGGCGGAATCCAGCGTCGCCTCGATTTCTCGAGGGTGATGGCCGTAATCGTCCACCAAGGTGATGGCGCCATGACCCAGCGGCAGGTCTCCATTTATCTGGAAGCGGCGGCCGATCCCTTTGAACTGTCTCAAGGCACTTTGAACGTGGGTGTCATCAATACGCAACTCATCAGCTATGGCGATCACCGAGAGGGCGTTGAGGATGTTATGGCGGCCTGGGAGATTGAGCGTCACCTCAAAGGTCTGATCATGCCCTCTGCGCGCCACATCAAAAACGCTCTGCATCCCCTTCTGTCGCACATTTAGCGCCTGAACATCCGCTTCAGCCCCAAACCCATAGGTCACTACCGGCTTACTAATCGCGGGAAGGATTTCTTGAATCCCTGGATCATCAAGACACAATACCGCCAACCCATAGAAAGGAACATGGTGCAGAAACTCAATGAATGTCTGCTTAAGCCGCTCATAGTCTCCTTCATAGGTTTCCATATGATCTCGGTCGATATTGGTCACGACAGCAATCATCGGCTGTAAATGAAGAAAAGAGGCATCGCTCTCATCGGCCTCAGCGACCAGAAAAGTCCCCTTGCCCAGTTGAGCATTGGTTCCTGCGCTGTTGAGTCTCCCGCCAATCACGAAGGTCGGGTCGAGATCCGCTTCGGCAAGGACGCTTGCGACCAGGCTGGTTGTTGTCGTCTTGCCGTGGGTTCCTGCCACCGCAATGCCGTAACGGAATCGCATCAATTCTGAAAGCATTTCGGCGCGGGAAATCACGGGGATCTTGAAACGGAGGGCCGCCTCTAATTCCGGATTGGTGCCTTGGATCGCGGTGGAGACGACCACCACCTCGACCCCCTCAACATGGTCGGCCTGATGGCCTTTGAACACCTGAGCACCCAGCCCCTTGAGCCTTTCGGTGACCGCATTCTGCCCCTGATCGGAGCCTGAAACGATATAGCCAAGATTCAATAGAACCTCAGCAATACCGCTCATGCCGGTGCCACCGATCCCGATAAAATGAATCCTGCGAATACGGCTCATACCGTGCTGACTGTAGCGTTCGTCCGAAAGTCTCATGTACTTAGTGTTATTTTTTTGAATCCCGCGCCGCGGCCTGTTCAAGGCAGACTGCGACGACCCGCTGAGTCGCCTCGGGTTGAGCCATTTTTTGGCTGTTGATGCGCATGACGCTCAATAATTCCTTCGAAAACAAGCGCTCTTTGAGGGCGTCCTTGAGGGATGCGACCGACATCTCGGCCTGCCGCATCAAAAGGGCGCCACCAGCATCCGATAGATACCGCGCATTCGCCGTTTGGTGATCATCAATAGCGTGAGGGTACGGAATGAGAATCGCGGGTAACCCCACCGCTGCCAACTCACTCACCGTCATCGCTCCCGAGCGGCAAATCGCCATATCCGCCCAATCATAAGCCGCGGCCATATCATCAATAAAGGCCGACACTCTGGCCCTCAGCCCCAACGCAGCATAACGCGCGGTCGTCTCCTCAACCATGGCCAGCCCGGTCTGGTGCCAGACTTCGATCGTTTCCCCAAGCGCCGCAATCGCCTCCGGCACCGTTTCATTGAGCACCTTGGCGCCAAGGCTACCTCCTACGATCAGCAGCCGGCATGGAAGGCTACGATCAAGCCTCTCACCTAGGCGGCTTTGAGGATTCAGTCCCGCCCGCAGGGGGTTGCCGGTGGTGACAGCGCCCATCGATGCGGGAAAGCTCCGGGGAAAGGCCTCGAGGACCACATCGGCGCGCTTTGCTAAAAGACGATTGGTCGTCCCCGGGATCCGGTTCTGCTCATGCAGAACCAAGGGAATTCCCATCCAACCGGCGACCAGGCCTCCGGGGCCCGACACAAAACCACCCATGCCCAGCACCACATCGGGACGCACGGTTTTGAGTGCCGACCACGCCTGCCTCAGCGCTTTTAGCAGCATAAAAGGCGCTTTGGCGAGGCCAAACTTTGATTTGCCTCGAATCCCTTCGACCGACAACCATTCCATGGGGATGTCTTCCTTGGGGACCACGCGCGCCTCAAGTCCACGGCGGGTCCCCATCCAGAACACCTCATGCCCCTGATCTTTCAACGCCCTGGCCACGGCGAGGGCTGGATAAACATGGCCGCCGGTTCCGCCTGCGAGAATCATTATACGTTTGACCACGTCGACCTCACTCTCGGTTTGGCGCTGACCGCCGCAATGGCATCACTGCGGACTCGGAACAGGAGGGCCAAGGCGGCACACATCACCATGATGCTGCCTCCCCCATAACTCATCAGCGGCAACGTAAGGCCCTTGGTCGGCAACATCCCCATATTGACGCCCATATTGATAAAGGCCTGCAATCCAAACCAGACGCCGATTCCATAGGCCAGAAAAGCCGAGAAACGGGTACCGGAGGTTTCCGCCAACTGACCAATCACAAAGGCTCGCCAAACCAGAACCATAAACAGCAGAATCACCGAGGTGGTTCCCACCAGCCCCAACTCTTCGCCAATCACCGAGAACAGAAAGTCCGTATGCGCCTCAGGGAGGTAAAACATTTTTTGGATGCTTGATCCAAGACCGACGCCATTCCACTCGCCCCGCCCAAAGGCAATGAGCGCCTGGGTCAGCTGAAAATCACTGTTCAGTGGATCGTCCCAAGGATCGATAAAACTCAGCACCCGGCGAAGCCGATATTGCGCCGTCATAATCAGCGCTATTCCGGCCCCCACAAAGACCGCAATCAACGCGCCAAATTGCCAGAGGCTCGCCCCGGCAAGAAAGAGCATACCTAAGGCGACCGAGAGAATGACGGCCATCGCGCCAAAATCAGGCTCTTTGAGCAAGAGGAAAGCCGCCACACCTAATAGGAGAAAGGGACGCAGCATCCCAAGGTAGGAGCTGCGGACCACGCTGATATGCCGGTCGATGAAGCTCGCCATATAGACCACAGCAATCAGCTTAAAGACTTCTGAAACTTGAATCCGAAGACCCAGAAGGTTAATCCAGCGAGAACTCCCATTGACCACCTTGCCAATCCCTGGAATGAGGACAAGGATCAACAAAATCAGACCGGCGAAAAAGAGCTGAAGCGAGATGTCGCGCCAGGTTTCAAGCTTGACGGAGCCCGCCATCACACCCGCCATGAGACCTAAAGCAATATGGATCAGCTGATGTCTTGGAAAATAATAACTGTCACCAGCTAATTTATCCCCAAGGTGCAGGGATGCCGAGGTCACCATGACATAACCAAATAAGAGCAAGGCCAGCGAGGTCATTAAAAGGATCGTATCCAGGTAAAAACGATGGCCGCGCCACTGGAGGACCAGACCCTTGTTTTGGGGGGCGAGAGGCGCGTTCATGGGGCCCCCTTTCGGACTTCCTCGGCGAACAAGCGACCTCGCTCCTGATAATCCTTGTATTGATCAAGACTGGCGCACGCTGGCGCTAGGAGAACGACATCACCAGGGAGGGCGAGCGACCGAGCAGCACTGACCGCCTCTTTCATGGTGTCGACCATGCGGGTTTCAACGAGATCCGAGAGCGCCGCCTGGAGCTTCGAGGCATCCCGTCCCATGAGGACTAAAGCGCGGACTTTACGAGCCACGACGGGTCGCAATTCTCTGAAGTCCGCCCCTTTGCCATCCCCCCCGGCAATGAGGATGACCGGCTGATCAGTCCCTTGAAGGGCGGCCACGCAAGCGCCAATATTGGTCGCCTTAGAGTCATTGATCCAGTCCACCCCACCCGACTGCTCGACCCACTCGGTTCGATGCGGGAGACCCTTGAAACTGCTCAGCGTTCGCACCATGGCCGCTTCTGAAAAACCCGCAGCGTAGCCCATAGCAAGCGCTGCGAGGGCGTTGGCTACATTGTGACCACCGTGGAGCTTTAGATCCTTCCGGCACATCACCGGATGCTCCCGATGGCACAGCCAGGTCTCGCCGCTCACTTCTCTAAGACAAAAATCGGCGGCCTCATCCTCCACGCTGAACCAGAAGGTTTCCCGAGAGGGCTCCAGCATCGCGGCCACCATTGGATCATCACGATTCAATACCATTGCGCCCTGACCTTTAAAGATCCGTTGCTTCGATTTTGCATAGGCACCAAGGTCTTGGTAACGATCCATGTGGTCTGGACTGATATTGAGGACGGTCGCCGCCAAAGGCTCAAGCCGGTGGGATGTGTCGAGCTGAAAGCTCGATAACTCGAGGACGTAAAGTTCGGTTTCGCGACTCAGAAGCTCCAGCATCGGGGTGCCCAAGTTGCCGCCCATTCGAACCTTTTTGCCATCCGCTTCTCCCATCAGGCCCAGCAGGGTGGTGACGGTGCTTTTGCCATTGGCGCCCGTCACCGCCAGAATCGGTGCTTCACAGACGGCGGCAAAAAGATCGAGATCCCCCATCAGATGCACCCCTCTGCGCTGGGCCGCCTGAATAAAGGGATGATCGAGCGCAACACCGGGACTCATAATCAGATGCGATGACGCCTCGAAAGCCGGCTGATTAAATCCGCCGAGGAACACGGCCGCATCGGGAAATTCATCGCGAAACGCCTCAAGCCCTGGGGGATTTTCACGGGTATCCGTGATTGCAAAGCGCAGGCCATGTTGGGCTAGAAAGCGAGCGATGGACAACCCCGTCTTGCCAAGACCCACGATCAACAGCGCTGAATGCACGGTGACGCCAAAGTCAGCCTCGAGGCGAGGGGATGGATGTCCTTGGTTGGCGGCAGAGAGCGACATGGACTTATCTGAGCTTGAGTGTTGCCAGCCCAAAGAGGACTAAGATGACGGAAATGATCCAGAACCTGACAATCACTCGAGGCTCCGGCCAACCCTTCAGTTCAAAATGGTGGTGAATTGGTGCCATTCTAAAAATGCGCCGCCCGGTCAGTTTGAAGGAGAGCACCTGAATCATGACAGAGAGGGTCTCTATGACAAAAACGCCGCCCATGATCACCAGTACGACTTCCTGCCGAACCAGAACAGCCACGATCCCAAGCGCAGCCCCTAAGGCAAGGGCGCCCACATCCCCCATAAAGACCATGGCCGGATAGGCATTGAACCAAAGGAAACCTAATCCAGATCCGACCAGGGCGCCGCAGAAGATCACCAGCTCACCGGACAGAGGAACAAAAGGAATACCGAGATAATCCGCAAAAACCGAATTACCAGAAAGATAGGCAAAAATGGCCAGCGCTCCGGCCACCAAAACCGTCGGCATGATCGCAAGACCATCCAAGCCATCTGTCAGATTGACAGCATTACTGGTCCCAACGATGACGAAATACGTCAGTACCGGGTAAGCCCATCCCATGTTCCAGGCAAACTGCTTAAAAAAGGGAAGAATGAAAGTGGTTTCGGCCGGCACGGTCGCGGAGCAGTAAAGAAAAGTGGCGGCGGCCACGCCAACAACAGATTGCGCCAGATATTTATGCCTCGCTGCGAGCCCCTTACTATTCTTCAAGACCAGTTTTTTGTAATCATCAACAAACCCGATCGCACCAAACCCCAAGGTGACCAGTAGGGTGGTCCAAATGTAGCGATTTCCAAGATCGGCCCAAAGCAGGGTACTCAACACGACGGCCACAAGGATGAGCGCCCCGCCCATTGTGGGCGTACCCGCCTTTGAAAAATGGCTTTGAGGACCGTCATCACGGACGCTTTGGCCAATCTTGTACTTGCTCAACTGGCGAATCATCGCCGGCCCGACCATCAAGGCAATCGCCAGTGCGGTCAGAATACCCAGAATCCCCCGAAAGGTCAGATACTTAAAGACCCTGAAGCCATCGTAATAATTTGACAACCAATCCGCTAACGCGAGCAGCATACCCCCTCCCTTATTCCATTAAAAACCAGCCCCTTGGGACCGGCACTTATTGTTATTCATCGATGGCGAGACGCCAGGCGGGGCCTCTTGGGCCATCCAGTCAAGAATGACCATACGATCACTAAAGGGCGTCTTCATCCCACCGATATCCTGCGTCCCTTCATCGCCTTTCCCGGCCACCAGAACGAGATCACCGTCCCGCGCAAGATCAAGTGCTGCATAGATCGCCTGGCGCCGATCACGGATCACCTTGAGGGGGGCAGCGTGCATTCCAGCCGCAATGTCTCTGATTATATCGCCACCCTCCTCACTCCTTGGATTATCGTCGGTCAGCACAATGGCATCGGCCCACTGCTCCGCAACCCGCCCCATTTGGGGGCGCTTACCCTGGTCACGATCACCACCACAACCAAACACCACCCATAAGCGCCCCTTACAACGACGCTTCATGCTGGAAAGGACCGAGCCCAAAGCATCCGGGGTGTGCGCGTAGTCAATCACCACATGACGGCCTCGCCCCTTGAGATTTTCCATGCGGCCAGGTACCGCCTTAAGAAGACTGGCGCGGCTCAGCGCGACGTCGAATGGAAGGCCCAGTGCGAGCAACACCGCGACGGTTGCAGTGACGTTCTCCACATTGAAATCGCCATAAAGCTGAGGGCTCAGCCACCCCGCTTCCGCGCCAAATTGGAGCTTGAATCGAAGCCCATCTGGACCTTGCTCGATTCCACCGAATCGCAGCAGGGGACCCTCGAGCCCCGCCTCATAGAACTCCGAACAGAAACCAATCCGCTGGGCTTGAGCAGGGGCTCGCTGCATAATAGCCTTTGCGAACGCCTCTTCTGCATTGAAGACCACAAACCCAAGTCCTTCCGCATCAAGGAGCCTAAGCTTCGCTTCAAGGTAAGCCGCCATCGTTTGGTGATAGTCAAGATGATCCCGGGACCAATTGGTGAATAAAGCCCCTTGGAAACACACCCCCCCGAGTCGCCCCTGGACAAGACCATGGGAAGAGGCCTCCATCGCCACAACATGCGTTCCTTCATGACGGAGCTGATCAAGAATTCGATGCACTTCGATGGCATCAGGCGTCGTGTGCCGCGTCGATTCGAGCGCCCCAGGAACACCCCACCCCAACGTCCCGATCACCGCAGCACGATCAGCCATGCCGAGCGCCTGCGCGATGAAATGACTGCAGGAGGTTTTGCCATTCGTCCCGGTAATCCCAATCACTCTCATCGCTCGCGATGGGTGCCCGAAGAATCGATCCGCGATCAGCCCCAATCGTTCGTCCAGTTTAGGGATAGGAATAAAGGGCACACTGAAGGCGACCTGGCCCTCAAGAGGTCCAGCACCTTGGGGATCATAAAGAATGGCGCTAGCGCCTAATTGGAGTGCATCGGCGGCAAACTGCAACCCATGGGCATGAAGCCCATTGAGCGCAATAAATACATCGCCCGGTTTGATTAAACGACTGTCGTGATGAAGCCCCGTGATCGTGACCGTCAGTGGGTCACTCGATTCGATCATCCCAATCAATAGATCCTGTAAGACCACAGGGGCACGTTGATCAGGATCCGGCGTCACCTCGAACCATCCTCATGCGCCACCAACATCGAGGGTGCTTGTTGGTCCGGAGCAATATTCAGGATCCTCAGCGCTTCTTGCATGACTTTTGAAAAGACCGGGGCGGCAACCACCCCACCATAATAATCGCCCGCCCGAGGCTCATCGATCATCACGACCATGACCAAACGCGGATTACTCGCTGGAGCGACGCCTGCAAACAGCGCATTGTAGCTCGAGGTGGTATATCCTCGGGCACCCAACTTCTTGACGGTGCCTGTCTTGCCGGCGACCCGGTATCCTGGGACCGCTGCCTGAATCGCTGTCCCCTCTTTCGAGACCACGGTTTCCAGCATCGCCATCATGGCATTCGCTGTTTTAGGCGACATGATCCTATGGGCTTCAGCGTCCTGATCGAGCTTGGTCAGACTGACCATCGGCATGAGCCCATCATTGCCTAGGGCGCTATAAGCCCGTGCCAACTGCAACGCTGAGACCGATACGCCATAGCCAAAAGACATCGTCGCCTGCTCAAATAGACTCCACCCATGGTAGTCCGACAAATGCCCTCGCGCTTCACCCGGGTAAGACGTCTCCAGCGTTTGACCGAATCCTAGATTGTGGTAGAAGGACCACAGCCTCTTCGGTGGGATACTCAGTGCAATCTTACTGGTGCCGACGTTACTCGACTTCTGGATGACCTTCGTGACATCCATCGCTCCATAACTATGAACATCTTTCACGATGTTGCTCCCAACATGCATGATGCCGCCGTTGGTGTTAATCATCTGCCGAGGGTGGGTCAAACCCAACTCCAAGGCACACGCCACGGCAAACGGCTTCATGGTCGAGCCTGGCTCAAAGAGATCGGTGATGGCCCTGTTGCGGGACACATCCGGCAATACTTTTCCGCGGCTGTTGGGGTTGAATGCCGGCTGATTGGACATGGCCAATACTTCACCGGTTTTGGCATCCAGCAGGACCAGCGTCCCGGAACGCGCTCGATGATGCGCCACCGCATTCCTCAATTCGCGGTGCGCTACGTATTGGAGTCTTGCATCAATACTCAGCGCAACATCCTGACCCGGTTCCGGCAGCCGCACGTCCTCCATCTTTTCGATGACGCGCCGCTTACCATCCCGAACCGCACGACGCGCGCCGTCAACCCCATGCAGCGAAGGCTCCATGACCAGCTCAAGTCCTTCCTGCCCCTTCCCATCAATATTGGTTAAGCCAATCAGATGAGCGGACACCTCGCCGGTAGGGTAATACCGCTTGTATTCCCGCTCGGCGTAGATCCCCGGAAGACTCAACGCCAGAATCTGATCGGCCTGCTCCGGATTCATCTTGCGCTTCAGGTAGGCAAACGCGCGGGCCTCATCATCGCCGACGCGCTGCATGACTTCCTCGACCTTCAGCCCCAGATGACCCCCAAGCGCCGCCATTTTTTCGGTGGAGACGGCGCCCCTTAGGAACTCTTTCGGATTCACCCAGATGGTTTTAACGGGTGTACTGACCGCCAATAATTCGCCATTTCGGTCGGTGATCCGTCCCCGATGCGCCGGCACCGGCATGATCCCAACATGTCGAAGATCGCCCTGATGCTTCAAAAACTGTTTATCTAACACCTGAAGGTAAACCGCTCGACCGATGAGCACGGACAGCGCGGTCAAAATGACGCCCAACAGCAGTTGCCAGCGGATGCTGTAATCCTGACTCGCCGGTTTGGGTTTGATCATCAGCATGACGGTTTTTTCAGCTCAAGGTTTGATAGAAATCATGTTCGCAGGATCCGGAAGATCCATGCCCAATTGGTCACGGGCCTGCCGCTCTATTCGCTCCCGCTCCGCCCATCGGTTCTGTTCGAACTGAAGTTGCGCGAGCGTCTCGTCGTACGCTTCGTTGATCTGCTGCAGCCGCTGAATTTCAGAGAACAGCAATCGGGTCCGGTATTTCATATGAACGACACCGAGCGCTGAAGCAACAGCAATGGCCACTAACAACAAGAACATCCGCATCGTTAAATCTTTTCCGCTATCCGCATGACCGCGCTCCGCGATCTGATATTTGCCCTGACTTCTTCAGGACTGGGCTTGATCGCTTTACCCATCCGATGAAGCCGCCCCTGATGCGTCCGCCCCAACAGCGGCATCGGGTCGCCCGCTCGCCAACCCCGCTCCTCATCCCGAAAGAATCGCTTGACGATGCGATCCTCGAGGGAGTGAAAGGCAATGACGACTAAGCGCCCCCCAGGCCTCAACACCTCAAGGGCCGCACCAAGCCCTCGCTCCAACTCACTCAACTCCTCGTTGAGGGCGATTCGTATCGCCTGAAACGTCCTCGTCGCCGGATGTTTGTGCGGGTCCCCGCCTTTGACGACCCCCTCAATCAACCGAACCAGGTCTTTCGTCGTGACGATCGGGGTCCTGTTGCGTTCACGGACAATCGCCTCGGCAATCCGTCTCGAACATCGTTCCTCGCCATACGTCCACAACACATCAGCAAGCTCCCGCTGTCCGATGGTCAGCAACCAATCGGCCGCGGTTGGCCCTTCTGTCGTATTCATGCGCATATCAAGGGGCCCCTCACGCATGAAGCTAAATCCCCGCTCAGCCTGATCCAGCTGTGGGGATGACACCCCCAAATCCATCAAGACCGCATCCACTCGACCGGTCCAGTCCCTTGCCTCCGCCAACGCCTCAATCCCCCCAAAGCTTGCATGGCGCAGCTGAAATCGCTCATCTCCACTTAAGGTATCCGCTTCGGGTGAGGCAATGGCCTCAGGGTCCTTGTCGAGCGCCAACAAGCGCCCTTCAGATCCCATGCGTCGCAATATTTCCCGACTGTGGCCACCCCGACCGAAAGTAGCATCGATCACTCGATCGTTCCCTTGAAGACCCAGTCCCGTCACCGCTTCTTCCAACAAGACCGAACGGTGAGGGCTTGGGGCTGAGATCATCAGAGGGATAAGGTGCCCAGCTCAGGCGGCAACGCTTCCTCATCAGCCTGTTCCTCGTCGATCCAAGCATCTCGTGCCAGGCCCCAGCTGTCCTCATCCCAAATCTCAAATTTGTTGCCTTGACCAATCAGGGCCGCCCGCCGATCAAGCCCTGCAAATCGCCTCAACGGTTCTGGAATCAGAAAACGACCCTGACCATCCATCTCACACTCCGTCGCGTGACCGATTAAGAGGCGCTGAAGTCGTTTGGCTTTCTTGTTAAGGGCCGGCAGCTTGACCAGCTTTCGTTCGATCTCCTCAAACTCGGGCAATGGGTAGAGCAAAAGGCATTTATCAAGACCAACCGTCACCACAATCTGGTTATCACAGCAATCACCCAGCTCGGCCCGATAGCGGGTAGGAACCGCCAATCGACCCTTTTCATCGAGGTTGATCGCACTGACACCACGAAACACTTACTCCCCCCAACACCATTTCACGCCAAGTTTCACCACTTTTCCCCACTTTTGACGCGAATATATGAAGCCCGCGACAACAAGTCAAGTGCCAATTCGCAAGGACTCGAAACTACGGGAAGGTAAGGGTATTTATTTGATATAAATCAATTGGTTGTGAATATTAGGCCGCGAGGCAACGAAGCCATCAAAAAGGATCAGAACGACGCTGAAACCACTTCGTTGGAAAAAAGGGGCCAAGAGGAAGACCCAGAAAAAAGGGGCGACAGGAGGCGGGAAAGGTCAGAAAACTAAAAGAAACGGGGGCGGCACCGTCCAAGAACGGGCCACATCAGGTCAACCGGGAGCCATCAAGGCCCGCCGGAGCGCAGAAGACGACGAAGCCCAAGGGGGAGAGACGTAACGGGCCTCAAGGGGGAGGCCCGTAGAAGGCAAAACGATCAGTGATGCGCGGCAGGGACCGGCGGCGAGTCACCCGCCTCGACCGAGCTTTTATTGAGCCCAGAATACACCGGGCACCACTGCATTTTGGCTGTCGCCACTAACATGATGCCAATCAACAGCATGGGGATATTGGCAAGAAATGTGGACACCAACAGCAGGACCAAGCCAACGCCGTAACGCGTCTTCTGTTCTTTGCTGCCTACGTTGAATTCGCGCTTTAAGGCACGATTGAAGTCAAAGCTCATGGGACCCAGCTCCTCACTGTAGATTGGGTGGACTGATTCGATCGTCTGATCGAAGCGCTTTATTGAACAGGGGCAACGTGACCGCCACCGCGTCTGAAGTGAGACGGACAGACCATCACTCACCTCTCATGATATCAAAACTACGGGATAGAGGCCTTCAGTTAGAATAAGGCCATGGATATCACTGCCCTCATCGCCCCCCTCAATGAACCTCAGCGCGAGGCTGTCTGCTCTGATACGCCGACGGTTCTGGTGCTTGCTGGGGCCGGGAGCGGTAAGACCCGCGTCCTGGTCCACCGGATCGCCTGGCTGATCAGCGCGATCAATGTGCCCCCTCAGCGGATTCTGGCGGTGACCTTCACCAACAAGGCCGCACAGGAAATGCGGTTTCGAATCGAGCGCCTCCTGAACCTTTCGACCCGCGAACTTTGGATTGGCACCTTTCACGGACTCGCACATCGCCTGTTGCGGCGTCACGCGCTCGAGGCCAAGTTGCCCCCTGGATTTCAAATCATTGATTCGGGCGACCAATTGCGCGTCATTAAGCGACTGCTGAAAAGCCTTGAAATCGACGAGTCGCGGTGGCCACCGAAGCAACTTCTCTGGTACATCAACGGACTCAAAGACGAAGGCCGCAGGGCCCGTCACTTAGCCGAAGCCTCGGATCCTTTTGAGCGACAGATGCAACGGGTCTATCGGAGCTACGAAGAACTGTGTGACCGCTCCGGTCTGGTCGATTTTGCAGAACTGCTTTTAAGAGCGCTTGAACTCCTAAGAGACGACCCCGCCTTACTCGACTTCTATCAGCGAAAGTTTGAGCATGTCTTGGTCGATGAGTTTCAGGACACCAATAAGATCCAGTACGCTTGGCTGCGGCTCCTCACCCAGCCCCGAGATAACCTTTTTGCCGTGGGGGATGATGATCAATCGATTTACAGCTGGCGCGGGGCCTTGGTGGAGAATCTCCAGCATTTTCAAACCGACTATCCGCACAACAAATTGGTAAGACTCGAGCAGAATTATCGCTCAACCGGTCATATCCTGGCGGCTGCAAATGCGTTGATCACTCATAACCAAGACCGGCTTGGCAAGCATCTATGGACGGAGGACGGCAGCGGTGAACCCCTTTCTCTTTATGCCGCCTTCAATGAAGTCGATGAAGCCTATTTTGTAGCCAACCGGGTGCAGAGTTGGGCGTCTGAGGGTAACGCCCGCAGTGATGCTGCCATCCTTTATCGATCGAATGCACAGTCGCGGCAGTTCGAAGAGAAGCTCATGGCCATGAACATCCCTTATCGGGTCTACGGCGGCCTCAGATTCTTCGAGCGTCAGGAAATCAAAGATGCCCTCGCCTATCTAAGGCTCCTGATCAATCCCAAAGATGACGCAGCATTCGAGCGCATCATCAATACGCCCCCCCGGGGGATTGGCGCCAAAATGATCGACACCTTGAGGCTTTTTGCTCGAAAGGAGGAAACCACCCTTTGGGAGGCCATGCTGTCGCTCATCGAATCAAAGGAACTCAGCGCCAGAGCGAAAAACCCGCTCATCCACTTCAGGGCAACGATGGCGGCGCTTCTCGACAGCACCGAGCACTTAGCGCTTGCGGCACGAACCCACGAGGTGATCCAACAGACCGGCCTCCTTGCTCACTACAAAAAGGAAAAAGGAGAACAGGCCGAGCAACGGGTCGAAAATCTAGAAGAACTGATCACCGCAGCACGCCAGTTCGAAATAGAACCGACACTGGATCCTGACATGCCCCTCATGGACCAGTTTCTTTCCCATGCGGCCCTCGAATCAGGCGAAAACCAGTCGGAGCCCGCGACAGATTGCGTTCAGCTTATGACCCTCCATGCGGCCAAGGGTCTTGAATTTGATCTGGTTTTTCTCGTCGGCCTGGAGGAAGGCCTTTTTCCGAGCCTCCAGTCAATGGAGGACCTTGCCCGGCTGGAGGAAGAACGACGCCTCTGTTACGTCGGCATCACGCGAGCCAAACAACGATTGGTGCTCAGTTATGCAGAGTCGCGGCGCCTCTATGGCAAGGAAACCTGCCCAAGGCCTTCGCGCTTCATTCGAGAAATCCCCTCCGAGCATCTTCAGGAAATTCGGGCAAGAACACCACCCTCGCCACAACGCTTCCAGCGACAGGAGTCCTTGGGCCAACATTCGGGGGAAGCAGGACTTAGAATGGGTCAACGCGTCTGTCATGGCAAGTTTGGTGAGGGCGTCATTCTCCAAGCCGAAGGAGAAGGTTCCCAAGCGCGAGTCCAAGTCAATTTCTCCGACAGCGGCGTGAAGTGGCTGATGGTGAATGTGGCCAAGCTTGAGGCTCTTTAAGCCCTGACCCTTTAAGTGATCTCCTCTTTGTCCCATGCGTTTTAAAGCCATCATTTTCGACTGTGACGGGACCCTCGTGGACAGCGAACGGGTCGGCAACCAGGTCATCATTGAAAGCCTCAGGGATTTCGGCCTTCATCTCGACCTTGAAGAAGCCGTTGCAGCCTTTGCGGGACGAAAAATGACCGACACCCTCGCGATCATCGAAGCGCGCCTGGGCCATCCTGTCCCCACCGATTACCTCACCCAGCTCAGAGCCCAGATGGCGACGGCCTTCAAGGACCGACTCGAGGCGATGGAGGGGGTTCATGATCTGTTGAAAACCCTCAAAGTCCCCCTGAGCGTCGCCTCAAATGGCCCTCATGAAAAGATGCAGGTCAGCCTCGGTGTGACGGGTCTCCTTCACTACTTTGAAGATCGAATTTTCAGCGCCTACGAATGTAATAGCTGGAAACCAGAACCTGGCCTGTTCCTCTTTGCGGCGAACCAGCTGGGGATTGATCCCGCCCATTGCGCGGTCATTGAAGACAGTCCGCTGGGCATTGAGGCCGCGCTTCGGGCGGGCATGACACCATTTGGCTACGCCCCCAGGGGGGATGGATCAGCGTTACGCCTCGGATCGACCGAGGTTTTTCATCATATGAACGATCTCGCGCCTCTGCTCTGCTAAGCCTTGTGGCCACGATGTCAGTCGTGTCTCGCGAATTCCAATTCCATTTGGTAGAAGGCCACCTTATACTAGCGCGAGGGTAAAACCCGCTGCCTGCCCTCGTGGGGCCACAATTACTTCAAACATCTGAGAGAGGAAAGACGTGAAAGTCCAAAATCTAACAAAAACTGTCCTCGTAGCACTGATGATCGCCAGTCCACTGGTTAGCGCGGAAGCCCAATACCCCGCTGCCGACTTCCAGCCAGAAATCATCAAGCAGGATGCCGACCTGATTGCCAAGCACGCTAAGGCGAGCTCAGCCAGTAGCTCGACAACCGCTGCCCCCAGCAACAGCGCCTCAAATGACTCGTCATCCAACAGCGCAAGCGCCTCGTTTGAGGCAAGCGCTGCACCAAAGCAGGAAGAACCCTTAAACCTCACCTACATTCTGATTGGTGTGGCCCTTGCGGCAGGTGCTTTCCTTCTAACCCGCAATAAGGGAACAACAGCCGGGACTGAAGCCAGCGGTGGTTTTGCCCCAGCTCCTGCGGTGAGCAACCACGGCGGATCGGGCGTCGAGAACTATGTCAATAACCTCTCACAAGCCCCTGCAAAGCTTGAGACCGGCGTGCAGCGGTACGTGAGCGCCATGCCTCAAAGCGCGCCTCAGGCGAAGACAGGCGTGGCCAAGTACATCAGCTCACTGCCAGCGACCGAAGCCAAATCAGGCGCGGCGGCTGCCCCCCAGGCGGCCAAGGGCACCACCGGGGTCGACAAGTATGTCAGTGCCATGTCGGGCGCAGCCCATCCTCAAGCCGCGGCTGAAACCGGCGTGGCCAAGTACCTGAAGAATCAGGGGCTGGCGGCTTAAGGAGCCTCCACACCGAAAAAAACCAGCCTTAAAGACTGGTATTTTGACGCCACCAGGGGCGCTCTTTAGGGAGTCTCCCCTTAGCTGGGATGATCGAGCCGAACAGGTATTTATGATCAAACCCAAAAACGTGTGTTGACAGCATTCAGGCTTCTGCCTTAAATTCGGGAATAGTGCGTTTCTAGAATGCATCGCACGCGAGCTATCAATTAACCATAAACAATCAATCGGAGAGATAACATGGCAAGACCTTTAATTCAGTTGGCTCTGGACTCCCTAGACAACGCCACCACCTTCAAGCTCGCTACTCTGGCGGGTCCTTATGTCGATATCCTTGAAATCGGCACCCCCAACATCAAAGCCAACGGTCTGGGCCTGGTTCGCGAACTCAAGAAGAAGTTCCCGAATAAGCTCCTTCTGGTTGACCTTAAGACCATGGATGCCGGCGAATACGAAGCATCTCCTTTCTATGAAGCGGGTGCTGACATCTGTACTGTTCTGGGCGTTTCAGGATTGCCCACCATTGCGGGCGTCATCAAGGCAGCCAACAAGTACAATGCTGAAGTTCAGGTTGACTTGATCAATGTTCCAGACAAGGCGGGTATCGCTCGTGAATCAGCGAAGCTCGGCGCCCAGATTATTGGTGTACACACCGGTCTTGACGCACAGGCTGCTGGCCAGACCCCATTCGCTGACCTCCAGTTGGTAGCACGCCTTGGTTTGCCCGTTCGCATCTCTGTTGCAGGCGGCATCAAGCAGGCCACCGCACAGCAGGTTGCGCGCTCCGGTGCAGGCATTGTCGTCGTCGGCGCTGCCATCTACGGCGCACCATCACCCGCAGACTCTGCTCGTGAAATCCGCGAACTGATCGAGGCCGCATAAGATGGCTCATCGTCGACTCATCATAGACAAAATCGGTAGCATCCTAGATGCCACCGACCAGACCTATGATCAGCAGTTGACTGCCATGGTTGACCAGGCGTCCCGCATTTTTATTGCGGGCGCTGGTCGCTCAGCCTTGGTTGCAAGATTCTTTGCAATGCGCCTGATGCATGGTGGTTATAACGTGTTTGTCGTCGGTGAAATCGTGACGCCGAGCCTGAGCAAAGGTGATCTTCTGATCGTCATTTCAGGATCGGGTGAAACGGAAACCATGATTGCCTTTGCAAAACGCGCTAAGGAATTAGGCGGCAAGCTGGTGCTGATTTCTTCCAGGACGACGTCGACCCTGGGAGACATGTCCGATAAGGTTATTCCTATCGGTCAGCCCGACCTTTACGGTCAGGTGGTCGGCATGCCGATGGGCACCGTCTTCGAACTATCGACCCTCGTCTTTCTGGAAGCCACTGTCTCCCATATCATTCATGAAAAGGGAATAGCGGAAGAGGAAATGCGCGCTCGTCACGCAAATCTCGAATAAGCTTTCTGATTTGCCCCTGCGCTTAAAGACCGGCCTGATGGCCGGTTTTTTTATCCCCCCATAAGGGCCCGCCAGTGATCACAGCACACCATAAAAAAGGCGGGGCAATCTCTTGCCCCGCCTTTTTCATCACTCAGGAGGTGAACTTATTTGATCACAGGATCGAGCGTGCCCGCCGCATAAAGATCCGTCATCTGAGCGAGGCTCATCGGCCTGATCTTTGCCGCGTTGCCCGCCGTGCCAAACGCTTCGTAACGATCCTTACAGATCTGCTTCATGCTCTTGGTCGCTACAGCCAGGACTTTACGTGGGTCAAACTCCTTCTTGTTTTCGGCAAGAAACTTCCTCATGGCGCCGGTAGAGGCCATCCGAAGGTCGGTGTCGATATTCACCTTACGCACACCGTGCTTGATGCCTTCCACGATCTCCTCAACCGGAACACCGTAGGTTTCACCCATATCCCCACCGTAATCGTTGATGATCTTCAGCCAGTCCTGGGGCACCGATGAAGAGCCATGCATCACCAAATGGGTGCTGGGAATGCGTGCATGAATAGCCTTGACGCGATCGATCGCCAGAATGTCGCCCGTGGGTGGGCGGGTGAACTTGTAAGCACCATGTGAGGTACCGATGGCAATGGCCAGCGCATCCACCTTGGTTTTCTTGACGAAGTCTGCCGCTTCCTCTGGATCGGTGAGCAGCTGTGAGTGATCCATGCTGCTGCCACCTTCAAGGGAACCCAGACACCCTAGCTCACCTTCAACCGAAACGCCACAGGCATGAGCCAGTTCGGCAACTCGGCGGGTGACCTCGACATTGTATTCGTAGGAAGCGGGCGTCTTTGCATCTTCCAGCAAAGAGCCATCCATCATCACCGAACTGAATCCACTCTGAATAGATCGGAAACAAACGGCCGGCGAGGCACCATGATCTTGATGCACGCAGATGGGAATCTCGGGATACATTTCCAGCGCCGCATACATGAGATGGCGCAGGAACGGCTCACCCGCATATTTGCGGGCACCTGCCGAGATCTGCACGATCACCGGGCTATCCGTTTCCTTCGCAGCCTCAAGGATGGCCTGAATCTGCTCCAAATTGTTGACATTAAAGGAAGGTACGCCGTAGTTGTTTTCAGCAGCGTGATCCAGCAATTGCCTCAGGGAAATTAGCGCCATTGTTTATCCTCTCTTACGCATATTTCAGTAACACTTCGGGCCCCAGAGGAGCCCGAAGGAATCCTTCAGATGATCAGAACAGTCCTTCGACCGTCTTGACCACATTTTCAACCGTAAAGCCAAACTCCTTGAAGAGTTCACCCGCCGGTGCAGACTCACCGAAACGGTCAAGGCCGATGACCTTGCCGCCAAAACCCACATACTTGTACCAAGCATCCGTCACACCCGCTTCAACCGCTACCCGGCGGCTGACCGTCGGTGGCAGCACGCTGTCGCGATAGGACTGGGGCTGTGCCTCGAAGGCATTGGTGGAAGGCATCGACACGACGCGAACGTTCTTCCCGCTCTGACTTAACGCTTCCTGTGCCTTAATGACCAGCTCCACTTCAGAGCCTGTCGCAATGAGGATGGCATCCGGCGTGCCCTCGCAGTCACGAAGAACATAACCACCTTTCTCAATCGCGGCGATTTGATCGGCCGTGCGGCTCACATGCATCAGATTCTGCCGGGAGAAGATCAGCGTGCTAGGACCATCCGGGCGCTCAATCGCGACCTTCCAAGCGACCGCTGATTCAACAGCATCTGAAGGACGCCATACGTGCATGTTCGGAATCATCCGAAGGGTGGCGGTCTGTTCCACCGGTTGGTGGGTCGGGCCATCTTCACCAAGACCGATAGAGTCATGGGTGTAGACGAAGATCGTCGGGATCTTCATCAAGGCCGCCATTCTGAGTGCGTTACGCGCATATTCTGAGAACATCAGGAAGGTCGCACCGTAGGGCTTAAAGCCACCGTGGACGGTGATCCCATTCATGATGGCCGACATACCGAATTCACGAACACCGTAATGGATGTAGTTGCCGTCATAACCTTTCGCACTGACATCTTTGCAACCTGACCACAGAGTCAGATTGGAGCCCGCGAGGTCCGCTGAGCCGCCCATCAGTTCAGGCAAGAGGGGGCCAAAGCCATTAAGGGTATTTTGAGAGGCCTTGCGGCTTGCAATCGTTTCACCCTTCTCGTTGACCTGATGGACGAATGCCTGAGATTTCTGCGCCCAGTCACGGGGCAGTTCACCCACGATCCGACGCTCAAATTCAGCGGCCAACTCAGGGAATTCACTGCGGTAGTTTTCGAAACGGTTATTCCAGTCGTTTTCGACCTTAGCACCCGTTTCCTTGGCATCCCAACCTTCATAGATATCCTGAGGAATCTCAAAGGGCGCGTACTTCCAACCAAGATTTTCCCGGGTCAACGCAATTTCATCAGCGCCAAGCGCTGCGCCATGGCATTCTTCCTTACCCTGTTTATTGGGCGATCCGAAGCCGATAATGGTCTGACAGCAAAGGATCGACGGCCGGTCCGTCACGGCCCGGGCTTCTTCGATAGCCTTCTTCACCGCGGCAGGATCATGGCCATCCACCTTCGGAATAACGTGCCAACCATAGGCCTCAAAACGCTTCGGGGTGTTGTCAAGGAACCAGCCTGGCGTGTCTCCGTGGCCGCGAACCTCACCATCGATAGAGATGTTATTGTCATCGTAGAAGGCAATCAGCTTGCCTAACTTCATAGAACCGGCGAGGGAACAGGCTTCATGTGAAATCCCTTCCATCAGACAGCCATCCCCCAGGAACACATAGGTGTGGTGATCAACGATCTCATGGCCTTCACGGTTGAACTGACCCGCCAGTGTGCGCTCAGCAACGGCCATACCCACGGCGTTACTGATGCCCTGCCCGAGAGGGCCGGTCGTGGTCTCAACACCAGGCGCATAACCATACTCGGGATGACCCGGAGTCTTTGAGTGCAGCTGGCGGAAACGCTTGAGCTCGTCGATCGACAAGTCATAACCAGTCAGGTGAAGCAATGAGTAGATCAGCATCGAGCCATGTCCATTCGACAGGACAAAGCGGTCGCGATCTGGCCACTTAGGATTGACGGGGTTGTGGCGCATGTAGTCATTCCACAAAACCTCGGCAATGTCGGCCATACCCATGGGCGCTCCCGGGTGTCCGGAATTCGCTTTCTGCACGGCGTCCATGCTCAGAGCGCGGATGGCGTTCGCTAGTTCTCGGCGCGACGACATGATGTTCTCCTAAAAAGATTGTTGATAAATACAGAACGGATAATTATCTAACAGCAGCACCCCATTTGTCACGACCCTCAGGCCTTGGATGGGATTTAAGTCGTCGCCACGGCCAACCGCGACGATGCCGATGCTAAAGGGCTGCTCACTCTACCGGCTTCAACCCATAAGGAAAAGCTATAATGCTTTTCTTTATGATCCTGATGACCCGCCTATGAACATCACCCTGCGTCAACTCGAAGTCTTCGAACGCGTGGCACGGCGGCTCAGCTTTACCCGTGCGGCTGAGGAGCTCTTTTTGACGCAACCTGCCGTGTCGATGCAAATCAAGCAGTTCGAAGAGGCCGTGGGCCTCCCTCTTTTTGAACGGCTTGGCAAAAAGATTTATTTAACCCGCGCCGGTGAGGCCCTTTACCAGCTGAGCCGAAATATCGCCCAGCAGCTCAATGAGGCTGAACAGCTGATTGAGGAAATGAAAGGCACCGAAACCGGCCGCCTCAATGTCTCGGTCGCTAACACCGTCCACTACTTCGCCATTCGTCTCCTCGCAGAATTTTGCCGTCGACATCCCAAAGTTCGGGTCAGCTTCAAAGTCACTAACCGAAAAGGGCTTCTTCAGAGTCTTGAAGACAATGAAGCAGACCTCCTGCTGATGGGGCAGCCACCGGATCATCAGGATCTTGAAGCGGAGTCTTTTCTCATCAACCCACTGGTCATTATCGCTCCGCCTAATCATCCTCTGGCCGGAAAACCAAAGATTCCCCTCAAGGAATTGGCCAGCGAAACCTTCATCATGCGCGAGATCGGCTCAGGGACTCGCAACTCGGTGGAACGCTTCCTCGCCGAACGGGGCGTTCACCTCAGCGTCAGCATGGAAATGAACACCAATACCGCGATCAAGCAAGGTGTCGAGGAGGGTCTTGGACTTGGGATTGTTTCAATTCACACGCTCGAAAGAGAGCTCGAGAGCGGCCGTCTAACCGTTATCGATGCCGAATGCTTCCCCATCTTAAGGCAGTGGTTCATCGTGCATCGGGCCGGTAAGCGGCTGTCGGCGGTCGCCACCGAGTTTGCGGAATTTGTTCGGCATGAATCCCATCAGTTCGTCTGGGACGACATCATCAAGGCCGCCCTTGGCGAATCCTTTGCTGATCTAACCTCCCTTTCAAGCGGTCATCCCTGATCGTCCTCTTTAGCCTAAAGCTTCGTCAACGCTGAGATTATCGATGAGGCGGGTCCGGCCGAGACGGGCCGCCACAAGGATCACCAGACGACGCTCCAAAGGCCCTGGAATCTCGAGGTCATCGAGACGACGAATCGCGAAGTAATCGACCTCGAAGCCTTTGGCTTCAAGGACCTGCTGCCCTTTAAAAGCGATCTCACCCCACGCTGAAGGCCCGCGACCCAAGGCCGAAGCGGCCTCGTTCAGTGCTGCAAAAAGCGCCCCGGCGAGGGGTCGCTCGATCGCCGAGAGGTAAGAATTTCTGGAGCTTTTGGCTAATCCATCCGCCTCACGGACCGTCGGCACGCCGACGATTTGAATCGGCAAATGGAGATCCTCCACCAGACGCCGAATCAGGACGAGCTGCTGGAGGTCCTTTTCTCCAAAAACGGCCGTATCCGGCTGAATCAGATGAAACAGCTTGAGAACCACCGTCGCAACCCCCCGAAAATGTCCAGCGCGGAAGGCCCCACAGAGGGTGTCAGAGAGCCCTGGCACCTCGACAAAGGTCATCGCCTCAGGCGGCCGCGGATAGAGCTCCTCCGTCGCCGGCAAGAATAACCCATCCACGTTCTCCCTCCGGAGCGCCTCGGCATCCGCCTCTGGCGTTCTGGGGTAGGAGGAAAAGTCCTCGCTTGGAGCAAACTGGAAGGGATTAACGTAAAGACTCACGATGACCCGGTCGGCCGATTGACGAGCCGTTCGGACCAGCTGCAAATGACCCTCGTGCAAATGGCCCATCGTCGGGACCAAAGCGATCGTCTCGCCGCGACGACGAATCTGAACCAACGCCTTTTTAAGCGCGTTAAGGGTCCTAAAGGTCTCCATGGGTCGACCGACTAAAAGCTATGCTCAGCGGCCGGGAACGAGCGATCACGAACGGCCTTGACGTAGCGATGAAAGGCGTCGCCAATACTATTTGCGCCGACCATGAAATTGCGACAGAACTTCGGGTTGCGGGGACTCATACCCAAGAGATCATAGGTCACTAGGACCTGGCCGTCACACCCGGCTCCAGCACCAATACCCATCGTTGGAATGGTCACCTGCTGGGTAATGTCTTTTGCGAGGCTGGCCGGAATGCACTCAAGAACCAGCAAGGAGGCTCCCGCCGCCTCGAGACTCAGGGCATCCGCCAACAAACTTTCGGCAGCAATCAGATCCCTGCCTTGGACCTGATAGCCCCCCAGCTGGTGGACGGCCTGCGGCAACAATCCGATATGACCACACACGGGAACATGATGGGCCGTCAAGGCGGCAACGATCGGAGCCACTTGACGCCCGCCTTCGAGTTTGACCATCTGGGCCCCGCCCTCCTGAATCAGCCTTGCGGCATGACGCAGCGCCAATGCCTCGGTGGTGGTCGACATAAAAGGGAGGTCAACCACGTGCAGCGCCTTCGAGCGGCCTCGACCCACACAGGCACTGTGGTAGACCATCTGATCAAGAGTCACCGGCAAGGTGGTGTCATGGCCCTGAATCACCATACCGAGAGAATCTCCCACCAAGAGGACGTCAACCCCCGCCTCCTCCATTAACCTGGCCATAGTGGCGTCATAGGCCGTCAACGCCACGACAGGCTGGCCCCGTTGTTTCATCTCAAAAAGTTCAGGAACCGTCATAGCCTTATCCGCCTTCCACGTCCAAGATCACGGCCAAACCATCCAAGGGACATGCCGCAAGCAAGCTTTCGAGGGATCCCAGACCGGGAATCATGAGATGGGGTTCAACGTCATGAAGAGGCATCAGCACAAAACGCCGCAGCGCGATCCCGGGATGGGGAACCGTCAGACGCTCGCTCTGGATTTCTTTATCGCCATAGACGAGGAGATCGAGATCAAGCGTCCTTGGCCCCCACCGTTCCCCCTGCCGGACCCGGCCATGCGCGGTCTCGATGGCCTGGAGACGATCCAGCAATTCAAGCGGCGTCAATGGGGTCTCAATTGCCATGACGGCATTGATGTAGTCCGGCTGATCCTTAGGCCCCATCGGGGCACTCCGGTAAAGGCGAGAGAACGCCAGCGCCTCAACCCCAGCAAGCGATGCAATCTCGCGCTGGGCATCCAGAACGTGTTGCTGCGGCTGCTTAAGATTACCACCGAGACCTATGTACGCTCTCATGGCCACCAGATCATGCCACAGGGGGTGTCCGGGTGGTTTTACTGCGCGACCTTCGTTTTCGGGTCCGATTGCGGGACGAGGGCGCCCGGTTGCCCGACCGCACCATCGTTTTTTGTTCCGCTTCCGCGGCACTTTGGAAACGGGTCCACCAGTCGGCTAGCTCGGGGTCCGCCTCGCCCGTCTCCGCACGGAGAATCAAAAAGTCATAGGCCGCCCGAAAGCGCGGATGGCCGAGGAGGCGGAATGGACGCCCCCCCTGGGTCATGTCAAAACGAGGCTGCAGCGCCCATAACTCGCGCACGGGCAAACCGATACTCTTCGGGAGGGCAATCAGACGCAGCTGACGGTTGATCACCTCATTGCCCGCATCTTGATAGGCCAGAAGGGCGCTCTCCCCGCCTTCAATCAACCTTCCAGCGCGCGCCCTCACCGGCTCCCAGAGAAGGGCTGCAAACAGAAAGTAAGGGGCCACCGACTGGTCGTTCGCAATGCGTTCATCCGTTCTTTCCAGGGCCTTGGCGAGAAAGGTGAGCGGAAACCCCTGAGGTTCCTGGCTGAGACTGCGCTCAGTGTCGGGGAAAAGGGCGCCAAACAGGCCGAAATGGCGCAGTTGCTCAAAATTCTGCACCGCATAACCCGCCAACATCAACTTCATGATTTCATCAAAGAGGCGAGCGGGGGGTATTTCGCGAAGGAGGTTAGCCAGCCGCGGGATAGGCGCTGCCGAGTCCTGATGGATTTTGAATCCAAGACGAACGGCGAAGCGGACGGCTCTCAGCATTCGGACCGGGTCCTCACGATAGCGTTTCTCAGGGTCGCCGATCAATCGCATCATGGATGCACGATGATCTGCCATGCCCCCCACGAAATCCACCACGGAAAAATCATGGATGTTGTAGTAAAGCGCGTTGACCGAAAAATCGCGGCGGAACGCATCCTCCTCAATGGTCCCGTAGACGTTATCGCGGAGGATGCGACCATTTTCGAGAACCCGCTCGGGTTGCGAGCCTTCCGCCTGAAACGCCCTAAACGTGGCGACTTCGATAATTTCCTGACCAAAATGGATATGGGCCAATCGAAAACGGCGACCAATCAAGCGACAGTTTCTGAACACCTGACGAATGTCTTCAGGATGCGCATCGGTGACCACATCGAAGTCCTTGGGTTCCCGCCCTAAAAGGAGATCGCGGACACAACCGCCGACCAGATAGGCTTCATAGCCCTCCTTCTTCAGGCGATAAAGAACCTTTAACGCATTCTCACTGACCAGTGACCGCGAGATATTGTGTTCCGAACGGGCATAAATCCGAGGAAACCCCGAACCAGCCGGCGCCCCAGACGCCTCCGCCGCCTCTTGTGGCCGCAGAAGTCCCTTGATGAAATTAAGAATGGACAGAATGGTGTCTAAAAATGAAGGGTGGAAGGACGAATACCGCCCTCAATATTAACTGACGGGGGCAGCTCTGGCAAAAGTGCCGGTCCTGCTCAAAACAGATATCATGCCATTTTTTAACGCCAACTGAGAACCCTATGCAGATTGCAAACGACAAAGTTGTCACGATTCACTACACCCTAACGAATGATGAGGGTGACCTTCTAGACAGCTCCAAGGACCAAGACCCCCTCGCCTACCTCCATGGTTCCGGCAATATTATTCCGGGTCTTGAGAATGCCCTCACTGGCCGCTCGATCGGCGACACCTTCAACATCGAAGTCGCCCCCGAAGACGGGTATGGGGTGCGCGATAATGAGATGGTCCAATCGGTTCCGCGCAGCGCGTTCGAGGGTGTCGATAACATTGAACCAGGCATGCAGTTCCAGGCGCAGTCACCCGACGGGATCCAGCTGGTGACGGTGATCGACCTCGATGGCGACGAGGTCATTCTCGACGGCAACCATCCGATGGCCGGGTTCACCCTCCATTTCGATGTAGAAGTGATCAATATTCGGGAGGCGACCCAAGAAGAATTGGACCATGGTCATGTCCACGGAGCCGGCGGCCATCACCACTGACGTCTGATCTGATGACCCATCTGGCGCCTCAAGGCGCCAGATGGGCCCAGAGATCGTGTTCGTCGGCCTCTTCGATGATCACTTCGACCTGATCACCCACATTGAGGTGACTCGCTCCGTCGATAAACACCTGGCCATCAATTTCGGGCGCATCCGCCTTCGTCCGCGCCACCGCCCCTTCCTCCACCACTTCATCCACCAACACCCAAACCCTTTGACCCACCTTAAGGGACAGTCGATCGGCACTGATGGCGGTTTGAAAGGCCATAAAGCGCTCAAGTCGCTCCTCTTTGATGTCCTCACTCACAGGATTCGGTAAATCATTGGCCTTGGCGCCCTTGACGGGCGAATAGGCAAACGCGCCAACACGGTCGAGCTGAGCCCGATCGAGAAAATCCAACAGCGCCTCAAACTCTTCCTCCGTCTCACCAGGAAAGCCCACGATAAAGGTGCTGCGAAGGGTAAGATCCGGGCACGTCTCCCGCCAAGCTTTAATCCGTGCCAGCGCATTCTCGGTGGCGGCTGGGCGCTTCATCAGCTTCAAAATGCGTTCACTGGCATGCTGAAAAGGGATATCGAGGTAGGGTAAGATGCGGCCCTCTGCCATCAGCGGTATCACCTCATCGACGTGGGGATAGGGATAGACGTAGTGGAGCCTGACCCAGACATCAAGTTCACCCAGCGCTGCCGCAAGCTCAAGGAAGCGGGTCTTGACCGGTCGTCCATTCCAAAAATCGGTTCGGTACCCGCGATCAACGCCATAGGCACTGGTGTCCTGCGACACCACCAAAAGCTCCTTAACCCCGGCATGAACTAGTCGCTCAGCCTCAACGAGCACTTCACCCACCGGGCGACTCAGGAGATCCCCCCGCATGGATGGAATGATGCAGAAGCTGCAACGATGATTGCAGCCTTCAGAAATTTTAAGGTAGGCATAGTGCCGCGGCGTCAGCTTGATCCCCTGTGGCGGAACCAAGTCAGTGAAGGGGTCATGGCGTGGCGGCAGATGTTCGTGCACCGCATCGACGACCGCTTCATAGGCATGAGCTCCTGTGATCTTGAGCACTTTGGGATGTCTTGATCGAATCTCTTCCTCCCGCGCGCCAAGACACCCCGTCACAATCACCTTGCCATTGTGTTCCAGCGCCTCGCCAATCGCATCGAGCGACTCCTCGACCGCCGCATCAATGAAACCACAGGTGTTCACCACGACAAGATCAGCATCCTGATAGTGTTTGACGAGTTCATAACCCTGAGCTCGCAGCTGTGTCAAAATGCGCTCACTGTCGACCAGAGCCTTGGGGCATCCTAGCGATACCATACCTATACGCGGGATTTTTTCTTTTATTTCGTTCATGGGGTGTAGTTTGACAGGTCTTGTATATAGTGTCTGAACGAAAATGATATATGCTATATATATCAATGTTTTATAATAATTTTGACGCTCAAGATGATTGCTCAGGTGGTTGTTTCTGGCCGACTCGGATCGCCCCAGTGACACAAACCCCTGAAAACCAGCCCTTATTCAACCTTGAGTCAAACCCTTCCCAGAAATCTTCGGCTCACGAAAATCCCATGCGCATGGTCATCAACCCCCAACTGACCCTGGGTGAAATCGATATCCCCAATATCGTCATCGACCCCAAGTCCCGTGATGACATTCCACAGTTGTTGAAAGGTCTCCAGTTCATTTACACGAATGAACCCCATCAAACATGGGTTTCCCTACTTCCCAATCCCTCGGCAATAAAGGAGAGCACAAGGGTATTCAAGCTGACGCCCTCCTGCTTCGCTCTAGCTGCCAGTCGCATGTGCATAGACCTTGGCAAACGCTGTACAAATTTGCCTGGCTCGCCCCCACTCCCAGGTGACGGGACAGCATCACCAAACTCGCGCGCCGTCAGAATCCAGCTTTGAACCGCATCGCGGCCATTGGCAATCGCCTCATTAACGGTATCTCCATCGGCCATACAGCCAGGTAGATCTGGGAATGTAATGAGAAACCCATGGCTATCTGACAAGGGACGCACTTCAAAAGGATAGTCTGGAATGTCATTCATGGCTTAATCTCCAATACCCTGAGTAATCAGCCTGACGAACTTCTTGATGTATTCAGGCTGAATGGGAGGATGTGCCGGGACCGTGAGCTTTGCACCGTTAGGATGACGGAAGGTCTGAGGCTAGTACCCGGTTGTCGATAGGCGACGTCACAAGCATCAGCCACCGTTTTAAGCTGCTCAATTCGCCAGTCACGCGGATTATTCCGCATCTTTGCAATCGTTTTATCCGATTTTCCCATGGCTATATGATATCACAGGCAATATCACTCATCATGCAAGGGGGGGGCTCACCTTCCCCTGGCGTGGTTTTGGAGACTCCTGATGCTTCCTATGGCTCAATATCCCGATCCCTCTGGATGGTCTGAGTCTTCTCCTCCCTTCTGTAGCTTCTCCGCAAAGGCCTTAACCATCTGGGCCGCCTCTCCACCCGATGTCGCAACCTCCAGAGTCTTCACCCCTCCCGCTCCATCTGAGCCAGCCAATCTCTCTCCCGTCGCAAATCGTGATGGGTTTCTGGTTGTCGCCCCACACCATCGCGTGAAACTCCTTGCAGTAGGCCTTCAGGTGGCCTCCGGTGACGCACCATCTCGCCGCTGCTTTCTATGAGTCCTTCGTCACCTCCCGCATACCTCTCATAATGAGGACGCGGCACATCAAAGCGCTCACCCCCGACTCAAAATCCATCGCCGCCTTCATCCAAGCCGCCTGATGAGCGGCCTGATCTCCCTCTCTGGGTCTTCAAGCGTTGATCTTTGGGATTCCTGCGCCCAAAAACCAGACTTAACGAGAATGATGCCGCTGATGCTGAAGCGATCTGTGAAGCGGTCACCCGCCCAAGCCAACCAGATTCGAGGTTTATTGGCTTTGCAAAAAGGTCGCGACCGTGTCCCAGTTGTCATTCTCAAAAGCAGGCGCTACCTTGTCGATTTCATCATCATCCATCCCAACGGCCGGGGACCGAGCGAGTCGTTTCCAGTTGTTCAGGGCAGCCATCATCCGGGTCAGGATTTCATGAGCGTCGTCATCGGACACGCCAAAGTATGCCGCTGCATCCAGCGCCTCCTGGATATCTCCGGTTTCACCGGTTGCTTCGGTCACGGCGGTTTTCAGGATGGGTTCCTTGTCGGGGAACGGGTTCACGTCAAACAACGGGGCGAGCCGCCACTGACCCCCGCCGCTGTGCAGGAAGCCGTGGTTGTGCATGTGATCATCCACGTTGGTGATGAGCATGCTGAAGCAGATGCGCGCCCAAAGCTCCTGCTTGTCTTGGAGGGGTCTCGGGGAGAACCGGTCAATGGCCTCCGCAATCTGCGTGTATGCACCATCTTCCCTGGAGTCCAGCTGCAGAAGCGAGGCCGCAGACAGGTAAGGGATGCGACCGCCAGCCCGGGGGCGGTCAAACCGCTTGATAATCGCGACGGCCTCAGCGCCAGACATAACCACTTCGGCCTCGGATGCATTCATGCCCGCGTCTTTCGCGAGCAAAAGAGCCAGCACCTCACCGCGTGCCACGTCACGCGTATCACTTACGCTCGGAAACTTGGCGATGGCCAGGGTACCGTCGGGCTTCAGGACCGTGGCTTTGGGTCGCATACCGCCGAGCGAGGTGCCGCGCCCTTTAAGATACGCGAGGTCCGTCGCCGTTTCCTTGCCGGATTCGACCGCTTTCGACGCCTGAATCAAGGTCTGAAGGGGGACCTCGTGTGTTCCTTCAGGCAAATTGTCGTCATGGGGCACATCGAGGAAGGGGCTGTCGGCATTATCCCTGAAGCGCAGTGCGCCAATGCGGCTGGAATCCAGCACTCCCAGCAAATAGTCTAGGTCTGACAGCTGTGCGAAACCGGCGTCTTTTTCAGCCTTGCGCCGTTTGGCATGGGCGCGGTTAATGACCCGGCGTCCCCAGCCATCAGGCTCAGTATCGGCAATGGCACCCGCAAAGGTAGACGTCTCCTTGCTTCCCGTGCGGTATTGAAAGTCGGTGCTCAGGGGGAGGTCTGGAGACAGTGCGAAGCAATCTGGATTACTGAGCCAGCTGGGGGAGTACCTGAACGCCGAGACCTCTTTTTGCCCCTGTTGGGAAAATTGCAGTTCGCCCACTTCAAGGCCCGTGTCGCCCAGATATACGAGCAGCATCCGCGTTGTGCTGGTTTTTGTTTTTTTTGTCACTGCCATTACAGGGCTCCACTGTCCGGGTTGGTTTTGCGCACCCGGATGCGTTTGGCCACCGCCTTATTCATGAGCGCTAGGCCGAGCGCATCATTGGTGGTGTTAAGGGCTTTGCTGAGCTCTGGGAGGAGGTTCAGGATGTTCAGAACTCGAACCACAGCGCCCCACGACACTCCGGAGTCGCCATGTTCCAGTCGGTAGAGCGTCTTTTTTGAGATGCCTGCCCGCTCCGCCATGGATGATGTAGAAATCCCCCGACGCCGGCGGGCCAGCGCAAGATCATCTCCGACAGCAACCAGCGCACGCTCGACCGGTAAGGGCATCGGACTTTCGGGGGTGCGACCGGAAGGTTTGGGCGTCGCCGCTTCATTTGGTTTATCGGTCATATCTGATTTCTTAAATATTTAATAAGTCATATACGACTATTATATGAAAGCTATCACATAGACACCAGTACGCCTTTTAAAACGGTCAGAAATGGCTTATTATTTAACTAATGAGGCCATAAATGACACTTTATATTGGTTACAGACTGAAGGTCAAAGGTCAGCCGCTTGTGGGGCTGGGCCTCGTTCATGGGCTGGCCCTGCCCCCAGGAAAGGCCCGCGGCATTGGCCAGGCCTGCGTACTTGGTGTACGACGCCTTTGGAGATGCCCAGAGCCGCTGCTATTCGCTCATGGGAGAGTTTGCCCACATATTTAAGACGCAGCATTCACCCCTGCTGCCAGGCGATTGAAGCGGTTTACACTGACTAGCTTTAGCGCAGCCAAGGCTGAAAAAACCAATGCGGGGGGCACTCATCTTGGCCCCTGCCGATTTAAAGGGAACGATTCTAGCGGATCCTTCAGCGCTTCAAGCACTTTCCGCGAGGAAGATCGCGCGCTGCGGCGAGGGGAGCCCCTCAAGGGTTTTTTGAGGATCTTGAGGATCCAAAAAGTCCGCCAGGGATTGAAATTGCATCCAGGAAGTCCGCCGTTGTTCAAGCGGTGTTGTGACCGAGACATCGACCAGCCGCACCTCTTTGAAGCCACAGCGCCTTAGCCATCCAACCAAGGTCAAGGGGGATGGAATAAACCAGACATTCCGCATTTGCGCGTAACGATCCTCAGGGACCATAACAGCGCCCTCGCCACCCTCGATGACCAACGTCTCAAGGACCAACTCACCCCCCGCCCGAAGCGACCCCTTGAGCTCGAGAAGATGATCAATGGGTGACCTTCGGTGGTAAAGGACACCCATGGAAAATACCGTATCAAAAGCGCAAAGATGAGGCGGCAAGGCTTCGATACCCATAGGGAGGACATCAATCGGAAAACGGCCCGCCAATCGCCGAACCGCCAAAAACTGAGCGACGCTCAGAAGGGTGGGATCAATCCCAATCGCTCGGGCGGCCCCTGCCCCAAGCATCCGCCACAGGTGATAACCATTGCCGCAGCCCACATCCAAAACGGTTCGCCCTTGAAGGGGTTGGATCGCGCCTTGAAGGCGATCCCACTTAAGATCTGATCGCCACTCGGCATCAATGAACACATTAAAGAGGTCGTAGGGTCCCTTGCGCCAGGGATGAAGGCACCGAAGATCCTGTTCAAGTGTTTGAAGTTGTTCGGTCTCGAGGCTGCCCTCCAAGGTCACGGCGTCAAGATCGAGTCGCACGCTTTGAGCGAGACCCTGAGGCAGCCGTTCAATCACCGATAACCACTGGGCCCCATCGCCATGGGCTTCGCCCTTAAAGGCGGTCTCGATAACACCGCCAAGACGATCACCCAACGCTCTAAAGCGGGGCTGAGCAAGAACCTCAGCCACCTCCTGATAAAGCGTGAAGGGAAACTCGGCTGACTGAAAAACCCTACTCATCATGTTAGTATTTCATCCCACGACTGCCACTCGCCGAGGCAGGCCACCCAGAAGCCCCTCTGCCGCATCGAGGCTTATCATGACCACACCGTCCATCGAGTCTGTCAAACATTACCTCTTAGATCTTCAAGACCGGATTTGCAACCGTCTTGCCGCCGAAGAGCCTGATGCCCTTTTCGAGGAGGATCAATGGACCTATGCCAGCGGCATCGGCGGCGGCAGGACGCGGGTTCTGGCCGGTGGTTCGGTCATAGAACAAGGGGGCGTCAACTTTTCCCATGTCACGGGGCATACCCTCCCCGCATCGGCTACCGCCCATCGCGCTGATCTTCAAGGGCGGGGATTTCAGGCCCTGGGGGTGTCTTTGGTGATTCATCCACGAAACCCCTATGTGCCGACGTCGCACGCCAATGTCCGTTTCTTTCTCGCTGAAAAAGAACATGAAGCTCCGGTTTGGTGGTTTGGCGGCGGGTTTGACCTGACCCCTTATTACCCCTTTGAAGAAGACGCGGTGGCCTGGCATCAAACCGCACGGGAGGCCTGTATTCCCTTTGGCGAAGAGGTCTATCCCCAGTATAAGAAATGGTGTGATGACTACTTCTTCCTGAAGCACCGGAATGAAACGCGAGGCGTCGGTGGGTTGTTTTTTGATGATCTCAACGCCTGGGGTTTTAAACGTTGCTTCGAATTCATGCAAAGCGTCGGTGATCATTATCTCAACGCCTATCTTCCCATCGTTCAACGCCGAAAATCGATGCCCTTTGGGGAGCGCGAGCGCGCTTTCCAGCTGTATCGTCGTGGCCGCTACGTGGAATTCAACCTCGTCTATGATCGTGGCACCCTCTTTGGCCTCCAATCAGGGGGACGAACAGAATCGATTCTGATGTCGATGCCACCGGTGGCCCATTGGCGCTATAACTGGAGTCCTGAACCTGGGAGTCCCGAAGAGGATCTTTACCTCAACTATCTCAAAGCCAGAGACTGGCTTTGATTCAGGGCCCCAAGAGACCTTTCGTTCACGTTCCGGCGTTACGTTCAGACAGGTGGGTGATCAACTGATCCAGAGAACCTGACTGTTCAAGCTCGTCCCCAAAACTCGCTCGATAGTTCTGAAGAAGGCTAATGCCCTCGATCAGGATGTCGAAAACCTTCCAATCGCTGCCGTCCTGGATCATCCGATAATTGACAGCTACCGGCTTGCCTCCTGAAGGCAGGATTTCAGTTTTGACCATCACTTTCTTTTCGCCGACCTCCTCTTCCATCGGTAGGTAGCGAATTTTCCAGTCGGCATACTCCGTAAAGGCCCGGGTATAGGTCCTCACCAGCAGCATGCGAAACTGCTGTTTAAAGCGTTCGCGCTGTTCAGGCGTCGCGGTTCGCCAGTTTTTACCCAAGACCAGAACCGATACCCGATCAAAATCAACATGAGGATTGATGATCTGATCGACCAGTCCTGTCGCCTTCTTGAAGTTCGATTTGTATTCAGGCTTCTGCAAGGAAATCTGCAACTGATTCGCGGTCAGCTGGATGACTTTCTGCGGCGCTGTCAGCGCCTCCTCCGCGGCTAGAGGTCGCAGCCCCAAGAGCATAAGGTATCCCGCCATCAGCCAAACACTCAATACCCGAAGGGTACTCTTCGATTGCATACACTTTCTCCAAGAAACATCACATCACCTATCATAACCCCTGTGCCTCGAATAAACTACGCTCCAACCAGACAAGAAAGACCCCGCCATGCCTGATTCCTCCCCCCTTAGTCCCATGAGACAGCGCCCAAGAAGGATGCGCCGAGACGACTTTAGTCGAAGACTGATGCGCGAGACGCACGTGACCACCGCGGACCTTATCTACCCCCTTTTTGTCACCGAAGGCGACAACGTCCGGGAAGCCGTTGCCTCGATGCCGGGTGTTGAACGACTGAGCCTTGACCTCTTGCTCGAGGAGTGCGCTGTCGCTGCTGATCTGGGTATTCCGGCCATCGCCTTGTTTCCGGTGATCGCCGCCGGCCAAAAGAGCCTCGACGCCCATGAGGCCTTCAATCCAGAAGGTCTGGCGCAGCGAGCCATCCGAGCCATTAAAGCCGCCTTTCCCCATCTTGGCGTTATCTCGGACGTCGCCCTTGATCCTTTTACCCGCCATGGTCAGGACGGACTGCTTGATGACTCGGGCTATGTCCTTAACGATGAAACCGTCATGGTCCTGGTGCAACAGGCACTGAGTCATGCCGAGGCGGGCGCCGACATCGTGGCACCCTCCGATATGATGGATGGGCGCATTGGCGCTATTCGAGACGCCCTGGAGTCCCACGGGGCGATGTCAACCCGAATACTGGCCTATTCGGCTAAATATGCCTCGGCCTTTTATGGGCCCTTCCGGGATGCCATAGGATCAACCGCCAACCTCGCCGGAGGCGACAAAGCCAGCTACCAAATGGATCCTGCTAACCGCTTGGAGGCCTTACGGGAAGTCGCCCTCGACCTTGAGGAAGGCGCCGACATGGTCATGGTCAAACCCGGCCTTCCCTACCTCGACATCATCCGCGACATCAAGGAACACTTTGGTGTACCGACCTTTGCCTATCAGGTGAGCGGTGAATACGCCATGCTCAAAGCCGCGGCACTTAACGGTTGGCTGGATGAACAAAAGACGGTCATGGAATCGATGATTTGCCTCAAACGGGCCGGCGCCGACGCCATACTGACCTACTCAGCCAAAGACATTGCCCGCTGGATAAAGGAGCGATGAAAGCCCCTGATCGCTATGCTGTTTTCGGACACCCCATCGGGCACAGCCAATCACCAAGGATCCATGCCCTGTTTGCAGCGGCGACCCAGCAGGCCATGACCTATGGGGCTGAAGACATTCCCTCTGAAGGCTTCAATGACGCCATCTCCCGCTTTCTGGGATCGGGAGGACGGGGACTCAATATCACCGTTCCTCTCAAAGAGTTGGCGTTCCTTGTCGCCGACACTTTGAGCCCCGAGGCGGGTCGCAGCAAAGCGGTTAACACCCTCCTGTTCAGTCCCGATGGGCATATTCATGGCGACAATACCGACGGCAGAGGCCTGGTTCGGGACTTGACCTTGAACCTTGGGATCCCGCTAAAGGGACGACGAATTCTGATTCTGGGGGCGGGTGGTGCGGCCAGAGGGATTCTCGAGCCACTCTTAAAGCTTGAGCCTGCCCAGGTGACCCTCGCCAACCGAACCACTGAAAAGGCCCGTCAGCTGGCCTTTGAGTTTGAGGATCTTGGCCCCCTCAGGGCCTTGGCCATGGCGGCACTTCAAGATCAACAGTACGACCTCATCCTCAATGCAACCGCCGCAAGCCTTCAGGGGGACGTGCCACCGCTACCGGACCAGATCCTCGCGGCAGGCGGTTGTTGCTACGATCTAGCCTATGGCAAGGAGCCAACCCCCTTCGTTCTGTGGGGGCTTCAGCAAGGAGCCGTGCTCAGCCGCGATGGCATCGGCATGTTGGTCGAACAGGCCGCCGAGGCCTTTTGGCTCTGGCGCGGCATCCGTCCAGACACCCCATCGGTCATCGCAACCCTCCGCGGGACCCACTAGACCCAAGAGACCAACATCGCCTGATGCTGCTGCTTCAGGCGGACGTAAGCGTCCTTTGAGTCAATCAGATATTGAAGCTCCTCATCACGCAGCATTCGCGCTGGGCGGACCGGGCTCCCGACATAGAGGTAGCCACTTTGCAGTCGCTTCCCAGGCGGCACCAAGGCACCCGCACCGACCATCACCCGATCCTCGATCACCGCACCGTCCATCACTAAGGCCGCCATACCGATCAGACAAAGATCACCGATACGAGCGCCATGCAGGACCGCCTTGTGTCCCACGGTCACACCGGCACCGATGATCAAGGGGTAACCTTCGGGGTTGCGCTCGCTCCGATGGGTCACGTGGAGTACGGCGCCATCTTGAATATTGGTCTCTTCACCCATGCGAATAAAATTGACATCGCCCCGAACAATGGCACCCGGCCAGATAGAGACATCGCGTCCCAAGGTCACATCGCCAATGACGACCGCGGTGGGATCGATAAAGACACCCTCTTCAAGGACCGGTTCATGGCCATGGAAGGGGCGAATACTCATGTCTCCGGCCTCGAGGCTTTCTCGTCCAGCCCGGAAAGGCCAAAACGACGCTCAAGCTCTAGGAGGACCTGCTGGGGACCAAGCCCTTGGTGTGATAACAGAATCAGCGTGTGAAACCAAAGATCAGCCACCTCATAGACAATCTTCTCAGGAACGCCATCCTTAGCCGCCATGACGGTTTCAGTCGCCTCCTCCCCGATCTTCTTGAGAATGGCATCGAGTCCCTTACTGTGAAGCTTTGCCACATAGGACCGCTCGGGATCCTCGTGCCTCCTGGCTTCCAGAACGTCGGCGAGTGCATTAAGAATATCCATCAGCTCGATCCGTAGATGTCTTCAGGGTTTTTAAGAACGGGTTCTACCCGCTCCCACCGCCCGCCTTGGAGGCGGCGGTAGAAACAATGATGGCGACCGGTATGGCAGGCCATCCCTCCCTCTTGCTCAACTTTAAGAAGAATCACATCCTCGTCGCAGTCCAGTCTAATGTCAGCGACTTTTTGGCGATGACCTGAACTCTCCCCCTTGCGCCAGAGCTTTTGGCGAGAGCGCGACCAATAGACCGCGTAGCCCTCCTCGACGGTCAACTCGAGGGACTCCCGGTTCATCCACGCGACCATCAGAACCGTCCCGCTCGAAACGTCCTGCGCAATAGCCGGGACCAGTCCGTCGTCACCCCATCGAACCTCATCAAGCCAGGCGCTCACAGGCGAACCTCGATCCCACGCTGAGCCAGGTGCGCCTTCGCTTCCCGAATGGAAAATTCGCCAAAATGAAAGATGCTGGCCGCAAGGACCGCATCCGCCTGACCCAGGGTGACCCCGTCGGCCAGATGATCAAGGTTACCGACGCCACCAGAGGCAATGACGGGAACCGGCACCGCTTCACTGACGGCACGCGTGAGTGCAAGGTCAAACCCTTGCTTGGTCCCATCCCGATCCATACTGGTCAAAAGAATCTCACCAGCACCCAGCGCGACCATTTTTTGGGCCCACGCGATGGCATCAAGGCCTGTTGGCTTGCGCCCACCATGGGTAAAGATCTCCCAGCATGGCGGCTCCTCCGAGACCTTTTTAGCGTCAATCGCCACCACGATGCACTGGGATCCAAAACGCTCAGCGGCCTCTTTCACAAAGTCCGGACGATGAACGGCTGCGCTATTGATGCTGACCTTGTCCGCCCCCGCGTTCAACATCCTTCGGATGTCCTCCAGCGTCCTGATACCGCCACCCACCGTCAACGGAATAAAGATTTCACCGGCAACCTTTTCCACCACATGCACCATCGTCTCCCGATCGTCCGAACTGGCGGTAATATCGAGAAAAGTCAGTTCATCAGCCCCCTCAAGATCATAGCGACGGGCAATCTCAACCGGATCCCCCGCATCTTTAATTTCAAGAAACTTGACCCCCTTCACGACGCGGCCATTATCGACGTCAAGACAGGGAATGATGCGTTTTGCGAGCATGGTTAATAGCTCTCTGCGATGATCCGGGCCTCTTTGAAATTGAGCGTCCCCTCATAAATAGCCCGTCCGGTAATGGCGCCGGTCACGCCATCGCCCACGATGGCACCCAGGGCATGGATATCCTCAAGACCATGAATCCCACCCGAGGCGATGACCGGAATCCGGATCGCTCGTGCTAACCGCGCCGTCGCTTCCACATTAACGCCCTGCATCATCCCATCACGCGCGATATCGGTGTAAATGATGGCTTCAACCCCATCGTCTTCAAACTTTTTAGCCAGATCAATAACATCGTGTTGTGACAATTTCGACCAACCATCAATGGCTACTTTGCCATCCCGAGCATCGAGGCCCACCATAATATGGTTGGGGAACTCGGCGGCCACTTGCGGAACGAAATGAGGACTACTGACCGCCTTGGTGCCGAGAATGACGAAGTCAACCCCTGCATTCAAATAAGCCTGGATGGTGTCTTCATCCCGAATCCCGCCACCCACTTGAATTTGGATATCGGGAAAGGCCTTTGAGATCGCTTCAATCACGCCGCCATTTCGAGGCTTTCCCGCGAAGGCGCCATCGAGGTCCACGAGGTGAATGCGCCTCGCGCCCTCTTGAACCCATTGTCCGGCCACCGCTAAAGGGTCCTCGGAAAAAACCGTATCGTCTTCCATGCGCCCCTGACGAAGTCGGACACACTTGCCATCCTTAAGATCGATAGCCGGAATCAGAAGCATGAATAATCTCCTAAGATATCAGGTCAATAAAGACATGGGGACGCCTCACGGCGTGGGCGTCCAATGAAGAAAATTGGCCAATAGGCGAAGGCCCGCCGCCTGGCTTTTCTCGGGGTGAAATTGCACCGCAAGGAGATACCCCTTCGCTAAGGCAGCGGCAAACGGCATGGGATAGTCGGTGGTCGCTGCGACATCGGCAGCGTTGAGGGGCTCTACATAATAACTGTGAACAAAGTAGAACCAAGGACTCCCCTCAAGACCTTCAAACAGGGGATGGGAAGCGGTGGGGTTCAGCCGATTCCAACCCATATGGGGAACCTTGAGCTGGACGCCGTTTGCATCCTTCATGTTCTGATCGAAACGGACCACCTCGCCTTGAATCAATCCAAGACAAGCCGTTCCCTCATTTTCCTCACTGCGTTCGAGGAGCGCCTGCATACCGAGACAAATACCCAGCAGCGGCCGCGAGGCGGCTACTGCCGTGATCACCGGCACCAAATCCCTCGCTTTGAGGGCCGCCATGCAGTCGCGCATCGCGCCCACCCCAGGAAAAACCACACGATCAGCCGCAAGGATCACTTGAGGATCCGCGGTCACCTCGACCGTGGTGGCTGAATCAGCGTGTTGGAGCGCCTTAGCAATGGAATGGATATTACCCATCCCGTAATCAATCACGGCAACCGTAGACATAGTAGGACTTCAGAAAAAAACGGCCGGTCGTCCTTAGAGAGAACCCTTGGTCGAAGGAATGACGCCACCCATCCGGTCATCGACTTCAAGGGCCATGCGAAGAGCCCTCCCGAAAGCCTTGAACACGGTCTCGGCAATGTGATGGGCATTTTGCCCCCTCAAACTGTCAATATGAAGGGTCAGTCGGGCATGATTAACGAATCCCCTAAAAAATTCGCCAAACAGATCCACATCAAAGCCGCCAATCTGGCCGCGCCGATAGTCCACTTCATAGATAAGACCCGGACGTCCAGAGAAATCGACCACGACCCGCGATAAGGCTTCATCGAGCGGCACATAGCTATGGCCGTAACGTCTAATGCCGCGTTTATCCCCAACCGCCTCAGCAAAGGCCATCCCTAAGGTGATGCCAATATCCTCGACGGTGTGATGGGCATCAATCGCAAGATCCCCCACCGCCGTGACATCAAGATCCATGAGACCATGGCGTGCAATCTGGTCCAGCATATGCTCCAAAAAGGGAACACCCGTCGCAAAACGAGTGGCGCCCGACCCATCCAAGTTGATGGCGACCCGGATTTGGGTCTCAGCGGTATTACGAACAACTTCAGCGGTACGAGCAATCATTGTCAGCAGAGAAAATACGGTGATGGGCGATCATCATATAACGGTGGGGCGATTTTGCTAAGCGCCGGATGTGAGACAACCGACCCTCAGGGGGACATAAAGCGGCCAAAGGACACCTCCAATACGCCCAAGAACCCCATATTCAGCGGCAACTGCTAGAATTTTATTTTCCGTCGATCCCCTCTTCGCCATCATCATGAAAAGCTTCCGCAAAGAACTTTGGTTGGATACCCCCCACCGCATGGGTTTTGTGAATATCACCCAGGACGTCAATCGCTGTCTCCATGAAAGTGGCATTCAGGAGGGCCTCGCCCTCGTCAATGCCATGCACATCACCGCCTCGGTCTTCATCAATGACGATGAACCGGGCCTGCATGGGGATTTTGAACGCTGGCTGGAAGATCTCGCCCCCCATCAACCGCTGAGCCGATATCACCACAACCGGACTGGGGAGGACAATGGAGATGCGCATCTCAAGCGGCAGATCATGGGCCGGGAAGTGGTGGTCGCGATCACGGCGGGGTGCCTTGATTTTGGACCCTGGGAACAGATTTTTTACGGCGAGTTTGATGGTAAGCGGCGAAAAAGGGTCCTGGTGAAGCTGATCGGGGAGTAAGCGCCCCACAGCGCACTCCTCCCTCATCGGATTTCCTCAAGATCCGGCCCTGTCACTCTCTATGAACAGGCTCAGACCTTGCCGTCCGCAGCAACAACAGCGCCATCCCCACCATCAAGGCCAGCGCCGCCACCAGAAAAAACCAAAACAAGCGCATCGAGGTTTCCTCATATGCTTCCCAGAACCAGGCCTCAGGCGGTAGCATAGCGCGCCCCAAGGGAGAGATCATGAGAAGAACAAAATGTCCGAGCCATCCCACCACGACCTCCACTTTTTTTAAAGCCGCGTCATGAGTCATTCTTCTGTATGGCGCGTGGGTGGCTGGCTCAATCTCATTCAGACCACCTTCGTCGGCATCCTCCGGGTGCTCTCAGTGCCCATTGTCCTCCTGCTGAGTGTGGCTTCGGGATATACCACCTACTATGGCCTCAGCTTTTTTATTACGCATTGGATTGCGCTCACGGTCACCGTCGCGGTTCAATCGATCATCGTGATCTCCTCGCTGGAACTTGCCAGCATCCATTACCGCGCCAATCCCCTCCGCTTCTTGAGCGTCGTCATCTCTTTGACAGTCGCTCTGATCGTCTCTGTCAGCTTCTCATACTTCAAGTTCTACGAATTCTCAGAACGCGATACGGTCCTGATGAAGCGCCAAAATGCCCTGTCGAATGAGATCAGCATCTATCTGACCGAGGTGGTCAACCTCAAAAGTCAGCTGGCTAAAGAACAGCACGAACGCATCAGTGGTGCAGCCCAAGACACGCAGCAGGCTTTTCTCAGCGCGCACCCCGGCATGAAAGGACAAGGCCCTGGAAAGGGACGGATCTGGACTTATTTCAATGACATTCAGCAGCGAGAAGAGATCAAGCTCAAAGCGCTGGAGCAAAAAACACAGCCCCTTGACCGCGCGATCTTTGAGTCACGAACGGCGCTGACTCAGCTGGCGCAAAATCTCCGCGACCAGGCCTCATATGACCGCTTCATGAAGGCCTTTCAAGAGGTCATTGTCGAATCAGATCGCCTCGCTTCCGATCGTGGTCAACCTCCGATCAGTGCACCCCGCATCCCTTCATTTCAAGGGCTTTCCAAGGACATCACGCCCACCATTGACATGTGGATGGATATCTCGTGGTTTGCGTTGGCCTGTGCCGCGATGGTGGATTTCTTTACGCTCGTCCTGTCATACCGCCTCGAAATGACGGCGCCAGGGCCTCTTTCAGAGGAAGAAAAAAACCTCGCTTACCTTGGACTCCGACAATTCAACCACTTCACCATCAATCAGAATGATGAGCTCGAATTCAGTATTGAGCGCACCGAGCTTGAGCGCGCAAGGCGCGTTCCCGATTGGCAACGGATGTTTGCTGTCGCTTTTCTGCTGAATCGAGGGTATCTTCGGAAGATGAGCCGTCACACGGTCGAATTCGCGCCGAATCTCTACCCGATCATTGCCGCGCGCATCCCGGAAGAAAGTCGATCTTATCAAGGTCATGCACCGAACGATGCGCTCACTGAGGCTATGCACCGGAAATTCCATGACTGATTTCGATCCGATGCCGGACGATGGCGGCTGGATCGCAGGATTCGAAGGCGATCGAAGAGTCGTTGTTGCCCGAATAGGCCCCTTCCAGCGTCTCTTCCAAAGGCCCCAGAATTACGTCAAAAAGCTGCACCATACCGTCTACGACCTTCCGATTGAAGAGTGGTCGATTGCGCTTGAAGCGCCCTCCCTGGGCCCTCTTTGCGAGATCAGCGCCGCTCTCAGCGTTCGCTTTCAAGCGACCCTTGCCTTTGCCCGGCAGCATCCTGAGCATCTCGGACGACTCGGCGATCATATTCGGGAGCGTTTCAAATCCCTGTTGAAAGATGTGTCAGAGGAGGAGCTCAGGCGGCTTGAGACGGCAAAGTGGCTGGATCAAGGGCAACGCCGACTGGAGCGAGACATCGAAGACCTGGTGCATGAACTCTTGGCCACTCGAGACATTCAAAGCCGATGCCGCTGCACCATCGAGGCCCGCCTTCACGAGGTCAATCAGTCCCTTTTGGACCAGGCCATGACCTCTCAGGACCCTACCCGTCAGGGGATAGCACTTGAGATCATCAAGCGACGCCGCGAGGCTCAGGAGCAATGGGTGCGGGAGCAGCATGAACAGCAGCTCCTCGAACAACGCCTGAAGCTAGAACAGCAACAGGATATCCTTACCCTCCTCAAGCAGGAGTCCGAACTCCTTCGGGCTGAACGGCAAGAAATGGTTCTTCGTGCCAGAGAGTTGCTCCAGTCGCAAGAACTTCAAGAGTCTGAAAAAATTGACAGCGAGATCCGCATCAAGCGGGAACGCCTTCGCCACGAGACGGAACTCAATCGATTGGAACTCAAAGCGAACCTTGACGAGAAAGAAGAGCGGACCTCCAATTTCACTGAAGTCCAATCGCACCTTCAAAAAGAAATCGAACTCCTTGCTATGGAGCGTCAGCGGCTGGCCTTGGAAGAGGAAATCCACAAGACCAAGGTCACCCGCGCCAAAGGATGGTTTAGTGGGGTCAAGAACATGTTCTCGGCCGAAAAAGGGCCGGAGAACAACCCTTCACCTAACCAAGAGGGGGACGAGTAAGCCATGCTTCGATTCATCGCCACCCTCACCCTCGGGCTAGCACTCGCCGCCAGCGCCAAGGCGAATGTCTGGTCCGAGGTTTCAGGACCCACCGGGGGGGCCCCGAAGGCCATTGGTGACACCAGTGCCGGCTGCCTTCAGGGTTCAAAAAGGCTTCCCGAGGACGGCGAAGGCTATATGGCCATGCATCTTGAACGCGACCGAATCTATGGCCACCCCCGCCTGATCGACACGATCAAGTCTTTAGGGAGACGAGCCGCTCGCGGCCTTGGCATTCTTCATGTGGGTGACCTCGGGATGGCTCGGGGTGGCCCCATGCCGTTTGGCCATCGCAGCCATCAGACCGGTCTCGATGTCGATGTCTGGTTTGACCTCCATCCTTCTCTTCATCTGAAGGCGAACCAAGACCGCTCCAACATCAAGGCCTTTAGCCTTCTCAGTCCCGTCAGCAATGGACTCAACTACGATCTTTGGGACGAGAATCATGCCATCATCCTGAAGGCTGCCGCCCAACACCCCGAGGCGGACCGTATTTTCGTCAACGCCAGAATCAAGCAGGAGCTTTGCCGAACGACCCAAGGGGACAGAGACTGGCTCCACAAGATCAGACCCTGGTTCTACCATGAAGATCACTTTCACCTGCGTCTGGCTTGCCCGGATGACAGCCCTTCCTGTATCCGTCAAAAAGCGATCCCACTCGGGGATGGTTGCGATGCGCTCGATGGGTGGCTGAGTAAACCGTCGGAACCGACGCCTCAAAAGAAGCCTCCGGCGCCGCCAAAGCCTCTTATGCCACCCGAGTGCAGGGCCATCCTAGCCGAACCCTGATGGCCCATGCTTCGAGGATCAGCGTTTGATGGCCGCGAGCGGCTCCACCAGAAGCTTCAAGACCTCAATGCGGCGACTATCGGTTCTTAGGACACTAAAATTGAAACGGCCCAAAGAGACCTTCTCCCCTCGCTTGGGAACATGACCCAACTGGTGCACCAAGAGGCCGCCGAGCGTATCAAACTCATCATCCTTAAAGTCAGCTTCAAAATAGTCGTTAAAATCTTCTATCGGGATCAGGGCCTTGAGGGTAAATTCATGATCGCTTTTACGAAAAATGAACTCTTCCTCGCCAAAGTCATGCTCGTCCTCGATATCCCCGACGATCTGTTCGAGGACATCCTCAATCGTCACCAGACCCGCAGCCGCCCCATACTCATCGACCACGATGGCCATATGACTTCGGGTCGCCCTAAATTCCAGCAGGAGGATATTGAGGCGCTTGCTTTCAGGGACAAACAAAGCCGGCCGCATCACCTCACGAACCAGCGCTGATCGCTCCTTGAGACTGTGCAACAGCAGATCCTTCACCAAAAGGATACCTACCACCTCGGTTCGGTCGTCAGCGATCACGGGGTAACGGGAATGGGCAGACTCTGCCACTAGGGGGAAGATGGCCTCTATTTCAGCGTCCTGGGGAACGACCACCATTTGCGACCTTGGGATGCTGATATCGCGGACCCTCAGCTCCGAAACCTGGAGCACCCCCTCAATCATAGAAAGCGCCTCATGCTCAATCAGATTTCGCTTTTGAGCGGTCCTTAGAAGCTCCAGCAGATCATCGCGATCTTCAGGCTCGCCTGAAATAAAGTGAGTGAGGCGCTCGAGCCAGCTCCGATGCTCGCCGGCGTGTTCGTCGTTCATGGCCGAGATGTCTCCAGTAGCTCATAAGGATTGGGGTAACCAAGATCTTGCAGGATCTTTATTTCAATTGCTTCCATCTCTTCGGCTTCAGCCTCTTCGACATGATCAAAACCACGAAGGTGCAATACGCCATGGATCACGAGATGGGCCCAATGGGCCTCTTGTGGCTTGCCCTGCTCCAACGCCTCTCGTTCGACGACCGGGGCACAGATGACCAGATCCCCAAGAAGACGGCAAGGAACACCCTCTGGAACATCACAACTGAAGCTCAGCACGTTGGTAGGACCTTCTTTTTGGCGATACATCCAATTGAGCTCTGCTCCTTCCCGTTCATCGACAACACGGATTGAAAGCTCAAGGTCGTCTTCTCGGTGCGCGGCCTGAGCCCAGCACAAGAATCGCTCGATGTCAGGAATCGAAGCGGCACAAACGTTATCAAGATCAACGATCATGAGGCTGCGTCGGCTTGGCCAGCTCATACGCCTCATAGGCCGCCACGATGCGCTGAACCAAAGGATGGCGGACCACATCTTGGGCGCCAAAGAAGGTAAAGGTAATCCCCTCAACGTCTTTGAGAACCTCGAGAATATGACGAAGGCCTGATTCCTTGTTCCGCGGCAAATCTATCTGGGTAATGTCCCCTGTCACGACCGCCTTTGACCCAAACCCTACCCGGGTTAAAAACATTTTGATCTGTTCCACCGTCGTGTTCTGAGCCTCATCCAGAATGATGAAGGAATCGTTGAGCGTCCTCCCACGCATGAAGGCAAGAGGCGCCACTTCAATCACCTGACGCTCCATCAGCTTTGCAACGCGCTCAAAACCCAACATTTCATAGAGCGCATCATAAAGGGGTCTCAGGTAGGGATCGACCTTTTGTGCCATATCGCCGGGTAAAAAACCCAACTTTTCGCCGGCCTCAACGGCCGGTCGCGCCAGAATAAGGCGGCGGACTTCCTCGCGCTCCAGGGCCGCGACCGCGCAGGCCACCGCGAGATAGGTCTTGCCAGTCCCCGCCGGCCCAATGCCAAAATTGATATCGTGTCGGCTGATATTCTCAAGGTAGCGGTGTTGATTGGCGCCACGCGGACGGATAACCCCCCGCTTCGTCCTAAACACCGCCATCGACCCTTCGCTGCCAGTGGCCAGCATCGCTTCAACATTGGATTCCTGAAGGGTCAGGTGAACCCGCTCGGGCGTGATCATTTCATCCAAGGTCGCGTCAAAAAGACTTTTGAGGACGTGGGCGGCCGCCGCGGTCGCACGGCCCGCTCCCATCAGCGTGAAGTTATTGCCCCGATGCGCGATCTCAACACCCAATCGACGCTCAACCTGTCGAAGATGATCGTCGAACTGGCCACAAAGGCTCGCAAGCCGCTCGTTGTCATCCGGTTCAAGATGCAATTGGAGGGTCGAAAGGGTTTCAGTCAAGGGCGTGCTACTGGCTGATCTGAGAAGAGTGGGTATCGGCAACCCAGCGGCCCCGAAGCGAGTTCGGCATCGCTTCGGTGATAAAAACATCAACGAACTGACCAATTAGACGCGCATCACCCGGAAAATTCACCACGCGATTGTTGTCGGTCCGCCCTGACAGCTCCCGGCCGTCGCGGCGCGAGCTGCCTTCGACCAGAACGCGCTGGGTGCTCTGAAGCATCCCGCGGGAAATCTCCCCCGCCATTTCATTGATCCGCCCCTGAAGCCTTGCCAGTCGTGCCTTTTTGACAGTGAGCGGGACATCATCCCTAAGCCCAGCGGCCGGGGTCCCCGGGCGAGGGCTGTAAATGAAACTGTAAGAATGATCAAAACCTAACCACTCGATCAACGACATGGTGGCTTCAAAGTCCTCTTCGGTTTCTCCAGGGTAACCCACAATAAAGTCTGAAGAGAGCGAGATATCGGCGCGAACCTTTCGGATGCGATCGATCTTGGCGATATAGTCTTCGCGGGTATGCCCCCGCTTCATGAGCCCAAGGATCCGATTGCTGCCGCTTTGGACCGGGAGATGGAGATGACTGACCAACTTCGGCAATTCCCCATAAGCCGCGATCAGGCTATCGCTGAACTCCACCGGGTGCGAGGTGGTGTAACGGATCCGTTCAATCCCTTCGATAGCGGACACATAATGCAAAAGCAACGCAAAATCAGCTGTCTCGTCGGTCTCCATGAGCCCGCGGTAAGCGTTGACATTCTGGCCCAGGAGAATGATTTCTTTGACGCCCTGGTCCGCCAAAGTGACCAGCTCCATGATCACATCATCGAGGGGACGACTGATTTCCTCGCCTCGCGTATAGGGAACCACACAGAACGTGCAGTATTTACTGCAGCCCTCCATGATGGAGACAAACGCCTTGGGACCCTCAGCCCGAGGCTCCGGCAGCGCGTCAAATTTCTCGATTTCAGGGAAGGAGACGTCGATCTGCGGGGCCTTGTCCTGCCGCGCCCGATCAAGGAGCTGAGGCAATCGATGCAGGGTCTGCGGGCCAAACACAAGATCAACGAAGGGCGCCCGCTTTTGCAGCGCCTCGCCTTCCTGGCTCGCAACGCAGCCACCGACACCGATGATCAAATCGGGACGAGCCAGCTTGAGAGGACGCCAGCGGCCAAGCTCTGAGAACACCTTTTCCTGCGCCTTCTCGCGAACGGAGCAGGTATTCATCAGGAGGACATCCGCTTCCTCGGGGTTTTGAGTGACAACAAAACCGTGCGACTTCATCAATACATCCCGCATTTTTGCAGAATCATATTCATTCATCTGACAACCCAAGGTTTCGATGTAGAGTTTTTGCGCCATCCCGTGTGGTTCATTGAAAGGGGCGCTGATTCTATCAAATTTCTGAGGACACTCTTCAGTCCCTGGTTTTCTTTTTTAATTAAAACTCACGGTTGCCACCTCGCCGGGGGATGCCTTGTCTGGGAGGATGTCGAGGCAGGCGGTATCATAGGGTCTGGTGATGGTGTCCACTTTAGGGACCCCTCGAGTTCATAGATCAACCTCAAGACCCTACCCCATGAAATGGCTCAAAAACCTCTTTGGTCCCGCCATGAGTCCCGAACAACAAAAACAACTCGAGGTCTACAAAGACTTCCGGGCACTCAGCCGACAGCTCAACCTCGAATTGATTCGCCAGCTGCCGCCCCCCGCCCTTCCCGATGCCGGCAAGAAGCTCGGACTCTCCAAAGCAGGAACCCTGATCCTCCATCAAGAGGATGAGATTGCGATTGCCTACGACTTCTGCCTTCAGCATTTTCGCCGGCAGGGAAAAAATGTCATAGAACGAGCCCTCGACGCCGCAACAAACGCCACCCCGGAGGATCACAAGACCTATTGGGAAGGGCTCTCAAGCGCCCGGTTTTCGATTTTTCTCATCGAAGAGATCTTGCCTCATCGCGGCGCCAGACTAAGGGATGTCGTTCAAGATGAGGGCCTCGAGATCATGGATCTTGGGCTCTCATCGACCGGCATCGAGGGCGCCCTTATCGTCGGGCGGATTCTTTTCTTTCCCCATTTCAACATGTCCTCTGGAACCTTTATACCGGTGGCGCCAGAAATCTTTGAGACCAAAATCAAAGAGGTCATCGATAAGTTCCAGCGGGACGCCCCGACCCCGAAGCGCGTGCTCTCATCGGCCCAGTCGGCGGCCTTCGAGGCGCAAACGCTTCGGATTGCCCTTCACGAGGGCGGTGAGGACAACAGTTTCTTTACCGATATGGAGGCCTGAGCCTCAGGGGGGTCGACCCTAGAAGTTTTTCGTGAGATCCATCCCTGAATAAAGACTTGCGACCTGATCGGCATAGCCGTTGAAAGGGAGCGTGGGACGCTTTAGAAAATCACCAATGCGGCGCTCTTTGGCCTGGCTCCAACGCGGATGATCCACCGCCGGGTTGACGTTGGCGTAAAACCCATATTCCGAGGGGCCTGCCTTCATCCAGGACGTCACCGGCATCGTTTCAGTCAACCGAATGCGGACGATCGATTTGACACTCTTGAAGCCGTACTTCCAGGGAATCACGATCCTGACCGGGGCGCCATTCTGATTCGGTAGGACATCGCCATAAAGACCAACGGTGAGAAGGGTCAGAGGGTGCATGGCCTCATCGAGACGAAGACCCTCCCGATAAGGCCAATCCAACACCGCGTTTTTCTGGCCCGGCATCTGATCAGGGTCCATGAGGCTAATCAATTCAACAAATTTGGCATTGCCTCTTGGATCTACCCGGTTCAGCAACTCCTTGAGGGGAAAGCCAATCCATGGAATGACCATCGACCAGGCCTCAACGCAGCGGAGCCGGTATATTCTTTCTTCAAGGGGAGCCAGTTTGAGGATATCGTCAAGATCAAAGGTTTGAGGTTTATTGACCTCCCCCTCGACAACCACCTTCCAGGGACGAACCTTAAAGTCGGTCGCCTGTTGAGCGGGGTCCTCCTTGCTGGTGCCAAATTCATAGAAGTTATTGTAGGTGGTGACCTTTTCAAGGGGGGTCGTGGGGTCACTGACACGAAACGCGGGGTTTGGTTTCGCCCCAAGCGATCCTGCCTTGGCGGCCAAAGGCGCGGCTATCCATCCACCGAGCCCTGCCGTCATGGTCTGTCGTAAAAAGTCACGGCGTGAAGCCCAAAGTGCTCTCGAGGTGACCTCGCACTCCTTCAAATTCAGATTGAATCGCATCGCGTACTCCTTACAGCAGGTGAAAACCGTCAATGAGGGATGATCAGGGAAGGGGACGGCCGCTTTCTTAGCTTCATCAGTACCCGCACGATCATGGCAACCGAAAAAGCGATCGCAAATAGGGAAGGTTCGGTGATGTCCTTCTTCACTAACCACCAAAAATGCACCACACCAGCAAAACCGGCTAAATAGACCCATCGATGAAGACCCCGCCAACGCTTCCCCCCAAGACGGCGCATCATGCCATCCGTGGAGGTAACGGCCAGAGGGATCAGGATCAAGAATGCCGAAAACCCCACGGTGATGTAAGGGCGCTTACTAATGTCCTTTAGAATATTAGGCCAATCGAAAAATTGGTCAAGGACGAGATAGGAAAGAAAATGAAGGACCACATAAAAAAAGGCGAACAGCCCTAGCATGCGCCTAAAGCGGCCGATAAAGGTCCAGCCCGTCACCGATCGCAGCGGGGTCACCCAGAGGGTGATCATCAGGAATGAAAGCGTCCAGAACCCGGTGTTATGGAGAATCTTTTCGACCGGATTGGCCCCCAGCGCATCCAGATAGCCATTCATCAGCAGTCTGGTCATTGGCACTAGGGCCAGCACAAAGATCAGTATTTTAAAGCCGACGATGGCACGATTCGCCTTTGGCTGTTGGCGCTGTCTTGCTGATGGGATATTGGGTTCCATGCCATGTCCAAATCGTTGGGTCATCACCGCAACCTCGCCTTCGTTAGGGCCGAAAAAATCATCGTCTCAGAATGTATCATGCTCTCTTGAAAAATGAGCCGTTTCCAGTTTATTTCGCGCGTGAAAAAATTTCAGGTTGACACCGATGAAGCTCTACCTTGATACCGCTAATCCCGCACTTTGGGTCCGCTCCGAAGGGGCACCGCCACTCGCTGGGGTCACCACCAATCCGACCCTGATCAGGCGGGCTGACTACCCCGTTACCCTTGAGACCTATTATCATCTTCTGATCAAGGCGGGAGAGCGAGGACTCTCAGAGCTCATGCTGCAATTGCCGCGCAAAGACCCGACCGAAGCCCATCAATGGCTGGCGACACTCCTGCCGACAGCCATCAAGGCGAAGACCCGCCTGGTCATCAAGCTACCGTGTCATGCCGATTGGCTGAGCGTCATTGAGGCAGTCAAAACCTTTGAGTGCCCGATCCTTCTGACCGGGCTTTCGAACCCGATGCAGCTGCTTTGGGCGAAATCTCTCGGCGTTCAGTACGTCGCCCCCTACCTTGGCCGCCTTGAAGACGATGGGCGCGACAGTTGGGCCTTAGTCGGGGCCTGCATCGCGTGTCAGCAAGAGGGTCTTAAGCTCGTGGCCGCCAGCATCAGAAGCGAAGAAGCATTATCGCGGCTGATCGCGCTAGGGGCTTATGCCGCCACCATCAGCCCCTCGCTCGTGGAACGTCTGATCAGGGACCCGCTGACCGATCAAGCCATTCGGCAATTCGAGGCGGATAGTCAACAAAGCCTCGCGTCTCCAGCCATCCCTTAAAGCCAAGTCGGCGCATTACTCAGCCACAGAACAAAGGCCTCCGGCGCGACACGTGATCCGGTAATAGCCTTCGTGACCACAGCCTTTCACCTGAACTAAATAGTCACTGAAAAGGCCATCCTCCCAGTCGCCTTCCTTCACCCGTTTTAGGCTGGAATCCACCACCTTCGCACCTGGGCAACTGAAATCATTGACCCCCTCACGGCGGGCGAGGTCGAGGACATCAAGAGAGCGGTCCAGCGGCTGACTTCCAACCGACATATCGGAACAGCCATTCAACAGCACCCAGAAGGCCAAGATCATGAGGCTTCTGACGCCCAAACGAGGGTCAGGCCACCCCGAGATACCAAGATCACTGATCTTCATTTTTTGACGGTCATCCATCGAAGTCCTCATGCCAGCTTGAGCTCCATCAGGGACACATCATCATCAAAATGGGAACGACCCTGGAGCTCGACCATGGTCTCAAGAACCTCATCAACCTTCCTTCCAGCTTGTCGCTCCGGCGCCTTGAGGATGCTAATGAATTCATCAAGTTCCATCTCCTGACCGCTGGTCTTCTGAATTTCATAAACACCATCACTAAACACATACAGCGTGGAGCCTGGAGGAATCTCGGTCTGCGCCACCTCAAAGGTCATCTCGGCGAGCGTCCCGATCGGCATAGCACGGCAGCGCAAAGATTCCACCCCACCATCTGGCGTCAACAAAATCGCTGGGGGATGACCGCCACTCGAGTAACGCAAGATCCGGGTACTTTTCTGCCACACGCCATACCAGATGGTGAAATATAGATTGTTATGTTTTTCCATAAGAAAAACACTATTCAAAGAGTCCATAACCGCGATGGGTTCACGAAAATTCACATTGACCAGCGTCTGCCCCATGAGGGCATTCATCGCACTCACCGACAGCAGGGCCGAGCCGACCCCATGATTGCAGACATCCAGAAGGAAAATAGCGAAATGATCCTCGTCGATGGCGTAATAGCCAAAAGCATCCCCCCCCAATGAACTACACGGCTTAAAGATCCAGGCCGTATGGATATCGGGCCCGGTCATCAGTTCGGGTAATAACGAGCGGACATAGTCAGCAGCCTCATTGAGTTCGGAGGCTAGCGCCTTTTGGCTCTCCTCCAAGGCCACAAACGCCTCGTCGCGTTCAAGAAGCCTCGTATAAGCCGCCGAATGGTAGCGAATGCGGGCAATCAATTCGACAGCGTCGGGCAACTTAACTAAGTAGTCATTGGCGCCGGCACTGAAAGCCTCCGCCTTAGTCGCCGGCTCTTCTTTACTCGAGAGAACGATCATCGGCACCTGAGAGGTGTTCACTTCCGACCTAAACGCCCGCACCAGGGTGATCCCATCGATGTCTGGCATCACCAGATCCTGCAAGATAACGGTAGGCTGAAGCTTCAGCGCCATCGACAAGGCCTCATTCGGATCACAGGTATAGTGATATTCGATATCGGTCTCTGCCATCAGCATCCGCTTAACAGCCTCACCGATAATGCGTTGGTCATCAATCAGGAGGACCACAATCTTATGATCAGCAAACGAGCGGCGAGAGGAGTCTATTGAAGGGATATTCATGATATTGGATCGTTGTTAATGGGGGATTAATGGGCACTCAAGGGCATGCATAAGTTCTTGACCAATCGCCCCCAGCGGCAGAATGGATTGCGCGGCCCCCAACTCTCTGGCGGCTTTGGGCATCCCATAGACCACACTGGAAGGGGCGTCCTGAGCGATCGTCGTCAAACCCGCCTGCCGCATGGCCAGAAGACCCTCAGCGCCGTCGCGGCCCATCCCTGTCAGGAGAACCCCAATAGCTTGAGGCTTTGGCACTCTCGCGATACTGTGAAAGAACACATCGACGGAAGGACGATTGACACGCTCAGGCTCAGCGAGGGAAAAACCGAGGGTTCGATCTTCCTGAAGGACGATATGTTCTGGCCGAGCCGCCACATAAACATGACCAGGCTGAAGCACGGCTTCATCGATCAGCGCTGAAACCGACAGGGCTGTCAGCTGATTCAGCCATTCGGCCAAACCCTGACAAAAATGATGATCAAGGTGCTGGACGATGACGACGGCGCCTGGAAAGCTTTGTGGGAGATCCTTGAGAATCGTCGCCAACGCCTTAGGCCCTCCGGTGGAGGCGCCCATGGCTACCAACGGGGGCAACGGTATTCCGATGTCCACGATGTCAGAACCCAGCGTGTGATGCGACGAGTCAATGGGATGCTGATGACCCAAAAGGGTCCTTAGGGTCTCAAGGCGGTCTAGAAAATCCTCCCAACCGACATCCGTCCCAAGGAGAGCCTCCGAAGGCAGATTAGCGACATCAGACGCCCCCTGACCGAGGGCATCAAAGACCTTGGTCTGACTCTGGGGATCTCGGTGGCCCAGTAGCAAAATCCCTGAGGGAGCTTCAGCCATTAAACGTCGCGTCAGTTCCCCGACCGCCACCCCCTCAAAATCAAGCCCTAGCAAAAGCACATCGGGCCGGTCGACCCGCTGACGATCCAAAATGTCCTGGTAACGACTAGCGACCCAGATGACTTCGACGTCCTCTAAACGGGAGAGTAACTCGCGCAGCTGTTTAAAGAGGGGAGGATGCGTCAGTCCAATAGCGACCCTCATGAAGGCCTTCCCGCGCCGATCAGATCCCTCACCGCCTCAATCAGTCCTGCATCGTGAAAACTGCTCTTTGTGAGATAAGCATCGGCACCCGCCTGCATCCCCCGCTGACGATCTTCTTCCCGGTCCTTATAGGACACAATGATGATGGGAAGTGCCTCAAGGCGAGGTTCTGCACGAATTCGAGTGACCAGTTCAATCCCATTCATCCTCGGCATGTCGACATCGGTCACCACCAAGTCAAAGGTCTGTTCAATCAACTGATTCCAGCCATCGACGCCATCCACGGCAATCGCCACCTCATAGCCACCATTTTCGAGGAGTTTTCGCTCAACCTCTCTCACGGTTAATGAGTCATCCACCACCAGAATCCTCAAAATCTTTTGTATGGCCGTCAAAGGGCTTCTCCGTTTAGGTCTTTGTACCTGCCCTGATAACCGATCGGCCGAGCGAATCAGATCCTCGACATCCAAAATCAAAACAGGGTAGCCTTCGGCATCGAGAGCAACGGCATTGATGTGGGGAACTTTCCCTAAACGCCGATCAAGCGGGCGAACCACAAGATCGGTTTCACCGACCAGCTGCTCTACCTCCATGGCATACTGTCGCCCCTCTGCGCTAAAGAGGACTAAGGCCAGAACGCCCTGGTGGCCTTCTCTATCCTCCTCTGCCAAGCCAAGAAGACGTCGTGCCGACACCAGGGCGACATTGCCTTCGGCTGCCGCAAAATAATAAAGCCCCTCCAGACACTCGACGCACCGCCCATCAAGCCGCTCAGCCCGATCGATCCGCGATAATGGCAAGGCAAAGGCCTGGCCGGCGATCGTCACCCGCAAGGTTCTCATCACCGAACGGGTCACCGGGAGGAGGAGCTCAAAGCGCGTCCCAAGGCCCGGCTTCGAGGACACTTTAATGGCGCCCCCACTGGCGTGGACCATACTTTGAACCACATCAAGTCCGACCCCCCTGCCAGAGATCTCGCTCACGGCATCACGCGTCGTCAACCCGGGAAGGAAGAGGAAATCAAATAATTCGGCGTCACTCAAGGCTTCGGCCATCGCTTCCGTGACCAAGCCCTTTTGTACGATCTTCAGGCGCAACATATCAGCATCGATTCCCCGACCATCATCACTGATCGCAATCAAAAGACGTCCGCTTCGGTGGCGTGCCGAAAGACGGAGTTGACCTGCGGCCGCTTTACCCGAGGCCTTTCGTTCTTCGGCGGTCTCTAAACCATGGTCGAGCGCATTGCGGAGAAGATGATTAATCGGTGCATCCAATCGGGTCAAAATATCGCGATCGATCAGCGTTTGAGCCCCCTCTATATCCAGTTCGACCGATTTTTCGAGCTGTCGAGCAAGATCACGAACCAACCGCGGAAAACCCTGAATACCCTCTGAAAAGGGGCGCATGCGTCCATGAAGGGCAAGATTATGAAGGCGGTCCGCAAGAAAGTTCATCCGACTCGACAGATGCTGAAGACTGGCATCATGCTGTTCCATGACCTCCCATTGTTCATGAAGCCCCTGCTTTAGCAAGGAGTCATCACTTTGGGATTGTAACTGGGTCTTTAGATGTCGTTGAAGACGCTTCAGGGGCTGTAATCCCCGACAAAGATTTTCTAGTCGTCGCGACTCGAGCAATAGATCGGCCGAGAAAGCCAGAATCTGGCTCAGCGTTTCAGCCGCGATTCGAATGGGGGGGTCGCTGGGCTCCGGGGCCAGGGCCGGGACCGAATGCTCCGGTTGAGGGGTATCTTCAAGGCCCTTTGAAAGCACCGCAACAGTCACCAGAGGAACCGGCGGCGGGGCCTTTGATGACTCGACCGACGGTGCCTTGGAAGCCTTGCTATCTGTGAAGTACTGACCCAGTCGATCAACCCATTGCGCAGCCTCATCGGCATGGTCGGTCATCCAACCGAAAAGAGCCTCGTCGTCGGTTTCTACCGCACCGACCATCCAATCGAGGGCACCCAGTAAAAGGTCGGTCCCCACGGCATCCATTTTGAGACCGCCGCCGCCCGCCGCCACCAGAATATCCTCCATCACGTGCGCCATGCTGACAATCGCATCAAGATCGACGACCCGCGCAGCCCCCTTGATTGAGTGGGCTGCGCGCATGAGCGGCTCGATGGCTTGCGGGCTCCCTCCCCCCCGTTCTAGCGTCAGAAGACCTTCCGTCAGAACGGCACTGTGATTGCTCAATTCCTCTCGAAACAACCCCAGAAGAAAGGCGTCACCGCCAATCATGCCAGCGCCTCCATCATCAAGCTGGCCAACCGTTTCTCATTCAATAGCGCCACACGATGCCCACCATAGACAAAAAGACTGGAGACAAGGCCGCGCTGTGAACGCTTAAGGTTCGCTGGCACCGACTCCAGCTGTTGCGAGTGCCCATCGAGGGTTCCGATCACCTCATCGGCCCGAAACACCCAGCGATCCCCTTCTAACTTGACGATCAACATTCTCGGAAAGACGCGCGCCAAGGGGGCTAAAGGCTCGCTCTCCGACTCACTGTCAATGAAATGCTCCAGCGTCAAGCACAGTCGCAATTCGCCCAAGGTATTGACCAGACCTAGAAAATGGCGGTTACTGCGGCCCGGAATGGGGATAACCGGCGCCGGCGCGAGGGTTTTCTCGATCACCCTTGACGGCAGCGCAAGCCAAGCGCCGCCGACCCGAAAGACCAGCAGTTTGAGTGGATTTTGATCCACGACATCAGGCACCTTGCCGACCCGCTCGGTCATTTCATTGAGATAATCAGGCGGCGGCGGCCGGTCTAAGAGTTGGCGACCGGCCACACCATAGGCCGGACAGTTTCTGCAATGAACAAACTCGGCCAACTCGGGGCACAGACGGTCCCCCCAAATGCCCACCACTTTCCAGCACTCTTCTGGTGGCGTCTCGTTAGTGAGCGTCAAGTCCATGGCTCAGGAATCTGTCCATCGTGATTTCAATCGTTCCGCAGCCTCATGCTCTCCCTTTTCCTCCAACAGCAGGCGGAGGTGCAACAGGCTTTCGGAATGCTGAGGATTGAGATAAAGCGCCCGACGAAAACGGGTCATGGCCTCTGAGACTCGTCCCAAAGCGCCAAGGAGAACACCGGCAAAACACTGAAGATCGGGATTCATTTCATGTTTTAACTCTAAAGCACCCACCCGCTCATAGGCTTCTTCCAAGCGTCCCTGATCGGCCAGGGCTAGGGCCTCCTTCCAAAGCACGTGTTCCTCAAAGATCTCTTTAGGCCCAAAGCCCCCTGGAGGCGCACTGCAGGTCGAGGCTGACAGCCGTTTTTTGGCGTGGGCCAGGATCGGTTCCGTCCGCTTGACCCCGGGGAGGATTCGCTGCCGGTGACCCAGCGAAGGGGAAGGCTGCGCCGCGGCCTTGGTCGATCGCTGCCAGGCAAACGTCCCCTCCCTGGTCGCCCGCACGAGACCCAACTCGGGTGCAGGCCGCTCTGCGTGACCTAAAAAAAGCAAACCCTCTGGCTGAAGACGCATCAGTAAGGTCTGAAGCACGGTCAGACGAGCCTTATCATGCATATAGATCAGCATGTTTCGGCAAAATATCACATCGTAAGGACGACACTGGAGTATCGATTCGCGGTCCGCTGCATTCACTGTCGTAAACCTGACCATGGCTTTGAGTTCGCAATCGATGGTGATAAGGCCGTCCTTCGGCGTCAGCTGATGGTACCAAGGTTCCGCCCCAGATAACCGTAACCGCTTAGCAGGATAAAGCCCCCGCTGCGCGGTCTCGATAGCGGCGACACTGATATCCATCGCTTCAATCTGAGCCTCATCAGGCTTAAAACCAAGACTCTTCAGCACCGCCGCAATGGACCAAGCCTCTTCCCCGGTTGCGCAAGGAAGGGTCAGAATTCTAAGCGGCGCTCGCCCTCGGTGACGCTGAAGCCATTCAGCCAGGAGATTGAACGCAGCGGGCTCCCGAAAAAACCAGGTCTCCCCAACCAAGAGCGCCTCAAGCAGCGCGCTCTGCTCCAGCGGGTCGATCCGCCAACGCTTAAAATAATCATGGTGATCGGTTAACCCGAGGAGCCTTTGGCGCGTCATCACGGCCGACTGGATGGTTTCATCACCAAAAACGGCAGAATCAAGACCGAAATCCCGACTGAGCCATTCAACCAATGCAGCGCCAAGATCCATTCCGTTTAGGCGCCCCGCCCTACCAGCAGCAGGAGCTCATCCGTCAACAAAGATCGCCAATCAACCACCTCGACCAATCCCATGCTGCCTTGGTAAACCCGGGGCACCAACCAAGAGCGCGCTTCGCCAACGATACTTTTGGGTAAATCCGTCGAGGTCTCAAGCTCAATCATTTCAAGCGCCTTTTCAGCCAAAATGGCGAGCTGGTGAGGGGGCTCACACTTCAGCAGAACGACCCGGGTGCTCATCAACCACTGACTCGGTCCGAGCCCTCTTAACTGCATGAGATCCACGACAGGGATTAAGACGCCGCGAAACCTTAATAGCCCAGCCACATGAATCGGCGCCGCCGCTAGCGGCTCAAGGTGAGACAGCGGTAAGACCGCCCGGATGTCCTGCGCCGCGATAGCAAACTGTTCCTCGCCTAGATGGAACAGCAAATGGCTCATGATTCATCCAAGTGGGCTGGCACCATGCGTTTCCGGAGCTCCACGCAATTACGCCCATTCACTCGGCTATAACGGTGGTCATCCATAAAGGTCCGAGCAAAATAAACCCCAAGCCCCCCAATAGCGCGCTCATCAAGAGACGCCTCCAGGTCAGGGGGGGGGATACTGAAAGGATCAAACGCAACGCCATCATCCTCGAGACGAATCAGAATCTCGCCATGCGACTGATGGATCGTTAGATCAATGCCGCCAGAAGGCCCCTCAGGAAACCCATAAGAAATGATGTTCTGCAAAAGTTCTTCAAGGACGAGATCCACATGGTAACGCGCCTTATCGCCCCAATGCCCCTCGATGGAGCAGGTCTCAATGGCTTGGGCCACCACATCGAGACTCGAGGCCTCTGGAGGCAAATGCAATACCAGCGGATCAGTCACTTCGGAAGAGGCGCTCATAGAGCCTATGATCATGCATGTGGTCTCAAAAAAAATCGGTCATTGACGACCCACCTCAGGAACTTAGGTCCCGGCTCCTAGTGAGGTCGCAACGAGACTTCATAACCTATTAAATACCGCCATCATATAGTATAGAATTTCGATGAGTGCTAGTAGGAAGAATCCAATCAATTCCCCACAAGGATCCGCCCATGAAAGCCACAGCTGATGATGTCCTGACCCACCTCCTGAATGGTATTAAGGGGTTCCAAGACCGCTATTACCACCAAGACCCAGAACGCATGAAGGTGCTCAGCGAACAGGGCCAAAGCCCTCGAGTGTTGCTCATCGCCTGCAGTGACTCGAGGGTCGACCCTGCCATTCTGACCGGCGCTCAACCTGGGGACCTTTTTGTGATCCGAAATGTGGCTAACTTGGTCCCCCCCTTCGAGCTCGAGGGTCATGTTGACGGAGCAAGAGCCGCGATCGAGTATGCGGTGAGGGATCTCAAGGTCAACCACATCGTGGTTCTCGGTCATGCCTCCTGTGGCGGCATTAAGGCCCTTTTGGGGAGTGTTTCAGGCCATAAAATCGAGCGGGATTTTATTGGTAGTTGGGTGTCTATCGCGCTTGCTGGCTGCTCCCGGTATCTCCATAACCCCAATGGTAAAGGGCTTGACGGACAGGGGATGAATGAACTCGACGTGACCACGCTCTGCCAGCACCAGCATCTGACCGAACGGGCCGCTATTCGTGGCTCTCTCGCCAATCTCACCACCTACCCCTGGATCGAGGAACGCATCAAGTCCGGTGACTTAAAACTGCACGGCTGGTGGTTTGATCTTGAAACGGGAGATCTCTGGTGCACGGATGCAGAAAATACCTCGTTCCTTCCGGTCCTTGACTGAAGAATCAACCAAATAATGAAACCAAACGGCTCCTCGAGGACCGGAACTGCTCTAGAATAAGGACGGTAGAACGACCCTTGGCGACGCCCCATACCCCCTCATGCAATCAACGGTGATAAAACTATGCTCTCGATTTCAACGGAGAAGAAAGGAAACGCCCTCGTCCTCACATTAAACGGCCGACTTGATGCCAACAGTGCCAAAGAGCTTGAAGCCGAAGCCCTCGTATGGATCGAAGGCGGTGACCACCAGCATGTGCTAGATTTCAGCGGCGTCAACTTCATCAGCAGTGCAGGCCTCAGGGCGATCCTGTTGATCGCTAAACGCCTCGAACCGATCGGCGGCAAAGTCAAACTCTGCGGCCTGAATGCGACCCTCATGGATGTCTTTGAGATCAGCGGCTTCAGCAAGCTCTTCGTTATAGTACCGACCGTCGCCGAAGCGATCTAGCGTGACTCTCCCTGAGAAATCCCGGCCACTTCGTGTCGCTGTAGGCTCCCGCTGGGCTCTTCTCGGGCTCCTTGCCGCCGCGTTAGCGGGATGGCTCTTCTTTCACCACCAAGAAAAACAAACGGTACGGATCGGGATTCTCCATGCCCTCACGGGACCGATGGCCGTCAGCGAGAAATCGATGGTAGAAGCCGAGCTCCTCGCCATTGAAGAAATTAATGCAAGCGGGGGTGTCCTTGGCATGCAGGTTGAAGCCATCGTAGCGGATACCGCAACAAATCCTGAAAAAACCGTGGCCAGCGTTGAAAAGCTGCTGATCCAGGATCAGGTATCGGCCATTATTGGTTGCTGGACCTCCTCCTGCAGGAAAACCGTTAAGCCCATTATCGAGCGGAACAACAGTCTCCTGATTTATCCCATGGCCTATGAGGGACTTGAAAACTCCCCCAACATCATCTACATGGGGGCAGCCCCCAATCAGCAGGTGTTGCCTGCCGTCAACTGGGCTTTCGAGAATCTTGGCAAACGCTTCTTCCTGATCGGTTCTGACTATATCTGGCCGCATTCGGTGAACGCGATTGTGAGCGACCAACTCAAGGCCTTGGGCGGCGAATCGGTGGGAGAGATGTATATGCCCTTCGGCGGACTGGACGCCAGCGAGGCCGTCCGGCAAATTAAAGCCGCTAAGCCTGACGTCATTCTGAGCACGGTTGTCGGTGATTCAAACGCCCCCTTCTACACGGCCCTTCGCGAAGCTGGAATCACGGCCGAAAAAACGCCGGTGATCTCTTTCTCGATCGCAGAAACCGAGACCAAAGCGATCCCTCATGCCGACCTTCGAGGCCATTACGTGGCTTTTGGTTATTTTCAGACGATTGAGCGACCGGAAAACGAAGCGTTTATCGGCCGCTTTAGAGCCCGCTACGGACACGACCGCGTCGTCAGCGACTTTACCGAAACCGCCTACTTCAGCACCATGTTCTGGCACCTTGGGGTCGAGCGCGCCGAAAGCACGGAACCCACGGAGGTCAGCCAAGGAATCCTCGGCTTAAGTTACGATGCCCCAGAAGGCATCGTCACGGTGGATTCTTCCACCCGTCATGCCTGGCGTTCCTTCAATATGGGCAAGATCAATGCCGATGGCGCCATTGAGATTGTCTGGTCGGCTGAACATCCAATCCGGCCCATTCCTTACCCCTCGTCACGATCAGCCCCGGAATGGAATGCGTTTTTGGAGAACCTCTATAACACCTGGGGGCAGCAATGGGTTAACCGTTCACCCAGCGCCAAGATACCCGGAGAAAGGCCTTGAAGCTCATTCCAGAGTGGATGACACATCGACAGAACTTAGCCACCCGATTGATCTTTTGGTTTGGATTATTGGTCCTCCTGCCGATGATCATTTCGGCGCTGATCATCGACCGAGTATCGAGTCACGCGCTCCGGGAGAACACCCTACAGAAGGTCGCCATGGTCGCCAAGGATAGGGCGAATTCCCTCGAAATCTATGCCTTTGAGCGGACCCGTGCGGCCAATGTGGTCGGCCGCCTCCAGCGCCTTGCCGATGCTATCGAGCTCTATGAGGACCCTAAAATACCGCTCGACATCAAGAATCAGCAAAAAAACAAGATTGACCAACTGTCGAGCTACTATTCGATGAACCTAGGATTTACCGGGGCCATCGTCCTCTCGCCCTCGGGAGATGTCATCAACCAAACATCAAATACCCCAGATCTCGGCCTCAATATCCTCTCAGGACCCCAGCGAGACTCGCCTTTAGCGAGTCTCGCCCGACGGACCATGACCCTTCTCGAAGCCGATATCTCTGATTTTGCCCTCTATCCCGGCACGACAGCCCCCCTTGGATTTGTCTCAGCCCCAATTATTCCAAAAGATGGCCGGCGCATCGGCATTCTCCTTTTAAAAATCGACACCAAGGAGGTCTTTGACATCGTCCGCGATTATGAAGGGCTCGGCCATACCGGCAACATTGTCGTCGGCACCCTGACCCCAGAGGGCATCAATATTGCGGCTCCCTTAAGAAACAGAAGTGATTCCAGCTTTAAGCTCGTCATCAAGCCTGGAGATTCCTACGGCGTTGGCATTCAAAATGCCATGAAGGGAAATCCTGGCCAAGGAGAAGTCATCAGCATCCTTCATCATGCCGTCCTCGCCTCCTGGATTTATGTCCCCTCCTTTCGCTGGGGTATCTCCGTCCAGGAGGACACAGAAGAAGCGATGGCCATGGTCGGCGAGCAGCGCTGGGCCATTCTGGGCGTGGTTGCCATTATCCTAACCCCGATTCTATTGATCGCACTGATGGTGGCTCGATCGATTTCAAAACCCATCAGAACCGCCGTTGAAGCGGCCGAACGGGTCGCTGCGGGAGATCTCACCGGTGATCTTTCCGCGGTGGGCCATGATGAAACCAGTAAGCTCATCAATGCCCTCGGCCAGATGGTGAACTACCTCAACTCCCTAATCGGCCAGGTCCAGCGCTCCACCATTGATTTGGTCTCAACGGCCAACAGCCTCGGCGCGATGACCCGCACCCAAAGTAACGAAGTCAATAATCTCGGCTCGACAACCATCGAGATTGCGGCGGCCACTAAGGAAATTTCGGCCACCGCCGAAGAATTGCTCCAAACCATGGCCGGCATCAATCAGGTGACCGATCACACCACCGACCTTGCCAATGAAGGTCAGGCTTCCCTCGAAGATCTCGAGGCGACCA
>Ga0304729_1000022_pt1 | contig 106429 bp, 131 predicted proteins | sample C_131016_MF_Meta_FD_190475 | JGI IMG/M metagenome (GOLD analysis project Ga0304729, IMG submission 190475) | Freshwater microbial communities from Lake Croche, Canada to study carbon cycling - C_131016_MF_MetaG (v2) (version 2) | ecosystem: Environmental > Aquatic > Freshwater > Lake | place... | reverse complement strand
CATATTATGCCTCCAGCATATCAGCAGTACGCTCTTGGAAGCATTCAAGCCAATGTGCTTGCTGTGCCTTGGTCATCTCGGCGAACATGGACAGGACCGTGCTCTCCATGTAACCTGCCGAGAAGGCATAGGTCTTGTGCTTTTTAACAGAGGCCTCACCGAAGGTCCTCAAGAGCTCTTGCATACGGAGGGTACGGACTTTGCTTGCTGCGGTTGGTGCTTTGAACATTTTGCTTCCTTTGTTGCGTTGTGATGGGTGCCATTATACACTGGTATGGCAGGAATGTCACAAACTATAGTTGCGATCCTAGGAATTCTTCTGGCAGGTAGCCTAGAAGCTGTTCCTCTGGGCAGGTCATCAGGAGACCCTCGATGGCTGTCAGGTCACCCATGGCAATGTCGGTCTTAATCTGCTCCAAGACGGCATCGATTAGGGAAGCAGGGTCATCCTTGAATAGTTCCCTATATGTCAATGGTCGACCTTTGAGGCGCCGCATTATGTCGGCTTTGTAATTTTCGTTCATTTTATGCCTTAGATGGGGCTTGACAAAGCAAGCCCCTTATGATATAATCAGCCCTTGGTCACAATAACTGCGGAAGGTTTGCGATTCGCTTTCAGAGCTTTAGCGCCTACAGGAGCAGTCAGCTTTTCCAGTTTAGCTTTCGCTTTTGCGATAGCAGCAGCTTTGCGAGCAGCAGCCATAACCACTTTATCTTGCTTGATAGCGAAGCGCTCATGAGCATATTGTTTAGCCATCTGAGCGACTTCAGCTTTGAGAGCCTTCAGCTCAGCACGTTTGTTTGCGAGAGCAGAACCGAGAAAAGATTTTGTTTTAGCCATTTTAAAGTTTCCTTTTTTGTTTACGATGGAAGTATTATACCAGAGAATGAGTGAAATGTCAAGCAACCTTAGTTGCGAAATCGAAGTTTTTGGAAATGTAGCCGTAAGGCACGCCCAGCAGGTATTCGGCAAAATCAGGATCACCAGCGGCACCTTCAGCCTCCATGATCCAACGGATGGCCGTGGCACGGTCTTGAGCACCAGTGGCCATCAGGTTGGCAATGCGAGCCTCGAAGCGCTCGATGGCCTGACCTTCATTAAAGGCCCGCAGGAGCTCCTCTTGGTGGATGACCAGCTCGAGAGCCTCGAATTCAGCCGTGAACATTTCCTCGGACCAGTGGAAGGTATCCACGTGGCGAGGACGGAAGCCGTAAGCGTCCTTGTACATATCCCAGTAAATACACTGGAGCTCTTCGGTGCGGGTCATGTCGTTGGTCATTTGGAGTCCTTTTTGCTTTGCGATGGTGCCATTATACCAGAGTCGGTCGTTCCTGTCACAAACTGTAGTTGCGATTTGGAACTATTTGGCAATCACCTCGACGGTAGCCGCCTTGACCTTGGTGAGGCCCACGTCGGCTATCTTAGCGAAGCCAGTGAAACCAACCGTAGCCACTATGATACCAAAAGCCATGCCTATTAGAAAATTCATTTTATGTCCTTAATCGTGGGTGAAACCATAGTCCTCATCCGTACCAAAGCCCGCAGAGGCCATGGCAGAATCGTGGTCACCATCCATGGAATCATCGAAGGATTCTTCCAGGTCATCGGTGTAACCTTCGACATAGGTGCCGTCGTCAACCAGAGAATTTACATAGTCATGGAAACCCTCATAATAGGCCGTGCGATCCATCTCCAACAGGACACGGTGAGGCAGGAAAGTGGAGAAGCCCAGAGTAACCTCAGGATAAACGTCATCCAGCATTTGGTTGTAGTTTTGCAGAGCATCATATTCGGAGAGTATCATTTTATGTCCTTGTTTCGTTTAAGTGGTTGTATTATACACCAGGATGGTAGGAATGTCAAGCAACCTTAGTTGCGATCCTGAGCGCTCAGGAGACCACGGTGCTCTACAGCATCCACGACCTCATATTCCCGAACCTCTAGGTCATCCACTAACCATTCAGCCATGTCCATTGCAGCTTCGCGGCTTCTGGATGTCACCAATAGGGTTACAGTAACGGCAAAATATTGTTCAGTGGTGGATTGGTAGCTCATAGTGTTCTTTCGTTTAAGTGATGCCATTATACCAGAACCAGTGGGAATGTCAAGCGAAAAATCACAACAATGGTTGCGAAATGGGGGCTTGACAGGAGCTCTGAATTGTGATAGGATGGAGGCACACCGACTGTGGGCGAATCGATAGAGTCCATCTATGAGGCTTCAGAAGCTGATAGAAGAATACAATAGCGGAAAAGCTTGACAATGCTCAGAAACTCTGGTATAATGGACGCATGATTCGAAGCAATGAGCGGGATGGACACGGAGAGTGGTCGTTATATTCTCAGAGCATCTCAGAAACGCTCGATAGTCTTGGTCTATCGAAAACCTCGAAGCAATAGCGAAAATTATGCGAAGATTATGCGGAAAGGGCTTGACAACCTTCGGATTTTCTGATATAATGCTGGATTATTCGTAGAAAAATTGCGGACACAGACTAAACTTCGCTATTCTGTCTTAATTGCGACATATACTGCTGCAAACTATCGTGGATGCGACATATACTGCGGGCTGTTGTTTTAATGACACAAAAATGCACTTATTTGCACTAAAATATCAAATCGCAACTATTATCACTTGACAAGCAATACTGTACCGGTCTCTAATGTCTTTCCGAATAGTGCTTGACATTTTCTCGGATTAGTGTATAATTGCACTCATGTTAAACGATAAGAGCGATTATAAAATGAATTATTATATTATTGGTGAATCTAGCAAATTTTCTGCTGATACTACCCCGGAGTTTTATTATTACAGTTTATTTGCTGATTCTAAACTAATCGGTACTTTTATTCATAATACAGAATTTGATACTTTTACCGTGAATCATTCGGAAATTGATATTGGTGACGGTAAAACTGGTTGGTTGACTGATACTGTAGATTCTATGGCGGAAGCGATTCGCTATATTAAGCAGGAAGAATTAGTTTAATTATTATTTGATAGGACATATTATGACATTCGGACAAGCAATGGCAGTGATTTCTCGCTTCGGTTACTCTAATAAATGCGAATCGTTTATGGATACTATTGAAACAATGGAACTGGAATATGCGGGCTTAACTGGGACAGAGCAGGATGCTTTTGATACTGTGGTGTCGGAGTATGAAATGCTGGCGGAGTATTGATATTAACGGACTGTAAAGGTGTCGAGGTAGATATTATGAAAAACATGGATCAAATAAACGCAAAATATAATGAATTATGTTCTGCTGTAGATATGGTCGATTGGAAATTGCGGGAATTTACTCGATTGTTTAATCCGCAAATTGATAATGTATATCTTACCAATGAACCTATGCATGATTTACTGATTAAACTCGGTGAAATGCTGGAACAAGCGGAAAACAATTGAGGTAGATATTATGGCAAATAAGATATTATTTAATTCTCGGAGACTGCTGAATGGCACGACCGCAGGTGGATCAAAAGAGGTATATTTGGTACCGTTTACTTTTGATAATAATGGTTATACCCATCTCCATGAAGCGAATCATAATCTATCCGTTGAAGAAAAAGAATTCAAGTATAATATTGTGAATAAAATCGAAGCAGCATTATTGAAACATAATATGCTTCTGGTTAATATTTCTTTTAATACTATGAACCTTACTGTAGGTGTAGTATAAAATCGCAACAATGGTTGCTTGACATTTTGACCAATTCGTGTATAATGGCACTCATGTTAAACGATACTGAAAGCAATAAAATGACAAAAGCAGAACAGCAAGCAATGTTGCACCAATTATTTTCTCAGGAGCAAATAGAATTGATTTATGATGCTCTAAACGAATATGAATTGGTGGCAGAATGCGAGGACGATAATAACGGCGACTATGAAATGTCAATGCTTCTACAATCGGTTATGGATATTATTGTTTCTGTGGAGTAAATTATGAAATTATTATCAGTCGGTAATCCTAAAACGCTCAAGGGTATGACTCAAGGTTATATGACCTATATTCTGCACCTTGCTCCTGCTACATTATCAGGACATAATACTTGCCCCAAAGCAACGGCAGGTTGTATTGCTGCCTGCTTGAATACTGCCGGTCGCGGTGGTATGTTCAAAAAAGGTGAAAATACCAATGTAATTCAAAAGGCACGGATCCGTAAAACGGTATTTTTTTACGAAGAGCGGGCTGGTTTCTTTGAGTGGTTGGTCGCTGATATTAAATTAGCAATCAAGCAGGCAGCGAAACAAGGTCTGGTTCCTGTGTTCCGCCTCAATGGTACCTCTGATATATCATGGGAAAAATATACTGTCGAGGTAGACGGTGTGACATATATTAACATATTCGCGGCATTTCCTAATGTCCAATTCTATGACTACACCAAGGTGCTAGGTCGTAAAGTGAATAATATTGCTAATTATCACCTGACATTTTCTGCTGCTGACGGTAATGATGCTGATGTAATGTCGGCGATGACCCAAGGTTATAATATTGCTGTAGTATTCGGCATCAAAAAAGGTTCAGCAATGCCTGAGACCTATAAATTTATGCCTGTATTTAACGGCGATGAGTCGGACCTGCGTTTTCTGGACCCTGCAAACTCTGTGGTCGGTCTCTATGCAAAAGGTAAAGCGAAAAAAGATATCTCTGGTTTCGTAAAATACCCTTCAATTATGCTCAAATCGGCATAATTATTATTTAATTATTTAATTATTATATTATCATGAAAATATCTTTTAATTCTTTCGCTAATTACTCGGCACAGGCAGAATATTCTAATATCCCAATTAAATATCTTCCTGTATTTCGGGAAATATCTAAAATCACTGGTAAATATTACAAACTGCGATACCGTGGTCCCCGTAATACTCCTGCTGATGCGTTTCCTAATCGAAACCGTAACTGCCGCCAGTCTACCTGCCTGAAGCAGAATGCTGTTACTTTCTCGGCATATGAATATTAATGTTGTATAAAAACAACAGTGCGCTTGACATATCCGTCGGATTCTGTTATAATATAGTTTGATTTGTTGATAGAGGTAATTATGGAAAAAGTATTTAATTCTGGTGTTAATCCTGTTCACTCTGGCCTGTATGTGGTCGACCGTGGTGAGAAACTCGGTACTCCGTATCGCTGGTTCGATGCCGAATCTCAGGAATGGTCACGCTGCGAGTATCTCATGGAAGATGTGATGCAGGCCAAAGGTAAGACTGGTGCTCTCGGTTTCCTACCGTGGCGTGGTCCTGTCAAGGTCCTGGCCAAACAACCTGTGACCGTTGAATTGGTCGCCAATATTGAGACTGTCGAGGTAGCAAAATCGGTCAAAGCACCAAAAGCACCTAAGGCTGTCAAGGTAGCAAAAGTCAAAGTAGCGAAAGCATCTACTAAGGAAACCTATGCAGATGGTACTATCGTGTTCCGTGCAGACCGTCAAAAGTATATGGCCTGGTTCGGTGGTAAATCGGAAGCGGCCCGTCCTACGGTCGATGCTGCAAAAGCATTCTTGACCAAAAAGTATGGTATCACCGAGTTTATCGTGATTGATAACAAGTAAGAGGTTAATTTTATATTTGGAGAACAGGCATGAAAGAATTTGGATTTTATCTTGAAGCGTATCATTTCTGTAAGACGGCTGGTATACCTATAGCCAATATATCTCGCCGTGATTTTAGAACCTGGATTGTGAAAGTGACTAGAAAATGAAAATGAATATCTCTACTGCTATTGGTGCCTTTGTGGCTATGGTTCTGCTTGCTGTATTTCTCAGTTTTCTACTGAGTTGGCCGGTAATGTGGTTGTGGAATAATGCACTGGTTGGTGCCGTTGATGGTGTTAACAATATTGAATGGGTACAGGCCTGGGGTATTAGTATGCTTTGTGGTATTCTGTTCAAAGTCCAAATTACTAAAACCAAAGAATGATAGTTTTAGGTGCCATACTAGCGATTTTGTTCGCATTGGAACTGACCATAGGCGTTTTAATTACGATTCTGATACGCCGCTATGGTGTGTACCGGAACTTTATTTACACACCTTAACAACTAATATTGCTTGACAATCCCCACCAATCTGTTATAATGTAACCTATTTTGAAGGACCATATATGAAAAAAACTGTAACTATATGTGACCCACCAAGTGGTTGGAAATGGGGTTTCCCGAAACCAATGCCTGATGAAGCATTAGTCGGAAATGAATTCTACAAATGGTTGGTTTCAGAGGGAATGCCTCAGTCGGAAGTTGATTATTGGTTAAACAGTTCACTAGGTTATATGCCTGTGAGAATGTGGTATGAGGAGGTCGAAGAATGAGCCTTGATGTTGATTTAATGGTTATGCAACCTACCTCTGTTTATAGTCGTAACATTACTCACAATTTGGCTATAATGGCTAGTCAGGTTATGGTTGATGAAAACAATCTCACCCTCTATGACATTCTATGGCAGCCCGAAGAACATGGGTTTACCCATGCTCGGACTATTGTTGATTACTTGGATGAAGGATGGAACATTCTAATGTCTGATCCAGAATTCTTCAAGCAATTTGATCCAGAGAATGGTTGGGGTTCTTATGAAGGATTATGTGATTTTGTATACACATATCGGCATGCCTGCTGGGTTAATATGGATGCAGAATTAAGGGTGAGTAAATGATTGATTGTTTGATTCTCGGTGATAGTATTGCAGTTGGCACACACCAATTCAAGCCTGAGTGTGTCGCCTATGCCAAAGGCGGTATCAATAGCTGGCAATGGAACAAACAGAATGCAGATAAAAAACTGAATGCGAAAACAGTCATTATCAGCCTAGGTTCAAATGACCATGAGGGTGTTAGGACGATGTGGGAACTACAACAACTAAGGACTAAGGTCAGTGCTGAACGAGTGTTTTGGATACTGCCTGCAATCAAACCTGATGTTCAAAAGATGGTTCAAATCGTAGCAAAAGACCACGGCGATATTGTATTACCAATTGAAAAACTTCAGCCCGACAAAATACATCCAAGTTGGTCAGGTTATAGGAAATTAGCAGAGGAAACAAAATGATTGAAATTTTTATACCGGTACTATTCATGTGCCTAAACGGAAGCTGCAATTTTATGCAGGCGCAAACACATTATAAGAGTGAAGAACAATGCAGAGCATCCATCGATACACAAAAGAAAGTGATGATTCAAATTGCCGAGAAATCAGGATTTCCTATTGAGACATTGGAAGGCACCTGTATCAATGCAAAAGTGGACGGCCTAAAAGGACAAGTCTAACTGTTGTATAAAAACAACAAAAATCACAACTGTGGTTGCTTGACATTTCTGCCAGTCCTGATATAATAGACTCTTAATTGATACACAACTGGAGATTTTATGTCTAACATTTTCACTATCGGCGACAAGTTTGCAGCTATTATTGACGGCAAAACCGTCAAGCGTTCCAATCGCCGTGCTTTAGAGCGTATGCTCAAGCGTACCGATGCGGCAGAACCTGTCGTTGAATCTAAATTCACAATCAACCAGCGTTTCGGTTTTGTGAAAGATATGGTCACTATGCTCGCTAACGGCGACCAAGCGTCCGTTGTTGTTACTGGTCCTGGTGGTCTCGGTAAATCTCATACTGTGTCGGCCGCTTTGCGTGATGCCGGTTTCAATGATGTATCTGTGCTCGATGAGCTCGATGTTGGCGACAATATCCCCAAGAATTCATATCGTGTTATCAAAGGTTACTCTACACCTAAAGGTCTGTATCGCGTCCTGTATGAGAACCGCAATTCGGTTATCGTGTTTGATGATTGTGACTCTGTGCTCAAAGATCCTGTGTCGTTGAATCTGCTCAAAGCTGCTCTCGATTCTTACTCTCGCCGTATCATTTCTTGGCGTGCAGATATTAAAGATGAAGACCTGCCTAATGTCTTTGAATTCAAAGGCCGCGTGGTGTTTATCTCTAACCTGTCCTCAGGTTCTATGGACCAAGCAATCATCACTCGGTCGCTTGCTGTTGACCTGACTATGACTGCTAAGCAGAAGGTCGAGCGTATGCATTTCCTGTTGACTCAACCAGACTTCATGGAAGATTTTGCTATGACTCACAAGTCCGATGCAATGGAGCTGATTGATACTCTGTGTGAGAAAATCAAAGAATTGTCCTTGCGTACTCTTATGCAAGTGATTAAGATTCGGAAATCTAATCCGAATGGTAAGTGGAAAGAGTTGGCAGAATACGCTATCTGCGGTTAATTTATATTTTATAGGATGATTGTCATGACTGTCAAAAACATTATTGGGTTTCCTGGTTACACCATATCAAACACTGGTGATATTGTTTCAAACAAAAAAGGAAAAACTATTGTATTGAAACCATCCACAACAAATGGTTATAAAAAAGTAAGTCTTTCTAAAAATGGAAAAGCATACAGTTTTCAAGTGCATAGGTTAGTAGCCGAGAATCTTTTAGAAAAACCTCAAAATGATTTTACTATTGTTAACCACAAAGACGGCAACAAATTGAATTGTAATTTAAGCAATCTAGAATGGACTTGCCGAAAAGGTAACGCTCAACATTATGAAAAACAAATTAAACCAAAAATTAAAATGAATAAACTTGAAAAGAAAAATGAAGATGCTATGATGCGTTTAAAAATCATTTCCTCGATTAAGGATATTTGTAAAGACAATCACATTCTTTTTAGTAAACTTACAACCGCAGCATTAGACGGCTATGCATATTGATTGGTAATTATGACTAACGAATCTAAAGATGAAATGTTCGATTTCCTGGACGCTGTCCGAGAATCTGGTGCCGTCAATATGTTTGAGGGTGCCAAATTGATCCAATATGAATATGGACTCAGCCGGTATGAAGCTCGAGACATTCTAGTGGAGTGGATGAAAACATATCCTAGGACTGTTGCCTAAAAACAACAGATACCATTGACATTTATACCGAATAGTGTATAATACCACTATTGACTCAGTAAATAGGATTTTTATGCGTACTAAACAAATGGTTCCCGGTTTCAAAAACAAGCAACGGGTTCGTGCTATCGTCAATGGTGTTGGTTATATTACAACAATCCAAGACCTTGTGTGTGGCCCATTCAGCACACAAACTACAGCATTGCTCAATGTGTTGCATATCATGAAGGATGAGAATTGTGATGGTGTTGGTACTACAATACGAACATTCGACCATGAAATGAAAGAGCAATCATTTCAAATTCAATTAGACCTGATATGAGAAAACCAATTTCAGATATTGACCAGGTGCTTATTGCAAGTAACCTGATTGTCTGTGCAACCCAAGATATTGGATTTATGACCAAAAGGTCGTATGAATTTATCTCCAGTAGGGCTGGTTTCACTAAACATACTGACCGTGAAACTTTCATTAAGGTTTATAAATTACCAATAGATTTGGCCTGTGATATTTTGGATCTTCGGTCATTTAATCAATATGAGAATGTTCAACCCGGTGATTTGAATTACGAATACTATATGTCCGTTCGTGATGTTTACAATGCTATTGTTGAAGGGATTATGAGTTATGTATCACATACTGAAAGAAACAACTAATTGGAAAATGGCCGGTGCGGCCTGTAATCATTTGTATCTGTTTGAAGATAAACCCAAAGGTAAGACCGTGAAGGCTGTAGGTTACATCCGGCAGAATAGTGATGAGGTAGCATTTTTCAAAAATGGTTTGACAATGAACCTGAAGAACAGGACCTTTGTCGAGGTAAAAAAAGTGAAGATATGAAACTATACAAACACAGCAATGGTAAAACACATTACTTTCCTGAACATATACCCGAAGGATGGGAGTATGTTATTCGTCCAGACTTTACAACTTTCTGGAGAAAAATCAAATGAACGAACGAATTAAAGAACTTTCCGAACAGGCTGCCAATGAATACCTGTCGGAAATGGAACCTGTAACAGATACATTATCAACCGCAAAGCGTGATGAATTTGCACAAAAATCAAAACAAGCAGGGATTGGTATCATTCCGCATGGCTTCAGTGAAAAGTTCGCCGAGTTGATTGTTAGGGAATGTATTGAGATAGTTGAATACAAAGGTCGCAAGATTGGGACAAAACATCCGGTTGGGTTCAATCTCATGGATGCTGCATGGGATATAAAAGAACATTTTGGAGTTGAAGAATGAGTGAGAAGCAATACACCCACAGCTTCACTCGCAAAATTGTGGGTTTCGTTTATTGTGCTCATTGTGGTCTGATACGGTTAAACAATGATGCAACATTTAAGTTAGTTAGAACAAGTTGTCCGAGGTAATTATGAATTATTTGTATATGTTAGTTGGTGTTCCAGGTTCAGGTAAATCCACTTGGGCTAAACAACAAAAATGGTCTAATTCTCCTAATCCCTGTAGTTATATTTCTACAGACAAACACATTGATAGGTGGGCTGAAGAACTAGGTCGAGATTATACTGATGTTTTCTCCACTTTCATGCCAGCGGCCGTAGAGTTGATGACTTGTGAAGTTATCTATGCTCGCGAAAACAACCAAGATATTATTTGGGATCAAACCTCCACTACTGTAAAAAGTCGGAGTAAAAAGTTTGCTATGTTGCCCGATTACTATGCTATCGCTGTGGTATTTCCTACACCTGACCGATTGGAACTAAATGAAAGACTTAAACTACGGGTTGGTAAAGTTATTCCTGTGGATGTAATTGATAATATGATCCAAGGATATGAACCTCCTACATTGAAGGAAGGTTTTAAGGAAATCTGGACATGGAAAGAAACCACTAGAGCACCTATGTTCAATCAGGGACACCGCCATCCTATACTGAGTTTCGATATTGTCAAGGGCTGAAACCAAAAAAGTGCTTGACAAATACCACAAAGTGGTGTATAATGTAATTTTTAACTGGAGATTGTATGGCAAGGATGAAAGATGTTTATGCAGAGATTCAAGACATGGCTAATAATGGTTATGATACTGATGAAATTGCATTGATGTTGGAAGTTGATATTAAACAAGTGCAGGCTACATTGGGTCTGACAGTAGATGGAGAAAATGATGAATAAGAATCAAAAAGAGTTTATTGCAGCAGCTACACAAAAGTATGGTGTTGGTGCAATTATTTCCCGTGACCAAATTTCTGATGTTGTAGAAGAATCTGGTTGCACCTATCCCTTTTGGTTAGTTACTAAAGCTGAACACCGTGCAGGTCGTGGTCAGTATATTGTTCCCTTTATTCCAGGTCTTGTATCTATGAAAGCAAAAGAACCTGAGCTTGAAACTGTTGATATGGCAGTTGGTCAAGTCCTTTCATTTCGCCAACCTAAACTGGTTGATGAATCTGACACCTCTATTCCTGTAAAGTATCCTGATTATGTCCCTTTTGGTTTCTTTAAAGACCTTCGCAATATTGTTAAGTCTTCTATGTTTTATCCCGTGTTTGTTACTGGTCATTCTGGCAACGGCAAAACACTTATGGTTGAACAAGTATGCGCTGAGCTCCAGCGTGAGTGCATCCGTGTTAACATTTCTATTGAAACTGATGAATCAGACCTGTTGGGTGGTCCTACTCTTGTCAACGGCAATGTCGTCAACCGTGATGGTCCTGTCATTATTGCTATGAAACGTGGTGCAGTCCTTCTAATCGATGAAGTTGACCGTGGTTCAAACAAACTAATGTGCTTGCAAGGTATTCTTGAAGGCAAACCTTACTACAACAAAAAATCTGGTGAGTTGGTACATCCTAAAACCGGTTTCAACATCATTGCTACTGCGAACACCAAAGGTCGTGGTTCAGATGAAGGTAAGTATCTGTCACAAATTCTTGATGATGCATTCCTTGAACGCTTCCCTATTACAGTCGAACAGGATTATCCTGATGTTAAGACTGAGACAAAGATTCTGAAGCCTTTGATTGCTGAAGAAGATTTTGTTACCTGCTTGGTGTCATGGGCTGATACAGTTCGTAAGACATTCAAAGAAGGCGGTACTGATGAAATCATTTCTACTCGCCGTTTGGTTCACATTGCACGAGCATATACGATTTTCAATGACCGTATGAAGGCTATCACCTTGTGTGTTAATCGTTTCGATGAAGAAACTAAGACTGCATTCCTTGACCTGTATAGCAAAGTCGATGCAAAAGTCCATGCACCTGAACCTGAACCAGTATCGGCGCCTGCAAAACCAATTGCACCGGCATCTGATGAAGAAATTCCCTTTTAATTGAAAGAATATATTATGGCTACAAAACTTAAAGTACGCACTGGCAAACAAAATCGCCACGAAAAAATTACCGTTGTTCTATTGTCAGGTCTGCCTGTATCACCAGATGATATTAAGGCGTGCTTCAAAGGCACAGACCAAGAAGCAGTCCTGTATCGGTTGCCGACTAATATATACAATATCCGTCGTGATGGTGGCGTGATTAAAGTATTCAAGACAGGTCGCAATGTCACCGCATATCAATTAAAGAATTGTAATGAGTTTAATGCAGAAGGACGATATATTGGTCGACCTACTACTGTGACACCTGTTGTCCGTGAGGAACCTATCGTAACGCATATTGTAACAGAAGAATTGGAGACTGTATGAATGGTTGGAGAAAACGTCAGATTGCCGATAAAATTGAAGATGATATGACCAATTCAAAATCTTTCATGCAATGGTATGAAGAAAACAATGTAGAGATTACTTGGTGTGTAATAGGAATCTTGATAATGGGTACATTAGATTCCCTTACAAAAGGCCATTATTGGTTCGCTGCATGGACGTTTTTTCTTTTAATTGGCAATTATCTACTACGAAAACATGGATTCCGCAAATGAAAAAAAGAGACCGCAAAAACCTACATTACCTATTGAGTTTGGATGAAATGACACTACTTGCGTGGTGGTTGTTGGCCCCTATGCCGGACAAGGAATATGCAACCGAACTTTTGAAAATGTACAGCGAAGAGCTTGACAACCGTAAGATTTTGTGTTATGATGGTCCCGAGGACGGGAATTTTGCCCAGGCAAATGACCTAATCAATAGTATTAAGAGTAAATTGTAAATAGAGGATATATGATGAATCGTAAATGGTTTGAAGAATTGCTAAATGACCAAGTTGTGACAGTGGCTTTCGTTAAAAAAGATGGTACTGACCGCAATATGCGTTGTACACTTATGCCTGAATGGTTGCCTGTCAAAGACCTGCCTGAATCAACTGAAACTACACAGCGTTCTAAATCTGAAACATCGGTTGCTGTGTTTGATTTGGACATTAAAGGCTGGCGTGCATTCAGTATTGAATCTGTTAAGTCGATTACATTCGGAGCATAATCATGCCTTATATTAATGTTGATGTTGAATTGGATGATTTTGAAATTGATGATATAATTGAGTATATTGAGCGTAAAGGTTATACGGTAAGTGATTCTGATGGCCATTTCAGTGAACCAGATGAAGAATTGCGTTTGATTTGGGAAGCAATGTATCTTGGTAAACCATATGATGCAATGGTGCGAAAGTTTGTTAGTGACCATACTGGTCGTTTTTTGTGAAAAGTGAGTATATTATGAAAGTTAAATTGTTTGCAGCTGTTGCTGCTGTTGTTCTTGTTACCGGTTGTTCTACAGCACATAAAACAGCATGGGAAGTAAATGTGCCCGCAAAAGAAGCAGCTGCACCTACTGTCATTGTCAATATGCCTAAGCCTGTTGAAACAGATACCTACAAGTTGCAGAACTATAAAGGTCCAGAAGCAATGGATTCTAACGAACTAGCGATGCATTCCCGTGAATGTGTTCTTTCTAAATTGCGTCCTCGCGTGACTTATGTTTCTGTCCGCGCAGAAGCAGGTAAGATTTTGGTGCCTGTGTCTGTTAACTGCGAACCTTACATCCAATAAAAATGTATTTTATTTACATGCCAGTTTTTTGGATGTGTTTCATTTCTTCTGGCGGAAATTGTCAGTTTATGCAATCTGAATATACATCTTATTATAGAACACCTTCATCCTGTGCAAGGATTCTTGAAAGAGATAAAAAATCTATATTAGATAAATTTAAGAAAGAGAAGAATCAACCAGATATATTTGGTTCCACTTGTATTTCAACTGTTATACAAAATCCTAAATTTGCCGAAGAACAGAGTGAAATCAAATATGAAAGCAAAAATGTAGAAAATTCTTTCAATTTAGATGTAAGTGCTTATAAAACCAAAGTAATCAAGGCTCCCGATTTGGATGAACTCGAAAAAGAAGTTGAAATTGCAACTAAAAAACCTGTAGCCAAAACTAAAGAGATTGAATATATTTTGAATGAAGCTCCTAAATCTTATATTCTTGATTGTATGCAATATATGAATCTTTCAAAAAGTGATTGTGAGAAAAACTGGTTTATCAAATAACATAAAGGGAATAATATGAAAATTAAAATTGGTCCTTATATCGATTGGATTGGCCCATATCAAATTGCAGATATGCTTTGCTTTTGGGTCAAACCAGTAAAAGATGAACATGGCTTTAAAGATAAACCAGATTGGGTACACGAATTTGGTAAACGCTTAAGTAAAAACAGCAAAGGTGAGGAATCACTTCTGTCTAAGTTTTGCCACTGGGTACATTCAAAAAGAAAACAAACTGTCAAGGTAAAGATTGATAGTTGGGATACTTGGAACATGGATGGAACATTGGCTTTGATTATTTTGCCAATGTTGAAACAACTAAGAGATAAAAAACACGGTGCACCATATGTTCGTGATGAAGATGTACCTGAAGGTTTGAATCTCCGTTCCACTGAAGCACCACCTAAAGAAAATGAGTGGGACACCGATGAAAACCATTTCAAGCGCTGGGATTGGGTACTTGATGAAATCATTTGGGGTTTTGAACAGGAACATCCTGATTGTGATTGGGATGCTCAATACCATACCGGTGTACATGACAGTGAATGGATTAAATTAGACAATGGTATGTTTGAAATGAAGAAAACGGATAAAGATACCAGTCATTTTGATGCTGAAGGTTACAAGGCACATTCGGATCGTATTGACAATGCTATGCTTCTATTTGGCCGTTACTACAGAGGTCTTTGGGATTGATGGACTATAACATGATTGGTCGTGAATTGGTTGAAATGTTTGGTGATAAACTGCCTAATCCTATACATGAACCAATTCGTTTTGCGTACTATATAAAATTATATAACTATCAAAAGGCGGTGAAAAATGAGCCACAAGGATGACAAATTCAAACACAGCAAACGCCTACTCAAAGATGAGAATGCTGTAAACAAACAGGCTAAAATTGCCAAAGCATTTGGTGTTCAGGTTAAAGAACCACATAAGTTTGCCAAGAAACATGCAATGAATTGTGGCAATCCAAATTGTGTAATGTGTGGTAATCCACGCAAAGTATTTAAAGAACCAACACAACAAGAAAAACGCCTGTTTCAAGATGTTGATGCACACACAAACAAACATAGTAATGGTCTAGTTAATGAAATCGATATTTAATTATTTTGAGGCGAAGAATAGGTTGCGTGAAGCCAAAAAAACTATCCTAATGATGGGTGGTGAAGATGAATGTCAACCTATGCTTCTAGGCCAAAGAGATTTCTTGGAATTAGAAGTTGATTATTACCATGATGAAATGGTATCCTTAGGATATAAGACCTTGACAATCGTTTGTCTTTGTGTTATACTGTATCTTGCTAACCACTTTTTAGGATTATATGAAAACCCCTTCCACTTTTAAACTATCTAAAAGAAACAAAACTATGATTGCGCTATTGCCATTTGTGAATAAAGAACAACGCAACGCATTTAAACAAAATATGATTCAAGCTCAATACATTGCTTCAACATCCGAACGACAACAGATGGGTGTAAATGCTAAGGGCAAAGACGAATAAATACAACCCACAACTAACTTGAAAGAATATTATGAGCACATTTATCGAAGTATTTTCTGTTGAAAAAAACACCAAAGTAATTATCAATCTAGATTCAATTCTAGAAATTGCACCGCTGCGTGAAGGTGGTTGTAATCTGTTTTTCCCTGATGCTGCGGCAGTTGGTGGTAAAAACTCTATGAAGGTTACAGATTCTTATACAATGTTCCAACAATTTGCATTGCAGACAGTAACACCTGAAGACATTGCAACACGAATTCAAAGAATGCAACCGCAAGAAGAACGCCGTGGTCCAGGCCGCCCACCGAAAGTAACTATGGGTAATACTACTGCTGGTCTTGAATAATGGATAATAACCGCGAAGTATTGTTAATTGCACAAGAAGAATGTGCAGAGGTGATACAAGCGATTAGTAAGTGTTTTAGGTTTGGCCTCGATAACATCAAGCCAAACACAAATAAAACTAATCGTGAACACCTAGAAGAAGAAATTGGTGACCTGATGGCTATGGTTTACATTTGTTATGATTTGAAAATTATTAATCCTGTCAAGGTGCTTGAAGCACAAGAAAACAAAATTCACAAACTTAAAAAATGGTCTACAGTATTTGATGAGTAATATTTTAAAATGGATTAGTAATGATTACGAAAGCAATAGAGTACGTTTTTATTTTGAGATCCTTGCTTGGGCTTTATCTGTTGGTTGTGCTATCACTATGGCCCTCACCGTGCCTAATCCTCCCCTTCTTATCATGTACCCAATCTGGATTACAGGTTGTCTTATATACGCTGGGTGCGCTTATACTCGGCGTTCCTTTGGTATGCTTGCTAATTATTTCCTATTGGTCACCATCGACTCTATCGGACTATTAAGAATGATATTATGAATATCTTTTACCTCGACAACGATCCAAAAATTTGTGCAGAAATGCACGTTGATAAACATGTTTGCAAAATGGTTATTGAATATGCTCAGTTGTTATCTACATCTCACCGTGTACTTGACGGCGAAGAATATCGTAGATTAACAGCAAACAATAGGTCAATCAAAGCATGGCGATTGCCTGATGAGCGTGAAACTCGTCTTATGAAACCTACTATGCAGAATCATCCATCCGCAATCTGGTCTCGACAATCAGATAAAAACTATGTGTGGTTGTATACTTTGTGGTGCGAACTCCTTAAAGAATTCACATATCGTTATGGCAAAATCCATGCTTGTGCTAGATTGATACCCGACCTTAAAATGATACCAAATAATATACCAAAAGGTGATTTTACAGGTCCCACACCTGCAATGCCTGATGAAGTAAAAATTCCAGGTGATTCTATGGCATCATATCACAATTACTATATAAATAATAAGACGCACCTAGCCTCATGGCGTGGTAAGATTAATTCCCGTAATGTTCCGAATTGGTTTCAAACAATATAATGTCAAATATACCTTATGAGTCTTTTATACATCAAACATATATTGACGATTTGAATTTGTGTGATGAAATAATAGAAGCATATAACATTAGTCCAATTAAACACATTGGAGTTTTTGGACATAATATAATTAACAAAGAGGTTAAAGATACTACTGAGGTATCTCTTAATTCTTGCGGCGAAGTTTTTTTTAGATATACAGTAGAATTACAAAAATGTTTGAACAAGTATATTGAAAAATATCAAGTTTGTAATTGGTACAATCCCATCTCTCTCATAGAAACAATAAACATACAACATTACAAACCCGGAAGTTCATATGCTGTTTGGCACTCAGAAAGAACTATGCCAAATTCTGATAGACATTTGGCTTTTATGACATATTTGAATGATGTTACCGATGAAGGTGGAACTGAATTTTATCATCAAAAATTAATTACTAAACCTAAAAAAGGATTGACATTAATATGGCCGGCCGATTGGACACATACACACAGAGGAATCAAATCACCGACACAACATAAGTATATCACAACAGGTTGGCTTAGCTATGTAGAGAAATTAACATAAGACTAACAGGACTTGAATATAAATAATAAGACGCACCTAGCCTCATGGCGTGGTAAGATTAACTCTCGTAATGTTCTAGGATGGTATAATGCCCAGCTATGATTTCTTAAATAAAGATACAAACGAAGTAGAAGAACACCGTATGAGAATTGCGGAATTAGATTCGTTTACTCAAAACAATCCACACCTTGAACGCTATCACACAGCACACAATCTTCCAATTATGTCAGATGGTGCTCGTATGTCTGTTCCCGGTATCGGTCAAGCTCATATGGCCTTTGAGCGTGGTGTCATTCAACGCATGAAAGAATCCATTCCAGGAAACACAATGTCAGGTCATAAAACAAAGTTGCCTAGAGAATGGTAATTAATCGTCCTTATCGCATTCCTGCACTTCTTGGTACTGGCTATTACAAACAGCCACAAAAACATCAAGCACCAGCCAAGAAAGTCTCACAAACCAAAGTAGCTGCTTTACTAAAGAAGGAATTTGCAAAAACAAAAACCTCCAAATAATCCCGCAACAACAACAAGGATGTTTCATGGCAAGCAATAGAAAAACAGCAATACAAAAACGTGATGATTCGATTGAAGGTGATGAGGTAATACACAGACACCTACCCGTTTCAAACTCTTTAAAAATAAAATTAGACCATTTAAAAACATTTGAAGCACTAACACAAAATCAACAAAAGTTCTTTGACGCATATAAAACAGGTGATTACTTTATTGGCCTATTAGGATCACCAGGTGTCGGTAAAACATTTTTAGCATTGTATCGTGCAATTGAAGAAGTTCTAAACAAAGACAATCCATTTACACATATTGTGGTTGTTCGTTCTGCTGTACAGGTAAGAGACCAAGGTTTTGTTCCAGGTACACTAGATGAAAAGATGGAGATTTATGAAGTGCCTTACAAAGAAATATGTGAGACACTTTTTGGTCGTTCCGATGCGTGGGATAGATTGAAGGAACAAGGTTACGCTAGATTTATTTCCACTACAGCTATTCGTGGCATCTCTATTGACAACTCTATCATTATTGTAGATGAATGTCAGTCGATGACATTTCACGAATTGAGCTCGGTTATTTCCCGTGTTGGTCACCGTTCTAAGATTATCTTTGTTGGTGACTTGAAACAGAATGACTTAATTAAGAGTAGGAATGATATATCAGGCCTTGCAGAGTTTTTGAATGTTGCAAGACATATGAATGAGTTTACTGAAATTGGATTTACACCAGAAGACATTGTTCGCAGCAGTTTGGTTAAATCATGGATTGTTGCCTGCGATAAATTAGGAATATAATGTTTAACTACTGCCCACCTGAATCTTTACAAGATTTACAATCTACTACTTTTCCTGATGGTAAAAGATACTATCAGTTGGCTGATGGTACAAGATTGCCTTCCATTACCACCGTTTTAGGTGCGATGAGTAAAGCTGACATACTTGCGTGGCGTAAACGTGTTGGTGAAGAAGAAGCTAATAAAATCTCGCGTAAAGCATCTGGCCGTGGTACGAATGTGCATAGCCTCTGTGAAGCATATCTAAACAATAACTCAGAGTATTCAAAGAAAGCCATGCCTGATGCATTGGAAATGTTCAAGAGTCTTAAACCAATCATAGATGCGAATGTATCTGATATTTGGTATCAAGAGTGTACATTGTTTTCCAAGAAACTTGGTGTTGCTGGGCGTGTTGATTTGATTGCACATTGGGATAATAAACTGTCCATTATTGACTTTAAAACCAGTAGCCGAATCAAAACAAGAGATAAGATTATGTCTTACTTTTGGCAAGAAACTGCATATGCATTGATGTTAGAAGAAATGATTGGTACACCTGTCGACCAGATTGTAACCTTGATGGCCGTAGATGGTTCTGAACCATTGGTGTTTGTTGAAAAGACAGAAGACCACATTGAGGGATTAGTAAAAGCGATTGAATTCTATAAAACAACCTTATAAATAGGTGGTAAGAAAAAAAAGGGGAAAACAATGGCAACATCATTAGGAAATGGTTTAATAACATTTGGAGATAATAGTACACAAAATACTGCTTCTTCTTATGTGGGACCTCGAGCACAATATTTTAGTGCTAACGGCACATTTACTATACCCACTGGAATTACATCATTAAAAGCTAGGGTAGTTAGTGGAGGTGGCGGCGCCGGTGGCAATGGACGATATCCTTCAGGTTGTGGATACATTGATGTTATTGGAGGTTATGGTGGATACGGAGCACAGGGAATTCAATGGATTACTGGACTAACACCAGGTTTAACATTAACTATAGTTGTTGGAACAGCTGGTGCCGGAGGCCTCGGCGTCCAAAGCGGTAGAAATCCTGGTAGTCCTGGAAATGCTGGAACTACTTCTTCAATATCTTCTGGAACACAATCAATCAGCACAATTCAATGTACCGGCGGCGGTGCTGGTGCTGCAGGCGGAACTTCACCTTCACAACCGGCCGCAGCTGCGAATGGTACAGCAACAGGCTTTACAACTCCTGGTTATTCTTTAACTAATTTGAGTGTTGATGATAGAGGTCTTGGTCAAGCTGGAACAGGTTACTATCCTAATAATTCCGGTACAGCTGGTTATGTAATTATTGAGTATTAAAAGGAGCATTTAAATGAAATATGCATTAGTATGTCCAAACGAACTTGTAGAAAATGGTTATCGAATTGCAGATGTATGTGATACAAAATCTTGGACACCAGCAGAACCAACATATTGGTTGGAATGTGAAGATGATGTTATGGCCGATTGGTGGTATTTTAATACTTCTGAAAATAGAATTAAAAGAACTCCTGTTACTACAGGTCCAGTAATACAAGGTCTAGAAGATTTATGATTGTTGTTAATCCTATTCATCAATTTGATTATGCCGGCGCATCTTTCAATGTTTACCACGCCAACATGAATGAAGGATTACCAAAACATGAACACACATTCGCTCACGCTACAATATGCAATGCAGGTAGTTGCATCCTACGCAAAGAAGGTCGTGAAAAAATTATCAATAAGTTTTCAAAACCAATTAATCTTGCAGCAAACGAATGGCATGAAATAGAAGCACTGGAAGACGGAACAGTTTTTGTAAATATATTCGAAAACACTTAAATTATGAGAGGCTTGACAAGTCTCTAATCCTGTGATACAATATATAATTAACACACTTATGAACTGGGACATGGCTCAGCTGTGCAATTAGACTAAGTTCCCACTTTGTGGGTACGGGAGTGAGAATCTCCCTAAGTGTGTATTTTATTGCTGTATGAAGCAAAGAGAAAAGTGTTCTGGACGGGGGTGCGAATCCCCCCACCTCCACCAAAAACGCATCTGCCAGTCGCTCTGGTTGTATGGTACTATTCTAGAAATAAGGTTCAAGTCCTTTGGTGCGTTTTTGATGGGGGTGCATAGTTTCGACAGGGCAACAAGTAACAGAGTGGACAGCACGGTAGGCGATGACCGTTAATCAAGCAAAAAACGTAAATGCAAACGACTCCGCATATCGCCTAGCTGCTTAAGCTAAGCTGAGGTTTCGCCGACTGTCCTTATTATCCAATCAGTCGGCAATTTGTTCAACAATAGGAGAAAATTTTGATTAAAAAACTCGTACTTATCGCATCCCTTATGGGTGTATTTGCAAGCGCACAGGCTTTAGAAGTTGGTATCAATGATGGCACCAATCTTAGCTCAACACAAAATGTTTGGGGTGTATCAGTTGGTGAAACCGTACATGGTTATAACCTAACCGCAGGATTCAATCGTTCTACATCCGCTGACTCTTACAGTTTGGTTAATAGTGTAGAGGTATCAAAAATGGGACCTGTATCAATTGATGCTAAATTTGGTCTTCTTTTTATCGATAGCCAATCAGGTTCAGCTTATGATGGTTATGCCGCTTCTGCTGGTATTGGTGCTCGTATGCCAATTACCAAGTCAGTTACAGCAGGACTTGATTACAGTTACCAAGCTGGTCAAGACCGGGTTGTTGCAGAAAACGGTAGCCGTATTACTGCTGGCGTTAAATTTAGTTTCTAAACTAAAAAGAGTTTAATAGGTTATCTCTGACGGTAGTCCCGTCCAATAACCTATCATTTTTTCGAAAGGAAACCCATGCGAAGTAAAGCAATACTTTTCAGCATAGTAGTTTCCGCAATAGTTCTTTGCCTCGCTACGATAAACATTAATTATAGAATTCCTCTAAAAGTTAATTATCGGGATCTCACTGAGGCAACAAAAAGGCAGGTTACATGCCTTGCAGAGAACATTTACTTTGAAGCTGGACATGAACCATTGAGTGGTAAACAAGCTATTGCTTTTGTTACCATTAATCGTGTTCAATCCGGTTACAGTAAAGATATTTGCGGAGTTGTTCATCAGAAGACGGGAGGAACCTGTCAGTTTTCATGGTTATGTGATAAAAACATTACCGATAAACGCTTGACAATTAGAGATAGTTCGTTGTATAATGAAGTTCGTGAGTTGGCCGTGGATATGATTCTAAATCGTGACCTCAAGGAAGATGTTACACAAGGTGCAACATACTATCATGCCGACTATGTAAATCCACAATGGAAATTGGAAAAAGTGAAGAAAATAGGTCATCACATTTTCTATAGAAGCCGTGTGGATAATATTGACAGAAATAGGAGTTTTTATGAATAAAGAATTAATGACATATATTGTTTGTGTGACCATTTTAATTGGTTCTACTATTGCAGCTGTAACCATTTACCAATTAAATGAACGCAATAACTTTGCAAAGAATATGGAATCAGCAATCTCAAAAGGCGTTGATCCACTTTCCGTGAAGTGTGCTTATGAACAATTACCTACTGCAACCTGCATCACATTTGCACTAGGTAAACGATAATGGCAACTAGAGAAGAAATATCCGATTTCTCTACTAAAATATTGGAGATGGCTGATGAGCAAGGTCAGCCTTGTATGGATGTCATTATCCAATATTGTGATGAAACAGGCATCGAGGTAGAAGTTGCAGCAACATTGGTTTCTTCATTTCTAAAGGCTCGTATTCGTGAAGAAGCACAGTCAGTAAATCTAATCAAGAAGGCCGCAAAACTGCCACTATGAATGAAGGTACAGGCTTTGCAGCCTTTGCGTTATATAATGCTTTGAAGTTACATTTCACCTCGTCTTCCTATGATTTCTTTAAGTATCATGGAAAAACTAATGTGAGCAAAGATACCTTCCTGAAGCGCAAAGATAAATATAGCTTCTACAAGTTATCACGCAAATACTCGTTGGATGAACTCAGGAACTTCTATGTGGCCAATTTTGTATACGGCGACTCAACTTGGGTTGGTGAAATGACTGGACCAAATGGTGAAGATGTATATAAGAAGTGGCAAAAGATTTCTCAGAGCTTGACATATAATTTTGAATCTGATATAGTACGCATCTTAGAACAGGTAAATAGTCCTGATGAATTGATGAAGGTAAGGCCTGGTGAGTATCCTGACTTACTAGTTGGTGCAATGCAGAATTCAATATCGATTGAAACATTGGTGATACTGAATGATATGATGAACTTCTTTTCCATGTGGGACAAAAAGATTAGTGATGACATTATCTGGCCGTCCTGGAAATTGAAGTGTGAAAAGTATGCACCATTTATTACATACGATAAAGTTAAGTTTAAGAATATTTTAAAAGAGGCAATTACAAATGAGTAAGTTTACAAAAATCTATTTGGACATGGACGGCGTGATTGCTGATTTTGCCAAGAGATACAAAGAAATGTTTCATATTACACCTGAACAAGCTGACAGGAACCGTAATTTTGGTCCTTACTTCAACACCTTTATTGAGACTAAACAATTTGCAAGCCTTGATATGATGCCAGATGCAAGGATGTTATTGGATCACTTGAACACATTAGATATTCCTGTAGAGATTCTTTCTTCTACAGCAAGGCAAGATTCGCATGAGGATATTTCAGACCAGAAAACAAAATGGTTGATTTCTCATGGTATCAACTATCCACGCAATTTTGTACCAGGTAAAAGCTTGAAGTATACCTTTGCGTCACCAGAATCCATTATCATTGATGACACATTTTCTGTTATCATTGACTGGGTTGAGGCACGCGGTACAGCAATCCATCACACGGATGCTGCATCTACTATTGCTTCATTAGACACTTTATTGGATGACTAAATATAAAACTGGCGGTATATAAATATACCGAGTTGGTCAAATTACTTAATAAAGGGGAAAAAATGTCTATACAACATCAAATCTGGTTAGAACGCGCTGGTCTTATCAAGGAAGATTGGGAACAATTGGTTACTGAATCCTATCAGTATGACGAAGATAATATTCAGCAACTTATTGCTGTTTACGAAGAAATTCGCCAAGTTGTAGAAGCACTTCCTAAAGCCGCATATGTTAGTGCAATGAGAAACGCTACTGATCCTGAAGGCTCAGGAGATTCCGATAAAGTTGTTGCTCGTGCTAAAAAAGTCCACGGAGATAAATTTGCAAAAGATTTAGAATCTGGCGCAGGTAAGATGCATTTCCCAAGAGACAACCACACACAAGGTTACGACAAACTAGCAAACAGAAAACCAGCAGCTGTTACAAAATCTGGTATGGCAAATAAAACCTCCATTCAAGGTTTAAAAACCAATATCAAAAGAAATATGTAATCAAATATACCGTTATAAGTATTGACACAGGCTTCGGCCTGTGTTATAGTAAGTTTTATTATGCATAAAGTGGATAATCCGTTTTTATTTTTTACACTCCGTTATATAAAGGAAAAATCATGGTAGATTTCGCAAATCTTAAACGCTCTTCGGGCAATCTTGACAAACTCTCTAAAGCTATCGAAGCTTTAAACACCTCAGAGGGTTCTGACAACAAAGACAATTATTGGAAACCTGAAGTAGACAAAGCCGGCAACGGCATGGCTGTTCTCCGTTTTCTTCCAGCTCCGGCTGTAGATGGTGATGACGCACTTCCGTGGGTCAAACTATTCTCACACGGATTTCAAGGTCCTGGTGGTTGGCTTATTGACAACTGCTTGACAACCAAGAACCAACAATGTCCTGTGTGTGAACACAATTCTTCATTGTGGAATTCTGGTATCGAAGCCAATAAAGAGATTGTACGCAAACAGAAACGTAAACTGAACTACATTGCAAATGTTTATATCGTTTCGGATCCAAAACATCCTGAGAACGAAGGACAAATCAAATTGTTCCGTTTTGGTAAAAAAATCTTTGATAAGATTACTGAAGCAATGAACCCACAGTTTGCTGATGAAAAGGCAATCAATCCGTTCGACCTGTGGGCTGGTGCTAACTTCAAGTTGAAGATTCGTAAAGTTGAGGGATACCAAAACTATGACAAGTCTGAATTTGAATCTCCTGCACCATTGTCTACGGATGATGCAAAGCTTGAAAAAATCTGGAAATCAGAACACTCTTTGAAAGAGATGACTGCCGATAAAGAATTCAAGACATATGAAGAACTATTGACTCGTTTGACTCGTGTTCTTGGTTTGGGTGAGACTATTAAACCTAAGACTACTGTTGAACAAATGAAGGCAACACCTGAGGCATTTAAACCTAAGGCTGCTGAACCTGAATTGTCATTATCTGGTGATGATGACGATATGGCTTACTTCTCAAAGTTGGCTGAAGAAGACTAAACTTCTATCTTTCATGGAACTTGATACCCCGCCTAGTGCGGGGTTTTTTATTATGCAAATGAGTGAGTATTTTTTTTCAGTATAAGTTTTAGAGTATCATCATCTGTACGAACAGGAGCTGAAAAAATGGTGCCAGAATTACCGCCACCAGAAGTTGCAACACTCTTACTTGCATCTATTATAGTAGGTTTAAATTTTGTACTATCACTAGCTAACATTAAATCTTCATAAACTTTTTGAGCTCTTTGAAACATTTGAGCAAACATGTTGTCACTTGTTTCTAGTGAAGATTTTTTATCAGAATCCAACTTCATATTTTTTGCACCATCTATTATTCTTTCTTTTGTTTCTTTTGTTTGCCTTTCCATTTCTTCTTTAGAAAAATTGCTACTTTTTATTATATCTTGTTTTGGAATTTTTATAATACCGAGATTTCCGTTTTTATTTCTTGTCCACATTTCATCCGAATCAAGAAAATTGAAATTTCCAGGTGATTCTTTCATGTTAGAAATTGTTTCATCGGATATTGTAGAATCTACTCTTATATTTTTTGCAATTTCTCTGTAAGGTTTACTAGCAGGTACAGCAGTTGCAGCTTCCGGTTTTGGTGCTGATTCTTCTACTTTTACTGCTGATTTTACATCGGCCGCTTGCACTGCTGGTGCTGCTGGCGCTGGAGCAACTGCTGGCGCTGGAGCAACTGCTGGCGCTGGAGCAACTGCTGGCGCTGGAGCAGCTGCTGGTGCTGGAGCAGCTGCTGGTGCTGGAGCAGCTGCTGGTGCTGGAGCTGGAGTTAATGGTCGGCCGTCTAGTCCAACATTATCTGCAGGTATAATATTTTCACCAGCACCTTTTACATCAATAACTTGTGGTGCCGCCTGCGCTGGAGCAACATATTTTGCACTTTTTGGATTAGTGGCCGGAACAACTAAATTTTCATCTGTACCACCTGAAAGAGTAACTAATTTTCCAGCTTTATTTGTAACTTCACCTTGAAATTTAGCTCTCTGATTACCTTGAGTTTTTGCTAACCAGTCCGTTACTTGTTGTAAATTTTGAACAGATAACTCTTGCTTTTTTACCACATCAGTAAAATCAGGATTGGTCATTATTGATTCGACTATATCTCTAGGTTTTTGTTTTCCTATTTTTTGTGCGTTTAATGCTCCAGCTTCACTGTTGTTGGAAGCTTCACCCCTTTGAATCATTGCATAAGGTTCATCTTTAAATTTAGGATTATAAGGATCAGCTCTCATAGCTTCTTGGCGTTGTTCAACATCTCTGGATATTACAACTGCAGCAGCAGCCCCACCTGCGACCAAGGCAACACCCGGAAACGCCATAGCTAATGATGCAATACTTCGTAAGGTTGATAAATCTTTATTTAAAGCAATTGCTTTTATTATTGATTTCAAAACAGTCAGTAATGGTTTAAGTTTTAAAAATACTGCGGCCAATATTTTTTTGACTATTTCAATCATCCTTTCAAGAAAACCTTTACCTTTTTTTTCAGCAGTTGCAGTTCCACCACCTAAATTTTTTAGAGCATCAAGTAATTCTTTATGTCTTAATTCTCTCTCATCTTCCTGTTCTTCTTCAAAATCCGCAGCAATTTCTCTCTCTTTCTTTTCTTCTAAAATTTGTCTTTTTAACAAATTGAAAATACGAGCCATAATAGTGGAAAGACCTTCACCTTTTCTGATTGGTCTATTTTCACCGTCGGATACTTTTGAAACTAGAGGATCATTCTTAACTGGTGTAAGAGCTGATGCGTCAGCTGATGATTTTTTGTTTTTTACACCTGCAAAGTAAGCCATATCTTTATCACTTCTACCTGCAAGTTTACCATATGCATATGCACCTAATCTTCCTCCAACTGCACGGGAGATATTCATTGGATCAAATTTCTCTTTGAGGCCTGTTAGTTTAGCTTTAGTTTTATCTTTTATGGAACTGGAAATAGATTTACCAAAGCCCTCCCCATTTAAGGTTCTGTCTATGATTAAATCTTTGAGGCTCTGGCTTCTTATTTTTTTTGCTTTACTGTAGTCCATTTTTATTCTCTTTTGTTATGCTGCATAGGGAGAATATGCATTGTAATCAGGATCTGTTGGTATTGAAGTGGTTTCTTTTTTAGTTGAACCTATTATAGTTGTAGTGTTATTTACAAGAACGATAGGTTGCATCGTATTTCTTTTTTTCTGATCCATATTTAAGGAAGAAATTTGATTTAATCGTAAACCAGTCATAACATCATTTGAACTTAGAGTGCTAGAATTATCAGAATCATTTGATGCTAATAAGGTTGGTGTTATGTCTAAAGTGTTATAACTAATCTTTTTTGGTGCTGATGCTGGTAATGCTGGTAATGCTGGTGTTACCAAAACTGGTTTTTTTTCCTCAGGCTTGAAATTTGGATTCTTTACCCAATGCACATCATCATCTACGGGAAGTGGTTGATACCATCCATTTTCTTTAAGAAATTTCCTCATATCCGGAGTTAACTTGGTACTTACATCAATAGCAGCACCCATAAAGTGTTCACTATAATCAGCGATAGGGCGACCTGCTGAAGTTTCCCAGCGGCCTTTTTTATCATTGTATCTACCTTTGTTGCGCTCGTCTTGTTGCTCCGCTTCAGTGCGAATATTACTGGTAAATGGAATTTCTTTTCCGGTTTTATCAAAATATTCTTTATATAATCCATATACTTCTTCTGTCATATTAACAAAATGACCGTTTATATCTTTAGCAAACATATCTCCTGTATAATGTTGTCGCGTTTTAGGTTTTGCTTTTGGTTCTTTTTTTGCTGTAGGTTTTTTGGCTGCAGTTGTGGAAGCTTGATTTTCTATAATCATTTCACTCGAAGTATCTTTTGCAGGAACAGCTGCAGCAGCTTCAGCTGCAGCTTCAGCTGGTAATGGTGTAGCTGTAGCGTTAGCAACGGGCACAGGTTTTGCAGCAGCGGCCGTACCTACAACAGCTGCGGCCGTTGTTGGTGCAGTTGCAACATTAGATTTTGCCGATGCTGCAGCTGCAGGTTTTATTCGAATGTATCGGCCTTTCTCTCTTTCTATATCTGCTTGAGAAACCAATTTTTGATTTTTGGATTGCATATCAAATACGGCCACCAAATCAGGCAATTTACTTGCATTATTTTTTTCTTTGGCCATGGCCGTTGCAGCTGCACCATTTTTTCCAATTGAATTAGGTCCCCAATCAAGGTCGCTTTTCTTTTGGCCAGTATTTGCGGAAAATGTGTATGTAGAGGGATCCGCGCCAGCTAGTACATATGACCATCGAGTGCCTTCAGAAGTACTAAATCCAGGTCCCACAAATGTTTTGGACACCGAAGATTGGGTTGCTGATACTGCTGGTGCTTGTTCTGCTGGTGCTTGTTCTGCTGGTGCTTGTTCTGCTGGTGCTTGTTCCGCTGGTGCTTGTTCCGCTGGTGCTGGTTCCGCTGGTGCTGGTTCTGCTGGTGTTGTTGATTCTACATTTTTAGATAGACGATTGTGTTGGCCAATTATTTCTTCTGGCCCGGCCGCTGAAGGAGACGTTGACGCTGTTGATGTTTTATCACCTCCTAAAGGAACTGGAGGTGATTGTAAATCTTCTGAATATTGTCTTTTTTTTGTAGATATTTGTGCAGCTGCAGCTGATGATGCTGGTGATGAACTTGTTTTCATTGATGCCACACCAACTGCACCAATGGCGCCAGCCGCAGCTGCACCTAAACCTAACATAGTTATCAATTCTCCGGCACCACTAGAAGCGACTTCTTCATCACTTTTACCAGTTTTCTCAGTTTTACCTCCACTACTGTGACCTAAAGCTTCCATTATCTCATCATGTCTTCTCTTTTCATTATCCACTTTACTCTCACGAAAATTGTTTTTTAACTCTTTGGTTAATTTCTTTTCTTCTATATCATTTCTTAAAATGGAGTAAATTTTAGCACCTACAGTACCTGCACCGTCACCTTTACGCAGTTTAGGTCTTTTAGAAGAACCAACTTTAGTATATAATTCTGTGTTGACTTTTGAATTTATTGTTTGTGATGTATTTGATTTGGGTCCTAAAAACATATTCTTCATTTTCTGAGGAATAAACTTTTTGGCTATTTTCTTGAATCTATTACCCAATCCACCTGTTTTCGTTTCTTTATTATCTTCAGGTTCTTCTGCTGTGTCTTGTTCATCTCCTGAATCTTCAGGATCTTCTTCCTCTTGTTTCTGTTCTTCAGGTGGTTGTTCCGCCTTTCTTACATATCGACCAGTCTCAGGATCACGGGAACGACCTTGTTCAGCAAGAATTTTTTGAATTAACGGAACCAATATATGTTCTTTATATCCAGGCTGTTTAGATAATTCTAATTGCCTTTTCTTTAACTCACTCTTAGATAATTTTTTACCAAGCTCGACCAATTTGTCTATTTGTTTTTTAGACAAGTTTCCAACACTCAACAATTCGTTGATTTTATTTTCATTAAACATTTGCTCAAATTCACCGGACTTGAGCATACTGTCGAAAACTTTTTGTTCCATTTTTATCTCTTAGTTGCGTTTTGTTGTTTTATCTTTTCATTTTCTTCTTGAATATGTTGTGTAAGCAAACTAATATAAACATCTCTTTCCCAAGGTAACATGGTTTCTAATTCAGTCAGGCTATATTTGTGATGCTGCATCAATGCGAAATTAGTTGTATAGTAATTTCTCAAAGTATCATGCCGCATCACTACCCGAAAAAATTTTCGAGGCCCTCCACCTCAATAGTATGATGAAAACCACACTTCTTACAATCCATTTCAATTCGCTTATTCAATACAGGAAGATTATCAAAGAAATCTTCGATTCTGGAGAATTGTTCTTGATTCAAAGATTCAATAAATTCAATCAATTCTTCTTTACTTGTTTCATTTGCATAATAGAATTGTTCACCATCAAAAATATGTTCAACACTATTCACAATCATTTCAAAAGCTATATCTGTAGAACTTTTTGAATCTTTCACAGAATCAAGTGCAGAAAACTTTGGATAACCCAATTTAATCATAATATTATCTGTAAGTTGAACCTCAGAATTGTTTTCTTGTGATTCAGTAATCTTAATGTCTAATAGGTTTATGTTAACTTCCATCAAGTTGCCACAAGATTTATCTTCTACTTTGTTCTCACAACGGTATTTGTTTTGTACAACTTCACCAACGGATCTGGCTCGCAGTTGAATAAAGTAGTATTCAATATCGATAATAGGTAGATTATCAATATCAATATTCTCTGTCAAGGTACAATTATGAAGAACTTGCTTGATGTTCTTTTCAATTGTTTCTCTTTCATCTGCCTCCATAGCCATCATTAGATTTCTTTGTTCTTTCACTAAGAAAGGACGGAAGCGTACTAATTTCTTGCTGAGTGGTAAAGTCAATTCAAAGATTGGTGAATCTATTTTTGGTAAAGCCATAGTCTATTTCCTTTTCATTAAGTAATTATATAAGTTAAGCTATCCAACGAGTATAGGCAAAAGTTACATTTAATTTGTGATAACCATCACTTGACCAATCCAAATCTAGTTGATTGACAGAAATTGGAAAAGCATCGAGTAATGTACAAGCAAAAATCTCATCACCTGAACTATTGTACTGATTGATTGTTATTTGCCCAACATAATCTTGTTTGTAAATAAAATCATATGTTTCTAATGGATTAATATAATTCATCCATGCATCGAAGAATCTTTTTTCTCGTAATCCTCTATTTTTTTCGCCGGATTCCGTAACAATAATAGTCATATCAATATCGTTATATGTTGTATGATATGCATGTTTTTCTGTTGGATTTGATCCAAATTTTTGTTCTGTCGTAGCAAATGTTCTTCCTGGTATATTTGTGGATTCACATTTAAAATTAAAATTTGTTGCAACAGATTTTAAATCTTTGAGACCTTTATTTTCCAAAAATCCAGGTCCTCCAGCTGCGCCAAGAAATTTTCCAGGCGGAGAAATAGTAACATCAAAAAGTTTAGGCCTTGCAATTTCTCCAATTTTAGCTGTAAACTGACTTATTGTACCCATTTTATTCTTCTTCCTGGTTAAAGTGTGCCATATGGTCTTTGTAATGTTGCATAGAATCTTTCCATACTGTGGAAGTTCTAGCACCTTTAAATTGCTGTAGAGGTAACATTGATGCAACATCCCATTCATTTGGTTGAATCATTAGTAATTTTGACCTAAGGCGACCAAATAAGTATCTTTTCAACATTGGTCTGAACTCTGCGTATCTCTTGGCTGAGTTTAGGATCTCATAGGATATACGCATACGCTTAATATCATCTTCTGCTGTCAACTGAGCAAACCTCATCAGTTTAGACAGAAATGCCATTCTGTATTTTATTGGTAGATAATGCAAGTTCAATCCTAGAAAACCATCATTGTACCTTTCTAATACCAAAACTACTGGAAATTTATCCCAATACGGTAAATCATCTTTTGTTTTTGGATCATAAAAAAAACAATACATCATTCCTATCTTAAACTGATTAGCTTTTCTAAATGTCTCACCTCTAATGGCGGCAGATATTTTATCTGGTCTTTTGATTTCAACAATCTTTTCTTTTAACCAAGCAATAGAATCCTTCGACATGGTTTTAAGGCCTGCCTGTTTCTTTTCTTCTGCTAATGTTGTTAATTTAGATTCCATGTACTATTTAGTTAGAGACCTAAATGGTCTTCCGTTATCACCATGAACTCCCAACCTCGGTCCAATGCATATTCTGTTGCAGCTTTCCATTTAGCCTGATTGATACCCCATGTGGTAACTTCTTGGATATATTGCTTTGTTACTTTTTTCTTTTTTTCAGGTTCTACAGATTGCTTTTTTGGTTTAACTTCAATGATGGTTGTCTTCAATTTATTATCTTTTGTCTTAGATTTAACTATAAAATCTGGGAAATATCTATGTTTTTTGCCATCCACGGGTGATATATAAGGGATTATAAGTTCTTCTGACGCCCATGAAACGATATTTGGGTTTGAATCTAGCCAATACATCACCTTACACTCCCAGGAAGAGCGATAAATAATATTAGTGTAATCACCCACATATTTCTGTGGATATTTGGGAATAAATTTGCCTGAGTATGCCATAAATAGTATGTATAATCTTTTTAGGAAAAATAAATGGCGGCTATTGAAGTATTGACCGTTGAACAAGCTACTGCTCTCAAGACAAATGGTCTATCAACAGGATCAATTGGTCCATTGGCTGTGTTGGATACAGACCCCAATGCTTTTGAAACTGTTCAATATCCACTTAAACTTAGAAGTGTCAATTATCCTCATTATGTTGCATTTACTGTCTACGACATTGTACCACAAAAATTAGATAAATTAGTAACAGAGGTTAAAACCGCCCTAAGTTCAGCTAACAATGCGTCCACTAAATTGCAAGAAAACCCAAATTTAGAAATAAATACCACAGAAGAAGGACCTTTTTCTAGTCTTAAATCTTTTCTTAAATCTGCAAGTGAAGCAATGGATATACAATCCAACAGGACACAAGTTAAAGCATTTATTAATTTGTATATGCCAGATTCTTTAAAAGATAATTATAATCCAGATTATGGTTCAATTAGTATAAGAGATGACCTTGGTCCAATATTAGGTGGAATAAGGTCTGCAGCTTCGATAGCGGGTAATGCTGCAAGTTCTTCAGGAACTGTACTAGACTCTATATCAAACGATCCCTCAACTATTAAATTTTCTGTTGATAAAATAGTAGGATTATTGGGTGGCAGTGGAGGAATAACTGAAGCCTTACTGCAAACACAAGGATACACATCGAATCCTCAACTACAGATGATTTACCGAGGTTCTCAGTTTAGAACTTTTTCTTTGGATTTTTTATTTACACCTGTGTCAGGTCCAGAAGCAGAAGTAGTTAGGAAAATTATATATTTGTTCAAATTTTTTGCGGCTCCTACAGTTGGTGTTGGTGTAGCTACAGCGAAAGAAGCTATGTTTTTAACTCCACCCGCTCTTTTTCAAGTTAAATTTATGAAGAATGGTGTTGAAAATATAAATTTACCAAAATATACAGATTGTGTATTAGATGATATATCTGTCGATTATGCACCTAATGGTTTTGCTGCACATAGTGGAGACGAATCGGGCCAAGGTGCTGGTGCGCCAGTTCAAACACATCTAACACTAACTTTCCAAGAAGTTGAGATTTTAGATAGGAAAAGACTGAGAGATGGATTTCAAGGTGGAGAGGCAGGATTAAGATAATGAAATATTTTGAAACTCTACCTAAAATATCAAGTATCGATTACAGCGGAAATAAGATATTGTTGACCAATCTTATGGTCAGGTCTGAAATTGTACCTAGCTTGTTGAAGAATCCTTTGTTGTTCTATTCATATAATGTGAAAGATAGTGATTCACCTGAAATAATTGCAAGTAAGTACTACGAAGATCCATATCGTTACTGGATTGTTCTGTTCGCTAATCAAATCATTGACCCACAATGGGATTGGCCAATGAATTCTAATTTATTCACCACTTATATTAAAAATAAGTATACTCCAGATTGTGCAACATTTTATAACATTCCAGAAAGTTCAGTAACATCTGCTCAAATTTTATCTTATACTCAAGGCCAGATAAAATACTATGTTAAATCTGTTAAAACAATAGACAACAGTACAAACAAGGCAAACATATTAAATTATCATGTTAGTCTTGATGAATATCTGACTATACAAGAAGATACAATTGTAAGAACTTTTACAACTGGTGCTCAAGTAACACAAATAGTTAGTAAGTATACAGAAACAATTTATGATTATGAATTGAATCTAAACGAATCTCGTAGGTCAATTTACTTGGTTAACGCAAAATATGTTTCTGAATTTGAAATGCAGTTTTATAATTTGATGAAAATGTGACATGGCAAACAATTTAAGATATCCAGGTAATTTTCAATTAATTAGTATAGTTGTTCATTCAGCCACTAGTGATATTGATTTGTCTTTTAATTTTATAGAAATATCTTATAATGAGGATCTGTTTAATAACACGGCTTCCGGTTATGTAATGATTAAAGATTCCATAGACTTAGCAAATAGTTTAAGTATGTCTGGTAATGAATTCATTCATTTACATTTTGGTCAAGCTGATGATACCACAAACATCATTAAAAAGAGTTTTCGCATTTTTACAATAAGTAAAAGAGAATCTTTGAATGAAGGAAATACAGAAACATATTCAATCTACTTTTGTTCTGAAGAATTGTTTCTTTCTGAACAATATAAAATAAGTAAGTCTTATAAAAATTCAGATATAACGACAAACATAAAAGATATATTAAAGACATATCTACAGGTGCCAGATAATAGAATGGGGCAAATAGATAATACATATGGTGTTTATGATTTCATAGTTCCATTTTTAAAACCTTTTGATGCTATCAATTGGTTGGCTACATATGCAAGACCAGGAGCTTTTGGATCTATTACTATGGTTGGTGCTGATATGTTATTTTATGAGAATAAATTTGGATATAATTTTAGGTCTTTACAAAATTTGTATGAACAAAGTCCAATGAGAGAATATAATTATTCTCCTAGGAATTTAAATGTTGTCGATATGCCATACAATTTATACAATGCACTTTCATATGAAATAATGGATTCTTTTGATACATTAGCTGGTGTAAATCAAGGTATGTTTGCAAATCGTTTATTGTCGGTTGATCCTTTATTAAGAAGATATAAAGTAACAGATTTCAGTTACGCAGATTATAATAACAAAGTTGAAAAATTAAACAATTGGCCAATAACTAACAATTACAAAAATCGCAACGGTGATACTTTATATCAAACACCAGAAGCATCTTTTAAAATGATTTTTGCAAATTCAAATCAAAACGATTATGCTGTCATAAAAAATAAACCAGGTTCAGTTGCGCGTGATATTTTTGCAGAGACCTACATACCGAATAGAACTGCACAAATACCTTTGGCAAATTATAATAGAATGAAAATTTCAGTTTGGGGTGATCCAGCATTGACTGTTGGATCTGTTATTAAATTTAATTTACTTTCAAAAGATCCAGTTAGACAAGCTAAAGGCTTAGATGATTTCTATTCAGGAAATTATTTGGTTACTGCGGTGAGACACATTTTGGATCAATTTAAATATAGAACTATTTTGGAAATATGTAAAGAGAGTGTTCCTAATCTATATGCTGATCCTAATAATGGTTCTGTTGGTTGGAGTAATGCGGTTAAAGGAGTTATATAATGTCAAAGGCGACCACTAATTTTGCAGGTTTGAATGGATTTGTTTGGTGGATGGGTGTTGTTAAAAATAGAGCTGATCCATTGGGTTTAGGAAGATGTAAAGTTAGAATATTTGGATGGCACACAGATAATGTTACTCTGATTCCTGATGCGGATTTACCTTGGGCTACACCAATGAACGCCATAAATACTTCAAAAACATTTGGTGCACCTGAACTCAATGATTGGGTTGTTGGTTTCTTTTTGGATGGAGAGAGTGGCCAATTTCCTGTGATGATGGGTGTATTGCCTGGAATAACACCAGAACAAAAAGCTGGTTATTCAACTTAAAAGGATAAATTATGGCCATTCAAGCTGAACTCTCATTGGATTATGTTAATTATAAACCAGCAACTGGACCAACACTGGAGATGAATCCTAATCCAAATGCATCAAATGGCCTTTATGTATCAGATTATGGAAGACCTGCACAATGGTCATGGGGTGGTTCGTTTTCAACCAAAGGTGTTCAAACTTCCCCCGGTATTGCTAGAGGTGCATTGATTAACACCGGTGTTTATATTACTAACAGTCAAGTTGCACACGTTTGTGATTTTAAATTTAGATTAAATGCAAATTTATCTTTGACTGCTTTAGTTCCAAATGTGGGAATATTATTGGGTGCAATTAAAAATGGTAAAAATGCTGCGTCTGCTGCAATTCGCACAGCAATAACAAGATTAAATCAATTATTCAGAACTGCAATCAATGCAATTTTAGCCGGACTTAATGCTGATGTGACTGGAACTTTTTCAATAAATTTCGCTTATTTTAAAGATAAAGTGAGACAAATTAATCAATATTTAAAAATTGCAGCTCAAGTTGTAGCCGATGTTGCCATGGTTTATTATATATTACAACAATTAAATGAAATTACAGCTTGGATAAACTCATTACCTGACCAAGTGAAAAAAATATTAGAAGATTGCGTATTAAATTTTAAATCAGGAATAGCTTCTGTTGGTGCGGCGTTTGCCAATGGTTTGGCCGGAACAGAAGCTAGTCTCACAGCAGCTTACTTGAATGAAAATGAAGCACCACAACCAACAACTATAACAACATATGTAACTGATCCACTAAATGCAAATATAGACAATCTTAGTGCATCAATTAATGCTGGAATAGAATCTGGTAAAGAGGCCGCAGGTAAATGGTTCTCAGGTGATTCAGTTACTAAAGGTAAACCATAATTGGAAGTTTATAATGACAATTAAAAAACCAGATTATTTTAACGCATGGACAGAACCCGAATCAGCGGCAAATACAAGTATTAACCCGTTGACAAAGGTGGCGGATTATCAACCAATTTATCCTTTTAATAATGCAACACAAACTCCTAGTGGCCATGCATTTGAAATGGATGACACTCCAACAAGGGAGAGAGTTAGGTTGCAACACCGTACAGGTACATTTATTGAAATGCATCCTAATGGTGATGAGGTGCATAAGGTCTATGGTGATGGATATGAAATAACAATCAAAGATAAAAACATACTCATTAATGGAAACATGAACATTACCGTTTTAGGTGATGCGAACATTTATACGCAAGGCAATGTTAATGAACAAATTGATGGTAATTATGAATTACATGTTAAAGGTAATTATACTACAGTAGTGGAAGGTTTGACCAGTTTTGTTTCACAAGGCGATATGGATATTAAAGCTGGTGGCGCACTAGGTGGTGGTATAAATCTTGTTCCAGGTGAATATGTGAATGTTCTTGGAGATATAAGGTCTGAGGGTTCAATAACAGGCAACTATATTTTTTCTTCAGGTCGAGTGGATTGTATATCTGGTATGTCCGCTTCATTTGGTGGTTTTGCAACACCTGGAGGTGGTATTTCCGTTGGAACAGGTGTGCCATTTCCTGGCCAAATTTCTAGTTTGGGTCCAATCAATTCTTTAGTTTCAATGTCTGCGCCATTATCATCATCTGCAATATCAACTTCTTTCTTTGCGAAAGATATTATCAATGGAATTTTACGAAATTTACAATCTCATATTGCACCGAATGGACCAACAAGTCCACCAACAAGACCAGAAATTACAGCTTAAGGATATATTATGAGTATTTATGGAAGATTAGGGTTCAATTCAACAGACCCAACAACCAACGCGACAGTTACAACCGACAGTAGTGCCGTTGCAAACAATTTGGCATTTATGCCACAATTATTGAATGCATGGCAAACCGAAGACATTTCCACATCCAATACTGGTGGTTATTTTGTCAATCCTGTGGCACCATTAACTATAACGATAACATCTGCACTCAATTCAATAAATGCTGCAACATTGGCTATCAATGTTCAATCCACTATATCTTCTACAGTCACACAAGCTTTGCGTGATTTAGGCAATACAGCCGTTGGTGCAGTAGGTACAGTAAACAATTACTTGTATGTTACTAATAGACAATCCAATGTTGTTGATCCGGGAAGTGATGTGACTACAGTTCATTACAGAATGGCAATAGGATATGGTAAAATATTGTCCTATATCACATATCAATCTGATGGCGTGCAAAATAATTCACCTATTATGGGTAATTTTACTAGTATAACTTTAGGTAATACATTAAGTACACTTAGTAACACATTGTCCTCACAACAAATTACACTTTCAAATAGTATTACGATGGGTACACCAAATACTTCTAATTTAACTTTGGCGCAAACACAAGCAATAAGTAGCACTATAGGATCCATCACTTCTTTGATGACAACTTATACTACACAAGATAATGCATTCTTTACAAATTCAGCGGCTGTTATAGCTGATTATTCTGTAGTTGCTCCATTAAGTGAATTGGGTGCAACTGAAACTCTATTAGTAAACACTTATATTGGAACAAACAAGTTGAAAACTAGATTACTCTCTCAGACACAAACCGCAAATGTCTCTTAATAAGAGTAATAAATAGAAGATGGCAACATTAAAAAAAATATACTCAGACATAGACCTCACATTCAAGCGTGTGCCAGGTACAAATGATATTGCTCTCCGTTATGATGAGAATGCCGTAATAGCCTCGGTTAGAAATCTTTTGTTGACTAATTTTTATGAGAGGCCTTTTCAGCCTGATGTTGGTTCCAATTTAAATCGATTACTATTTGAACCAGCGACAGAAGTTACCGCCTCAATTTTAGATACAGAAATAAGAAATACTATTAAAAATTATGAGCCAAGGGTTGCTATTGATGAGTTGGAAATTACACTTAATGAAGATGGAAATTCATTTTTAGTTTATTTAAGTTTTTATGTTGGAAATAACTCAGTACCAACAGCAGTTAACCTAATTCTTCAAAGGTCCAGATAATGGCATCAAATACAAACATACAAGTAGCTAATCTAGATTTCTCGGATATCAAGAGAAATTTCATTACCTATTTGCAATCTCAAGACACATTTAAAGATTACAACTTTACAGGTTCAGCTCTTTCTACACTATTGGATGTTCTTGCATACAACACACAATATAATGCTTTCTATCTAAACATGGTTGCAAATGAAATGTTTTTAGATTCGGCATTGCAGCGTTCTTCGGTTGTTTCTCATGCAAAATTAATGAATTATGTTCCAAAATCGGCAGTTGGACCTATTGCAGAAATTAATCTTGTTTTTAGTGGAGTGACAACTACAAGTCTCACAATCCCAAAATATACAAAGTTTCTTTCAGAACCTGTTAATGGAACAAATTTTAATTATGTTACAACAACAGCTACAACAGCAAGTGTGGTTAACAATTTTGCAAAATTTCCAATGATTGAATTGAAACAAGGAAGCCTTTCATCATACAGTTTTATCGTAAACTCTACAAACAATCCAAATTACATATATGAAATTCCAGATACCAATATTGATTTATCTACAATAGAAGTATTGGTTCAAGAGTCTAGTACAAATACCTACTATGATGTTTATAATAGTGAAACAAGTTATTTGGAATTAAATCCAACAAGTAAGGTATATTTTGTTCAAGAAGCAGTAAATGGAAATTATCAAATTTATTTTGGTGACGGCGTTTTAGGTAAACAATTGTCTGATGGAAATATCGTAAGAGTTAATTATCTAACAACATTGGGAACTGCTGGTGGATTAGCCAATAACTTTGTGTTAATGGACAATATTGGTTCTTATGCCACTATAACTGTTAATCCAATAATGGCTGCAACTCAAGGCATAGAAAAAGAGGCGATTGCTTCTATTAAATTCCAAGCACCAAAAGCTTTTGCAGCACAAGGCCGTGCAGTAAGTAAGAATGATTATATCACAGCAGTTCAACAAAACTCTTTAGGCATTTCTTTCGATGCAGTTTCTGTTTGGGGTGGCGAAGAAAATATTCCGCCAGTTTATGGTCAAGTGTTTATCTCATTAAAACCAAAAGGTGCCTACGATTTAACAACGACACAAAAAGAATTGATTAAAACTCAGGTTCTTAAACCAATTAGTATGATGACGGTTGAACCTACGATTATTGATCCAGATTATACCTATATTCAAGTTTCTGCAAATGTACTTTATAACACGGCTCAGACTACTTTGACTCCTGGAACAATGCAAACAGGAATACAAAATGCTATTTACAATTATGCGGCAAATAATCTAAACACTTTTAATTCCACATTCAGTTCATATGATGTTTTAACCACAATAAACTCATACAATAAATCTGTAGTTTCTTCTGATTTTACTATAAATGTCCAAAAGAAATTTTATCCTACATTAGGTACTTCAACGACATATAATCTCTATTATAATAGCAAATTAAAACGCGGGTTATATGGTTCTTCTTTAGTTAGTTATCCAAGTGTAACTATTACAAATCCAAGCAATACTGCAACAACATTGAGTGGTGTTTATTTTGAAGAAGTTCCCACATCTACCGTTGGTATAGATTCAATTTCAGTATTAAATCCAGGTTATAATTATACTGATACACCAACTGTGGTAATTACAGGTGATGGAACAGGCGCAACAGCTACTGCCAAAATTGTTAACAACAAGTTGTATTCAGTCACCGTAACAAATGCAGGCGTTGGATACACTTCCGCACTAGCTACAATTATTGCTGCTGTTGGAGACACTACAGGTACAGGCGCATCTGTAGTGGCACAGTTACAAGGTCAATATGGAACAATAAGAAGTTACATTAACGATACAGTTAAAGGTAAAGTTGTTGTTTCTGCTAATGTAGGCACAATCGATTACACAAATGGTATTGTTATATTAAGTAATTTTAATCCTGTATCAGTCGATAATGATTTGGGCCAATTAACCATATCATGTCAACCAACAACGACAATCATATCTTCTTCGTTGAATAGAATAATTACAATTGATCCATATGACTCAGCTGCGGTGAGTGTTTCTGTTACAGCTAAGAAAAGTTAATTAAATGTTACAAAGTACCAATAAAACATCGTTACTGGTTCCTTTTCAGCTTCCTAAATTCATTAGTGAGGACCCAAACTACGCCAATTTTGTCTTATTCATACAGGCATACTATGAATGGTTAGAAGAACAAAATAATACATTAGATTTCTCTAAGAATCTTTTGAATTACATGGATGTAGACACAACCACAGAGCAGTTCTTACAGTATTATGTAAATGATTTTATGTCTTATTTCCCACAAGAAATATTGGCAGATAAAAGAAAAGCAATCAAAATAGCAAAACAACTGTATGAAAGTAAAGGTACGCCTGCTTCTTATAAGTTTTTGTTTAGAATACTCTACAATTCTGATGTAGAATTTTTTTATACTAAAGATGCTTTACTAAAAGCTTCTGCTGGTAAGTGGTATGTTCCTAGAAGTTTGAAATTGGCGACCAGTGATAAAAACTTCCTGTCAATTCAAAACCTTAGAGTATTTGGCAACATTTCAAAATCTATTGCAACAGTTGAAACTGCAATATTTGATGGTCTTAAAACAGAAGTATTCATTTCAAATGTTGAAAGATTATTCCAATCAGGTGAAACAGTTACTGTTGTTGATTCAAATAATCAAACATTATATTTCCTCAATGGTGCAATAGTACCAGAAGGAACAGCTGGTTCAGAATCTCTGACAGCACTCATTGTTGGCCAAATTAGTCAGGTTGTTATTGATCCAAACAATAGAGGTCTATCTTATAGTACAGGTGATCCAATTGTTTTTTATGGTGGGTTAAATTCAAATGTGGCTGGACCAGTTGGTGCAACCGCATATGTTGGCCAAGTTACATCAGGTTCAATTCAGCGTATTGTTGTTTCGAATGAGGGATATGGTTATACCACATCTACAGCAAACCTGCAAATTGGTGGTGCAAATACTTTTATACAATTTACAAATCTATCAGGTTCAAGTCCATCATCACCTATTGCAACAGTTGGTACTTTAAATCCTGCAGGAATTGCAAATGTAACTTTTATTCCAACCGATAGTATACAGTTAAAGAGATACCATTGCATTGGAAATATTGCAGGCAGTTCAGGCGCAAACACATATAATGTATCAACAGGACTTTGGACACAACAATCTTATCAGTTTGCAAATAATTTAAGTGCAAATGCAAATACAACTTTAGCAAATGCGTTTTCATTTACTGGTTTTACAACGTATCCAATTGCATCACTTATTGTACAAAATCAAGGCGGTGGTTTAAGTTCTCCACCATCCATACAAGCTATATCAGAATATACGACGGATGTCTATTCTCAAACAAATCTAGCTAACTTAGGTATTCTTTCACCAATTCAAATAGTTAAACCGGGTTCAGGTTATGCTAACAATGACCAAATTGCAATTATTGGTGGATCTGGTTATGGTGCTTTTGCTAATGTAACTGTCAATAGTTCTGGTTCAATTGTATCTGCGGACTATGTAAGTAACTTAACCAATATGATTTCTTTAGGTGGCATGGGTTACATGAATTCATTACCTGTTGCTGTTGTTAAACGTACAGCCAATGGTAATGTAACAATAAGAACAACAAGTTCAACAGTTACAGGTAACGGAACAAACTTTACTGCACAATTCAGTAATGGTGCTTTACTGGTAACAAATACAAATATTGTAATTGGTACGGTTCAATCTATTGTCAATGCAACATCAATGATACTTACTGCAAATTCTAAAATTAATGGAAATGCAAATTCATATTATTTAGGAACGGCACAATTATCGATACCTGGAACTTTAGGTACAGGTGCAACTTTTTCACAAACATTAAATCGTGTAGGTGCAATTACATCATTCAATATCACAGAAAACGGTCAAGATTATATTAGCGCACCAAGAGTATCATTAAAAGTCCAAGACTTAATTGTTTCCAATGTTTCGACATTGAGTATACCAGTGAATGGTGATATAATTTATCAAGGTGCAAATGTAAATACTGCCACATATATTGCTTCTGTGGACTCAATCAACGCATTACAAAATTATATTCCTGCAAATAACAGTATATACCAGTTGAGAGTATATAACTATAATGCAATACCTAATAAAAATCTGCCATTGAAAATTGATGTTAGGAGTGCTGCTTATTCTCTTGTTTCTGGTTATACATCCATACATAATACCACATTTGATAATTCTGTAGAGAATACACGATTTGATTCTGCAAATGGTATAATTACATATGGTGATGGTTTTGCAAAAGCGAATGCAACTTTCTTGAATGGTTTGGTAATTGGAAATGGCCAATATTTGGACACTTCAGGTCAACCAAGCGCCTTTGATGTATTGCAAAGTGTGGATTATAATAACTACACCTATCAAATAACACTATCTAAAGAGATTGAAAAGTATCGTGATGTGTTATTGAATCTATTACATCCATCAGGCACAAGAGTTATTGGTCGAATTGCAATGCGTTCAAGCAACAATATGAACTTCATTGTCAATGATGCATTAGATACAGGCCACACACTAGGTTTCTATGCAGGAAATGCTGCAACAGTATCTATTTCGGCAGGTAATGCAACAACTCCAAGTAATAACATGGTTACTTTCAATAATTTGTATGGTGCAAATATTGCTAGTTTTCTTACTGCAAATACCACAGAAATCGTATTTGTTTATGGAACAGGAATCAATGATTCCGTTCATGGTTTAGTTTCTAAAATAAACTATGCAGCGAATACAGTAACACTACAAGACAATGTTTGGACATACTTTGCAAATGTGGCTGTAGGTACTTCTGCATCCAATGGTAATAACCAGATAATAAATATAACATCATTGACATATAGTTATAACATTGTCAACAATGGTACCTATAGTAATACGGCGTATCCTATATTAGATATTATTCGTGTTGGTGATACGATTACAGTTAATGGAGTAGCTCAGACAGTAACATCTTTCAGTTCTCCGTATACTTCTGTTACTTTAAGTGGTCCATTGACAAGTGGTGCAAACGGATATATTTCTGTTGGTAGAAGTATTACTTCTCTATACAACAATGTTCAAATTATTGGACCAGTCGGAACACAGTATCTTGCTCAACTAGGAACAGAAACCGGTGATATATTAACTTCAGAAACAGGCGCTTGGCTTCTAATAGGATAAAAAATGTCAACAATTAAAATCTCAGAATTACCTAAATTTTCAACAATCAATGCAAACACAGCAAACACTTTGTTTGTTGGTATTGATATACCCTCTGCACAAACATTCCAGTTTTCTGCCGGAACATTAGCAGCTGGTCTTTATGCGAATACTGCATTGGTTGTAGGTAACAATACCACCCTTTTACCTAATACGATTGCACAGTTTTCATTGGCCGGTGAATCATATGTACAAACCAACTTTGTTAACCTGAATGGCGGCGGCACAGCTGACCATGTTATTACTGCAAACAATGGTACAGATTCTACATATTTCTTAGATTTAGGTTTGGCAAATCCTGCATATCAACCAGGTTCCGAATTCAATAACATCGGTACTGCTGTTGCTCCATTAGATGGTTATCTTTATGTTCAAGGCGGAAGTTCAGCAGGATTACTTGGTGGTAATTTGATTATTGGTACTACAACATCAAATACAGAAACTAGATTTATGGTTTCTGGTGGCACATCATCCAATGTTATTGCTAAGATGACTTCTACCGGTTTCAAGATGGTCAATGGAAATCAAATTTTCTTCTCAGATGGAACTTCTCAGAACACCGCAGCTGCTTCTAATGCATACTCACAGTCTGCATTTGCTAAAGCAAATAATGCACTTGCAAATACAACAGGCACTTTTTCAGGTTCTTTAACTATTACAGGTGCAGTTGTTGCTAATACCGGTAATATTGGTAGTTTAGCACTTGCAAATAATACAATATATTCAGCATTAACAACTGTTGATATGATTATTGGCCAATCAATAGCAACTGCAAATTTGGTTATCAATCGTACAACAAACATCACTAAAGATATTAATATAACAGGCAATCTAGTAACTAACGGAACACTAATAGATTTCAACAACACAACTTTTGATCCAAATACCGCTTTTATACAGATAACTGGAGCTAATACGGCTTATCAAGCATCAAATACAAATTATATGTTGCAGATTACCGGTAAAGCAAACACAACAACACGCTTAGTATTAGATAGTTTTGGTCAAAATACCTATCCTGTTTTAATCGGCCGTATGGGTCGCGGTTCATCTGCGGCACCTGCAGCAACTTCAAACAATGACATTATGATGAGAATTGTTGGAAATGGTTTCACAGGAACACAATTTCCTGGATCCAGTCCAACAAAAATTGACTTTGTTGCATCTGAAAATTTTACCGATTCTGCAAGAGGAACTCGTATTGAATTTTATAATACACCAGTTGGTTCAAATACAATTCAAAGAATCGCGTTATTTAATGCAGATTCTGTAACTTTTACAGGCCGTGTTGAACCGCAAAAAGGTTTTGTTTATACTCCAATAGTATATCCTGGTGCTCAAACCGCAATAACAATTGACCATGCAAATACTTCTGTTGTTAGGGCTCAAACGTCCACAGGTTTAGTTGTTACACTATCAAATTTACTGGCAGGTAAAGAAGTTGTTGCATGGATAACAAACACTGCTGGAACAAACCAAACATTAACTACAGGAGTATCAGCATTAAATTCAACCTTAAATGCAACAACATATAATATTCCAGGAACATCAACTGTATTTCTTAGATATATGTCAATAGATGGTACCGTGCAAAATACTTTCTGTTCTGTCACCCACGCTTAATAAATAAATCATGGCATCAAATCTAAACATACTCACAAATCAAGCAAAAGTAATCAGAGTTGAGACGGATTATTACAATCCGACAGTCAAACTCAATGGTGCTACCATTAATTCCATATATGCTTTTATTGGCCAAGAGGATTCATGGCCAATAGTGAATTCAAGTGAAACACCAACACAACCGACAGAAGACCAGACATATCTGAAAAGAGTGTTTAAAAATATGTTTGGAGCAAAACTAATTAACTCCAGTAACATTTCACCTGTTATTCAAAGGATTAATTGGGCAAATAACACCAATTTCTTTGCATATTCCGATTCAGTAAACATGAATGCAAAAGATGCCAATGGATTTCCACTTTATAATTTTTATGTAAAGAACCGTTACGACCAAGTTTTCAAATGTCTTGCGAATAATAATGGCGGACTGTCAACTTCTGAGCCATATTTTCAACCAGGTTCATACGGAACAAATAATATCTATCAAGGTAATGACCTGTATAAATGGAAATACATGTATACAATTGATGCAGGTCTCAAGAAAAGTTTCTTGGATACTGATTGGATGCCTATCCCTGTTGGTGCAAACACACCTCAACCATATCTGACTAACGCAGGTTGCGGAGACATTGAGGTAATAAATGTAACAAACGGAGGATCAGGATATGATGCAGTTAACACATATATTGTGGTTACCGTAACAGGTGATGGTACAGGAACCGTTGCAAATATAACAAGTTCACAGATAACCAATGGTGTAATTAATGATATTGTTGTCAAAACAGGTTTTGCAGGAAACAATTATACATATGCAAATGTATCAATCAAGGCATACACCTCAGCGAATCTAAGTTATATTTCTTCATTAGGTTCTGGTGCAACAGCCGTAGCTCCTATTTCACCAGTCGGCGGCCATGCATACGATCCAATATCTGAGTTGGGTTGCAATCATGTAATGTATTCAGTTGAATTCAATGGTTCTGAAAATGGTGTTTTGCCTACAACCGGTGTAAATTATCGCCAAGTTGGACTTCTTATTAATCCACAAGTATATGGTTCCTCTGGTCCAGCACTCGCAAATGGTGCAATATATAACACTTCAACCCAATTTCTAGTTTCAGCTGGTGCAGGAAATGTCTACACGGCCGATGAAATTGTACAACAATTCGATAATAATGGAAATGTTATTTACTACGGAACAGTCTTAAATTTCAACACATCAACGAATATATTACAGTTGATAAATATAAATGGAACATATACAGTTGGCCAATCAATTATTGGTTTATCTTCAGGTGCATCGAGGGTGGTTTTCTCTGTAACTTCACCTTCACTCATTCCATTTTCAGGATATATAACATATATTGAGAATCGTGTTGGTGTTCAAAGAAGCGTTGATGGCATCGAGCAATTTAAATTTGTACTAGGATACTAAAGGAAAAAAATGTCTTTAAATTTCAATGTTGGTCCATATTTTGACGATTTTGACCCATCAAAAAACTTTCACCGCATACTGTTTAAGCCAGGTTCTGCGGTTCAAGCTCGTGAATTAACACAGTCTCAAACAATTTTACAGAATCAAATTTCTGAATTTGCTTCTGCGATATATTCTACAAATACACCAGTTTCGGGTGGACAAGTCACACTTAATCAACAATGTTATTATATTAAACTGAACAATACTTACAATGGTATTACAGTAACTGCTGGGAATTTCGCAGGCCAAATTATTCAAGATTCAACAGGAACAATTCTTGCTAGAGTTATTGCTACGGCTGAAACTACAACTAGTGGTTCCACCGTTGGTGACCCACCAACATTGATTGTAACATATCTCTCAGGTGCTCAATTTACCGATGGTAGTGTTATTTCAACAAGCACAGGTTCAACATACTATGCTTCTGTCGCTACATCGACCACTACAGTAGTTAATTCAGTATCAACAACCATATCTTCAACTGGTCTTTCATCGGTTGCTTCTATTGCGAATGGTGTATTTTATGTTGTTAATGGATATTCCATTTCAAATAGTACTGGCATCCAATATTCAATAGGTAACTTTGTTACTGTTAATCCACAGACAATCATTTTAGACAAGTATGATAATTTACCATCATACCGCATTGGTTTACAAATTACAGAAACAATTTACGATTACATCAATGATTCTTCTTTGTTGGATCCTGCTATTGGTGCATCCAACTATCAAGCACCGGGTGCAGACAGATATGTTATCACACTAACATTGATTACGTTGCCTTTGACTTTAGGTAATGATGATAATTTTATTGAATTGGTTCGGATTGAAAATGGTAATATTTTAAAACAAGTTGATGGCACTGTTTACTCAACCATCGATGATTACTTTGCAAAACGTGATTATGAAACAAATGGTGATTATATTGTTAATGATTTCAAACTAACACCATCTGCAAATTCTACATCAAATACAACCTATGATTTAAGTATTAGTAAAGGTGTTGCATATGTTCATGGTTATCGAGTAGAGAACCAATCTGATATTAAATTAACAAACACAAGAGCTCAGTCTGTTGCAAATATCAGTAATAATCCAGTTTATGTGGATTACGGAAATTATTTTGTTGTAGACACCTCTAATGGTGTATTTGATATTTCTACATTGCCTCAAGTTGATTTGCATTGTGTTCCTGCAGCTAACATTGTTTCAACAAATACTACAACTTATTCATCAACATTGATTGGTTCTGCTTTCATGCGTAACTTGAAATATAATTCAGGTACTGGAACAAATACTAAAACATATATTTTCAATGCATATATTTCAGATTTTGCTGCAAACACATTATCCGGAAATGTTACATCAGGCACTGCAACAACCTTCACAATTAATGATACAAACGGTTCATTCTCAGCCACTTCAAATTCTTACTTCAATGTAACAGTAAGTATGAATACTGGCGGTATTATTGATTTGAGAAATATTACAAGTTACAATGGTGCTTCCAAAGTAGTAAATGTGGATTCTCCATTCACAGTAACACCAACAGCAACATCAACTTTCTCATTGATATATGAAAATTATGATGTTGAATCTATTGTTAAAACTGCCGGTTCTGGTTCTTATGCGCTAACCGCAAATGTGAATATAAATGCAGCAAGTGGTAAAGTTAATGGTCTTGCAAATTCAGATACAATATTATATTCACAAGTTTCACCCGAATTAATATTTCAAATTGGTTATCCATATGTTGCACAATTAACCACCACTTCTTATTTTACACAAAGAGTATATCGTTCAAAAACATTTACTGGTAATACATTAACACTACAAGCAACATCAGGCAATGCAAGTAATCCATTAAGATTTGAAGGTACAGGTACTTTAGATAGTTCATCTGCGCCGCAATTATTCATGGTTGTTGATAATTCAACAGGTAATGTTTTAGATTTTACTACATCAGGTAATACAATTTCAATTTCTTCTGATAAAACTCAAGCAACATTTACAGTTGGTTCTGGTGTTGGTACAAATAAAAATGTTACAATTATTGCACAAGTCCAAGCAAGCAGTGGTGATTCTTCAAGTTATGTTTTAAAATCAAAATCTTTAGTTACGGGTAACACCGTAACTGTTGGTACACTTGCATCAGTTTCTGGAACAAATTCTTATCAGGATTTAACAAAAGGTCAAATTACAATTAGTAAAACAGACATTACAGCAACTGGAAAAATGTCATTGTATGTAAATGATGTTAAAAGAATTGTAGGTGTATTTGATTCAGGTGTTGCTGGTACAAATCCATCAGGTTCATTGTCAAATTATACAGATATTACTTCTTATTTCACATTAGACAATGGCCAAAGAGATAGTTTCTATGACCATGCATCGGTTTCATTGATTCCAGGTGCGCCGATTCCTTCAGGAAATATTCTTGTTGCTGTAGATTACTATTCTCACACACAAGCATCTTCTGGTGATGGTTATTTCAGTATCCAATCATATAATACATCAGGCTCAACTTATGGTGGTGTATCGAGTTCAGCAGAAGCTTATGCACAAATTGGTTCATACACAGCTAAAGATGGTGTACAATATGCATTAAGAGATTGTATTGATTTTAGGCCTTGCCGAGTTAATGGTCAGACTGCATATGTTTGGGAATATTCAGGTACACAAACTTCTACGAATGATATTGGTATGTTGATACCCAATAATTTATCAAACTTTACAGGTTTCTATCAATACTATTTGGGTAGAAACGACAAATTAGTATTAACAAAAGATAAGAGTTTTAATATAATTCAAGGTACACCTTCTGTTAATCCATTATTGCCAAATGAACCATCTGGTTCTATGATAATTGCAAATTTATTTCACGACCCATATACAGCTTTTGTTCCTGGTGAGGGTACACCTGGTGTTCCATCAAACTTGTCTATCAATAAAATTATTCACAAGCGTTGGGCTAAAGAAGATATTACAGATTTAGAAACCCGTGTTAATAATTTAGAATATTATACATCATTAAGTATTTTGGAACAAAAAGCTAGTTCTTTACAAATTCCTGATGCTAATGGTTTAAATCGTTTTAAGAATGGTATATTGGTTGATGATTTTTCATCATTTGGAACAGCAGACACACAAAATCCAGACTATGCTGCAAACATCAATGTTCGTAAAAATCAACTAACTGCATTGCAATTGGTTGATAATTTTCAACTCCAAAATCCTGTTGTGCTTGCGAGTTTAGGAACGATAGCAAATACAAATAGTTATAGAATTAATAGCATCAATGGTGCTCAAACAAATCTGTTTACTTTACCATACACAACAGAAAATGTTGCTGTTCAACCACTTGCAAGTAGTACAGTTTCTGTAAATCCATTCAATGTTTCAGTCCAACAGGGGTTATTACAAATGAACCCACCAATGGACAATTGGGTAGATAACAATCAAGCACCAGCGATTTTAGTTACTAATCCTAATTTTCAAATATATCAAGCCACAACTGGTGTTAACTTGTTAAATTCAGGTGATTATCAAACTATTCCAGGAACATTATCATCAAGTAGTAGTTCTAGCTCAAGCGTATCCACTACTAGTACATCTAGGACAACTACTGTAAGCACAACAACGCAAACATATGCAAGTCAAATTCAAAATGTTACTTCAGGTGCATATAATCCTACTTCTTCCACATTTGGAATTAATAATGGATACTTGACTAATATTACAGTATTGCCTTACATTAGACCGCAACAAGTTATTATTCGTGCATCTGGTTTGTTGGTCAATTCAAATGTATCGACATTCTTTGATGGTGTAGATGTATCACGATACATGACTGCTCCAAATACAATTGAATTGACAGGTGTTTCTGGCACATTTAATAATGATGATATTATTGGTTTTTATATTGCCAGTGTGTTCTATCCAATTGCTCGTGTAACAACTGTTTATTATTATACAGATACGACAAAAGTTCGTTTATATGTTTCAGATATTCTTGGTGTTCCTAATTTATTAGGATCTACAACTTTAAGGAATGCAACATTTGACTCTAGTGGAAATTACTTGTCTTCTTCTGCATCAGGAACAGTAGCCTCTAATTCAGTAATAAACATAAGCCAAAGTGGTTCAATTAGTGGTGTTGGTGGTGGTTGGTCAAATACATTAAATGGTAATACAACAACACAAATATTTGGAACACCAATAGTACAAGGTTATTCATCACTATTGAATAACTATGGAGTTTGGGGTGATGGAACTAATAGTACCAATTTCAATTTTACCTCACCCGTCACACTCACAGCTAACGGAATTTACACGATAGAGGTTGGTGCATCAGGTTCAGCAACAGTTTATGCGAATGGTACAAGCATTGGAACTTCTTTAACGAACACACCAGCATCAACAACAACTTTTACTTATACAGTATCAAATGCACCAACAACGGTAAAACTTGGATGGACCGCAACAAGTTCAGGTACAACAACATCAGCTTTTGGTGCAACAATTAAGAATGCATCAAACACGATAGTGTATACTACAATTAATCCACCGATTACATATACTAATGCAGGAACTTCGGTTAGAATGCCAGCTGGCGCAGAGTGGTTTGTTGGTGCAACTCAATTAAGATTGGATCCAGCTACTGCTTCAAATACTTCTAGTTACTATGTTGGTTCAACAATTAACATTACATCAAAATATGTTTACAGTCTCGATGTATCTGCAACATATGTTCCACCTCCACCAAAACCTTCTGGAGGTGGCGGTGGTGGAGGTAAAATTATCTGTACCAAACTATACCAATTGGGACTAATGGATGAATCAATTTACAAGGCGGACCAAGAATTTGGTGAATTGTTAAAATTGAATGACCCTGCGGCCTATCATGGTTATATTCGTTGGGCTACAGTTGTTGTTGATTGGATGTCCGGTGAAGGTCCACAATGTATGTTCTGGATTAAAGATGATAAGAAGCGTTCTGAAGTCCAAGCAAAACTTGCAACAAAATGGGCTCATAGAATTGCAACACCTTGGGCTGAACATATGGCATATATAATGGGTAAGAGAGATAAAGATAATCTCGCTGGTAAAATTATTATGAATATTGGTAAACCAATTAGTAAAATAGTCAACTTATTACCAAGAAAAGACAAGCAAGCTGGTATAGTAACAGGTTACGGAATGTGGGCACTATTTGCTTTCTTATATACAATTAGTAGAGTTTTTGGTGATAAATCATTTCCCAAGACAATAAATAATTAATAAAATTTTGGAAAAATAAATGACAACACTTTATCGCTCAAGTCTTTACACTTATTCTGCAACCATTACAGCATATGATCCGGTAACAAAACTTGTTACACTTAGTACTCCTGTAAATTTATCGTTGGGTACAAATACAGAAATGGGTGGAGATATTAGTTCTCGTTATTCCATTTCAGGCAATTTAACTAAAATTAGCTCGGCGGTGCAAACTGGAAACTCATTAGCTAAACCTTCGACAGATGAAGCTGGTAATTTTGTTGGTATTTTCAATGTTCCTTCCACTACATTTCAAACCGGAAGTAGAGTATTTCGCGTAGATAATAGAACTGTGGCCACAGATTTAACAACCGCAACAACATTTGCCGAAGGAACATTTGTCGCCTCAGGTCTTTCAACATCCTCACAAAAATTAGATTTTGCACCTTCAATAGATTCTTCTAAATCTGTATTTACTCAAGTAAATCAAAGAGCCAATCAATTAATTAGTTCAGTTACAACGACTCGTTCTACTACCGTACAAACAGGTAATAGTGATCCGGTTGCACAAACATTTATTGTTTCAAAAGATAATTACCCCAATGGCATTTTCTTATACTCAATCAAATTATTTTTCTATTCAAAACCTTCAACAAATATTCCAGTAAAAATTAGTGTTGTACCTACAATTAATGGTTATCCTGATGGTTCTACATTAGATTACTCTACGGTTATGTTACTTCCAAACCAAGTAAACACATCCAGCACACCACATTATTTGGATCCAAGTGCTTATACAGAATTTGTTTTTGATGCACCGGTTTATATTCAATCTGGTGTATTGTACGCTTTTATTGTTAATTCAGCTTCTAAAGATTATGTACTTTATTATGGTCAACAAAATCAAATAGCTGTACCCTCTACTGCAAAAGCTAATGTATCAGATGCAAATCCAAGTAATCCAACAAAAATTGGTGCAGCTCCTTATGTTGGTGCTTTGTTTGAATCTCAAAATGGTATAACATGGTCAGCAGACCAAACAAAAGATTTGATGTTTGTTATTGATAAATGTGTGTTCTCTACAACCACAGCTTCGGTTCAGTTTACTGTACCCAAAGGTTTGCCATTTAGAAAAATGGGCAACCAAGATATTTTGAATAAGATAGATGCGAATAGTGCCTCACAGATATTTGGTAATTATTCTCCAAGTAGAGTTTATGATGCAATGAATATCACCACAACTGACCTTGCACCAACAGGAACAAGTATCAATTATTCATATACAGCAACATTAAAGACTGGAAATGTACCAACAGGTACAAATTCAATTACTCCTGGAAGATTAGGAAGTCCTTTACCTGATGACATTTACTTAAATGATGGAAATGGAGAAAGAACCCTATTAAAGTATTCAAATAATTCCTTCTCATTGTATGCAACAATGGCCACAAGTGATCCTAACGTGACCCCAATCATTTCGGACGATGGTGTTACGATGTATGCGATTTCTTATCTCATCAATAACATGGGAATTGGTAATAATGTTATATCTATTACCAATCCAGGTTATGGTTATAACGTCAATGCAACAACAATATCAATTTCAAGTCCAGATGTTGGTTCAAATGTTGCAACATTAGGATTTACTGCAAATGCCAACGGTGCAATTACTTCTGTATATGCAATTACACCAGGTTCTGGTTATCTAACATCACCAACAATTACAATTTCCAATCCAGCTACTCGCGGAGGAAATGCAAATGCTGTTGTTACAGTAACAGGTGAAACATCATCAAAAGGTGGTAATTCATATGCAAAATATTTCACTAAGAAAGTTGTACTTGCACCAGGAAATGATTCAGGTGATTTAAGAGTATTTTATACTGCATATAAACCATTAGGTACAGCTATCTATGTTTATTACAAAATTTTGAATTCATTAGATACAGCTCCGTTTGAATCAGGTAACTGGCAGTTGATGACAACTATGCAGAATCCAAATACATTTTCCACATCTAGAACCGATTTGTATGAATATGAAGCTGCGCCTGGCATTTATGCAAGTAACCAAGCAAACAACAGCATCAGTTATGTAAGTGCAACAACAGGTCAAAAGTATACATCATTTATTCAATTTGCAATCAAAATTGTTTTAGCGACAAGTGATAATACAAATGTTCCTTTCTTAACTGATATTCGTGCATTAGCATTGCCAGCAGGAACAGGAATCTAAAATGGAACTAGTAAGAGTTACTGGAACAAATTTTGTTCGTGATATAAACAGTAGAGCTCTTTTGCCTACAGATAGTACAGAAAAAAATGAGTATTATAATAAACTTAGGTTGGTAAAGATTCAAAAAGAAGAAATAAATAAAGTAAAATCAGAAATAGATTGCATCAAATCGGACATGTCCGAGATTAAATCGTTGTTGCAACAATTACTAATAAAAGGTTAAGATGGCAAATACAGTCAATATTTTAGGTTTCGCCAACACATTTGGTGATTGGATTGTTGCAACAAACGCCGATTCAAATGAAATCAATTCAATCGGTAAGTATGATTGGACAAAAGATTCTGGTTCTTTGATTTTAAATGGAACAGGCACATCTCTATCTGTTGGAAATAATGCTACAATTTCCGGATTATTACAAGTTACAGGTACATCTTCTTCTGCAACCATCGACAACAACTTAACTGTAGGTAAACAAGTATATTTCACAAATACATCACAGAGTTTAGTTGCAAGTGGTTCGATTACTTCTAATGGAACTATCTACGCCACAAATACAGGTACTAGTTTATCAGTATCAAATAATTCAACCTTAGGTGGAACATTAAGTGTTTCTGGTACAACAACCATTTCTAACACAATCAATGTATTAGGTGCAGCAACATTACAAAATTCATTGACTGTAGGTGCAGGTGCAGGAATTACAGGAAACGTAAGTATAACAGGAAACACTTATACATCATTTTTAACTTCAAATAATAGAATTAATGCTGGCCAATTAACAGTAACTTCAAATGGTAATTTTGGAGGTTCCATTATTGCAGCAACAAGCGCAGTTGTTAATGGTTATGATATTATTGCATACATCTTAGGAGCATTTACACAAGCTAATTCAGCTTATGGTTCCCAAAATACTACCGGAATATATTCCAATTCGGCATTTAGTTTTGCCAATTCTTCGTATTTGTTTGCTAATAATCTACAGTCTGGTGCTCAAACAATCAATAATATGACATTGACTGGATCATCACTTTCAGCAACAAATGCTGTTGGTGCTTTTCAATCATTGACAACATCAGGTTCAGTAACTGTTGGCGGTTCTTTTGTACTTAATGGAACAGTTGTTTATACAACAAATAATTTTGTAATAAATGCAAACACAAATACACCTGTTATAAGTTATTTTAGTGTTAATAGAGGTACTGCAAATAATCAACCAACTGGTATTCCAAATGCCAATGCGACTATACGTTGGTATGAAACAGGTAAATATTTTGATATTTTAGATGTAAACAATGGTACACAGTACTCACAAATCATGACTGCAAATATGATTTCTGATAGTACAACATCAACAAGCACAACAACAGTACCAACAAATAAAGTTTTAACTGGTGCTTTTATCCAAGCAAATGCCGCTTTTAGTGCTGCTAATACGGCGGCTTTATCTGCACAACCTGCGTTTACACAAGCAAATTCAGCATATCAATCTCAAAATACGACAGGCACTTATGCTAACTCTGCATATTTGGCGGCAAATAATGCCAACGCTAATGCAATAACATCTGGTGCTTATGCTAACTCAGCATTTAGTGCTGCTAATACGGCGGCTTTATCTGCACAACCTGCATTTATTCAGGCAAACGCTGCGTATACACAAGCAAATACAGCAACAACAAATGCAGCTACAGCAGACACTAAAGCAGTAACATCAGGTTCTTATGCAAATTCAGCTTTCACAACGGCAAATAATGCATTACCAAGAACTGGTGGTACATTGTCTGGTGATTTAGGTGTCACAGGTAATTTATTTGTCAATGGAACTTCTTCATATATTAATGTTTCAACCTTCCAAACAGTTGATTCATTGATTGAATTAGCTGCGAACAATTTATCGGATACAGTTGACATTGGTTTTTATGGCCAATATGTAAGTGCAGGTACAAAATATGCAGGTTTAGTAAGAGTTGCAGGAAGTAATTATTATCTATTCCAAGGTCTAGCAACAAATCCAACAAGTAACTCAGTTGGTGCTATAGTGTATGCAAATTATGGAACACTAAATGCAAATATTGCTGCAGGACAAATAACTTCTTCACAACCTGTTCCAGTTTCATCTGGTGGTACAGGAGTTGCATCTTCTACCGGAACAGGTTCAGTTGTACTTTCAAATACTCCAACTTTAGTAACACCTGTACTTGGCACACCAAATTCAGGTACATTGACAAACTGTACTGGTTTGCCAGTTTCTACTGGTATTTCAGGTCTTGCCACAAATGTTGCTAATTTCTTAGCAACTTCCAATTCTGCCAATTTACTGGCAGCTGTTACTGATGAAACTGGTTCTGGTGCATTAGTTTTTGCAACAAGTCCCACTTTAGTAACTCCAATACTTGGTACTCCATCATCAGGTAATTTGAGCAATTGTACATTCCCAACATTGAATCAAAATACCACAGGTTCTGCTGCAACATTTACTAGCACAACACAGAATTCTCAATTTAATTCAATTGGTATTGGTACGGCTGCTTCAACAACGGCTGGTGAAATTCGTGCAATTGGAACTATTACTGCATATTATTCTGATGATAAACTAAAAACGAATTTAGGAAACATCATAGGTGCTTTAGATAAAGTTAAGTCACTCAATGGTTTCTATTATGAAGCTAATCAAACGGCACAAGATTTGGGTTATAAAGTAAGGCGCGAAGTTGGTGTATCTGCACAACAAGTACAATCAGTTTTACCTGAAATTGTTCATCCTGCACCTATAGATAGTCAATATTTGACAATTAATTATGAACGTCTGGTGCCATTATTGATTGAGGCCATCAAAGAACTGAGTGACCAAGTAGAGGAACTGAAGGCAAAACTACCGTAAAAAATATCATAAATATGTTGAGTGCAGAAAATAAAAGGTACAACAAATGGCCGCAGGATATTCAGACCAATATTTGGAACAAGGTTCCACTTTTACATCACAACTAACATTAGCTGACGATTACGGAAGCCCTTATAATCTTACAGGATTTACTGTATCATCAAGAGCTAAAAAGTCTTATACCACCGCCAATGTTGCGTTCAATATTACAACAACAATTACCAGTGCAAACAACGGAATTATAACACTTTCTTTAACTGCGCCAGTAACCGCAAACATTCCGTATGGCAAGTATGTGTATGATGTTATCACAACAAGTGCAACAAATCAAGTTTCTAGGGTGTTAGAAGGACAAATTTATGTATCTCCAGGAGTTACTGGTGTAACCAATTCTTATGGTACAGATGCATAATGGCAACAGTAGTAGTAAATCCTATATCACAAATTAGTGTAAGGGTTGGACCAGGAGCACCCGCATCTGTACAATCCACTGCACAATTTTTAGGTGCATCAAGTCAATCTCAACAGATTCAGCAAATTTACGATGTAGCTAATTCAGCTTTATCTACTGCAAATACTGCTTTATCGCAAGTTTCTACAGCATATAATCAATCAAACCTAGCTTTTGCAGCTGCAAATTCTGCGACTGCTGGAATAAATGCTGCTTTTATTGCCGCAAATTCTTCATATGCTAGTCAAAATACAACTGGAATTTATGCAAATGCAGCTTTCTCTAAAGCAAATACAGCTGATTCAGATGCATTGGCTTATGCGATTGCATTAGGTTAATAAATATAAGTTATTAGGAAATAAAAATGGCAAATAGTTTTAAAAATTATGGATCGGCCGCAGTCGGTACATCTCCGACAGTAGTGTATACAGCTGGCGCCGGAACTCAAGCCACAATTATTGGTATGTCAGTTGCAAATCTATTAAATACTTCAATATCTGCAAATGTTATTTTAAACATTAGTGGTTCAAATTTTTATATGGTAAAAAGTGCTCAGATTGATCCAGGAAGTTCTTTAATTCCAATAGGCGGCGGCCAAAAAGTAGTATTGGAATCTGGTGATTATCTTTCAGTAAATACAAATACAGCTTCTTCAGTTGATGTGATAGTTAGTCTATTAGAAATAACATAACATGAAGACAATTTATACCATTTTAGGTAATCAAGAGAATAAAGATGTACGGGTTGCAGGTGACTATGCAAATACCGCATATCTTCAGGCCAACTCATCTTATAGTAGTCAAAACTCTACTGGATCATATGCCAATTCTGCGTTCTTATCAGCGAATGCAGCTTTCTTACAAGCAAATGCAGCATATATTCATGGAAATTCTAGTCATTCTCAAGCAAATTCTGCGGCACTATATGCTAATGGCGCTTTCATTCAGGCAAACGCGGCCTACATTAGCCAAAACACTACAGGTACCTATGCTAATGGTGCGTACTATACAGCCAATTCGGCACAAACATACGCTAATGGTTCTTTTGCTCAAGCGAATGCAGCTTTTAATACACAAAACGTAACTGGAACCTATGCTAACTCAGCATACTATACCGCAAACTCAGCACAGATATACGCTAATGGTGCTTTTGCTCAGGCAAATGCATCTTACACTGGTCAAAATGTAACAGGCACATATGCCAACTCAGCATATTATACCGCCAATTCGGCAGCATTATATGCTAATGGTGCTTTTGTACAATCCAATTCGGCTTATAATAGTCAAAATACCACCGGCATCTATGCTAACTCCGCTTTTACACAAGCAAATGGAGCGAGTTTATATGCGAATGGTGCTTTTGTACAAGCCAATTCTGCATATACTAGTCAAAATGTAACTGGAACTTATGCTAATTCAGCTTACTTAGCAGCCAATAATGCAAACGCCAACGCAATAACATCTGGTACATATGCCAATGGTGCATTCACTCAAGCAAATTCGGTCTATTCTTCATCGAATGGAATTAATTTAACACAGAACACCAGTATTACATCAGCGTTTGCACAAGCAAACTCATCATATGCTTCACAAAATGTGACTGGCACATATGCTAACTCCGCATATACAGCAGCCAATGGTGCAAATGCTAACGCAATAACATCTGGTACATATGCTAACTCAGCATACTATACTGCAAATTCTGCTGGTGTATATGCTAATGGTGCATTTGCTCAGGCTAATGCTGCCTTCGCAACAGCAAATTCAACTTCAGCTGGTAGCGCGGCAAACGCAGCTTTCTTGCAAGCAAATTCAGCATATGCTTCTCAGAATGTAACCGGTACATATGCCAATTCAGCTTACTTGGCGGCTAATGGTGCGAATGCCAATGCAATAACAACTGGTGCCTACGCTAACTCAGCATTTAGTTCTCAAAATACTACTGGTATTTACGCTAACTCAGCATTTAGTTCTCAAAATACTACTGGTATTTACGCTAACTCAGCATTCTCAACAGCAAATTCTGCTGGTGTATATGCGAATGGTGCTTTTGTTAAGGCCAATGCATCTTTTGGAGTTGCAAATACGGCATTACAAAATACAAGCACAATAATTACAGCAGGCAACTTAACTGTATCCAATAATTTAACAGTTGCAAATAATGTAACAGCTGCTTATTTTACCACAACCGGTTCGAGTGGAAATATTGGTGGTGTTAATATCATATATGCAAATTCTGTTAATACTTCAGTTAGTGTAATATTTCCCGATACAACATATCAAGTTACTGCGGCTGCACCTTATGCATATTCTAATGCATCTTTTACAACAGCAAATTCTGCTGGCGTATATGCGAATGGTGCTCTCGTACAAGCCAATGCGGCCTATAGTTCACAAAACGTAACAGGTACATATGCTAATGCAGCATATTATACAGCCAATTCATCTCAGTTATATGCCAATGGTGCTTTTGTACAGGCAAATTCAGCTTATGCTTCCCAAAACGTAACTGGTACCTATGCTAACTCAGCTTATTTGGCGGCCAATGGTGCGAATGCTAATGCAATAACATTCGGTTCATATGCCAATTCTGCATTTTTATCATCAAACAATTCTAATGCAAATGCAATAACCTCAGGTGCATATGCTAACTCAGCATTTCTTTCTGCAAATTCTGCTGGTGTATATGCGAATGGTGCATTTACTCAAGCTAACGCATCATACACTAGTCAAAATGTAACAGGAACTTATGCTAATTCAGCTTACTTAGCGGCTAATAACGCAAATGCGAATGCAATAACATCTGGTTCTTATGCAAACTCAGCATATTACACCGCCAATTCAGCACAGTTATATGCTAATGGTGCATTCGTACAGGCAAATGCATCATACACTAGTCAAAATGTAACAGGAACTTATGCTAACTCAGCTTATCTGGCGGCTAATAATGCAAATGCGAATGCCATAACATCTGGTTCTTATGCAAACTCGGCTTATCTAGCAGCTAACGGCGCCAATGCAAATGCAATAACTACAGGCACATATGCTAACTCGGCATATTATACGGCCAATTCAGCACAGTTATATGCAAATGGTGCTTTTGTACAAGCCAATGCTTCTTATAGTAGCCAGAATGTGACAGGTACATATGCCAATACTGCACTTAGTTTTGCTAATTCAGCTGGGTCATATGCAAACTCTGCATTCTTGAAAGCTAATAATGCTTTACCTTTGGCAGGCGGAACAATTACAGGCAATTTAACCATTGTCCAAGATGCAACAATTCAAGGTAACTTGACTGTATTAGGTACTACTATAACAACCAATACTGAATCTTTTACTGTAAAAGATACTTTGATATTATTGGGTTTAGGAAATTATTACTCAGATGCATTAGATATTGGTTTTGCTGCACATTATAATAATGGAACAAACGCACACACAGGTTTTTTCCGAGATTCGGATACAAAAGAATGGAATATATTTGAAGGTTATACACCAGAAGTATCACCCAATAACAATATTATAATTACAGATCCTTCTTATCAACGTGCAAATCTAATAGCTAATACTGTAAAAGCAAATGTCATAGCCAACACAATATATGTTAGTGGATATAATGTATTCACTTATATCACAAATGCATATACACAGGCAAATGCAGCTTACATAAGTCAGAACACGACTGGTTCATATGCCAACTCAGCTTACTATACGGCTAACTCGGCACAACTTTATGCTAACGGTGGATTTGTTCAGGCGAATGCTGCTTACGGTAGTCAGAATGTAACCGGCACATATGCCAATTCTGCTTACTTTACTGCAAACTCAGCACAACTATATGCTAACGGTGCTTTTGTACAATCAAACGCCGGATTTAATGTTGCAAACTCGTCATCATTATATGCCAATGGTGCTTTTGTACAAGCTAATGCGGCTTATACAAGAGCAAACAATACAGTCAATGCAAATACTGGTGGTACAATTACCGGTAATGTAACAATTACTGGTAATTTAATAATAACAAATACAACCACATCTATATCAAATACTACAGGTGCATTACAAGTGTTTGGTGGTGTCGGCGTTGCAGACAGTATTTATGTTGGTAATAGAGTTGGATTTGTCAATAGCAATGTAAGTGTAGTCTATCAATATTATAACTCAGCTACAGGTAGTTTAGACACGGTATTTGGATAATGGCAACAACTATAACTAAACTGTTTCCCACTGGAATACTTCAATCAAGTGTGGCATTTGATGAAGTAGCCTATAGTTCTGTTAAAGTAGGACCCGCAGGAGTATATGCGGCACTATTTGATGAAGTTACACAATCACCTATTAAGAATTTAGCCATTTCTTCTCAAGAATTTGATAACGCAACCGGGTGGAACACTGCCTCGGGTCAAGTAGTAGTAACCGGAAATGCAATAGCAGCACCTAATAGTACGCTAACCGCAGATTTACTATTGAACTCAGCACCGTTAGGTAGACATACAATACTCACAGATCCAATGACTGTATTAGAAAGAGTTGCTACTTATACATGGTCGGTACATGTAAAATCATATTCTGCATCGACCTACTTAACTTTATATTTTGCAACAGGATATCAACAACCTGATAGAATCGGCATAAATGTAAATCCATCTACCGGAGTTATTAATAATATAGCAACATCCGGTAGCGGAACATATATTACTTCAACTTCCGAACCAAAAGGAAATGGATGGTATAGAGTAAGTGTAACTGGTAATATCACCAATACCGCATTAGCAGGAGCCGGAACATTAACAGGTAGTATTGGTATAACAAAAAGTACCACTAATGCCAGCCTTGTAAACCCTACTTATGTAGGTGACGGTGCAACAGGATTTTATGGTTGGGGTGCTCAATTTGAAGCAGGATATTTAACTCCTTATCAGGGAATAGGTGCTACTGGAGTGATAGTGACTCCAGATTTTGCCGAACGCAGAACCAACACTGGAACGTATATGGTCAGTGGTTACTTTGATGAATACACTTACACTATCACACCTTTTTAACCTAGAATAAATAACATACTATGGCAAAACTTCTAAGTGGAACAAGAATATACGGAAATACATCAGTAGATACCTTTATAACGGTAGGCTCAAATGTTTCTATTTCTGGAGCAAATAATTCTACATCAAATTTAACTGGTGCGCTTGTCATATCGATTGGTGGTTTGGGTGTTGTTGGTAATGTGTATACTGGAAATCATGTAATTACAGGTACAGGCAATGGTATAACCTTTGTCGATGGAACAACACAAACAACATCACCTGCAGCGACAGCATCATACGCTAACTCAGCATACTATACAGCTAACTCTGCACAAATATATGCTAACGGAGCTTTTGTACAAGCCAATGCGGCTTATGGTTCTCAAAACGTAACAGGTACATACGCCAATTCTGCTTATTTTACTGCAAACTCAGCGCAGATATATGCAAATGGTGCTTTCGTACAAGCTAATGCGGCTTATGGTTCTCAAAACGTAACAGGTACATACGCCAACTCAGCATACCTAGCAGCTAACAATGCTAATGCTAATGCAATAACTACAGGCACTTATGCTAACTCAGCATATTATACGGCTAATTCAGCTCAGTTATATGCCAATGGTGCCTTCGTACAAGCTAATGCGGCTTATGGTAGTCAGAATGTAACTGGCACTTACGCCAATTCAGCATATGCACAAGCCAATAGCGCAAGTCTATATGCTAATGGTGCCTTTGTACAAGCTAATGCGGCTTATGCTTCTCAGAATGTAACCGGTACATATGCCAATTCAGCTTACTTAGCGGCTAACAACGCCAATGCGAATGCGATAACATCTGGTACCTATGCCAATTCAGCGTATCTAGCCGCAAATAATGCCAACGCAAATGCTATAACATCTGGTGCCTATGCTAATTCCGCATTTACTCAAGCAAATGCGGTATACATATTTGCTAATTCGGTATTCAGCACACAGAATACCAGTATTTCATCAGCATTTACACAAGCAAACTCATCATATGCTTCTCAGAATGTAACCGGTACATATGCCAATTCAGCTTATCTGGCAGCTAACAACGCCAATGCCAATGCAATAACAACTGGTACCTATGCCAATTCATCGTATTATACTGCAAACTCAGCGCAGATATATGCAAATGGTGCTTTCGTACAAGCTAATGCGGCTTATGGTTCACAGAATGTAACTGGTACCTATGCTAACTCAGCTTATCTAGCAGCTAATGGTGCCAATGCTAATTCTATAACAACTGGTATCTATGCTAATTCAGCTTATCTGGCGGCTAATAATGCAAACGCCAACGCAATAACATCTGGTGTTTATGCTAATGGTGCTTTTGTACAGGCTAACGCAGTATACATATTTGCTAATTCGGTATTCAGCACACATAATACAAGTATTTCATCTGCATTCACTCAAGCGAATTCAGCTTATGGTTCACAGAACACAACTGGTATTTACGCCAACTCTGCATTTGTAGCCGCCAATTCAGCTGGTGTATATGCTAACGGTGCTTTTGTACAAGCGAATGCTGCATATACATCACAAAATGTGACCGGTACATATGCCAACTCAGCATACTATACTGCAAACTCAGCACAGATATATGCTAACGGTGCTTTTGTACAAGCAAATGCGGCTTTCAATTCTCAAAATGTAAGCGCAACTTATGCCAACTCAGCATACTATACCGCAAACTCAGCGCAGATATATGCCAATGGTGCTTTCGTACAAGCTAATGCATCATATAGTGGTCAAAATGTAACTGGTACATATGCCAACTCAGCATATTTGGCGGCCAATAATGCAAATGCTAATGCCATAACGTCTGGTTCATATGCTAACTCCGCATATGCACAAGCTAATGGTGCTTCAATATATGCCAATGGTTCTTTCGTACAAGCCAATGCGGCTTTTACTTCATCAAATGCAATCAATTTAACCCAAAACACCAGCATTACAGCTGCATTCACTCAAGCGAATTCTGCATATGGTAGTCAAAATACAACTGGTACATATGCTAACTCCGCATATGCACAGGCTAATAGTGCCAGCATATATGCTAACGGTGCTTTCACGCAAGCTAATGCAGCTTTCGCTGTGGCAAATACTGGTCCTGCTCCATTAATTCTTCTCAACAGTACATATATAACCAGTAATGCAACGATTGCAGCAAATACAAATGGACTTTCCGTTGGCCCATTAACCATAGCTAGTAGTTACTATGTTAATGTTGCGAGTGGACAACGATGGATAATTTTATAAAATAAAAAAATGAGCACACTATCAACTGGAACTTTACTCACAACAGCATTTACAGTAAGGTCAGATTTATCTGGCAATCTGCAAATACAAACTGGTACAAGTTCAGCTAATGCAGTTCTTATCGATTCTAATCAAAATGTAACATTTAATGGTTCAATTACATCAAACACTATCACTTCGGCAGCAGCTACATCACTCACATTAAAAAGTGCAGGAACTACTGCGCTCACACTTAATTCAAGTCAAGCAATAGGTTTAGGTTCTACACCATCTTTTGGAACAAACGGACAAGTTCTGACTTCAGCAGGATCGAGTGCATCACCTACTTGGACTACTCTGTCAACAACATCCATTTCTAACGGCACATCTAACGTATCTGTGGCCTCGTCTGGTGGTCCAGTTACTATTGCTACTAATGGAAACACAGCGGTCACTATTGACACAAGCCAAAACGCCACGTTCGCGGGCACAATTAAATCCACTGGTAAAGGCGTAGTGCAAAACTACGACTACCTAGTCCCGACTACGGGGTTCTCATATACTTTCAGCACCTACAACACGCTGATAATCAACCCGGCCGGTACATTGCTTACCGGAACCATTACAATGCCTGCTTCACCTAGTGATGGAATGGTGGTTAGCTTCAGTAGCACAAAAGAAATTACTACACTTACACTTAATGCTAATACAGGACAGACGCTGAATAACACAATTCCTGGGTTAGTGCCGGGACAATCAATATCTTACATATATCGTTCTGCATCCACTTCATGGTTTGTGTTCAGCACGGCTCTTACACCAACATTTCTCACCACATTAGCTAATTTAGGTTTTTACACAGTCAGTTATTTGGTAGTTGCTGGCGGTGGCGGTGGCAGCGGAGGTTCAGGTGGCGGAGGGGCTGGAGGCCTTTTAACTTCGTCTACCAGTGTTCTTACTGGAACCGCATACACAGTGACTGTTGGTGCAGGTGGATCCGCTCAACCAGCGGCAACCGGTGTTGGTGATACCGGCGGTAATTCAAGTATTGGTAGTCTTGTAACTGCTCTTGGTGGTGGTGGCGGTAGTTCCGGTACTGGCGTTTCTGGTGGTTCTGGTGGTGGCGGCCGCGGTGGTAATGGCGGCGGCTCTGGCACTACTGGGCAAGGAAATGCCGGTGGCGGTGGAGGTGGTGGCAATGCGTGTGGTGGCGGCGGAGGCGCTTCAGCGGCCGGAAATTCTGGTTCTGGTTCTTCTGGTGGAACGGGTGGTGCTGGAACAGCAAGTAGCATATCCGGTTCCAGTGTTACTTACGCTGGCGGTGGTGGTGGTGCCGGCGCTGGTGGTAACGGCAGCGGCGGTGCAGGTGGCGGCGGCGCATATCCCAATGCCGCGACTGTAAATTCTGGTGGTGGTGGGGGCTGTACATGGAACGCCCCAAATACGGGCACTAATGGTGGTTCCGGCATCGTCATCATCAGTTACTCCGGTTCGCAAAAAGGCACAGGTGGTACAGTAACATCTTCTGGTGGAAACACTATACATACATTTACATCAAGCGGTACATACACAGCATAAAAAAGTTAAGGAGTTAATATGGCACATTTTGCAAAAGTATCAAACGGCGTAGTAGTTCAAGTCATTGTGGCTGAACCTGAGTTTTTTCAAACATTCGTAGACACAAGTCCTGGTGAATGGATCCAGACTAGTTATAATACCCGAGGCGGTGTTCACGCTAACGGCGGCACTCCATTGCGTAAAAATTACGCTGGTGTTGGTTTTACTTACGATAGAACCCGTGACGCTTTTATTCCACCACAACCATTTCCATCTTGGACATTGAATGATGAAACTTGCCTGTGGGATGCACCAACACCAATGCCTACTGACGGCATATACGAATGGAATGAATCAACTACTTCTTGGGTTGTTCTGGAATAAATGAAAACAACCATTCTAAATTGTGGAGTAAACTATGCCATTATTTCTTAACGGCACAGACAATAGCGCAACGACACCAGCAATACAAGGTGGTACTGCTGGCACAACTACGGGTGTTTACTATCCAAACACAAATCAATTAGCTATATCCACTAACGGCACACAAGCCTTTTTGATTGATGCAAACCAAAATGGCACTTTTACATCCACTGGAGCTCTTACATTAAGTAAAGGTACAACAGGACAACAACCAGCAAGTCCAGCTACTGGTATGTTGCGTTACAATACAACGACAAGCCAATTTGAGGGATATGGTGGTGCATCTCCTGCATGGACTTCTGTTGGTGGTGCAACTCTAAGCAACGATACAACGACTGCTAGTTATGAGTATCCATTGTTTGCGGCATCAACAACTGGTTCTGCGACTACAGTTTATACCAGCAATACAAATTTGTTATATAAACCATCTACCGGTGAATTACAAGCATCTGTAGTCACGGCAAATAATGGTTTATACCTAAATAGAGCAACGATAAGTTCAAGTTATACAATTGCTGCAGGTTATAATGCTATGACAGTTGGTCCTGTGACTGTGGCGAATGGACAATCAGTTACAATTACCAGCGGCCAACGCTGGTTAATTTTTTAAGGATAATAAATGGCATCAAGTATTTCTGCAGGAACAACATCCAGTACCGGTTTGGTTGCTACTGCTGATACCACAGGTGCGTTGGTATTGCAGACCAACAACGGCACGACTGCGCTCACACTGGATACTTCGCAAAATGCCACCTTTGCTGGCTACGCAAACCTGCCAAACACCTTTGGCTTCAAGAACCGCATCATCAATGGTGCGATGGTGATTGACCAGCGTAATGCGGGGGCGGCAACGGCGAATACTATTAGTGGATACACGGTAGATAGATGGCAAGTTGTTCAATACCCGACAACTGGTAAAGTTGTTGGGCAACAAAATGCTGGCTCGGTAACTCCTCCAGTTGGATTTAATAACTATTTTGGAATAACATCCCAATCGGCATTTTCAATAGTTGCTGGAAGCATTTACACATTTATTCAAGCAATTGAAGGGTTTAATTTTGCAGATATGGCTTGGGGTACTGCAAACGCACAGACAGTTACATTATCTTTTAGAGTTTATTCATCACTTACTGGAACTTTTGGTGGAAGTTTAGGAAATGGGTCAAGTTTTAATAGGTCATATCCTTTTACATACACCATCTCTTCAGCAAATACATGGACAACAATCAGCATAACAATTGCTGGTGATACTACTGGAACTTGGGCGGGGGCAACTAATGGGGTTGGGGTTTATGTTAATTTTGGATTGGGTGTAGGCTCTACTTTTAGCGGAACGGCTGGAGCATGGGCGGCTGGTGATTATCGTTCTGCTACAGGCGCAACCAGCGTAGTCGGCACAAGCGGAGCCACGTTCTACATCACAGGCGTACAGCTAGAAAAAGGCAGCACAGCTACATCGTTTGATTACCGCCCGTATGGTACTGAGTTGGCTTTATGTCAGAGATATTGTCCTGCTTGGTCTGTTTCTGGTGCAAGTAGCAATTTCCCGTTTGCGGGACAATGTTATGCATCAACTGCGGCTATTTTTACAGCACCTTATCCTGTTCAGCCTAGAGTAGCGGCAACAGGAATAACGACTAGTGGAACTTTTGCTGTGATACCAGCTAATTATGGAACTTCTGCCGCAGGAACAGTAGCTATTTATGGAACTGGAACAAATTTGTCAACTTTTGCCTTAAATGTAACTGGTTCAAGTGGTCTTACTATTGGAAATGCAACTTCTTTACAAAGCAGTAGTGCGACTAGTTTAATTATTGCGACAGGATGTGAATTATGACAACACCAATTTGGAAATTAGTTAAAGACCCAACGACTCAACAAGAAAATGTTGTGTGGCGTGAATGGTCTGATGGCAAGCAGGAATCTTGTTTAGTTACTGCTGAAGCCTACCTAGAATGGCTTGCTGAAGGTAATACACCTGAACCAGCGGATACACCAGCATGACCACAACAATCAACGCCAGCAATACAGGTACAGGTGGTTTAATACAGACCGCAGATGCCTCAGGAGTCCTTGCATTCCAAACGGCAGGAACAACTGCGGTCACCATAGATGCAAGCCGGAACACTACCTTTGCAGGCACAGCTACGGTAAATACTATTGGTTCAGCAGCAGCTACGGCACTAACAATAAAAAGCGCAGGAACGACTGCGGTCACCATCGACACGAGCCAGAACGTCACCTTGAATAGCACGGGTGCATTGACATTGCCCATCGGCACTACTGCACAGCAGCCCACAGCAGTGGCTGGCATGATTCGCTACAACTCCACAACGTCTTCATTTGAACTGTACAACGGCTCCTACTGGGGTTCAATTGTTACTACATACGCAGTTAGCTATTTAGTTGTGGCTGGCGGCGGGGGCGGTTATGGGCCAGCAGGTGGCGGAGCCGGGGCTGGTGGGTTGTTGTCGGGCAGTTCTTTGAGTCTTGCTTCGGGAACTGCATATGCCGTCACCATTGGCGCTGGTGGAACAGGAGATGGCACCTACACCGCAACAGCAGGCGGCAATTCAGTTCTTAGTTCTCTTACTGCAATTGGCGGAGGCACTGGTAACGGAATTGCTGGCGGTTCTGGAAGCGGCGGTGGCCCCGCTACCAGTGGTTACGCTGGCACAGCAGGGCAAGGTAATGCAGGTGGAACTGCCAGTGGCGGAAACGGGTGCAGCGGCGGTGGTGGCGCTGGCGCAGTAGGCGGTTCTAGTACCTCTAATTCTGGTGCAGGCGGCGCTGGCCTTGCTTCTTCAATTTCAGGTACTTCCACATATTACGCTGGTGGTGGTGGAGGTGGTGGTATCAACGGGGGAACCAACGGAGCAGGCGGCGCTGGCGGTGGTGGAGCCGGGGCTGTTTACAACGGCGCAAATGGAGTTGCTGGCACTACAAATCTTGGCGGTGGCGGCGGCGGCGGTGGTAATGCCGGAAGTAATGGAAGAATTGGTGGCAATGGCGGCTCCGGTATCGTAATCATCAGTTACTCCGGTTCACAACGCGGTTCTGGCGGTACAGTAACATCTTCTGGTGGAAACACAATCCACACGTTCACCTCCAGCGGCACATACACAGCATAAGGAAAAAAATGTCTAGCATTATATCAGCAGATTCAGGATTAATAACAGGAGTACCAGGACTTAAAACAAGTGCCGATAGTACCGGCTCTTTGCAATTTCAAACAGGTAATAATGTAACTGTAGTTACTTTGACTTCCAATGGAGGTATTGCATTTGGTACGAGTAATACTGCATATGGTACTTCAGGACAAGTACTAATCAGTGGAGGAGATTCACCTCCAGCATGGACTACTTTTTCTCCATTACCTTCGCAAACAGGTTATGCGAATAATTTCTTAAAAACAAATGGAACTACTGCTAGCTGGAGCACATTACCTACTACTTTATACGTCCTAAATAGAGCAGGTTCCTCAATTAGTATACCTGTTGGTAACGGTTTATTGCCAATTTTGAATCGCTCAGGTTCTACAATTAACGTGCCAGTAAGTTAAGGAAAAATATGACAACTAGATACACATTGGTTCTTAACGGAACATCAATACAAGAACAACAAAATACTGACACCATTATTTTTACTGGTTCGTCAAGTCTGCCTTCTATTAAAACGTCAAGCATTGCTGAAGTTGATACGATTGCTGCGACTGCTGCTACAGGTACAGTTAACTATGATTTGGCTACTCAATCTGTAATGTATTATAGCACTAACGCATCCGGAAACTGGACACTTAATTTTCGAGCTTCAAGTGGTAACAGTTTGGACTCTATGCTTGCAACTGGTGAAGTTGCTTCTGCTACTTTTCTAGTTACTCAAGGTTCTACAGCATATTATAATAGTGCCGTGACAATTGACGGTAATTCAGTAACACCTAAATGGCAAGGCGGTTCTGCGCCAACAAGTGGTAATGCAAGTTCTATTGACTGTTATACATATGTTATTCAGAAAACTGGAAGTGCAACTTTTGTTGTGTTGGCTTCGTTGACAAAATTTGCATAAAGGATAATTGATGCCACGTTTATCGAAAATTGGAGCGGCCGCACTTGCTGCCTTTGGGTGGACTGGACTGCAATCGGTTACCGTCAGTTATCTTGTAGTTGCTGGCGGGGGCGCGGGTGGTGGAGGCGTTGCTTCTCACGGCGGTAGCGGAGGGGGCGCGGGCGGTTATCGGACGGGAACAGCATCATTAAACCCATCACTGTCTTACACAGTCACAGTTGGCGCTGGAGGTGCTGGTGCAAATAGTACTGGTGCATCTGGTAGTGATTCCACATTTAACGCAACCACTTCGGCAGGAGGTGGGGGAGGAGTTACCGCTAGTAACGTAGGCGTTGCTGGTGGTTCTGGTAGTGGTGGTGGCCCTGATGGAACACCAGCCGCTGGCGGCGCTGGAAACACACCATCTACATCCCCAGTGCAAGGTTACGCTGGTGGACAAGGTATTACGGACAATGCTTCTTACAGTGCAACTGGTGGTGGCGGCGGTTCTTCGGCGGTCGGTGCTGCCGGTGTAAATGGGCAATCTGGTGCTGGTGGCGTAGGTACTGCAAATAGCATCTCAGGCACATCTACCTACTATGCTGGTGGCGGTGGAGGCGGTGCTACAACTCAATCAACTCGAGGCACAGGTGGTAATGGCGGTGGTGGCAATGGTGCATCCTCTGGTGCTGGTAGCTCCGGTACAGCAAACCTTGGTGGTGGTGGCGGTGGAGCATCAGTTAGTGGTACAACGGGCGGCAACGGAGGCTCCGGTGTCGTAATCATCTCCTACGTTGGCGCACAGCAATTCGGTGGCGGAGTTGTCACAACTGATGGCACAAACACAATTCACATATTTAACACATCAGGAACTCTGTTGCCTTTGTCTTCACTGACAGCACAATATCTTGTTGTTGGTGGTGGTGGCGGAGGCGCTTCAGGCGGCGGTGGTGCTGGAGGTTTTCGCACTGGTACTGGGGTCACGATTGATACCAACTCTAATTATGTAATCACCGTTGGCAGTGGAGGAAGTGGAGGAGTTGGTGGCAGCGGAACACCGGCATCAACTAATGGCGCTAATTCAGTTTTTTTAAATATTACTTCAGCTGGTGGCGGCAACGGCGCACGAATTGGAAATAGTGGAGAACTGTCCGGCGGATCTGGTGGATCTGGTGGCGGCGGTGGCGGATTTTCAAATTCTATAACAAATGGAGGATCAGGAAATACTCCAAGTACCAGCCCAAGTCAAGGTAATAATGGCGGCAGCAATGGAACTCAACTATCTTCTCCTTATCCCGCTGGTGGTGGCGGTGGCGCTAGTGCAGTTGGAGGAAATGGTTCTGGTGGTTCAATTTCAGGTAATGGCGGTGCAGGCACGGCAAGCAGTATTAGTGGTTCAAGCGTTACCTATGCTGGCGGTGGCGGCGGCGGTAGTTATGGTAGTGGCACTGCGGGCACCGGCGGCGCCGGCGGTGGAGGCGCAGGAAGTGGCACAACAACCGGCACCAGTGGAACAGCCGGTACTGGCGGCGGCGGCGGTGGTTCTTATGTTTCAGGCACCGGCGGTAACGGCGGCTCTGGCGTAGTCATCATTTCTTACGCCGGCTCTACCCAGCAGATGGCTGGTGGCACAGTGACCATCTCTGGCGGCAATGTCATCCACACATTTACCTCCAGCGGATACCTAACGCCCATCAAGTACGCAAGCCGTTCACTGCGGTTCCGTAGCACCAACAATTCTTATTTGAACCGAACTCCCGCTAAAGCATCCAACCAAAAAACATGGACATGGAGCGGTTGGGTTAAGCGCGGAAATCTTGCTACAGGCGCGGCGCAATTTCTTTTTACAGCGCATAGCGGTTCTCCTTGGGGTGGTATTATTTTAGATTCAACAAATGCTATTCAAGTATCATTTAGCGCTGGAGTTTCCGGTGGAACTTACACTACTGCGCTTTATCGTGACCCATCTGCTTGGTATCACATAGTAGTTGCGGTTGACACCACGCAAGCAACAGCATCAAATCGTATTTTGATTTATGTTAATGGAGTTGTAGTTACTTCATTTTCTGCCACCAACTACCCATCACAAAATTTTGATACGCAATTCAACAGCGCAATTGCCCATTACTTAGGATGTTCATCGTCCAGCACTGAAAATTTTGATGGCTATCTTGCTGAGGTCAACTTCATTGACGGCGCAGCCCTGACACCATCCAGTTTTGGCACGTTCAACAGCTACGGCGTATGGCAACCCATCACCTACGGCGGCTCGTATGGCACGAACGGGTTCTATCTGACCTTCGGCAACAACACATCGACCACCACGCTGGGCTACGACACCAGCCCGCAGGGCAACAACTGGACGACGAACAACATCAGCGTGACTACTGGCACAACCTACGACTCCATGACGGATGTGCCAACGCTGACAAGCGCGACAGTGGCGAATTACGCTACTTGGAATCCATTGAGAAAAGATAATATTTCAACAATATATTTAACCAATGGGAATTTAACAGCGCAAGGGCCAAATTACCCAAGCGGTGCGTTTATGTCCACAATTGCTTCACAAGGTTCAGGACTTTGGTATGCAGAATTAACGCTTTCAAACACAACATACCCTACTGTTGCTGTTGCAGATATTACTGTTGCCAATATTTCTCCAAGCGGTTCGATGAACGTCAGCGGGGTAATTGCATGGGACAACAGTAGCTACTTTATAAATGGCTCCACTTCTTCATCGGCCGCTACGTTTGCGTCTGGTGATGTGCTTGGTATTGCTTTTGACGGGGCAACTCGCAAGGTATGGTTTGCCAAAAATAACACTTGGATTTCAAGCGGAAACCCAGCGGCTGGCACAAACCAAATCGGCATAGTCGCAGGAACAGGCCCGCTTGCATTTGCTTGTAGGCCAGAAAATTCTGTAGCGATTTCCGCCAACTTCGGTCAACAAGGCTTCACCTACACCCCACCAAGCGGCTTTGTTGCGCTGAACACTTACAACCTGTCCACGCCTACGATACCAAATGGCGCAACGCAAATGGCGGCTACGACCTACACGGGCAATGGTTCTACTCAGAGCATTGTCAACACGGTCAATGGCACAGTATTTCAGCCTGATTGGGTTTGGATTAAGAAGCGAAGTGCGGCGGCTAGCTCTGGTTTATTTGATGTTCTTAGAGGCGCTGGAGTCGTATTAACTAGCAATATCACTGACGCTGAAAGAAATAACGGAACTGGTTCTGGTGGTGACCTGATTGCCTTTAACTCAAACGGGTTTAATTTAGGCAACAATACAACTGGCAGCGCAACAGACAGTAACTTGTCTGGTTCAACCTACATTGGCTGGCAATGGAAAGCCAACGGCGCAGGCGTATCCAACACCAGCGGCTCTATCACCAGCACGGTGAGCGCAAATCCTACGGCTGGGTTCAGCGTGGTTACCTATACGGGTACAAATACCGCTGCCACTGTTGGTCACGGGTTGGGTGTAACGCCAAGCATGATTATTGTGAAGCAGCGCAATTCTGGGTCTGAAAATTGGCTTACCTATCACAGTTCATTAACTAACCCAACGACAAGTTATTTGTATTTGAATAGCACCGCTGCGCAAGCAACAACAGCAAGCTACTGGAATGGTGGCCCGACCTCATCTGTATTTGGTATTGGCGCTTTTTCTGGTATCAACGCAAGTGCTGGAACCTATGTTGCCTACGTTTTTTCCGCAATAGCAGGGTACAGCGCATTTGGTAGCTACACGGGCAACGGCTCAAGTGATGGGCCGTTTGTGTACACGGGATTCCGTCCACGGTTTGTATTAGTTAAACATACCAATGACATTGATAGTTGGTTTGTTTGGGATTCCTCACGAATTTCATACAACGCCGCAAATTTAACATTAAAGCCAAATTCTTCTGACGCAGAAGAAAGTGCGTATTCAATTGACACACTGTCCAACGGATTCAAAATAAGAACATCTGATGTACGGCAAAATACAAGCGGCGGAACTTACATCTACGCCTGCTTTGCCGAAAACCCATTCAAGTATGCTAACGCTCGTTAAGGAGAACACATGAGCCATTTTGCAAAAGTAGAGAACGGAATAGTAACACAGGTACTTGTTGCAGAGCAAGATTTTATTAATACAGGTGCAATGGGTCACGGATGGATTCAAACAAGTTACAATACACATGGTGGTGTTCATAATGAAGGTGGTACACCATTGCGTAAGAATTATGCTGGTGTCGGTTATACATATGATAACGACCGTGACGCTTTCATACCACCACAACCATTTCCATCTTGGATATTGAACGAAGATACTTGTTTATGGCAAGCACCAGTTCCAAGAAATAATGATGATAAGATGTATTCTTGGGACGAATCAACCACTTCTTGGGTGTCTCTAAGTTAAATAACTAATGATTATGTTCTGGATAAATAGAACATAATAGGAGTTTTTCAATGCCAACAATTAATAATAGACAAGAATTTATAGATTACTGCCTTCGTAGATTAGGTGCGCCTGTTATTGATATTAACATGGATCAAGACCAAATTGAAGATAGAGTAGATGATGCAATTCAATATTGGCAAGATTATCATTTTGATGGCACACAAAAATTCTATTGGATTCATTCAGTAACACAACAAGATATTAATAATAGATACTTGAGTGCATCTGGTGTTTTGGACGAAAGCAATAATGCAATACAAATTGTTGGTATCTCTCGTATATTTCCAGTTAATGATTCTCAGGCTAATGTTAATATGTTTGACCTAAGATACCAACTCCGCTTGAATGAACTATATGACTTTACCTCAGCATCCTATGTCAATTATGTTCTGACTCAACAACATCTTCGTTCATTGGAAATAATGTTTACAGGAGAAGTTCCTATTCGTTGGAATAGAGTAACACAAAGACTGTATATCGATTGGGCTTGGGGTGACCAAGAAGCTCCTGTAGGAACAATAGTTGTTGCCGAAGCTTATGGTGGTATTAATCCAACTTCATATCCAAATATTTGGCAAGACCGATTTCTAAAACTTTATGCTACTGCTTTAATTAAGAAAAATTGGGGTGAGAACATGAAGAAATTTGGAGGTATTCAATTACCCGGCGGAATAACATTGAATGGCAAAGAAGTATTTGATGAAGCTATTGAAGAAATATCACAACTCCATCAAGAAATGGAAACAAATTACGGTGGCCCACTAGAATTCATGATGAACTAAAATGGCAACATCACCATATTTCAATAATTACAAAGCCAAATACAGCGAACAAAGGCTCGTTGATGATTTGATGGCTGAATCAATTAAGATTCAGGGCTTTGATGCGTACTATATTCCTAATGATAATTCTATAGCAAGAGATTTATTATACGGTGAAGATCCTGTAAAGAAATTCAACACAGCATTTCCTGTTGAGATGTATTTGTCTAGTGTTATGGGAACAGAAGGACAAAAAGATTTCTTTTCCAAATTTGGTTTAGAAATACGCAATCAAGTCCATGTACTAGTTTCACGCAAGGCTTTCTATCAAAGAACACCTCAAACAACTTATTTAAGACCAATTGAAGGTGACTTAGTTTACGTTCCATTTTTGAACGGTGGTGGTGAATTGTATGAGATTAAATATGTTGACCAAAACAAAGATGGATTTACATTGGGAAGAAGAAATCCATACTACTACGAATTGGAAATGGAAAAATTCAAGTATTCACAAGAAATTATTTCTACTGGTATGGCAGATATAGATGTTGCTTCTTCAGATTCTGCATATACACTACATTTAAATGTTGGTGCTGGTACAGGTTCTTATACACTCAAAGAATTGGTATATCAATCACCTGATAATACATATGCAAATGCAACAACAATTGCTACTGTACAAACTTGGATTCCAACAACTAATACACTTTCTGTTATATACATTGCAGGTGAATTTGTCGATGGTGTAACTATTATTGGCCAATCAAGTAATGCCAGATTCACATTATCTTCATATGATCCTTTAGATAATCCAGGACATCTTGAACCATATTCAAACAGTCTATTGCAATCAGAAGGTAACACTTATATAAACACGACAGAAACTAATCCAATTGGTGGTTTATAATGGCAAATGTTTACTACAATAGGATGATAAGAAAGATAACTGTTGCTTTTGGTGATTTGTTTAAGAACATCACAATGGTTCGTTACAATGCAGATGATTCGGAACAAGAAAGATTCATTGTTCCTATTGAATATGCAACCAAAGAATTATATGTAATGCGTATACAAGGTGACCCAAACCTTGACAAGAAAGTTATGATGACTTTGCCTAGAATGTCATATGAGATGAATGGCCTATCTTATGATTCGACCAGAAAACAGATGACAAACATAAAACAATTCAATCAAAGTGGTGCCGTAACTTCTTCTCAATATGTTCCTGTTCCATATAACTTTGATTTCTCTTTGTATCTGTATGTAAGAAACATTGAAGACGGAAATCAAATTATCGAACATATTTTACCATTTTTTGCACCAGATTATACGATTAAGGTCAACATGATTCCTGAAATGGGAATCGTTAAAGAAGTTCCTGTTATTTTAAAAGATACAAAATATGAAGTAACATATGAAGGTGATTATAGTTCAGATACAAGGTCTGTAATTTGGACATTAAATTTCACTGTCAAAGGTTTTATATTTGGTGCAACATCTACCGCTGGTGTAATTAAAACATCCATTACTAATATATACAATACAATATCCGACAGAGATACTGTGATATTTTCGCTTACTCCTCTTGGAACAGGTGATTATCAGATTGGTGAATTGGTATATCAGGGAGCTTCTCCTGCTTATGCGACAGCAAGTGCAAGGATTGTCAATTGGGACTATTTAAATTTAAAATTAACAGTAAGTAATTTAGATGGTAATTTTATATCAGGTCAAAAACTAATTGGTTCCATAACAGATGCAACATGGACTTTTGATTCTTATAATATCGTAACTGAAAAATATACAAATATTGTTATCACACCCGCATATGGTCCATCTCAAGATGATTTAGCGGCAGATACAGGTTCAGAAGATATTATGACCGAAACCGGAACAGAAGATTTACTAACGGTAACAAGTGATAATGGACCAATTGATCCTTTCACATACAATACTGTTATCACCGAATATCCAAATACTTAATTCAAGGATTTAAAAATGGCAAAAACATTACAATTTAGAAGATATACAACAGCAAATCTTTCAAGTATAACTGGAGCAAATGGTGAATTAATTATAGATACAACATTAAATGCAATTACAGTACACACTGGTAGTCAACCTGGTGGTTTTTATACTGCAAATGCTATAACATTACAGGCAGCATTCAATCAGGCTAATGCAGCATATGCACAGGCAAACACAGATTTAACCTATCTTGCTTCTAATGTTGCAATAATTTTAGGTATAGATGTTACTCAAAATAACACAGGCAATTTAGCTTTTGCTCAAGCCAATGCGGCTTATAGTTCTCAAAACGTAACTGGTAGCTATGCCAACTCAGCATATACAGCAGCTAATGGTGCCAACGCAAATGCAATTTCATCCGGTGTTTATGCTAATTCTGCTTTTTCTTCTGCAAACGGAATTAATTTAACACAAAACACCAACATTACGGCTGCGTTCACTCAGGCAAACTCATCATATGGTTCACAGAATACTACAGGCACATACGCCAATTCGGCATATACAGCAGCCAATGGTGCCAATGCCAACGCAATAACCTCTGGTACATATGCTAATGCCGCGTTTTTAACAGCCAATACACCAAGCAATGTGGCAAATTCTGCAGCACTCTATGCTAATGCGGCTTTCACGGCAGCCAATACCGCAGCAAATACAATACCACAAAATCTACAAACAACAAATTATGTTTTACAAGTATCTGATGCAGGTAAACATATTTACTACACTCAAGCATCCAATACAACATTGTATATTCCCAATTCGGGACAAGCATCATTTCAAAATGGTGCAGCCGTATTAATTGTATCACAAACAACATCAGCTGCAAATGTAACAATAACACCAAATACTGGCGTGTCATTGTATCTTGCAGGTAATACAACAAGTGCTTCACGAAATGTTACTACATATGGTATGGCAACATTAATGAGGGTTGCTGCAAATACATGGTTTATTAATGGTACGGGAGTAGTATAATGAGTGGAATGATGGCTATGGTAGCCAGTAATTTTCAAAGAACTATTACTGCTTCAGTGTTTACACCAAGTTTGGTCTATGATTTAGACGCAGCTAATTTTGTAGCACTTCCTAGTACAGGTGGCAGTTTTAATTTAAATGGCACCAGTCAGTATCTTTCATTAGCCTCAAGTGCTGCATTTGCGTTTGGAACTGCCGATTATACAATAGAAGGTTGGTTCTACACTACTAGCAATTCAGGAAGATTATGGTATTTTGGAACTAACACCGATAATGTAGACCTTAATGGTAATGGTGGTATTTTTTACTTCAATGGAAGTCAATATCAAAGTGCTACCAATACAGTAATAAACTTAAATACTTGGCAGCATATAGCGTTAGTAAGAGCCAGCGGAACTGTAACACTATTTGTAGATGGAGTTTCTGTAATGTCTCAAAGCGGAATTGGATATGATAGTTCAGCTAATAGAATACTTGAAATTGGATATAGTTCATCTCAAGCCAACAATTATTTTAATGGTCGTATAAGTAACTTTAGAATAGTCAAGGGAACAGCAGTTTATACTGCAAACTTTACTCCACCAACACAACCACTTTACCCAATTACAAATACAGTATTGTTTATACAACCACAAAATAGTTCAACATTGTTAACTGATTATAGTGCAGCCCCACTTACTGTTACAAATAATGGTACTGTAACATATAATTCTGCAACACCATTCATATATGTAAAAGATGCAACTGGAACCTATAATATAACCCAGAACAACGGCACTTCACTTTCTTGGAACAGTGCTAATGGTGGATCGTTTGCTAAATCAAATAGTACAGGAACAGATTATATTTACGGTGGTCCAAATTATGTGACTGGACAAAGTTATACAGTATTCATGGCATACAAACTATCCGCAACATCTTCTGGTAGACTATTAAATACTCAAAATGAAGGTGTTAAAGATTGGTTGATGGGTGCTTATAATGGTAACCCAAATACTTTTTATCCAAACTATGCTGTTAATTTACCATCAACTGGTGCTGATACAGTTTGGCACTTAGACTGGGCAACTTGGGATACAACTACAAGTACTGGTAAATTGTATACATCAACAAGCACGGCACCATCAGCTGCAGCATTCACAGTAACAAATGCTGCTGGTGGAGGTTTTAATCAGTTAAGAATGTTTAGCCGAGCAGCAGGCACAGAAGTTCAATCGGGTAATATTGCATTTGTCAAAGCGTACAATGGTGTATTAGCTTTAGCGGATATTCAATCACTCCACGCAACATATAAAGCAAGATTTGGTTATTAAATACGGATTATAATATGAATACATTTGAAAAAAACATGGAAGAAATATTTGATATTGCTCCAAAACCAGAAACACCAGTTGTTGTGAAACCAGAAACACCTGTTTCGCAATTAGATTCAAATTTAGAAGAAGATTTGAACGATGCCTATGAGCAGACTAAGACCAATCTTCAAGACTTGATTGACCAAGGCAAAGATGCAATGGAAGAAATATTGATGATTGCAAAAGCAGGTCAACATCCAAGAGCATTTGAAGTGTACGGAACACTACTTAAAAATGTAGTAGATGCAAACAAAGAACTACTTGCAGTACAGAAGCAGATGCGTGAAATGAATAAACAAAATCAACCATCAGGTGCAACACATATAGATAAAGCCATATTTGTTGGTTCAACTTCTGAACTTAATAAATTAATTAAGGGCAAAGAATGATTAATAAAGATTCATACCGCGATAATCCTCTGTTAAAAAAAGCAGGGGTGCAAATAAAGTTCTCCAAAGAACAAGTGGAAGAATACATGAAGTGTGCAAAAGATCCAGTATACTTTGCAGAAACTTATATCAAGATTGTCAACGTGGATCAAGGTCTGATACCATTCAATATGTGGCCATTTCAAAAAGACATGATTCGATTATACCATGAGAATCGTTTTGCAATCACAAAATGTCCTCGTCAGGTTGGTAAAACAACAACCTCGGTAGCATATCTTCTTTGGTTAACACTCTTTACAGACTCACAGAACATTGCAGTCCTGGCAAACAAGGGATCACTTGCAAGAGACATTCTGGCTAAGTATCAGTTGGCATATGAGAATCTTCCAATGTGGTTGCAACAGGGTATCATTACTTGGAACAAAGGTAATGTTGAATTAGAAAATGGTTCTAAGATTATTGCCGCATCTACCTCATCATCCGCAGTTCGTGGAGGTTCTTTCAATGTAGTATTCTTGGATGAATTTGCTTTCGTTCCTGCAAATATCGCAAACGAATTCTTTAACTCTGTATATCCTGTCATTTCTTCTGGTAAATCTACCAAGATTATTATTGTATCGACACCAAACGGTATGAATCTATTCTACAAACTGTGGATGGATGCTATTGGCAAAAAGAATGGATACAAGACTTTCTCTATTCATTGGTCTATGGTTCCAGGTCGTGATGAAAAATGGAAAGAAGAAACTATCAAGAACACCTCACTTGAACAATTCAGGCAAGAGTTTGAATGTGAGTTTTTGGGTTCCACCAACACTTTGATTTCAGGTGAAAAACTCCAACAATTGGCATACATGGATGCCATTTATGAACACGACAAGGTTAAAATCTACGAACAACCTATCAAAGAGTCTGATGGAGAAAATCAAAAAGACCATCTGTATGCAATAACGGTAGACGTTTCTGAAGGTCGAAACATGGACTGTTCGGCATTTAATGTAATGGACATATCACATACTCCATACAAACAGGTTGCAACATATCACAGTTCGTCTATATCACCTGTATTATTTCCAACTGTAATCTATAATACTGCAAAATTGTATAATGATGCATATGTTCTTGTAGAAATTAATAACACACCACAAGTGGCTGAAACTTTACACAATGATTTAGAATACGAAAATCTTTGGAAAGTGTTTACTGGTAACAAGAAACCACAACAATTATCGGCAGGTTTTGCAAGAGGTATTCAGCTGGGTCTGAAAATGTCACCTCAAGTCAAACGAATTGGTTGTTCTAATCTTAAAATGTTGATTGAGGGTGATAAACTTTTAATCAATGATTTTGATACTATTTCAGAATTGACCACGTTTGTTGCAGAGAAAAACTCTTTTTGTGCGGAAGAAGGTTCAAATGATGACTTAGTTATGTCTTTGGTGATTTTTGCATGGTTAACTACTCAAACCTACTTCAAAGAAATTGTTAGCCATGACATTCGTAAACAGATTCAATTGGAAAGAATGAATCAGGTTGATGATGAAGGCTTACCAGAAATGATAATGGACGATGGTAGGCAAATGGAACTTGAATTGATTGGTGGCGATTTGTGGGACTCTACTGTTGGTGGAGATACCTATGGTTCTTTCACGCGAGATATGCTCAGAAATATGTAAAAATTATGTTTCATAAATAATTCATTGGTATAAACTGCCAAACATCAGAACAATATTAAGGAGAAGACACAAATGGCGCAAATAGCTCAATTATCTCCAGGCGTAATTACAACCGAAACCAACTTAACAACAGTTGTTCCTTCAGTTCTAACTACAGCCGGTGCTTATGCAGGAGCCTTTAACTGGGGTCCAGGCAAATTAATTACAACAGTTGACAGCGAAAGAACTCTTGTTAACATTTTTTATCAACCAGATTCAAATACTGCTTCTTCCTTTTGGACAGCTGCTTCATTTTTGGCATACGGAAACAATCTTCAAGTTGTTCGTGCAGTTAATTCTGGAACTAAAAATGCTGTTAATGCTGGTACAGCTGTACAGGTTTTGAATAAAGATGCTTTCCAATACACATTACTAAATTCAGGTGCATCTAATTCTTACGGCGCGTTCATTGCTCGTTATCCAGGTGCTTTAGGAAACTCATTGACAGTTTCTGTAGTTGATGCTGGTTCTAATACAACTCAATTTTCTTCATGGAATATTGCATTGTATAATGTTGCAGGAACAAATTATGCAAACGTAGCTCTTGCAGGTTTCTTCAATGGTGCACCAAGTACAAGTTATTCCACTACACAAGTTGGTGGTGCAAATGACCAAATTCACATTGCAGTTGTTGATACTGGTGGTTTGTTGTCTGGAACAAAAGGTACAGTTTTAGAAACATTCGCGTATCTATCAAAAGCAGTAGATTCAGTTGATTCTCTTGGTCAATCAAATTATTACAAAAATGCTGTTTTCAATAACTCAAAATATATCTATGCAGTTGATCCAGTAAATTATTCTGCAACGAATGCTACATGGGGTAGAACAGCAGCCAATACAAGTTTCACAACTTTAGCTACACCTTATACATTACCAATGACTGGTGGTGTTGATGTTGCTGTTACAGATGCGGATGTTATTTCTGCTATGGCATTTTTTACAGATACTGCACAAACATCAATTTCATTGTTGACAACAGGTCCATACACAAATGTAGCCGTTCAAACAGCAGCTATCAACATGGCCGCTACCCGTAAAGATTGTGTTGCTTTTGTTTCACCACCAATATCAGCAGTTGTCAATAATTCAGGAAGTGAACAATCAAGTGTTCTTTCTTGGATGGCAGGTCTTTCTTCATTGACAGGCGGACCAAATGGTTCTTATGGATTTGCGGATTCTGGTTGGAAATATTTGTTTGACCGTTACAATAACAATTATGTTTGGGTTCCAATGAATGGTGACGTTGCAGGATTGTGCGTAAACACAGACCAAACAACAAGTCCATGGTACTCACCTGCTGGTTATACTCGCGGCGTTATCAAGAATGTTATTAAAGTAGCATGGAATCCAACACAAACTAATAGAGATAATCTATATCAAGTTGCTGTTAATCCAATCGTTTCATTCCCAGGATCAGGTACAGTATTGTTCGGTGATAAAACCATGCAAACTCAACCTTCTGCGTTTGACCGTATCAATGTTCGTAGATTGTTTATCGTTCTTGAACAAGCAATTGCAAGAGCAGCTAGATTCTCACTATTTGAATTTAATGATGCATTTACACAAGCACAATTTGTTTCGTTGGTAACACCTTATCTTCGTTCTGTTCAAGCACAAAAAGGTATCAGTTCGTTCCAAGTTGTTTGCGATTCAACAAATAATACCCCTTCTGTTATTAATAACAATCAGTTTGTTGGCGATATTTACATTCAACCTGCTCGTTCTATTAATTTTATCCAGTTGAATTTTGTTGCAGTTGGTACTGGTGTTAATTTCACAACAATTACTAACACCACCGCGTAATAAATAAACTAACAAATAGAGGAGAAAAAAATGGCTTTTCAGATTACAGATTTTACAACAAGATTAAAGGGAGATGGAGCTCGTCCTAATTTATTTCAGGTGAGTATGCCTGCAATACCTATAGCAGGAGCTCCCGATAAGCTTCAATTTATGGCAAAATCTGCACAATTACCGGGTTCAACACTTGGTATTGTTCCAATGTATTATTTTGGCCGTGAAATGAAATTTGCTGGTAATAGAACTTTTGCGGATTGGACAATTACTATTATTAACGATGAAGACTTTTTAATTAGAAATTCATTTGAATCATGGATGAATTCTATTAACACACATGAAACCAATGTTAGAACTACTGATGGAGGAGTTGGGTCCGCGGGAGGTCAAGCAAAAATACCGTATACATTAGACGCACTAGTTTATCAGTATGGAAAAGGTGGACCAACAGGCGATGCGGCCAAGGTAATAAAATCTTATAATTTTGTTGGCATGTTTCCGGTTGATTTGTCTCCTATTGATTTAGATTGGGGAACAAACGATACAATTGAAGAATTTACTGTAACTTTTGCATATCAGTACTGGACTACGGGCACTGATGGGAAAAGCACAGGTTTAACAACCTAATTTAGTCTACTATATAAAGAGGACTTCGGTCCTCTTTTAATGATTTTTTGAACGGACTTAAAATAAATGGCAAATAAATTTTCACTTTTTGGCTTCACAATATCTCGCCAAGAGAATGAAGACAAACAAGATTCTCAACAATCATTCTCACCACCGAGTAATGATGACGGTGCATTAACGATTACATCTGCTGCATATTATGGAACATATGTTGACTTAGATGGTACTGCAAAGAATGAAGTTGAATTAATTTCTCGTTATCGTGAAATGGCAATGCAACCAGAAATTGAATCTGCTATTGATGATATTGTAAACGAAGCTATATGCCAAGATGATGATGGTAAAAACATTCAGATTATTTTAGATGACCTAGAACAACCTGATAAGATTAAGAAGGCCATCAAAGACGAATTCGGTACTATTTTGCGTATGTTGAATTATACGAAAATGGCACAAGACATATTCCGTAGATACTACATCGACGGAAAACTCTATTACCATATCATTGTTGACCGCGAAGAACCAACAAAAGGTATTAGAGAATTAAGATATATTGACCCACGAAAAATGCGTAAAATTCGTGAAGTCAAAAAACAAAAAGATGAACGCACTGGCGTAGAAGTTATGAATGTTGTAAATGAATATTACATTTACAATGACAAAGTAACTACAGGGAGTTCTACAAACTATGGCCCAGTTGGTACAAGAATTACTACAGATTCAGTGGTTTCTGTGGTTTCTGGTCTTATGGATTCTCGTAGGGCTGTTGTCTTATCATATCTACACAAAGCAATCAAACCGTTAAATCAGCTGCGTATGATTGAAGATGCGACAGTTATCTATCGTATCTCTAGAGCACCTGAACGCCGTATTTTCTACATTGATGTGGGTAATTTACCCAAGTTGAAAGCAGAACAATATCTGCGCGACATTATGGTCAAGTATAAGAACAAGTTGGTATATGATGCCAACACAGGTGAAATTCGTGATGACCGTAAATTCTTGTCTATGATGGAAGACTTTTGGTTGCCTCGTAGAGAAGGTGGCAAAGGTACAGAAATTACTACACTTCCAGGTGGACAAAACCTAGGTGAGCTAGAAGACGTTAAGTATTTTGAAAAGAAACTATATAAGTCATTGAATGTTCCTGTGTCTAGGTTAGATCCTAATCAGTCTGGGTTCTCTTTAGGCCGTGTTGGCGAGATTACCCGTGACGAGTTGAAGTTTGCTAAGTTTGTTGGACGTATGAGAAGTAGATTCTCAGATTTGTTTGACCAATGTCTAAGAGTACAATGTGTACTTAAAGGCATATGTACAGATGATGAATGGAAATCATTTAGAGAATACATTCACTATAACTTTATTAAAGACAATAATTTCACTGAGCTTAAAGAAGCTGAGTTGATGAAAGAAAGATTGTCGTTGTTAGGTGAGGTTGATCCATACACTGGTAGATATTTCTCTCAGGCATGGATTCAAAGAAACGTATTGCGCTTGGATGACGATGAAATCAAAGTCATGCAAGATGAAATGGAAAAAGAAAAAGATGCAGGATTTGGATTGCCAGTCGGAGTTACCACAGATGTTGCACAACAACAAATGTTAGGACAACTAGATATGGAGAAGAATACTCACCAGGCTAACTTAGATAAACAGGTTAACCAGGCAAAAGAGAAGAATCCAAAAAATGAAGATTATAAACCGGTTTTAGAAGTAGTCAAAAGAACACTAAGTTAATAGGAGATAAAAATGGACGCAACAAGAAATTTAATCGATTACGCAATGGACAGCAATGGTGTAGAATTTCGTAACGAACTTTACGCTTCTATTCACGATAGAGTGACTGCTGCTATTGAAGCAAAGAAACAAGAAATTGCTGGTAGTTTAATCAGACAAGAAGCTAAAGAGGAAAAAGAAGAAGGTGAAGAAGGTACTGCACATGAAAAAGCCGAAAAGAAGATGATGAAATCTTTAGATAAAAACGGTGATGGCAAGCACACTATGGCAGACCATAAAAAAGAAGAAGTGGAACATGTTGCCGAAGAAGATGAAGAAAAAGGTGAAAATGCAGAAAAGAAAGAAGAAAGACCAAAGAAACCAAATGCTTTCACAATGAAAAGCAAAGGTCCTTCTGAGTTTGCAAAATCATCTTCTGGTGGTAAAACAAAAGAAACAAAAACTGGACGCACACACAGCAGCGGCGACAGATACTAAAATTGGAATAAAACATGGCAAATGCTTTTACATATCAAATCCTAAAAGATGACACGCAACACGTTGTCATTAAACTAACAGGTAAATTTGACGGTACCGGCCAAGAATCTAATGCTAGTAGAATCATGGCCAATACCTTTTCTGGTGCATTAGCAACCAATGGTTATCCTGTTGCTAACTCACAAGGTGGTGCAGCGAATACTGCACTATCATACTATGGACTTTCATTGTATCGTTTGTGGTACGATTGTTCAAGTGCAACAACAGCTGACGTTGAATTAAATTGGCAAGCCACAACACCACTACCAATATTTTATTTAAATGGTAATGGTGAATATGACGGCAATGGCAACTGGATTACTATTCCAAATAACACAGCAGGAACAGCTGGTGCAAATGGAAATATTGGTATCATAACTCGCGGCATGTTAGCAAATGATTCTTATACAATCATTCTAGAATTACGCAAACATAACGAATACTATTCACGCGGCCAATTCAGAGATCCTGCAGCATTCAACTACACACCTTATGGCATTACACCAAACGGTAATAACGGGATAGGTTAATATGAAATTAATTAAAGAAATCAACGAAACCGTTAATTATATTACCGAAGGTGCTGACGGAGAAAAAGAACTGTATATAGAAGGTCCATTTCTTGTTTCTGAAAAGAAAAACAAGAATGGGCGCCTGTATGAATATAATACGATGAAGAAAGAAGTGTATCGTTATACCACAGAGTACATCAACAAAAATCGTGCATTTGGTGAATTGGGACATCCAGATTCACCTACAATTAATTTAGACCGTGTATCACACATGATTGTTGGATTGCGTGAAGACGGTACTCAATGGATTGGTAAAGCAAAAATTATGGCAACTCCTATGGGAAATATCGCTCGTCAATTAATTGAAGGCGGTGCGTCATTAGGAGTTTCATCAAGAGGCATGGGATCACTGAAAAATGTTAACGGTGTTAATGTTGTTCAATCCGATTTTTATCTGGCCACAGCGGCGGATATTGTAGCAGACCCTTCAGCACCTGGAGCTTTCGTTCAAGGTATCATGGAAGGAAAAGAATGGATGTTGGTTGATGGTGTTTGGACTGAAGTAGACCACGCAGAAGCAGTAAGAGAAATCAGAAAAGCTTCTTCAGCGGAAATCGAGGCAGTAAGTCTTCGCATATTTGAAAACTTCGTCAAAAAACTTTAATCTATAAATAAATAATCAAAATCAAGGAGATTTTTAAATGACAAACAGATTTAAACTGTCAGAAGCCGCTACTGCTATTCTAGAAGGTGCTAAAGAAACTTTCGATTCAAATATTGCAGCAAAGCGTGGGCCCGGAAACAAGGGTGGAAAACTATCAACATCTATTGCTTATGGCCAGCAAGACGCAGGTAAAATTGGCGATTCACCAAATGATGTTAATGATCCATTACCAGATTACCTAAAGGGCGTTCCAACAGCAACACCTCCAGGTGCAACACCTCCAGTTAGCGCACAAGGAATGATGAAATTAAAAGGCCAACCAGGTCAAGATAAAGCTGGTGATACTGGTAGTAGTGATCCAGGCGGTGTTCAAGGCACAGAATCACAGTATGATGCTATCCGTGACCGTATTGCTGGTAAACCACCAAAACAAACAATGCAAGCAAATCCAGGCGCTACATTCCAGTCTTATTCTGAGAATTTAGATATGTCTGATGATGTTAAGGCATTACTAGAAGGCGAAAACCTTTCAGAAGAATTCAAACAAAAGGCAACTACAATTTTCGAAGCAGCAGTTATGTCTCGCATCGAAGTTATTGCTGAAGAAGTTGAAAAACAATTAGTTGAACAATTCGAATCTGCTGTTGAAGAAATCAAAGAAGAACTAGCAGGTAAGGTTGATGAGTATCTAAACTATATGGTTAATGAGTGGATGGAACAAAATGAATTGGCTATTGAAAATGGTCTACGTTCAGAAATTGCAGAAGACTTCATTGGTGGTCTACGCAATCTATTCATCGAACACTATATTGATATTCCAGAAGACAAAGTTGATGTTGTTTCAGAAATGGCAGGAAAAGTTGCAGAACTTGAAGATGCTCTTAACGAACAAATCACAAAAGGTATCGCTTTAACTAAAGAGTTAAACGAGCAAAAGAAAGTCGAAGCTGTTTATGAAGCATGCGACGGCTTGACACAAACTCAAGTAGAAAAATTAAAATCGCTCGCAGAGAGTGTGGAATTTACTACAGAAGATGAATTCGCAACCAAACTAGAAACTTTGAAGTCATCGTATTTCAAAGAAGACTATACAGTTGCAACGGATTCAGCTTTAGATGATGAAGTTTTAATCGAAGAAGAAAAGAAGACACCGCGTTCATCTGATCCTTCAATCGACCAATATGTCGCCGGTATTTCTAAATCACTAAAGTAATAAATAAAAAATCAATTTCACACAAGGAGAAACCCTCATGTATATGACAGAAGAACTACAACAAAAATGGGCACCAGTTTTGGAACATCCAGAATTGGCATCCATCAAAGACCCATACAAGAAAGCAGTTACTGCACTTGTTTTGGAAAATCAACACCAAGCAATGCGTCAAGACCGTCAAGCTCTTAATGAGACTTTGACAGACAATGGTCCTACAAACGTAGCTGGTGGTATCTCTAACTTTGACCCAATCTTAATCAGCTTGGTTCGTCGTTCATTGCCTAACCTAATTGCGTATGATGTTGCTGGTGTTCAACCAATGACTGGTCCTACAGGTTTGATTTTCGCAATGCGAGCTCGTTACACTGGTCAAGGTTCAAGTAACCCAGAAGCATTCTACAACGAAGCTAATACCATTTTCTCTGGTATGAATTCTTCATTGAATCCATATGGTTTCACAGGTACAACAGCGACAGACTCAAACACATTCTTCCAAATCAATGCTTCAGGCACTGCTAATACCACTTCTGGTATCGGTATGCCAACAGCTAATGCGGAATTGCTTGGTTCAGAAGCCGGTGCAGCATTCCAACAAATGGCATTCTCAATCGAGAAAGTTACTGTTACTGCTCAAAGCCGTGCGTTGAAAGCTGAATACTCACTAGAACTTGCACAAGACTTGAAAGCTATCCACGGTTTGGATGCTGAAACAGAATTGAGCAACATTCTTTCTACTGAGATTCTTGCTGAAATCAACCGTGAAGTTATCCGTACAATCTACAACGTAGCAAAAATTGGTGCTCAATACGGTACAACTACTGCTGGTTATTTTGACCTTGATACTGACTCTAACGGCCGTTGGTCTGTTGAGCGTTTCAAAGGCTTGATTTTCCAAGTTGAACGTGATGCAAACGTAATTGCAAAACAAACTCGTCGTGGTAAAGGTAACGTGATGATTGTTTCATCTGACGTTGCTTCTGCGATGGCAATGGCCGGTGTTCTTTCTTACACACCTGCTCTACAAGCTGACCTACAAGTTGATGATACAGGTAACACCTTTGCAGGTTTGTTACACGGTCGTATCAAAGTGTATATCGATCCATACTATGGTGGTTATACATCTAACCAAGAATTGGTTACTATCGGTTATAAGGGTTCTTCTCCTTATGACGCTGGTCTATTCTACTGCCCATACGTTCCTCTACAAATGGTTCGTGCAGTTGACCAGTTCACATTCCAACCAAAAATTGGATTCAAGACTCGTTACGGCATGGTTGCAAACCCATTCGCAGAAGGTATCACAAAAGGCAATGGCCTATTGACTTCACAAGCAAATGTGTATTACCGTCTATTTGCAGTTAAAAACTTGATGTAATCAGGGAACCTCCGCAGAGAGGTATTTAAAAGGGAACCTTCGGGTTCCCTTTTTTTTGGCGCCTAAATAGGTGTATGTTAACTTATAAAGGAAATAATCATGATTAAATTCATTAAATCTTTCTTCACCAAAAGAGAATCTAAATTTGAACATCCGTTGGATGCGGTAACAACACCTAAGGTTGAAGAAGAAGTTATTGCACCGGTTATTGAAACACCTGTTACAGAAACACCACAAAAGAAAAAACGCAATTACAACAAAAAGACTAAGTAATGTCTGCATTATCTAGAACACCAGAGAATACGAATCCGTTACAATCGTCCAAGTTTATCTTGGCTTTTGAAAGGTTGCCTACTGTACAATATTTTTGTCAAGAAGCAAATTTGCCTGGTGTAACTTTAAGTGAATCCACATTTACAACTCCATTGCGAGATGTTCCTATTGCAGGAAATAAACTGTCATATAGTGAGTTTAATATAACTTTTATTGTAGATGAACAGTTACTGTCGTGGAATGAATTGTATAAATGGATGTTGGCAATTGGTTCACCAAATAGTTTAAGTGAAAGAAATAGACTCAATCAATTACAAAATCAATTTACTACAGATAACAGTTATTATTGTGATGCAACTTTAACTATTATGTCTGCCCTAAATAATCCATTATTGAGAATAAATTATCAGAGAATGTTTCCTATTTCACTATCAGACATTAAGTTTGATACGCAATTAGATGCAGATACAATTATAACAGCAACAGCAACATTTCAATATTCATATTTTAATATAACTCCAGCTTAACTTTTTTATTTTATATTATGGAAAACCTTGAACAAATTTTAGAATACTGGACAGCCGATTCAGAAATAGACCAGACAGAACCCGGCAAAGAACTTCTAAAAATACCTAAACTACACAACAAGTATTTGTCTATACTTACCAAACACAAAATTGCATCCAAACGGATCCATTTTGATTATACCCGTATGCGTAAGATTAAATACGAATACTATTCTGGAAAAATGGACAAAGATGAACTTGAGAAATATGGTTGGGAACAGTTTGGGTACACTCTTAAATCTGATATGCCCACCTACCTAGAATCAGACAATGATTTAATTAAATTGCTTGAGAAAAAAATGTATCATGAGGAGGTAGTATCGGTGGTTGAATCCATAATGGGTGAATTAAAACAACGAACATGGCAACTAAGAGAATATATCGCATGGGAGAGATTCATTGGAGGACAGTAATCATGTATTTATCTCTAAGGTTAATGAAGTATACTTGAAGATAAAATGTGAGAAACACATATCTCAAGAAATCTCAGAGTTTTTTACTTTCTTTGTTCCAGGTTATCAGTTTGTTCCAGCATATCGTAATAGAATATGGGATGGCAAAATCCGCCTATTGGACTTAAGAACTAATCACCTGTATATTGGTTTAATAAAGTATCTACAAGAGTTCTGTGAATCTAGGGACTATACGATTGGTTATAGTGAAGATTCGGATCATTTAGATATTGAAGATGAATTCTCAGTCTATCATGCCAAAAAGTTTGCAGACAGTTTGCAACTTTCATCAAGAGGTAAGAAGATTGAAATAAGAGAACATCAGGTGGATGCATTTTGCCATGCAATGCAAACTCGCAGAGCTTTATTGTTATCTCCTACAGCATCAGGTAAATCGTTAATCATATATTTGATTGTTCGACAGTTAATGGACTATCAGAAATTAAAAGGACTGATTATTGTTCCAACAACTTCTTTGGTTGAACAATTATATTCAGATTTTGGTGATTATTCAGCTGAAACAAATTTTGAAAATGACAAACACGTCCACAGAATTTATCAAGGTAAAGATAAGTTTACAGATAAATCTGTAACTATTTCCACATGGCAATCGTTATATCAATTGCCTAAAAAATATTTTGAACAATTTGACTATGTTATTGGTGATGAAGCGCATTTATTCAAGGCTCAATCACTTACAAGCATTTTAACTGCATGTACCAACGCAAAATATCGAATAGGACTCACTGGAACGCTTGACGGCACTAAGACGCATAAGTTAGTATTGGAAGGGCTCTTCGGTTCAACCAATCGCGTTATAACGACAAAAGAACTGATTGACAAGAATGAACTATCAAAATTTGAAATAAAGTGTCTTATTTTGAAACATCCAGATGAAGTATGCTTGGAAATGAAAAGCAAAGACTATCAGGAAGAAATACAATATCTTATTGCGAACGAACAAAGAAATAAGTTCATTAAGAATCTTGCGGTTAGTTTAGGTAATAATACACTTATATTATATCAAATGGTTGCCAAGCATGGACAAATCCTCTATGATATGATTAAGAACACCGAGAAAATTGGTGAACGAAAGGTCTTTTTCATTTCAGGTAAAACGGAAACAGACGATAGAGAAAGTATTAGGAAAATTATGGAGACGGAAAATGACGCTATTGTTGTGGCTTCTTTTGGTACCTTTAGCACTGGGATTAATATTCGTAATCTCCATAATATTATTTTTGCTTCACCTTCTAAAAGTAGAGTCAGAAACCTGCAATCAATTGGACGAGGTTTAAGGCAAAATGAAGGAAAAGAAATTGCAACACTATATGATATTGCAGATGATTTACGTTATAAGAAACATATGAATTTTACATTAAAACATTTTATTGAAAGAGTTAAGATATATACTGATGAGAAGTTCCCATTTAAAACCTATAAGATAGGACTAAAAAAATGAATAACATCAAAATAGTCAGATTATTGGATGGCACAGACATTGTATCCGTCATTGATGAAATAAAAGCTGATATATTTCTTTTAATTAATCCAATGGAATTTCAAGTGCAAAACCGCGGACCAGTTTCACATATTACTTTAGCTCCTTACTTACCAGTCCAATTTGTTGAAAAGAATGAAGTTGTTATTCACTCTAAAGACGTTGTTTTTATGACAACACCAAAAGAAGAATTTGCCGAGTATTATGAAACCTCTGTGGATCAACTTGCTGAAAATGAATCTGAAGAAGAACCTTTGCCTGAGAAAATTAGAGACCTAATGATTAAGGCATTTATTGCCTTAGATCCAGAAGAAAAGGTATTACATTAATTTAAATGGTCAACACCGGGAGACTAACATTAGTCAAGCCCTTTTGTCAACACATATTTTGGTATACATGCATGAGCTCTAAACATTACATTAACAACGCGACCTTTCTACAAGAACTCCTGGCATACAAAGAACGTAAGTCTGAGAATCCAAAAGAACCAATACCAAATTATATTGGTGAATGTTGGATGAAAATTGCCGAGGGTCTATCACACAAACCAAACTTTATTAGTTATTCTTACAGAGATGAAATGATTTCTGATGGTATTGAAAACTGTCTAATGTATTTTGAGAACTTCAATCCAGCTAAGTCTTCCAATCCATTTGCATACTTCACACAGATTATATACTTTGCATTCCTCAGACGTATACAGAAAGAAAAGAAGCAAACATATATCAAGTACAAGTCTACAGCTCAGATGGGCATCCTAAGTGAGTATGAGATGCAGGATTTAGATTTAGGAGGCACTAAGCAGTTCGAACTATATGATAATATTGCCGACTTCATAGAGGTTTATGAGTTAGGTCAATCCAAGAAAAAAGAAGAAAAAAAGAATGCTAAAAAACCAAAAGGCATTGAGGCTTTCTTGGAACCTGAAGGTGAAATGGCATTAATACTTGCAGAAAAGGCATTCTTGAACGATAAAGAAGAAATCGCTTGACAACATGGACCTTTTAGATTATAATGAGAAAAACCTTGGTATAATTTCTGGATTAATCCTTAAAAACTTAACCTATGACCTGTTACCTAGAAAATGGTGGGGTAAAAACTCCACCAATCCATTATTTGGTCATTGCCATAATGCTACTGGTTGTTTGTATAAGATTTTTGGATATAAAGCAATGCACACCTATAAAGCTCTAGACTATGAAGATGTTTGGCATTGGTGGGCTATCGATAAAGAAAACAAGATTATAGACTTAACTGCCGGACAATATACAAGTAGAGGAAAGAATCCTCCGTATGCAGAGGGCAACAAGGCAAGTTTGTTAGGGTTTGAATACCGCAAAAGAATCGTAAGACTTACAGATAGGGTAATGTGTGAATATGAAAGTAGCAATAATCACGGATCAACATTTTGGAGCCAGGAATGACTCCGTTCACTTTTTGGATTACTATGAAAAATTTTATAATGAAACATTTTTTCCTGCTATCACAAGTGCCAACATTAATACTGTCCTTATTCTTGGTGACACGTTTGATAGGCGCAAATATGTAAACTTCTACTCGCTCAAAAGAACAAAAGAAATGTTCTTTGATAAGTTGGCAGAACTAGGTATTGAAGTACATATGCTGGCAGGTAATCACGATACATATTTCAAGAACACCAATGACGTTAACTCTGTAGATTTATTATTGAGAGAGTATGGTAATATAAATGTGATTGACCATCCATCAAACATATATGTTGGTCCTCATAAAGTTTGTATGATGCCTTGGATTTGTCCAGAAAACTATGAAGATAGTATGGAGACAATAAAAGAAACCGATGCAGAGATATGCATGGGACATTTTGAAATTGCAGGTTTTGCCATGCATCGAGGCATGCCATCTGAAGAAGGATTGAATCGTGGATTATTTAGGAAGTTTACACATACTTTTAGTGGTCATTATCACCATAAATCTAGTGCTAACGATATACATTATCTCGGGAACCCGTATGAGCTTACTTGGCAAGACTATGGCGATGATAGGGGCTTTCACATCTTTGATTTTGGAAGCAAAGAACTTACTTTCTTAAAGAATCCAAATGTTATGTTCCACAGGATTGTCTATGATGATAAAGTTGAAACAATCCAAGAAGTTATGGCAAAAGACCTAAGTAAGTTTACCGGTTCATATGTGAAAGTTGTTGCCGTCAACAAAATTAATCCGTATCTGTTCGACCAGTTTATGAACAAACTCTACATGGTAAATCCACTTGATATTACCATTATTGAAGACGCTTTAGACTTGACAGAAGGTATGGAAGATGATAAGATAGATGAAGCAGAGGATACAATAACCATCATTAACAAATACGTTGATGCACTGGAAAACTCTGGCATCGATAACACAAAACTAAAGACTATGTTAAAAGAACTTTATGTTGAGGCACTGAACCTAGAACAAGCATGATTATTTTTCAGACGATTAGATGGAAGAACTTATTGTCCACTGGCAATACGTTTACCGAAATCAAACTCAACAAATCAACGAACACATTGATTATTGGCAATAACGGCGCAGGCAAGAGTACGATTCTTGATGCACTATGTTTTGGTCTTTTCGGTAAGCCTTTTCGTAAGATAAACAAACCAAACCTTATAAACTCCATTAACAACTCTGATACTGTAGTTGAAGTTGAATTCACAATTGGTAAAAAACAATATAAGATTGTTCGTGGGATTAAACCAAATTTGTTTGAAATTTACTGCAATTCTATTTTAGTAAATCAAGATGCCAGGGCGAAAGATTATCAAGATTTCCTAGAAAAATCGATTTTGAAGTTTAATTTCAAATCTTTTACTCAAATCGTTATTCTTGGATCAGCAGCATTTGTACCATTCATGCAATTGTCACCAGCTGACCGGCGTACTATCATAGAAGAATTGTTAGATATTCAAATTTTCACTTCAATGAATGGTCTAATCAAAGAAAGAATGGCCACGATTAAAGAATCCACAACAAAAACAAAGTATGCACTTGAACTGGTGAATGAAAAAATACTGTTGCAGGAACACAACATTGAAGAACACAAGAAAAACAATGATGAAGAAATCGCCAAAAAGAAACAGGAAATTGCAGACAATGAGTTAATTAACTCAAAGCTGACAAAAGATATTGAACTGATTAACAAACACATTGAAAAACTATCTACCAAAATTACTGACAAGTTAGATGTTGAAAAACGATATAAAAAGTTTGTACAAGTTGAAGCTAAAATGTCATCTACTTATTTGAAGGTAGAGAAGGACATTCAGTTCTATGAACACAATGATGATTGTCCTACATGTAAACAAATAATCACAACAGAGTGGAAAAGTTCTCAGGTAGAAGAAAAGCAAAACAAGAAAACGGAAATAGAAGGCGCTTTGCAAACCATCATAGATGAAATGTCGAAACTTACTACCAGAACCAATGAAATAATTGCCATCAACAAACACATTACAGAACACAATAATGAGGTCGTTAAACACAATTCTACAATCACTGCCGTCAATAACTATATCGTTAAATTGAATAAAGAAATTAAAGAATTGAGTGAACGCAAGGACAATCTAACAGATGTAAATGAGAAACTAAAAGAACTCAGGTCTGATTTGGCCAATTTGGAGAAAGAACAAGAGAATCTGTCTGTTGATAAACACTATCATGAGTATGCAGCTTCCCTACTGAAAGATAATGGTATTAAGACCAAGATTATCAAACAGTATTTGCCAATCATAAACAAGTTTGTCAACAAGTATCTGAAGGCTATGGACTTCTTTGTTAACTTTAACTTAAATGAGAACTTTGAAGAAACAATCAAATCTAGGCACCGTGATGAGTTTAGTTATTCCAACTTCTCTGAAGGTGAAAAGATGCGTATTGATTTGGCTCTGTTGTTTACATGGAGGCAAATTGCAAAACTAAAAAATTCAACGAACACAAATCTATTGATATTAGATGAGGTGTTTGATTCCAGCCTAGATACAGTAGGTACAGATGAATTTTTGAAACTGATACATGAGATGGGACAAGATACAAATATATTTGTCATATCACATAAAGGCGACCAACTCTTTGACAAGTTTAGGTCAATCGTAAAATTTGAAAAGAAGAACAACTTTTCACAGGTGGTAAAGTAAAATTTACCTTTTTAATGTTCAGTAAAATGAACAGAGTAACTAAAAAATACTCAAATCTTTAACAGGAGTTTATATGAAATCAATCATTACAATCAAAGAACATGGATCTTTTTCCGAAGAAAATTTAAAATTCGTAAAAGAACATATTTCTAAAAACACGTTTCCTCAATTTTATAGTAATGAAAAATTTGAATCATTACAATTTGAAGGGTTTTTTCTGATAGAAAGTAATCTAATTCAAAGAGATGGTTATGGATCTTCACAATCAATTCGCGCAGGTGGTTTAAATCCAGATTATAAAGAATTAAAATCAGACATTTTGGATTCTGGATGGAAATTGTACTGCAAACCCATATTCGTAAAACGAATGTCCGGTGGAAAATTTTCATTAGTTGATGGTAGAACAAAAGATAAAATTTTAGAAGAAAAGAAATTTAAAAATAGAATTTGTGCCGTAGTTAAAATTAATGAGATTGAAGAAGAAAAATTATCTTTTAGATTAAATGCAGGTGAAGAAAGTCCACCGGCCGGTTTGGTATTAGAAGATGACCTACTTCAAGGAGCATTAAGAGCAATTAATAATGAAGACTTGGAGTTAAATATTCAAGATATAAGAAATTGGATAAATGATTGCCTAGGTAAAGGAAAATTTTCACAGACAAAAAGATATGAATTAGCTGATAAAATTTATCAACGTGCAGATTCTTTTAAAAATAATAAACTTTTGCCTGTGGTTTTTGCAGGTTCAACAGAAGCGCAATCCTGGTTGGAAGGAAATAATTATATTGAAACTCCGACTGTTATATACATGGCATATGTTTCAAACTCTCCATTGAAAGCAATATCTCTAGCTGCAAAATTGTCTAAGCAGAATCCAAATAAAGAGATTCGTGTAATTACTTATGTTAGTAAATTGTCTGGACAAGATTTACAAAAATGTTATATAAAATCCATTCTTTCTTTTAAAGATAAATTTCACACACATTTAGATGAAATATCAAATGCATTTTTTGAAAGAATGACACCAAAAGCAAATAAAATTTATTTGTATGGATGCATTCCATCCAACATTGAAGACATTTGTGAAGATATGAATAAGCTTATTGTTTTTGGTAAAACAGACCAGAAGATAAACAATAACTATCTTACAAACAGAAATTTAAATTCAGTTTTTAATATTGAAGATTTTGATGAAGATGAGGAGAATGAAAATGGTTGATTTATTTACATATAGTACAGAAGAAGCAGTAAAACAAACTGCACCAACAGCAACAAAACAAGAACCTAAAGTTTTTGATTTGGTTGATGAGAATGCGAAAATTCTTAGGCAAAAAACATTAGAATTTGATTTTCAAAATCCACCTGTGAACGCTAATGAGTTTGCATCTACTTTAGTGGAAACTTGTAAGAAGAATAAAGGTTTAGGATTATCTGCGAATCAATGTGGTTTTCCTTATCGTGTTTTTGTCATGGGTGCCAATGATGATTATGTGGCATTTTTTAATCCTAAGGTTATTTCATCTGAAGGTGAGTGCCATATGATTGAAGGTTGTTTATCTTTTCCATTATTGGGCCTTAGGATTACCAGACCACAAGAAATTGTGGTAGAATACCAAGATTTTGTAGGTGAAAAACATACCACAAGATTGAATGGTATATCTGCAAGATGTTTTCTCCATGAGCTTGACCACATGGATGGAATAGTGTATACTGACCGTGCAAAGCCTTTGGCGCTTAAATCTGGACAAGAGAAACGCCAAAAGACTATTAGAGAAATTTCTAAAGCTCAAGCTAACTATATGAACATGATGAAAAAAATTGAGAAACTAAACGATGGCAAAACCGCAAATTGAATCGGTAGAAAAACAATGGGATAATTGGTTAGAGAAAAATCCAAAACATGAACACATTGATGTTGACAATCTGAAAAAAATTCTGATTGAAGATTTAACTTATGCATCTAAAATGGATGTGAAAGAATATACACTATATCAAAAATGGGTTGAAGTAAAAGAGCGTTATCCAACAGAAACAACCTTCACTATCTTTGATGGTGAGGAACAACAATTGATTGACAAAGAGCAAGCCAAAATAATCAATAAGGTCAAGAAGAACTTTTGGATGCCAACTGGTCCTGATGACTATGAAAAACTGCAACCTGTATTAGAATTATCTAATGGTGAACTTGCAGAAACATGGAATGCAGTCCGTACATTTTCTTCTACAATGAAGAACAACTCAAATATTGGTCGCAATCTATTCTATACAGTCAAAGATGGCGTCACTGGTAAGTACCTTGGTGTTATTTGTATATCATCAGACTTTCTTGACCTTACACCTAGAGATACTGCGATTGGATGGTCTAGGGATGTTAAGACACAACAAAGTATGATTAACCATACAGCAATTGGTTCTACTATTGTTCCATTACAACCACTTGGTTATAGTTACATGGGTGGTAAACTATTGGCATTATTGTGTTTGGCAGATACAGTACAGAAAGATTGGAAAGAAAGATATGGAGACACTCTTGTTGGGGTTACTACAACGTCATTATATGGTAAAACCAAAGCCAACGGGCTTTCTCAGTATGATGGTTTGGAACATTGGCAGAAAATGGGATTTTCTTCTGGCTCAGTTGCGTTTGAACCTTCTCGTTCTACCCGCAATATGGTGTTTGATTGGATTAAAGAAATTGAACCAAGAAAATACTTTGAATGGTGGGAAGCAAAGAACCCACAAGGACTTCCATTGAAACGCGACCATAAAAATCGTTCATTGAATTATGCATATTCTAAACTTGGTATTCCTAAAGAACTGATTCGCACCGAACACCAACGCGGAATTTATTTTTCTCCCCTGTATAATAACACAAATGAATTCTTACGGAAAGAAATTGGTGATGCAGAATTGGTAAAGTCTTTTGATACCAGTGAAGAAACTTTGGCCAATATTTGGAAAACAAAGTATGCAAAAGGCCGTATTCGGCAACTACAGAAACAAAACAAGGTATCATATGAAAATCTTTTCTATGATGACCTAATCTATTTGTCTTGGGAAGAAACCAAGGCAAAATATCTGCCGCAAGTTGGCAGGTAAAACAAGTATACCACAAATATGCTTGACAAACGTCATATATAAATGTATGATGGTGACACTCACGCAATGTGAGGTATTTTTAATTATTGGAGTTATATTATGGAAAAAGTTTCCGCAAAACAAAAAATCTTGACCGCACTTAAACAAACTGAGGGTTACAACACTTTCACAGTTAAGGCTGCACAACGCCGTTTCGGTATCAAGAATGTTTCCGCACGGATCGAAGAGCTTCGCAAAGAAGGTCATGTTATTTACACTAACACCCGCTACACAGAAAGTGGCGAAAAAATCAGTTTTTACCGTCTTGGTTCACCAACCAAAGCAATGGTTAAAGCTGCAATGAGCGCAGGTTACTCACTAACTGCTTAATTAAGCAAACATAAACCACTTCTCTGCGGAAGTGGTTTTCCCTATTTTATGGAGTTTACATGGAAATAAGTATTAAAAAAGAAGAGCTTCAGAAGTTTAGTATTTTTGTAGCAACACCAATGTATGGTGGTATGAACCACGGTCTTTATATGAAGGCTTGTTTGGACCTACAAGGCCTTTGTATGCAATACGGCATCCAGGTAAAGTTCTCTTTCTTGTTCAATGAATCGTTGATTACAAGGGCAAGAAACTATTTGGTCGATGAGTTTTTGAATCGTTCAGAATGCACTCATCTATTGTTTATTGATTCGGATATTAATTTTAATCCGCAAGATGTTATCGCAATGTTAGCACTTGATAAAGATGTTATCGGTGGACCTTATCCAAAGAAAGCAATCAAATGGAAATCTGTCAAGAAAGCTCTTGAAAAGAATCCAGAACTTGATGCTGGTGTACTAGAAAAGGTAGCAGGTGACTTTGTATTTAATCCTGTTAAAGGAACTGCACAGTTTTCGGTTACACAACCTCTTGAAGTTCTAGAAATTGGAACTGGTTTTATGATGGTTAAACGTGAAGTTTTCCCTAAATTTGCTGCACAGTATCCTGAACTCAAATATAAACCAGACCATGTGGGTCAGGCAAACTTTGATGGCTCAAGATATATTCATGCATATTTTGACACCGTAATTGATAAAAAATCAGAGCGTTATCTATCGGAAGATTACATGTTCTGTCAATGGTGGAGAAACATGGGTGGTTCAATCTGGTTGTGTCCTTGGATGCGTACTGCACACATTGGTACCTATCACTTCCATGGAGATATGCCAGCTGTTGCTAATTATGTTGGAGAAATGTAATGCCTAAGATGATAGAGGCTGGTCGCAAATATGATGCTAACAAGTTAGAGTATGGTTTACTTCCACCTTTAGCGCTAGAAGAAACTGTTAAAGTTTTGACTTTTGGTGCTCAAAAATATGAACGTGATAATTGGAAAAAAGTACCTGATTCAAAACGCAGGTACTTTGATGCACTAGAAAGACATGTGTGGGCATGGAAAAAGGGTGAAGTCATGGATCCCGAATCTGGTATTCATCACTTGGCACATGCAATGTGCTGCTTGATGTTTTTGTATGAACATGATATAATGTATTCTAGTGAAGATTTTGTAATGGAGAAAAAAGATGAAACTATCTAATGAAACCCTAGGAGTGTTGAAAAACTTTTCAACAATCAATCAGGGTATTGAATTTAAAAAAGGTAATAAACTTACCACAATTTCCGCAGGTAAATCTGTACTCGCACAAGCAATTCTCAAGGATGATTTTCCCGAAGATTTCTGTGTGTATGATTTGAACCAATTCTTGTCTGTATATTCTTTGTTTAAAGATGCAACAGAACTGGAATTTGATTCTGCTAATGTTATCTTCAACGGAGGTCGCCGTAAGACTAAGTTCCGTAAAGCTGCAAAAGAAATGATTGTTACTCCTCCAAACAAAGAAATTAAATTGGATGAAGTTGATTGTTCTTTTACTTTGACTGCTGAAGACTACTCTGACATTATGAAGGCATCTTCTGTATTGTCTTCTCCAAACATCTCTGTACAATCTGACGGTGAATCTGTTGAATTGGTTGCATATGATGCTAAAGATGATGCACAACATACCAACTCAATTAATGTTGGTGCCGGTAACGGTAAATCATACAAGATTGTTTTTAAAGTTGAAAACTTAAAAATGATTCCTGGTGAATACGAAGTGCAAATTTCTTTCAAAGGATTTGCACATTTTAAAAACACAAAAGATGACATTCAATATTGGGTCGCTTTTGAAAAAAATGAAAGTGTAATGTAATATGTTAATTCCATTTTTAGATGCCGAAACAGAAGGCACAATTTTTGTAAATCCAAAACAAATCTCTGTTGTATTTGAAGGTAAAAATCCTGAAGGTATTCAATTGACAATGATTAACCTATTGAATGGTAATGTTGCAACAAGAGAACCTTTATTGGAAGTTGTAGGTAAACTACAGGCGGAGCTATAAAATGACTACAGTAAATACACTATTTGGTACATTTGATGAAAAACAACTAAAGAGTCTCAGGGGTTATATTGAGGAAATTGTTACATGTATGAACAGAACAAGATCCAATAATGAATCTATTTCTGATATGATTGATTTGGCTTACGATGAACTTAATCTTCCAAAAAAGATTATTCGTAAAATTGCCGTATATGAATTTAAACAGTCTCTATCAACCGACTTTGCAGAATTCAAAGAAGTTGAGGCTCTAATTGAAGGTATCAAGGACGCTAAATGACACCCACAGGTCGTAGAACTTTTGCAAAATCACTAGGCCTTTTAGGCCTTTTTGCAATCGGTGTAGAAGGTTATAAACAAGCCAGTGAAAAACTTGTCTTTAAAAGTGATGAACTTGCCACAGATGATATTGTTAAACAACTAAATTACTCTGGCCATTATCTATCTTTTAAAGCTACATATGGTGAAATTGATACATCACCGGTAGATCCAATATCAGTCACATTTCGTAATGGTACAAGATATATTCCTGGAACAGAAAAAAATGTTTCCGTGGATTTGAAACCAGGACCGGATGGTAAACTTTACGTCAAGGAGGGTGACATTTGGCGTAAAGTGTGATACAATGAATTTTTTATATTATGGAGTTTTTGAATGGCTGAACACATGTTGTGGGTTGAGAAGTATCGCCCAAAAACTATTGAAGAATGTATTCTTCCGGAATCACTGAAAGTAACATTTCAGGAATTCGTGAATCGTAAAGAGATACCTAATCTCTTGTTGTCTGGCACCGCCGGTGTCGGTAAAACTACTGTTGCAAAAGCCTTATGTCAGGAAGTTGGTTGTGATTATATCATGATTAACGGTTCTGATGATTCAGGCATCGATGTTCTAAGAAATAAGATTAAGAACTATGCCTCGTCAATGTCCTTAATGGGTGGACGCAAAGTTGTTATCGTAGATGAAGCAGACTACCTAAATCCAAATTCAACTCAACCTGCATTTCGTGGAGTGATTGATGAATTTGCATCCAATTGTTCGTTCATCTTTACTTGCAACTTTAAGAATCGTATCATGGAACCGATACATTCTCGTTGTACCTGTATCGACTTTAAGTTGAATGGTTCTAAAGCCGCAATGGCTTCCAGATTCTTCAAACGTGTTGAAAGTATCCTTACACTTGAACAAGTAAAATATGATAAAGAGGTTGTTGCGGCAATTATCTCTAAACACTTTCCAGATAATCGTAGGGTTCTAAATGAACTTCAACGATTCTCCATCTCTGGTGTCATTGATAAAAGTGCTCTCGGTTCAGTTGCAGATGTACAACTAAAAGATTTAATCAAATCTTTGAAAGAAAAAGACTTTGCATCAGCTCGTAAATGGGTCACACAAAATCTAGACAATGATCCAACAAAAATCTATCGTAAAATCTATGATGGTCTATATGACCTGTTGAAACCAAACTCTGTACCCCAGTTGGTCTTGCATTTGGCTAAGTATCAATATCAATCTGCATTCGTTGCAGACCATGAGATTAATATGATTGCCTGTATGACTGAAATCATGGTGGACTGTGAGTTTAAATAATGCCTGATTTATTCAAAGAGATTATTCCTTCTATCCTTCAAACCAAGAAAGATGTTTTCAATGGTGAAGGGTATGATGATTATAAAGCTTTTCTTATTAACCGTTCTTTGTCCTATCACATGGACTGTGTACTATATGCCAACGAAATGAACATCTATCCAGGTGTTGATAAAGACCTCCAGTACCAGTATCTTCTAAATACTATTAGACCCATGAAACGGAAATTTCAACCGTGGCAAAAAACAGAGGTTTTGAAAGATTTGGAATGCGTTAAAACATATTTTGGTTATTCAAATGAAAAGGCCAAAGAAGCACTCCGCATACTTAATGAAGACCAAATCGCTGAAATAAGAGCAAAAACAAATAAAGGCGGAATTAGTAATGATAGGAATACAGGACTTAGTTGAAGTAACTTTAACACAACCAGACGATTTTCTAAAAGTAAGAGAGACATTGACCAGAATTGGTGTTGCTTCGAAGAAGGACAAAACTTTATTCCAATCTT
>Ga0304729_1000021_pt1 | contig 110448 bp, 109 predicted proteins | sample C_131016_MF_Meta_FD_190475 | JGI IMG/M metagenome (GOLD analysis project Ga0304729, IMG submission 190475) | Freshwater microbial communities from Lake Croche, Canada to study carbon cycling - C_131016_MF_MetaG (v2) (version 2) | ecosystem: Environmental > Aquatic > Freshwater > Lake | place... | reverse complement strand
TTTCTCAAGACTCATGGCCACTCCCTTGCTTATGTGTCCGGAGGGGGACTTGAACCCCCATCCCCTTGCGAGGACTAGCACCTCAAGCTAGCGCGTCTGCCTATTCCGCCACCCGGACTGGTGATTGAGAAAACTCAACCTTGCAAGAATACTCTCCTAGGGCATGACACTCAAATGCGCTGAGAAACCGGCAGAAACTCAGAGGTGGTGCAGACTAGAAACATGACATTCTCACCTATTGCTGACATTGATTCGGAAGTCGTCGAACTCGTCCGCGACCTCATCGCCATTGACACGTCAAACTATGGAGATGGCTCAGGTCCAGGTGAAGCATTAGCTGCCGAGTACGTTGAAGCCAAGCTTCAAGAAGCGGGTATTGAATGTGAACGCTACGAGACAACATCTGCGAAACGCCAAGGTGTGTATGCGCGTATTGCAGGTACCGATTCATCTCTACCTGCGCTCTTACTTCATGGACATCTTGATGTCGTTCCCGCTCAAGCGAGCGACTGGAGTGTAGATCCCTTTGAAGCGGTGGTCCAAGACGGCATGGTCTGGGGTCGTGGTGCAGTCGACATGAAAGATGGCGATGGAATTATTTTGGCCATGGTTCGAGCCTGGGCCAGGGCTGGAATTGCGCCGACGCGAGACATTGTTCTCAATTTTTTCCCGGATGAAGAAGCCGGTAGTCGGCACGGATCACATTGGCTGGTTGAAAACCGTCCCGACATGTTCCAGGGAATCTCGGAAGCGGTCGGCGAGGTCGGCGGCTACTCGCTCACGCTAGAAAATGAGCGACGACTGTACCTAGTACAAACAGCTGAAAAAGGCATTCGCTGGATGAGGCTAAGGGCGCAGGGTCAGGCGGGTCATGGTTCTTTCGTGAATACTGATAATGCCGTCACCAAATTGGCGCAAGCTGTTGCAGCAGTGGGCGAGCACAAATTTGCAATGATTGAGACGCCGACTGTACGTGACTTCATCAAGGGTCTATCAGATGCTCTCGAAATTCCATTGTCTTTTGATAATCCAGAAGAAATTCTCTCGCACCTCGGCCCAATCGCCAGAATCATTGGCGCGACGTTATCGAACACTGCCAACCCCACAGTGCTACAGGCCGGCTACAAGGACAATGTCATCCCAGGAGAAGCCGAAGCAGTTATCGATGGACGCTTCTTGCCAGGGCATGACGAAGACTTGTTGCATACAGTCCAGTCGTTGCTGCCTGAAGGTGTATCCGTAGAGGACCGAATGTTTGATGTCGCTCTCGAATCACCTTTCGATGTGCCGTTGGTGAAAGCCATGAGCGATGCCATTCGCTCTGAAGATCCGCAGGGAATACCCGTGCCTTACACACTTTCTGGCGGTACTGATGCAAAGGCCTTCAGTGGGCTAGGAATCAACACCTACGGCTTCCTTCCACTCTTACTGCCACCAGAATTGGATTTCAGTGCAATGTTCCATGGTGTGGACGAGCGTGTACCAGTGACTGGTCTCGAGTTTGGTGTAAGAGTTATGGACCACTTTGTGCGCAACGCATAGTGTGGTCGGTCGCTGCACGCGCTAGGCGCTGCGTTGAACGTGATAGATCTTGCGTCGCAGTCTGACGAATCGCCGTCCATCGGACGTGATGCGCACTCTATCGATTTCCCATCGGTCAATTTCCGCCATCAATGTCAGATAGCTTTTGACATCAGAGCGCTTCGCCGTTCTGTCAAAAGTAAGGTCGGTGAATTCCCACACGGCACTCATGGCTGATTCCAGCCAAATTCGGGATACCCGCGGTAGCCTGCGGACACTTCATCGAGTGCCTGAGCGATTTCTGCGGGCAGTTCTGAATCTAGCCCGCTCAAGATGGCACGCAATTGACTTACCGTTCGTGCACCGACAACAGCTGTCGAGATCTGCTGCTTGGACAAAACCCAACCTAAAGCGACGTCAAGGGGTGCCAGACCAAGCGCTTCGGCTGCTACGCACACAGCGTCCACAATTGTCCGCGGGCGATCACTCAAATATGGGGACACGAAGCCAGCGAAATGTTTCGATGCAGCGCGAGAATCGGCAGGGGTGTTGTATCGGTATTTGCCAGTCAGGACGCCACGGCCTAGGGGAGACCACGCCATGATTCCTACCCCAAGCGCGTCAGCCGCTGGCAGAACTTCACGCTCGATGCCGCGTTCCAAAAGGGAGTACTCCATTTGGGCCGAGGCAATTTTTGCTTGGCTCTTTGAGTGCACCTGAATGGTAGCGGCTTGTGTTAATTGCCAACCAGCAAAGTTTGAGACCCCAACGTAACGAACTTTGCCACTAGTAACGGCGTGGTCGAGCGCGGCAAGTAACTCGTCCAGCGGCGTGCGGGCATCCCAGCGATGAATGTGCCAAATGTCAATGTGGTTGCGTCGAAGTCGCCGAAGTGAGGTCTCCAAACTATTGAGAATGTGCCCGCGACTTGTATTTGCCGGCTGGGAGCCTCGGACACTGCCTGCCTTACTGGAGACCAAAACCTCAGGGTGCTCCTTCAGGAATTCGCCAATGATCTCCTCAGACAGGCCATCGCTGTAAACATCCGCGGTGTCGATGAGGAAACCACCGGAGTCACGGTAAATGTTGAACTGGTCGCGTGCTTCATGAATGTCGGTATCCCGACCCCAACTCATGGTTCCCAACGTGAGAGTGGACACCCTCAGACCTGTCGAACCCAAAGTGCGCGTTTCCATAACTTTACGCTAACGTTTAGTTGTGTTGCCCTGACACTTTTCGGGTGCGTGTCTTGATGATTTGGAGTTTCCCGTGGTCGATACGATGTCTTGGTTCCAGGCGATAGTGCTAGGTATCTCGCAGGGACTTACTGAGTTCTTGCCAATTTCTTCTTCGGCACACGAAATGATCATCAATCACTTGATGGGCTGGAAGGATGGCGGCGCTGCCTTTACGGCCGTAACGCAAGTGGGAACTGAACTTGCCGTTGTTATTTATTTCCGTAAAGACATTGTTGGCATCATTTCAACTTGGATTCGGAGTTTGACGAACAAAGAATTGCGTTCAGATCCCCAGGCTCGCATGGGTTGGTATGTCATTCTGGGCTCTGTGCCGATTGTTGCAATTGGATTTGCTTTTCAAAGCGCCATTGAGACTAGCCTACGAAATCTTTGGGTAGTTTCTGCGACCCTCATTGGTCTAGGTCTGGTGCTACTGGCCGCTGAGAAGTTTGCCAAGCATGTGCTCACGGAAGAAGACCTCACGGTAAAACGTGCGACAGTATTCGGGTTCGCCCAGGCACTGGCACTGATTCCAGGTGTTTCTCGTTCGGGAGCGACAATCTCAGCCGGGCTCTTTATGGGCTTTAAGCGGGATGTTGCTGCACGATACTCCTTCCTGCTAGCCATCCCAGCTGTGTTTGGTAGCGCATTGAAGGAGCTGCCGAAAATTTCTGATGCACTACTCCCGACTGAAGTTGCCACAAACTGGCCAGCAACTTTTGTGGCTACAGGTGTTGCCTTCGTCATCGGCTACATTGTGATTGCGCAACTCATGAAGTACTTGGCAACGAAGACCTTCGTTCCATTCGTCATTTATCGTGTGGCGCTCGGTGTTGTATTGGTCGCTCTGCTTGCGACTCATCACATCACTGCAAGTTAAAGCCAACCTGACTTCTTGAACGCTCGCCAGAGCAATCCGCATGAACCAGCCATGACGGTGAGTGCGCAGAGGTAGCCATACTTCCACGATAGTTCAGGCATGTGGTCAAAGTTCATACCGTAGATGCCCGCCAGCATGGTTGGTACGGCCGCTATGGCAACCCATGCTGAAATTTTTCGAGTATCTTCATTTTGTTGCAGTGCCTGACGTGACATCGAAGCCATGAGGACTGTCGAGAGCAACTGGTCTTGGCCTTCGACTTGTTCATTGACTCGAAGAATATGTTCACCGAGGTCCTGAAAGTCTCCCTGCAGATCTCCGGGAATCGCTGGATTCGTTTTTGCTACGAAGTATTGTGCCGACTGAGACAACGGGTGAACTGCTCGACGAATCTCAAGATTCTCGCGTTTGAGTTCGTAAATTGCCTTAGCAAAATCAGGTGGGTTCGGCTCAAAGATGGCCGCTTCAATGTTCTGAATGTCCTCTGCAACCGCCTCGGCAACTGCCACGTAACCATCAGTAATTTGGTTGAGGATGGCATGCACCACGGCGAGTGGTCCTAGTCGCGCGACCTCAGTGTGCGAGTTGATCATGTCGCGCACATTAGCTAGTGCGCCAACACTTCCATGCCGAACAGTGACCACGTGAGAATGATCGAAGAAAATGGCTAACTGACCAGTGAGAACGTCACTTGTAGCTTCAACATATTCAAGAATCTTCACGACGATGAAGCCGCTAGTTTCTCCATGCCAGTCAAAACTTGGACGCACCTTTGGATTGACTGCGTCCTCAATGAGGTAGTCGGGAATTCCTAAGGCTTCTTGAAGTTCAGTTAATTCGTCGTCGCTTGGATTAACAAAGCCAACCCAGAGAAATGCAGTGTCTCCAGGTGCTGAGGCGTCCTGCCAATCTCGAGCAATGCGCTCTCGAATATTGGAAGTTGTGACATCAAAGTGCTCTCGCAGATTGCCGTTCTCGTAGAGGCCATATCCAGTCAGCATGTGAATAGCCTGTCACGCATTAGTGTGTAGGTGTGGGAACTTTGCTGTTGATTCGTCATGGTCGTACTCCGGCAAATGTAGCGGGGCTTTTGGCAGGCAGATTGCCCGAAGTGTTTTTGGATGATGTTGGTGAGGCTAGCGCACTCGCCTTATCAGAGCGCATCAAGAATGTGCCAGTAAATCAGATTGTCACAAGTCCATTAGAACGTACTGTGCAAACCGCACATCTGGTATTCGGTGACCTACCGTCTGTTGTTCCTGACGAGCGCCTCATTGAATGTGATTATGGGCTCTGGCAGGGTCAGGCACTCGCTGAGTTGGCAAAAGATGACCTTTGGTCAATAGTCCAAAAGACCCCAGACGAGATGGTGTTTCCAGGAGGCGAAGCCATGCTTGACATGGCCGATCGAGCAGTTACTGCAGTTCGTGAATGGGATGCAAAGATTGTTGGAGAGCATGGTGAAAATGCCATTTGGGCCGCGGTCTCACATGGAGATGTCATCAAAGCCATTTGCGCAGATGCACTCGGTATCCCGCTCCGCAAATTTCAGCGAATAGTGATTGAACCAGCATCTGTGTCAGTTATTCATTACGGTAAGGATGCCGTCTCTTTGTCTAAACTTAATGACACGGGTGAATCTTGGGTAACTCAGCTCATTCAGCCTTTTGAAGGAGCGACGCTCGGCGGTCAAAGCGGAAAGGGTGCTCAAGTATGAGTCGCATCTTGCATGTCTTTGATTACCCAGAACGCTTCGTAGCGGGCACAGTGGGCAGTCCAGGCGAGCGAACATTCTTCTTACAGGCCAGACAAGGCCAACGCGTCGTGACAGTGAGTTTAGAAAAGGAACAAGTCGGTCTTTTAGCCGAACGTCTCAACGATCTACTTGATCAAGTTTCTCAGGCTGAAGGTGTGCCCACCGAATACTTTGGACCTGCAGATTTAGAACCGTTGGACAACCCGATTTCCGAAGAGTTTCGAGTGGGCACGCTAGCGCTTGGCTGGAACAGCAACAGTGGTCAAGTCATTATTGAGGCCCATGCCATGACTGAGTCGTTGGAGGATGTGCCCGATTTAGAGGAAGACACCGAAGACGGTCCAGATGCCATCAGAGTGCGAATTCATGGAAGCTACGCTCGAGGTTTTGCTCAGCGTGCCTTAGCCGTTGTCGCTGCAGGGCGTCCATCATGTCCCTTGTGTGAGCACCCACTTGATGCTCGTGGCCATGTGTGTCCACGGGCCAATGGCTACCGCCGTAGAGGCTAGAAAACTGGCCAGGGTACAGCTGGCCATTCAGCGCTCGGCTCAGGATAGACACCTCGATGAACGACTTCTTTAATGCGGTCAATCAGTGCAGAGATTTCTTCGTCTGACAGCAGTTCAACAAGAGAACTGCTTGGAATTTTTAACAGCACCGATGTGAGATCGCTTATTAGTTCGGGTTCAACGAGAGCATTGATCCAGCCCCAAAGCACGGTTCGCAGTTTGGTCTCAGCATGGAAAGCAACACCGTGATCAATTCCGACGATGTGGCCGCTCTTCAGTGTGAGAATGTGGCCAGCTTTGCGATCTGCATTGTTAATAATGACATCAAAAAGGGCGAGCTTGGCTAGTAGGGGATTCGCGCTGTGAGCGAGAACAATCTGCTGACCAGACTCATCGACTCCGCTCAGAATGTGATGCCAACCGTGTGGAATGTCAGTAGGGCTGAATAGGTCGACATCGTCGATTGCGCCTTCTACCCAGAGTTGTAGGCTGCCTTCACCTTCAGGACCAATTTCTAAGGTGGTCTGCGGCACGATATTCCAACCGAGTAGTTCGCTCAGGACAAATGCTGCAACTTCTCGTTTAGCCAAGGTTCCTTCAGGAAAGTCCCACAGTGGTCTTTCGCCTGAAATGGGCTTGTAGACGTAGTGCACACCTGCGATGTCAACTAGCAAGGTGTTGTTGGAAGCATTTTCCAGTCGGCCCAGAATCTGCATGTCATCCTGCTGACTCACACAATCCCCAACAGGGCATCGACCAGTGTGCGCATGTGAGAAGGAGCGGATCCGCTTGTTCCCTCAGTTTCTAGCGACTTGAGCGCCCAAGTATCGATGATTTCGATAGCACCTGGAGTGTTCAGGTCATTCGACAGAGCCGCTACCACATCATCCGAAACAGATGGCAGTGCCACATCTAGTCCAAAAGCCGTTCGCCACAGAGAAAGCCTTCGCTCTGCCGTTTCAAGGTCCTCGGCGAACCATTCCCAGTCATTGCGGTAATGGTTGTTGAGGATTGTGAGTCGAATAGCCATTGGGTCGACGCCTTGTTCACGCAGGCGTGAAACAAACACCAAATTGCCAAGCGACTTGCTCATTTTTATTCCATCTAGTGCAACCATGCCCGTGTGCATAAAGATTCTCGCGAAGGGTTGCGTGCCCGTGGCTGTCTCTGCGTGGGCCGTACTCATCTCGTGATGTGGGAACTTGAGGTCGCTGCCACCGCCTTGCACATCAATAGTTTCACCAAGGTAGTCAAGTGCTATGGCAGCACACTCAATGTGCCAGCCAGGACGTCCACGACCAAAATCTGAATCCCAGGCCGGATCGTTGGGAGTCTCGCCGCGCCATAACAAGGCATCTAGCGGGTGGTGCTTACCCACACGTTCTGGGTCGCCACCACGCTCAGCAAATACCCTTCGCATTTCTTGGCTATCCAAGTGGGCAACGGTACCAAGTGTGCTTGCCTTGTTGACGTCGTAGTAGATGTCGTTGCCAAGTTCATATGTCGCACCGGCATTTGCAAGATCATGAATGCGCGCAACGACAAGGGGAATAGATTCAACTGCGCCGATGTAATGTTCGGGCGGCAGAACGCGCAGAGCTTCCATGTCATTGCGGAACAGCTCTGTCTGTTCAAGGGCAATCTCTCGCCAGTCACGGTTAGTTGCCAGCGCTCGCTCAATAAGCGGATCATCGATGTCGGTGACATTTTGCGCGTAATGTACCCGTGCGCCACTGTTACGCCAGATACGCACCAACGTGTCAAAAGCGACATAAGTTGCTGCATGACCCATGTGTGTGGCGTCGTATGGAGTAATCCCGCACACATACATGCTGACATCGCGACCCGTGGGGAGTGCACACAGCATCTCAGAAGCCGAGTCATAGATGTACGGAATCGGTGACGGTGTTGTGATGTCGGGCACTTCGACATCTGACCAAGCCTGCATAGTGTCAGTCTAGAGTCGGGGTGACAAGTTCACGATATGGAGACCGTGGTTCTTAGTCCTTCTTCTCATGATGCCCGCCGAATTGCTTGCGCATTGCAGACAGAACTTTGTTAGCAAAGTTCGCGCGGTCACGGGATTCAAACCGTGAGAACACGGCGGCAGTCAGGACAGGTGCAGGAACGCCCTCTTCAATTGCAGCAATCGCAGTCCAGCGACCTTCACCAGAATCAGAAACTCGTCCAGTGAACTCTTCTAATTGGGGAGACTCATTCAGTGCGATGGCGGTCAGGTCTAGTAGCCAGGACGCTACTACGCTTCCACGCCGCCACAATTCTGAGATGGCGGTCACATCAAATTGGTATTGATAGTGCTCGGGATTAGCAAGCGGCGCAGTTTCTGCATCTGCGGTGCGAGGCTTAAGGCCCTCGTCAGCGGACTTCAAAATATTTAAGCCTTCTGCGTAAGCTGCCATCAAACCGTACTCAATGCCGTTGTGCACCATCTTGACGAAGTGACCTGCACCCGATGGTCCACAATGCAACCATCCGCGCTCTTCGGTTGCTAGTTCACCGGTGCGACCAGGTGAGCGCTCGGCGGTTTCGAATCCAGGACAGACCGCATCCCAGACCGGCGTGAGTTTTGCGACCGCAGCATCATTTCCGCCAATCATGAGGCAGTACCCGCGCTCGAGTCCCCAAACGCCACCGCTCGTGCCAACATCGAGGAAGTGGATGCCCTTCTCTGCAGCCGTTGCACTGTGTTTCAAGTCGTCGCGGTAGTAAGAGTTGCCGCCGTCAATGATGATGTCATCGGCACTGAGTGTGTTCATGAGTTCATCAATCACCGACTCCGTAATGTGTCCAGCAGGAACCATCACCCAGACAGCGCGTGGTCCAGGCAGAAGGTTTGCGAACTCGGCAATTGATGGAGATGCCGTGAGGAATTCAGGATTCTCGGCTGCAAGGTCAGACGCGACTTTCGCGTCCACGTCATAGACCACAACATTGATGCCAGCCCGAGAAATGCGACGGGCGAGGTTAGCGCCCATGCGACCAAGGCCAATCATGCCGATGTGTGTCAAGGTATCGGGGTTGCTCACGGTTACTCCAAAAAGATCGTTGCGATAGCCTTAAGCATATCGGCGAATGAAAGGTATTCACACTCATGGCACTTGCGGGCGATTCAGTGACGCGCAGCGATTCTTGGACCACTCTTGAAGGTTTAGCAGAGAGCGTTGGACGAACTCACATTCGCGACCTTTTTGTCGAGGATGCTGGCCGAGCGCAGGAACTTCAATTCACGGCCGCAGGTGTCCTGGCCGACTTTAGTCGTCAAAGACTTGACGAGACCGTGCTGGCGTCGCTCATCGAGTTGGCTCAAGAGCGAGGACTAGAACAGGCTCGATCAGCCATGTTTGATGGCGTTCACATCAATAACACTGAAGATCGTGCCGTGCTCCACACTGCCTTGCGTCTGCCGCGGGAGGCGCAGTTGGTCGTCGACGGACAGGATATTGTCACCGATGTTCATGCTGTTCTCGATCGTATGGCGGTTTTGGCCAGTGAGGTTCGCGATGGTAGGTGGCTAGGTTTCACCGGAAAGCCCATCAAGCATGTCGTGAACATCGGCATCGGTGGTTCAGATCTTGGTCCAGTCATGGCCTACGAGGCACTCCGTCATTACAGCGCTCGCGGTTTAGACTTCCATTTCGTCAGCAATGTCGATGGCACAGATGTAGCGGAGGTCCTCCACAAGATCGATCCGCTCGAGACTTTATTTATTGTGGCAAGTAAGACATTCAGCACGATCGAAACAATGATGAATGCCGATACCGCACGCAAGGCGCTGCTTGCTGCTGTGCCTGGTGGAGACGCTGCAGCAGTTGCTCGTCACTTCGTTGCGGTATCAACGAGCGCTTCTCGCGTTGCCGACTTCGGCATTGATGTGAACAACATGTTTGGATTCTGGGATTGGGTCGGCGGTCGCTACTCAATGGATTCAGCAATTGGTTTGTCGACCATGATTGCGCTTGGTCCTGATAATTTCCGTCAACTGCTTGATGGCTTCCATGCAATGGATGAGCATTTCCGCACTACGCCCCTTGAGAGCAATGTGCCTGCTCTCATGGGTCTGATTGGCTTTTGGAATCGTTCACTTCTGAATATTCCCACTGTGGCTGTGTTGCCATACGACCAGTACCTCAAGCGTTTCCCCGCCTACCTCCAGCAAATGATTATGGAAAGTAATGGCAAGTCGGTTACGCGTGATGGCCAGCCGGTTGGTACAGATACTGGCGCAATTTACTGGGGTGAACCAGGTACGAATGGACAGCATTCCTTCTATCAGCTGTTGCATCAGGGTACTTCGTTCATTGCGTGTGATGTGCTCGTCGCGGGAAAGTCCCTGAACCCCATTGGTGAACATCACGATGTTTTGGTTTCAAATGCGCTGGCTCAGGCAACCGTTCTGGCTTTTGGTCGCTCAGTAGACCAACTACAAGCCGCTGGAGTTCCTGAACACCTGATTTCTCATAAGGAAATGCCAGGCAATCGCCCGACGACCGTCCTGTTTGTTGAAGAAGTCGATCCCTTTACCTTAGGTGCGCTTGTGGCTCTGTATGAACACATGACCTTTGTGCAAGGAATCGTTTGGGGTATCAACTCATTCGATCAATGGGGTGTCGAACTCGGTAAGGAGATGGCCGTAAACATCACGCCGTATCTGACCAATAGTGCTGACACCTCATCATTCGATGCCGCGACGGCGCAGGCAATCGATTGGTATCGCGCCAACAAGGCCTAGCCTAAGTCGGCTTTACTCCAGTTAGTTTTCGCTAGTTCTCGCGACGACGAAGGTATCGCTCGAACTCACGGGCAATCGCATCGCCCGAAGCCTCAGGTAGCTCTGCTGTGTCGTGTTCCTCTTCCAAACTTCTGACGTATTCGGCAACGTCTTCGTCATCAGCCATGAGTTCAGCGACCCCTGTTTCCCAAGCCCTGGCTTCTTCGATGAGTTGGTTCACCGGAATCGCAATGTCAAGGAGGTCTTCGAGGCCGCGGATGAGTGCAAGAGTTCCCTTGGGGCAGGGTGGTGGCGCGACATAATGTGGAATCTGAGCCCATAGAGATGCAGTAGAAATCCCACGACTATCGAATTCGGCTTGCATGACGCCAAGGATGCCGGTCACGCCTTCGTACCGAGACGCCTCAAAACCGGTGAGCTCCTGCAAAGTGGGATCTGAGGTGTTGCTGAGCATGGGAATTGGTCGAGTGTGTGCGACTTCAGCCATCAACGCGCCTAAACCAATTAGGACGGTGTGTTCAGTTGGTGCAATGTGCCGATGAATTTCATCAATGAACGGCCGCCAACGCATGCTTGGCTCGATACCAAGCACGAGATAGATCTCCGCATCGGCTAAGGCTTCACACTTCGCTTTGTAGATAGTGGTGCGCGGCCAAATTATTTCGCGCTGACCATTTGCTCCGAGAACTGCCTCTGGGCGGTTGTCTTGAAAGTTGTAGTAAGTGTCTGGCTCAACTTCTGCAACTTCGTCACAGTCCCACACTTCAAGCAGATGCTCGACCGCCTCAGTTGCCGATTCGGCGGCATCACTCCAGCCTCCAAAAGCAGCGATCACCAAGGTGTGGTGATGCGGAAACTGTGCAGATGTGGTCACGTAGGACTCCTCAACAAACGATTGTTTTGAGTTTATCCCTCCGAGGTGAGGTCAAACCGATTTTAACTGACACAATTAGACAATACTTTGAGGTTTCACCTCGCAATAGCGTTACTAGGAGATGTATGACCACCACGTCTAGATCAGCCAATTTTGCCGTTGGCGATCGTGTTCAACTAACAGATGTGAAGGGTCGTCATCACACCATTGTTCTGGAAGCAGGTCGTGAGTTTCACACCAATCACGGGGCAATCGCGCACGATGACTTGATTGGTCAGCCTGAAGGTTCAACAGTCACGTCAACCGTTCGAATGGTCTATCTTGCCCTTCGCCCGCTCTTGATGGACTTCGTGCTTTCTATGCCGCGCGGGGCGGCAGTCGTCTACCCGAAAGACGCCGCAGCCATCGTTGGACTCGCTGATGTCTATCCAGGTGCAGTAGTTGTTGAGGCGGGCGTCGGTTCAGGTGCGCTTTCATGCTCTTTGCTCCGCGCAATCGGCTCAACCGGGCATTTGTACAGTTATGAGCGCCGCGAAGACTTCGCGAAAATTGCCCAAAAGAATGCAAAAAATTTCTTTGGTGGACTACCAGAGAATTGGACCGTCACAATTGGTGATCTCCAGGAGCAGGTTCTTGAACTTCCTGAAGGTTCAGTCGACCGCGTTGTTCTTGACATGTTGGCACCATGGGAATGCGTATCAGCCATCGCTCACGTGCTCAAGCCGGGTGGCGTTGCAATCTTCTATGTTGCAACAACCACCCAAATGTCCCGAATAGTTGAAGACTTGCGCTCTGATAAGCGCTGGACCGATCCGCAAGCTCAGGAACTTATCCAGCGCCCATGGCATGTTGAGGGCCTAGCTGTGCGACCGAATCATCGTATGCAAGGACACACAGGCTTCTTAGTCACCGCTCGCCGATTGGCACCAGGTGTTGTGCTACCTCCGCGGCGTATTCGCCCAGCAAAGGGTGCCATCGAAGGCATTGAGGAAATCGGCTCGAAAGATGAAACGGAGTCCTGATGTCCACGCCAGCATCTGAGCATGACCAAGTGCGCCAATTGCATGTTCGGATTGACGAGCTCACTGCGTCGAATCAACAACTGTCAAAGACATTAGTTGAAGCTCGGGATCAGTTGCTCACACTGCATGAAGAAGTTGAGAGGCTCAGTACGCCACCAAATGCTCACGGCATATTCATGGAACATTCTCAAGATGGGCTCATTTTAGTTTCAGTCAATGGTCGCAAAATGCGCGTTGCGCTGAGTCCTGAAGTGGACGCCGCAGCACTCCGAGCTGGTGTAGAGGTCGTTCTCAATGACTCCATGAGCGTCATTGGTATTTCTGGCTATTCAGACCAAGGTGAGTTGGTGACTTTCAAAGAACTCCTCGCTGACGGTACCCGCGCCTTAGTGAAGGGCCGTAGTGATGAGGACCGAGTGGTTCGCTTGGCCGACCCCTTGATTGGGGTTGCCCTGCGCGCTGGTGAGAGTCTGCTCTGTGAGTCGAAGTCCGACTTTGTAGTCGAACGTGTTGCGAAATCGGACGTCGAGACTCTGGTGCTCGAAGAAGTACCGGACATTGACTATGACGACATTGGGGGTCTCGGCGATCAGATTGAGTTGATTCGTGACGCCGTTGAACTACCGTTCTTGCATCCCGATTTGTATGCGCAATATCACCTCAAGCCACCGAAGGGCATCTTGCTTTATGGCCCGCCAGGATGCGGCAAGACTCTCATTGCAAAGGCAGTTGCGAATTCGCTAGCTAAAAAAGTCAATGCTGGTAAAGATGACCAACGAAGTTACTTCTTGAACATCAAAGGTCCAGAGTTGCTTAATAAGTACGTGGGTGAAAGTGAACGTCAGATTCGCATGATCTTTCAGCAGGCTCGCGAGAAGGCAAGTAGCGGGTCTCCAGTGATCGTCTTTTTTGACGAGATGGATTCACTGTTTAGAACTCGAGGTAGTGGCGTTTCGAGTGATGTTGAAACGACAATCGTGCCGCAGCTCCTGAGTGAAATTGATGGCGTAGAGCGGCTAGACAACGTCATCGTGATCGGTGCCTCCAATCGTGAAGACATGATTGATCCGGCTATTCTGCGTCCGGGTCGGTTGGATGTGAAAATCAAAGTCGAACGACCAGATGCTCAGAGCGCAGCAGACATCTTTGCCAAGTACCTCACGCCTGACGTGCCGCTTCATACACATGATCTCGCTGCCCACGGTCACGACGTTGCGCAGACCATCGACTCCATGATTCGAACAGTCGTGGAAGTCATGTACGCCACCACAAAGGAAAATGAGTTTCTTGAAGTTACCTATATCAATGGTGACAAGGAAATTCTTTACTTCAAGGACTTTAGCTCCGGCGCGATGATTGAGAACATTGTTTCTCGCGCAAAGAAGTTTGCGATTAAGGAAGCTTTGGCAACGGGTTCGGGTGGCGTGCGCGTGGAGCATCTCATTGCCTCGTGCTTTGATGAATTCCACGAGAATGAAGACTTGCCGAACACCACTAATCCCGACGATTGGGCTCGAATCTCGGGCAAGAAGGGCGAGCGCATTGTCTTCATGCGCACGCTGATGCAAAGCAAGAATGGTGTGGGCTCAGGTCGCACTATTGATACGCCTTTAAATAGCCACTACGTCTAAGGCGACTTCATGACTGTGCATCGCATCATGGGCATTGAGTCGGAATTCGGAATTCTGGCTCCACAGAACCCAACAGCCAATCCGATCCTGCTTTCAAGTCGCGCAGTACTGGGTTATGGACAGGAAGTGTTCCCATCGCGTCGGCAGCGTATGCGATGGGACTATGACGTTGAAACGCCGCTGCGAGATGCGCGTGGCTTTGACATGAGCCGTGCTGATGCCGACCCCTCGCAGTTCACTGATGAGGATTACGGGGTTGCCAACCTTGTCCTGCCCAATGGTGCAAGGTTCTATGTAGACCATGCACACCCTGAGTACTCGTCACCTGAAGTAACAAATCCGCGAGATGCTGCGCTCTGGGATGCAGCAGGCGACCGGATCATGGCGGAAGCTGCGCGCATTGCTTCAGCACTTTCGGGTGAGGAATTGGTTGCCTACAAGAACAACTCGGACGGTAAGGGTGCGAGCTACGGTACGCATGAGAATTATCAGGTCAAGCGCGCGACTGATTTCTCATCTCTTGTCCGTCACCTCACACCATTTTTTGTGACGCGAAGTATTTACGCAGGAGCCGGCCGTGTTGGAATCGGTCAGGAGGGAACCACGCCTGGGTTCCAAATCTCATCTCGGGCCGATTTCTTTGAAGCAGAAGTTGGACTTGAGACAACTTTGCGACGGCCAATCATTAATACGCGTGACGAACCGCATGCTGACGCTACGCAATTCAGGCGCCTGCACGTCATCGTGGGTGATGCCAACATGTCTCAAAAGATGGTGTTCCTCAAGATGGGCGCAACCGCTCTTGTTCTGAGCATGATCGAAGATGGCTTCCTGAAACCTGCAGTTGACTTGAGTGATCCAGTAGCGGCAATGCATCACGTTAGTCATGACATTGACTTTGTCCACACGCTACAACTCCAGGATGGTCGACAAATGTCGGCTATCGACATACAACGCCATTACTTAGAGTGTGCATTGTTCTACGTAAAATCTCGTGAATGCGACGATGAACAAACCTTGGCCGTCCTCGAGATGTGGGGACAGACACTCGATGCTTTGGCGCACGATCCATCAACCTTGAAAACCTCAGTTGACTGGATCGCTAAGCGTAATATTCTTGACGCTTATCGCAATCGAGATGGGTTGCACTGGAGCCACCCGAGACTGGCTGCCATTGATTTTCAGTATGCAGATCTTCGCACGGACAAAGGCCTTGCCTACATTCTGCAAACTTCGGGAGGCCTCGAGACCATGTTCACGACCCAAGAGATTCACAAAGCAGTGATTTGCCCCCCAGAAGATACGCGAGCGTACTTTAGAGGGCAATGCATGCGCACCTACAGTGACTATGTAGCTGCAGCATCATGGGATTCCGTAATCTTCGATCTAGACATCAATCAAGACTTGACACGAATCACAACGCCAGATGCACGAAAGGGGACTCGTGCACTGACTGAAGATCTCTTTGATGGCCTATCAGCCTCACAGTTTCTACACGAACTGCAGTCGCTTCGACAAAGTGCAATAAGGTAAAAGAACAACTGCGGGTTGGAGAACTCATGTCTGAACAAGAATTTTTACGCACACGAATAATGCCTGAAAATGTGGACGAACAAGTCACGAATTTGGCCAGTCAACCAATCGACATTTCTGATTTGCTGGACCAGATAGATGGCGTTCTGGAAACAAATGCTCAACAATTCGTCGACAACTTTATTCAAAAAGGCGGTCAGTAATGTCCTTGCCCTTAGGGCAAGGAGTTGAGCAGCTTTTTGCTCTTGATCAAGGATCGTTTTACGAATTTTTAAAGTCACAAGGAAAACCCGCTGCGTTCGCAGCGTCATTGACTGCGATTGAGTTGGTTCATGGAACGACCATTGTGGCTGCAACCTGCCAGGGTGGGGTTGTGATGGCGGGCGACCGTAGGGCCACAATGGGAAATCTGATTGCCTCTCGTGAGATCGAGAAAGTTTTTCCAGCCGATGCGCAGTCGTGTATCGGAGTTGCAGGCACAGCAGGCTTGGCCATTGAACTCGTCCGTCTGTTTCAAGTCGAGCTTGAGCACTACGAAAAAATTGAAGGCACGCCGTTATCAATCGATGGAAAGGCCAATCGATTGTCTGCATTCCTTCGTGACAACCTGCAACTCTCGATGGCTGGACTTGCCGTCGTACCGCTTTTTGCCGGCATCGACCAGTCGACCGGTTTGGGTCGGATATTTTCCTATGACGCCACGGGTGGCAAGTACGAGGAGTTTGACTTCCACGCGATTGGCAGTGGCTACATGTTTGCTAAAGGCTCACTTAAGAAGTTGTACTCGCCACAGATGACCTCACAACAAGTGGCTCGGGTGGTCATCGAGGCACTGTTCGACGCAGCAGATGATGATTCGGCCACCTCTGGACCTGACCTTGCACGTGGCATTTTCCCAGTTGTTGCGATTGTGGATGCTCAGGGATATCGCCGGTTGTCTGATGAGGAACTGCGCCCGATTGTGGAAAGTGTTCTCGCTGCGAGGCAGATCAGGCCGAATGGTCCGCATGCTCACCTAGAGAGCAATGAGTCATGAGTATGCCGTTCTACGTTTCGCCTGAACAAATTATGAAAGATCGGGCTGACTATGCCCGCAAGGGAATTGCACGAGGACGCAGTGTCGTCACTTTGCAGTACAGCGACGGCATACTGTTCGTCGCAGAAAATCCATCTCGAGCGCTGCATAAGATATCGGAGATTTATGACCGAATCGGTTTTGCCGCAGTAGGGAAGTACAGCGAGTTCGAAAATCTTCGAGTAGCAGGTGTGCGACATGCGGACTTGCGAGGCTATTCCTATCATCGCGGCGATGTGACCGGTCGGGCATTGGCTAATCTTTATGCCCAAACACTTGGCACCATTTTCACGACCATGGACAAGCCGTATGAAGTTGAAATGGTGGTGGCTGAAGTCGGAGCTACGTCCACAGATGATCAAATTTATCGACTGACGTTCGACGGATCAGTAGCCGACGAACATGGATTCGTTGCAATGGGTGGGTCTGCGGAAGGTGTCAGTCGCGCATTGGGACAAACCTGGCGTGCAGGTTTGAGTCTGGCGAATGCACTCGACATTGCCGTTACTGCATTGAGCACAGACCATGCTGAAACCGGCAAGTACCCGAGCGACATGCTGGAAGTTGGTATCCTTGACCGGCATCGCGATGTGCGAAAGTTTAGGCGTCTTGCTGGAAGTGAAGTCGCAGAATTGTTGGCAAAGTAGTACATGACTCGACACGGACTGCAAAGAATCTTTGGTCTTGAAACTGAATACGGGCTGACGAGTCTTGCTCGAGCCCAACGTCAACTCCATCCAGATGAGGTTGCTCGCTACCTTTTTCAGCCAGTTGTTGCGTGGGGACGCAGTAGCAATGTCTTCTTGCCAAATGGTTCGCGACTCTATTTAGATGTTGGCAGTCATCCTGAATACGCGACAGCCGAGTGTGACCAACTAATCGACCTTCTCAACCAGGATCGTGCTGGCGAAAACATCCTCAACCAGATGGCCAGCGATGCCAATGTGTCTATGGGTCAAGACGGTCTTGAAGGTGAGGTTTACCTTTTTAAGAACAACACAGACTCGTCAGGCAATTCGTATGGTTGTCATGAAAACTATCTCATTCGTAGGCGGGCAGACTATGCAGAACATGCCGAATCAGTCCTTCCTTTTCTGATTACTCGGCAAATTTTGGTCGGAGCAGGCAAAGTTCTGAACACGACCGGAGGTGCGATTTACGCATTCTCACAGCGCGCAGATCACATGTGGGATGGAGTGTCGAGTTCAACGACACGCTCACGTCCGATTATCAACACTCGGGATGAGCCGCATGCTGATGCTGAGTTGTATCGCCGTCTTCATGTCATCGTGGGTGATTCCAACATGTCAGAGACGACCACTTTGCTCAAGGTAGCAAGTATGGACCTTGTCCTCGGTCTGCTTGAGACTGGAAGGTTGCGTCGAGACCTCGGTTTACAGAATGCAGTAAGGACCATTCGAGAGGTATCGCACGACGGCTCAGGTCGGATTCCTATCGAACTAGCCTCAGGGGTCACAACCCATGCGATTGCTCTTCAGTCGGACTATTTGCAAGCTGCACAGTCGTTTGTGCAGGCAGGGGACATTGCAGCCACCGAACATCACATGTATGCACTTGATTTGTGGCAACGAGCGCTCGATGCCGTGGAGTCGCAAGATGCATCCAGCATCGATAGGGAAATTGATTGGGCAATTAAGAAGAAACTCATTGACCAGTACTGCGAGCGACATTCGGTCGAGTTTGGCTCCGCAGAGGTTGCCCAATTAGATCTTCGTTATCACGACATTAACCCCACTAGGGGTCTGTTCAGGATTCTGGAATCGGGAGGTCACGCCGTAAGAATCACGCGGCCTACCGACGTTTCGCAGGCCCAGGACATTCCGCCGCAGACGACCCGCGCCCGCTTGCGGGGCGAATTTATTTCGGCCGCGCGCGCAGCTGGACGAGATGTTGCGGTGGACTGGATTCACCTCAAGGTCAATGATTCAGTGCCCAGAACAGTCCTTTGTAAGGACCCGTTCTTGAGTATTGACGAACGCGTTGACGACTTGATTGCCAGTTTGTAGAGAATTCACTCGAACTTTCCGCGTGGCTACGGCTGAGCAAACAACACTCCTGATTAGGCTGTGACTCATGTCTTCACGCAAACTTCTGTGCACATTCACTGTCGCATTACTACTTACTTCATGTAGCTTCTCCAAGCGCGACACCGGTGCCACGCCAGCGCCTACGCAATCGTCAACTTCTGGGAATCCGAGTGACTCTGGAGCAAGTGTCACGCTTGGCCCGGTAACAGTCAGCGGCGCCTTGGGATCTGAACCAGTTGTCACTGTGGACACTTCCGTGCCTGCTTCTGATGCTCTCCAGCAACAGGATATCGCAGTGGGAACTGGTGCTGAAGTTGTTGCCACATCCACAGTGGATGCTCAATACGTTGGTTATGGAGCGACAAGTGGAAAGATGTTCGACTCTTCCTGGAAGAACGGTTCCCCTGTGGAATTCCCCCTAGCCAATGTGATTACTGGGTGGCAGAACGGCCTACTGGGCATGAAGGCGGGCGGTCGCCGGGTTCTCGTCATTCCGGGTTCAATGGGCTACGGCGCCTCGCCACCGCAGGGAAGCGGCATTCTTCCCAATGAAAGCCTGATTTTCGTCGTTGACCTTACGGCCGTTAAGTAATTCATCAACAACTTAGAGAAGAGATACAAGAATTATGGAAAAGCCAGAGATTGATTTCCCCGAAGGTCCTGCACCAACTGAACTTCTGATTGAGGACATTGTGGTTGGCGATGGCGCAGAAGCCGTAGCTGGCGCGAAAGTTACCGTTCATTACGTGGGTGTTGAGTACGAAACCGGCGAACAGTTCGATGCCTCGTGGGATCGCGGCGAATCGATTGAGTTCCCGTTGCGTGGTTTGATTGCAGGTTGGCAGGAAGGTATTCCTGGCATGCGTGTGGGTGGTCGCCGAAAGCTGACTATTCCGCCAGTTTTGGCTTATGGTCCTGCTGGGGCTGGGCATCGCTTGTCGGGTCAGACTCTGATTTTCGTCATCGATTTGCTTGGTGTGGCTTAGGTCATGAACGCTCTCGAGCGCCATCTAAATCTGTTGTTTGTTCTGGTGAACAGCAAGAGACCTTTGACAAAGGAAGAGTTGCGATCAAGGGTGGGTGGCTACGAGCCGAGTGCTACTGAGGGCGCATTCGAGAGAATGTTTGAGCGTGACAAGAGAGCGCTGCGAGAAATCGGAATTCTCATAGAGACCGTCGCTATCGATCCTGGTTTTAGCGATGTGGACGGATATGTGCTCGACCCAGAGCGATTTTTCTTGACCGACCTTAATTTGGATGGACCAGAGCGGGCGATTCTGGCTGAGGCATCGCGAGTCTGGAAGGACTCACGACTCGCAAAAATAGCGGCAGACGCTGCTGGTCGCATTTTCGAAAATGATGACCAGACAAACGAACAACTCGGACTGTCGCTAGGTTTGCCGCTGAATCAAGAGAGTGCCATTGCAATTTTCGGTGCTGTCAATGATGGCAAGATTGTTAAATTTGATTACCTAACCAAGGGCGAAGCACATCCAAAGACGCGAACGGTTGAACCGTGGCAAGTTTTACTAAGTGGTGGGCATTGGTATCTGGTCGGATTTGACCATGCTCGCCAAGAGCAACGCACGTTCAAACTAGCTCGTCTGAAGAGTGACGTTACTGTGACAGATCAGCCCATTACACATTTCAAGCCTCTGGATTTTGACATTTTGCAGGTGGTTTCATACTGGCGCCAAAATCAGGATGGCGCTGGACTAGCCACTGTGCAGGTGGCACGCGGCCAAGCTGGCACGCTGAGGTTGCAGGCTGAAACAGTCGAGACCGATGATGGTGTTGACGAGGTTGAGAATTCGGATGTTGCTGTCACGGTTAAGCCTGCTGATAGTTGGGATGTATTGACGATTCGGTATGCCAATGAGGAACTTTTGGCTCGAGACATCGCGACGGTGATTAATCATGTCGGATCTGTAGAACCCGAGTCGCTGCGTCAGGCAGTCATTCGTATTGTTCGTGCCACAGAGAACAGGCATCAATCATGAACGATAGATTATCGACTTTCATCAGGATGCTCCCGTGGTTAGTTGCTCGACCGAATGTATCGATTCAGGAATTCAGAGCTGAATTCGGTCTAACCAAAAAACAGGCAATTCAGGCTCTGAACACGCTCACCTTTGTCGGACCAGATCAGGGTGGTGGCGGTCTCGTTGATATCGAATTCGATGACGATTTCATCTTCGTTCGCAATGCACAAAACTTCGATCGGCCCGTTCGACTCAATCGCCTTGAGGCTGCCTCTTTACTCGGCGGCCTGACTTATCTGCGTGCCATCGCGATAATGGAGAATGTGGCACAGATTGACAATCTCATAGCCAAGATTTCTAATGCTGCCGAAAGTACCGGAACGCCGATTGAGATTGTTCCTAATCAGGCGAGGCCATCTGATGTCGCCACACTGAGGCGGGCAATCCACGAAAACAGACGACTTGACATGGAATATTCAAACGGAGTTGGGGGAGTCAGTAGGCGCGTAATTGAGCCACACTGCATTGAAGCCCTGAATGATGTGTTGTATGTTGCGGCCTGGTGTCAGAAAGCTGGCAATGTCCGAACATTCCGCATTGATCGAATTATGGGTCTTTCTGAGACGGATGTACCGTCCACTAATCATGATGGAATCATCGCTGAAGTAGAGGTCGCAGGCTCGGTGCACGCAACTGTTCTGACGACCATTGAGGCGCTAGAAGATTTTTCTTCGGTGCACATTCTCAGTCAAGCTCAGCAGCCAGATGGCCGCTGGTTGGTTGAACTTAAGGTGGGCTCGCTCAACTGGCTTGCAGGTCTAATTCTGGCCAATGGAGGCGAGATAGAGGCACTGGAACCTGCAGACTTGCGCACTGAGGTCCTTGAGCGAGCAAACAAATGGCTTGAATCCAACGGACGCTCTTAAGTGAGGTAACCTTAAGGGGAACCTAAGGGAGAAAATTATTATGCGCGCTCTTTTTGATGGACCTCAAGGCATCTTTATTCTGCTGTTGGTAATCGTGATGTTTGGTGCAAAGCGCCTGCCGGATGCAGCTCGCAGTCTGGGTCGTTCCATCCGTATTTTCAAGGCTGAAATGGAAGACATCCCTGCGAAGGCACCTGAAGTTACTGGCGATAGCGAAGCTGACACCAAGAACTAATCTTGCATGTCTACTGCTGCAGAGGCTGACACGGCTCAAGGCCTGACCCTCGCCGAGCACCTACGTGAGTTGCGATCTCGTTTGGTACGAGCATCGCTCGGCATCCTGCTGGCTACTGCTGGCGTTTGGAATTTTTATCCATCCATATTTGCAATTATTCGTCGACCTTTTGAGGATATTCATACTGCTCACCCGTCGGCAGTTCTAGCCCTGACCGGCATCACGACTGGATTTTCACTTCAATTGCGTGTCTGCCTGGCAGCTGGATTTGCGCTATCGAGTCCTATCTGGCTCTTTCAATTGTGGCGATTCATAGCGCCAGGCTTGCATGCTCACGAACGTAAGTGGGCCTATATCTACAGCTCGATCGCAGCACCACTTTTTTTGGGTGGTATCGCGCTGGCGTATTACGTCATGCCACAAATGCTGAATGTGCTTTATGCCTTCACACCAAATGATGTGTCCAATGTAACCAGTGTCGATAGCTACCTGAGCTTCTTTCTCCAACTCACTATGTTCTTTGGACTTGGGTTCCTTCTGCCAATAGTTTTCCTCATGCTTAACGCAGTGGGTTTGCTGTCTGGCAAAACTCTCATGGGAGCCTGGCGTTGGATTGTTCTCGGCTCATTCATTTTCGGTGCCGTGGCCACCCCAAGTGGTGACCCGCTCGGCATGACTGTCGTGGCTGTGCCGCTCATTCTTCTGATGATGATTGCCGTTGGTATTGCCTTGCTCAATGACAAGCGCAGAGCCCGCAGTGCGGCTCGAACCGGTACAGACCAGTGGTCCGACGATCAAGTCTCGCCGTTGACTTAAAGCAAAATGTCCGTTCGCGGTGGTGCCGCGCTGAAGACGACTCAACAAACTGGCTGCCTGCGTGCACTTTTTGCTCGAGATAATTGCGCGCTCACCCTTGAATCAAGTCACATTCGACCCTAAACCCGTACTCTTGACGTATGACAACTTCGCCCGCTGAAAGATACGCCGCGGCGAAGGCCCGCAAGGCTGAGAGCGTCAGCGTGCTAGGTAGTTTTCGTGAGTCTCTGCCGTTTGAGATGGACCCATTCCAACTCGAAGGTTGTCGGGCTATCCAAGCGGGCAAGGGAGTCCTAGTCGCGGCGCCAACGAGCGCAGGAAAAACTGTAGTCGGTCAATTTGCCGTCTACACAGCACTATCGCAGCAGACTCGTTGCTTCTACACGACACCGATTAAGGCACTGTCTAATCAGAAGTTCTCCGAGTTCGCTGAACTCTATGGATCCGAAAACGTCGGGCTTTTAACTGGTGACAACAGCATCAATGGAGACGCACCAATTGTGGTCATGACCACCGAAGTTCTTCGAAATATGCTTTATGAACAATCGCAATCAGTCGGTGCACTAACGCATGTTGTGATGGATGAAGTGCACTATCTGGCAGACCGGTCTCGCGGCGCTGTGTGGGAAGAAGTCATCATCCACTTGCCTCAAACTGTGTCAGTCGTGGCGCTCTCGGCCACTGTGAGCAACGCGGAGGAGTTTGGCGACTGGTTGCGCACTGTACGAGGCGATACTCATGTGGTCGTTGAGGAACACCGACCTACACCTCTGTTGCAGCACGTCATGGTTGGCCATGAGTTGCTCGACTTGTTTGTGGATGCGGCATCAACCAAAGTTAATCCCGAGCTGTTGCAATATGCACGTAATGAACGACAACAGCAGCGATATTCAGGTGGTCGTCGAGGTAGGTTCCAGAGTCGCTACACACCTTCGCGAACTACCGTGATCGCGGAGCTTGAAGAAGCTGACTTGCTGCCTGGTATTACATTCATCTTCTCGCGTGCAGCCTGTGATGCTGCTGTGCAGCAATGCCTGAGTTCAAGCTTAAGTCTCACGTCCCGAGAAGAGCAGCTGGAGATTCGTGGCATTGTCGATCAGCAGTTCCCTGATGCAACAGCAGAAGAACTTCAAGTGCTGGGCTTTGGTCAATGGCGTGATGCGCTTGAGCGGGGGATTGCAGCTCATCATGCTGGAATGTTGCCGGCCTTCAAACAAGTAGTTGAACTGCTATTTCAGCAGGGACTCATCAAGATGGTTTTTGCGACTGAGACTCTCGCCCTTGGAATCAACATGCCTGCTCGTAGCGTGGTCATGGAGAAACTCACCAAGTGGAATGGCTCGGTGCATGCTCCGGTTACCCCTGGCGAGTACACGCAACTCACTGGTCGAGCTGGGCGTCGAGGGATTGACCCACAAGGACATGCGGTCGTGGTGTGGCATGCAGACCTCGATCCACAGGCTTTAGCAGGTTTAGCAAGTGCTCGGACGTATCCTCTGAAGTCCAGCTTCAAGCCTTCCTACAACATGGCGATCAATCTGATCGGCACATTCGGAACTCAACGTGCTCGTGAACTTCTGGAATCCTCATTCGCTCAGTTTCAAGCCGATAAGGGCATTGTTGGTTTAGCTACTGAATTGCGCCGAACTGAAGATGCGCTGACTGGCTACCAAAATGCAATGACTTGCCACTTAGGAGACTTTGCTGAGTACATGAACTTGCGCCGTCAGTTGTCTGTTTTGGAGAAGGACACTGCTCGAGATAACGTGCGCGAACGACGCAATCTCGCAAATGTCTTTCTCAATGACCTTACGCGTGGTGACGTTTTCGTGATGGGAACAGGTCGCCGATCGCAGGTTCCTTACGTAGTTCTTGATGAAGCCCGCGACCGCGATGATCCGCGTCCTCGAGTGATGTCAACAAGTCGACAAGTCAAGCGCATCGGTCAGGTCGACATTGAAGGTGAAGGCCGAGTCATCGGTCGGGTGAATTTACCTCCTACTTTCGATTCTCGTTCAGCAAAGACGCGCCACTGGCTAGCCGATCAGATGGAGCTTATTGCGCGCAGTAGTCCACGCGTCACAGAAAAAAGAGGAATGGATTCTCAGACTGAGGTCGAGATTACTCGGCTGCGCAAAGCCCTGCGAGCCCATGCGTGTCACGGATGCAACGATCGTGAGGAGCATGTTCGGTGGCATGAACGTGCGACTTCTACTCGGCGTGATATTGCCAAACTTGAGACGAAAGTCGACCAGCGCAAGAGTTCGATTGCGCGGGACTTTGACCGCATTTGTGCAGTACTGACCAGTCTTGGTTACCTCGCTGAAAAGGCCGATGGACACGAGGTGACTCCAGCAGGAGCAGTCCTCGGTCGGATCTATTGTGAACTCGACCTACTCGTTGCTGAATGCTTGAGTCACGGCTTGTGGTCAGGACTTTCACCTGACCAGTTAGCTGCTGCCCTGAGCACACTCGTATTCGAATCCCGTCGAGACGATGACGGACAAAATCAGCATGTCCCAGAAGGTGAACTTGGTGACGCTCTAATGAACATGGTGCGCACATGGGGTGAGTTGAAAGATGTTGAGAGTCAGAATCGTGTCAATCATCTTCGTGAAATGGACCCGGGTTTCATATGGCCAACATCGCGATGGGCACGCGGTCAATCCATTGCTCGAGTATTGAAAAATAGTGATTTGCAACCGGGCGATTTTGTTCGGTGGACAAAACAAGTTATTGATCTCCTTGGTCAAGTGGCCATCGCCACTGATGACGAACAGATTGCTAAAACTGCGAGGGCGGCACTCGACTCCATTGACCGAGGGATTGTGTCGTGGTGATGCGCGGACTCTACTTTGATACGGCGACGTTGTACTACCGATCATTCTTTGCAGTGCCCGAATCAATTGTCGCTCCAGATGGTTCACCTTCGGGAGCTGTGCGCGGCTTTCTAGACATGGTTAGTGCTCTGCATCAACAATTTCCTGCAGAGGTTGTCGTTTTCGCCTGGGATGATGACTGGCGACCGCAGTGGAGAGTCGATTTAGTACCTTCCTACAAGACGCATCGCCTCTTAGATGTAGATGCTCTTGGTGTTTCAATTGAGGAAGTACCTGACAATCTCTCGCCACAAGTAGATGCCATTGCTCGCATTCTGGATGCCATAGGTGTACCTCGTCTGGGCCAGATGGGTTTTGAGGCAGATGACATTCTTGGATCTCTTGTGGATCAATACGACATACCGGCTGACGTGGTCACGGGTGATCGTGATTTGTTCCAGTTGATTGATGATGGCGCGTCAGTGCGAGTAATTTCCATCACTAAAGGCATCAAGAAACTTGAGGTTTTTGACGATCAGGCCCTCCTCGACAAATACGGAATTTCTGGCCATCACTATGCCGACTTTGCCTTGTTGCGCGGTGACGCATCAGATGGCTTGCCAGGCGTGAAGGGCATAGGCGAAAAGACAGCAGCCAAACTCATTCATGAGTACAACTCGGCAGCCGCACTGCTCGCTGCCGCACATGTCGAGTCCTCGAGCTTAGCTCCAGCGGTTCGAAAGAATCTCTTGGCTAGTGCAAACTACATCCAGGCCGCGGAACAAGTGGTACGAGCCAGAACAGATGCGACTTTGCCTGATGTGACCCTTTTGCCGAGTGCAGTAAAGGAACCAGACCTGCTCGCTCATTTAGTCGAGCAATGGGGTGTGCAACGACACGTACAACGACTGCTAAAAACTCTCGAAATCAACTGGATAAGGTAGCGTGACACTGTGACTGAATCAATGGATATAAGCCGTATGAGTCGTGTAGCCAAGGCTCTTGACGCGCATGGACATGACCTTCTTCTTGTAACACCGAGTGCAGACCTCAGGTACTTGACCGGCTATCAAGCGCTACCTCTTGAGCGTCTCACATGCCTCGCAGTCAATAGTTCTGGTCAGGCGTGGCTCATCGTCCCCAAGTTGGAACAACCCGCTGCAGTTGCTGCTGGGGTTCTGGAGCAAGGCATTGATGTGCTGGCCTGGAACGAAACTGAAAATCCTTACGAGATTCTGGCACGCGCCGTGGGCCACGTGAAAAACCCTGTTGTCAACAACAGTATGTGGGTAGAGAAAGCGCATCATTTGCAGGCGGCGTTTGGCACCACGGTTTCGCTCGCCGACAACATTCTTGCTGATATTCGTATGGTCAAAACGCAGCAGGAGATTAAGGCACTTCACGAGGCTGGGGCAGCCATAGACGAGGTCCACAATCAAATGGGGAAGTGGCTGCGACCAGGTCGAACTGAACGTGAAGTTGGTCGCGACATCGCTGAAGCCATCATTGCTGCGGGTCACGACACTGTTGACTTTGTCATTGTCGCCTCAGGACCGAACGGTGCGAGCCCGCATCATGAAGTTTCTGATCGCATCATTCATGCCGGCGAGCCGATTGTCGTCGACATTGGCGGCACAATGCCTAGTGGCTACTGCAGCGATTCGACTCGCATGTATGCATGTGGTGAGGTTGAGCAAGAGTACGTGCAAATGTACGGAGTTCTACAGCGCGCACAGGCTGAGGCAGTTGCCTTTGCGAGACCAGGAGTGACTTGCGAGTCCGTGGACGCAATCGCTCGCGATATCCTGGCGCAACACAATATGGATGAGTTCTTTATTCATCGCACAGGTCATGGCATCGGTCTCGAGACGCATGAAGAGCCTTACATTGTCTCGGGAAATACTCGTGTGTTGGAAAATGGACATGCGTTCTCAATCGAGCCGGGTTTCTACATTCCTGGTCGATTTGGCGCTCGAATTGAAGACATTGTGACGTGCTGGGATGGCGAAGTAACTAGTGCGAATAACACGACTCATGATTTGGTCATTCTGTAACTAATGTCCAGAATTCTTGTGCATGCAGGATTGATTTATTCGCACGGCAATCCGGATGCAACAAGTTTTGTCATATCTGACGGGCATTTTGCTTGGATTGGTGACCGCGAAGCGTCTCGTGTCTTTGAAGAGGATGTCGACCACGTCATCGACCTAGGTGAAGCGTTTGTCGCTCCTGCCTTCGTAGATGCGCATGTCCACTTGTCGGCGACAGGATTACAACTTGCCGGCCTAAACCTTGCCGGCCTGCCCTCAGCCCGGGCCGCCCTGGATGCCTTAAGTAAGGCTTGTGCCTCGTCCACCGACACGGTGCTGGCGACGGGTTGGGATGACACATTATGGTCTGATGCTCACCTTTGGACACCTGACAGTGTGAATGCTGCGGTCGGCGACCGCGCGATCTATTTGAGTCGTGTTGACGTTCACTCAGCCATGTGCTCAGCATCGCTTCTTGGAAGCTCAGATGGTTCCATTCGGTTTGTGACCGGTATCGACCACGAGAATGCACGCAGGGAAGTGTTGGCTCAGTTGTCGAATGGACAGCGCGCCGATGCTATTAAGGCAGCTCTGGTACACGCGGCTGGACAGGGAATTGTTGCTGTCCACGAACATGGTGGTCCCTCAATCAGTGGTGAAGACGACTTTTTGCAAAGCATCGCATTTGGTCAAACAACGAGCTTGCCTCAAGTGTTTGGCTATTGGGGTAGTACTGACTTGACTCAAGCTCAAAGGTTAGGCGCGTATGCGGCAGGTGGCGATCTATGTGTAGATGGATCTCTCGGTTCGTCGACTGCATTGCTCGTTGAGCCCTACGAGCATAGTCACACGCATGGCAACAGTTACCTCGATGACGCAGCTATCACCGCTCACCTCGTTGCCGCTACAAATGCTGGGATGCAAGCGGGCTTCCATGCGATTGGTGATGAGGCAATCGCTCGAATTGTTCGCGCACTAGAGCAGGCTGCAGCCATGTGTGGCTCGAGTGCCGTTCGTCGTATGCGGCACAGAATAGAGCACGCAGAAATGGTGAGTACCGAGCAACTAGCTGTTCTTGCTGAACTTGGGGTTGTTCTGAGCATGCAGCCAGTATTTGATGAGCTCTGGGGTGGACCAGGCGGTATGTACGAGCAGCGGCTTGGAAGCACGCGCGTAGGCACTATGAATCCGTTCGCCAGCGTTTCTCAGCAGGGTCTTGTGTTGGCATTTGGTTCTGACAGTCCAGTGACTCCGATAAGTCCGTGGCGGGCCATTGCAGCTGCAACCCTGCATCACAATCCGGCGCAGAGAATTAGTGCTCGAGCCGCCTTTGCAGCCCACACGCGTGGTGGCTGGCGTGCCGTACACGATGATGTCTCTGGAGTTATTGCGGTCGGCGCACCAGCACACTTTGCAACGTGGCACGTCGAGGACTACGTGGTTGACGTGCCCGATAATCGGAGTACAGCTTGGTCGGTCGACCCTCGTTCAGGCACGCCGCCACTACCAGACCTGGCTCAAGGGGATCCGGTGAATTTGCTGACCTGTCGGTTCGGCATTGCACTTCATGATCCGCAAGGAGTCTGGCCAGATGCGTAAGGTGTTGCGCGTCCTGCTGTCGGTATTGTCTGGTGAGCTCCTGGCACAGGGTGCTAACGGTCATGGCTGGTGGCTGACCGTTCTCGGGTTGGCCATGTTCCTGGGCTTGCTCCAACATCAGGAAAGAGCACTGCGAGTGCTCAGTTCTGCAGTCGTCACGACCGTGTGGTTCGGCTTACATGTGTCGTGGATAAAGACAGTCGGGGTTGATGCTTGGCTACTGCTTGTGCTGCTATGTGCACTTCCTTGGCTCTTGCTCGTACTCTTTCGATGGCCACGGCGCGGCTGGGCGCAGTATGTCATCACAGCTAGTGGGGTAGTGCTGGTCGAATGGCTCCACGACAATGTGCCTTGGGGTGGTTTTCCTTGGGGCAATCTGGCCTATTCTCAGGTCGATGGGCCACTCGTCGGCCTGTCGTTATGGGGAGGTCAAGCTCTCGTTGCGGTTGCGGTTACTTGCGCAGCCGTGGCTTGCGTGCAGTTAGTTAAACAGCGCAAGCTTCTGCGGGGAATGTTCATTGTGGGCTCGCTTATGCTGTGCAGTCATTACGCCTTCCCAATGTCTATTCATGATGGATATCGCTCGCTTGATACGGCAGTAATTCAAGGCGGTCCTGATCGCACCGCTCAGGCACAGCAACAACCATGGGCAGTATTTAACCGGCACATTAACCAGACTCGGATCCTTGACTCGGCAGTTAGAGCAGGTCAATTCACTAGACCTTCTTTGATTGTTTGGCCTGAAAATTCCACGGACGTCGACCCTCTGAACAACGTTGCAGCCTACAAGCGAATAGATGATTTGGTGAACCGTATCCAAGTGCCAATCCTCATCGGCGGAGTTACCTGGCAAGGCAATCCGTATGGACCGCGTAACGCTGGGATTCTATGGATGCCACACACTGGCCCCAAGCAAATCTACGCAAAAAAACATCTCGTGCCATTTGGTGAGTACATCCCGTTACGTGGCTTCCTTGCAGGACACGTTGGCCGATTGAATCAGATTCCCGAGGACTTCGTTCCCGGTAATCGCCCTGGGCTGTTCGACCTTAACGACATGAAATTTGGTGATCTCATCTGCTTTGAAATTGCGTATGAGGATCATCTGACTGCACTTGTGAACGGCGGGGCACAGTTCATTACATTGCAAACTAATAATGCAACCTATTTCGGAACCCAGCAGTCGAAGCAGCAGTTTGCTATTGCTCGCTTTAGAGCCATCGAACATCGGCGCTCGGTAGTCATGGCAAGTACTACCGGGATTTCAGGTCTCATCGGTTGGGACGGAAATGTGATCGTATCGACTAAGCAAGGCGAGAGCACTTTTCGCTCTACTGAAATTCAGATGGTCAATGGTCGCACGTTCACAGATCGGCACCCGCATTGGGTCTTCTGGACTAGCGTCATGATTCTTGTGTTGTTTGGCTGGCGACAATTCCGTAAGAAATCGCGCGTTACACGCATCAAACTATGGCTCAACCGTTAGAGTATCCTGATGCGCTCAAAATCGGCGAGGTGCCATGTCTGATACGGCTATCGACAAGGTACTTGTCATCATTCCTACCTACAACGAGCGCGTCAATGCACCTATTATTACCCAGGGTATTCGCAAGCATGCGCCACAAGTCGACATCCTGATTGCCGATGACAACTCACCAGATGGCACCGGTGCTGTGGCCGATGAACTTGCTGCGGCGGACTCACACATCCATGTGTTGCATCGTCAGCAGAAGGCCGGCTTAGGGGCTGCATATCTGGCTGGTTTCGACTGGGCACGTCAGCATGGCTATAACGTCGTAGTTGAAATGGATGCTGATGGCTCACACCGACCCCAGGACCTCCCAAAGTTGCTGGAGAAACTTCCAGAAGCTGACGTTGTCATGGGTTCTCGTTGGGTCAAAGGTGGGCGAGTGGTCAACTGGCCAAAAAGTAGGGAACTGCTCTCTCGTGGCGGCAACTTGTACACCAGATTATGGCTCGGCATTCGTTTGGCCGACGCCACGGGTGGTTTTAGGGTGTACCGAATTTCGGCGCTAGACAAAATGGGTTTGGATAATGTTCAGAGCCAGGGTTATTGCTTCCAGGTTGATCTCTCTTGGCGTGCCACTCAAGCTGGCCTTCGCCTTGTAGAAGTGCCCATTGTTTTTGTTGAACGTGAATTCGGCGAAAGCAAGATGAGTCAAGACATCGTGACGGAAGCGCTCAAGCGAGTAACTGTCTGGGGCTTTGAAAAACGTCGAGCTGATTTGCTCAAAATCTTCAAAAAGTCCTAAGCGGTCCGCTGACTCGAGCCATGACGCATAACGTCTAGGCGCTCAGCAAGCAGTGCTCGCAACTCCGCTTCGCTGCGACGTTCACGCAAGATTTCGTAGTGAGTGCGCGGACGTCGAGGCGGCTCTTGAATGGGGATTGTTGCTCCAAGGCGCACGGCAACATCGCCGCATTCACATGTCCAGGTGTCCGGCACCTCTTCGGCATCCGCATAAAACGGAAAAGTCATTTGATGGTTGTGCGAACACATGTATGTGGTCAGACGTACCGGGACGCGAATCCCCTTATCAACCTCGTAACTTGAAGATCCTAACCTTGTGCCACGCATTGACTCATTCATGATATGCCCCAATCGGTTGACAGGTGATGAAGGGAAGAATCACCACTTGTGTGAAAGTGTTTACCCTGCGTAATTCCATCTAAACGTGACAGCGCCTGTGGATGTCTCTGAAAAGCATGTGAGTTCTCTGAACACGTTCACGCTTATGTGAAGCCCTTTGCGCGGACCGTGAGTCTTGTAGGCCGGGTGCGTCGCGCGACATGAATGTGGTTATCCCTTGTGGCGATTCATTGGCGTGCCCGAAGCAGTGAAAGCATTCATTCTGTGGCACCTTGGTAGTTAGCCGATAAGATACATTATGACAAAACAAAGAGTTGGTAGGGCTGGTTCTTCTATATGAATTCCCCCGTGAATGGTCCACGATGTTGAGTCACCTCTGCCGTAGATTGTTGTTTAACAAAGTCGACATCTTCAAGGAGTTTCAGTGATTAAGGGTTATCGAGATTTCATTGTGCGTGGCAACGTGATTGATTTAGCAGTCGGTGTCATCATGGGTGCGGCCTTCAAAACTGTCGTGGACAGCTTGATTGCTGGGATATTGTCGCCTCTTATTGCAGCGATTTTTGGCCAGCCGGATCTCACTCATGTTGGAGTCTTCTATCTGCAAGGTGCCAAGTTCAGTATTGGCCTTGTGTTGACCGCGATCATTAATTTTCTGATGATCGCAGCAGCTGTGTACTTCTTCATCGTCACCCCGATCAACAAGCTTCGACCAAAAGTGGAGGATGACACGACGCCACCTTCGGACAACGAGCTACTCGCTGAAATCCGTGACTTGCTTAAAAACCAGCAGAGCTAGGCACCCGCACAAATCGGTTTGTGACCTGAATACGGCTTGCATTGGGTGCCCGCTCAGCGGATGCCCTGGCCTGATGACTCGACCTGACTTCTAGTCAGCAAAGTCCGTAATCGGCGGGCAGGAGCACACCAAATTGCGGTCTCCGTATGCGCCGTCGATACGACGCACGGTCGGCCAGTACTTTCTGTCTCGCAGTGTCGCTACGGGATAGGCCGCTTCTTCACGGGTGTAAGGATGGTTCCATTCACCGAGCAGTGATTCAGCGGTGTGCGGGGCATTGTGCAGTGGGTTGTCGTCCGCTGGCCACTTCCCTGCCGCTACAGCATCGATTTCGCGCTTGATCTGTTTCATTGCCTGGACAAATCGGTCCAACTCGGCAAGCGACTCACTTTCGGTCGGCTCGATCATCAGTGTTCCGGCAACAGGGAATGACATGGTCGGTGCGTGGAAGCCGAAATCAATGAGTCGCTTTGCCACATCATCAACACTGACACCAGTTGATTTGGTGATGTCTCGGATGTCTAGGATGCACTCGTGTGCTACTAGCCCGTTGGCACCCACATAAAGTACAGGGAAATCGTCGGCTAGCTCTTTGGCCAGGTAGTTGGCACTAGCAACAGCAACTTGTGTCGCCTCGGTGAGTCCTTGTCCGCCCATGAGGCGAATGTAAGCCCATGGGATTGGCAGGATGCCTGCGCTTCCCCATGGCGCACCACTGACCGCCCCTACCCCGCCATCAGCGTGTCCACGACCGGTCGGGCCGGCCTCTGGGCGAAGCGGATGTGACGGCAGGTAAGGAGCAAGATGCTCGAGGACCGCTACTGGGCCAACACCAGGTCCACCGCCGCCGTGCGGGATCGCGAAGGTCTTGTGGAGGTTGAGGTGCGATACGTCGGCGCCAAATTTTCCTGGCTGTGCGAGACCAACGAGCGCGTTCAGGTTGGCACCATCGACGTAGACCTGTCCCCCAGCTTCATGCACCAAATCGCAAATCTGAGTCACAGCAGCCTCATAGACGCCATGTGTAGATGGGTAGGTAATCATGAGGGCTGCGAGCTTGTCGCGATTCGCCTCAATCTTTGATTTGAGGTCTTCAACATCAACATTGCCTTGGTCATCGCAGTTGACTACGACCACAGACATGCCGGCCATGACGGCTGATGCGGCATTCGTGCCGTGTGCAGAGCTTGGAATGAGGCATACAGTGCGTTGCTGATCGCCACGGGCATGATGGTAACCGCGGATAGCTAGCAAGCCGGCAAACTCCCCTTGAGAACCAGCATTGGGCTGAAGCGAGACAGCATCGTATCCCGTGATTTCAACGAGCCACGCCTCAAGTTGCCGGATGAGCTCCATGTAACCAGTCACAGAATCCAGAGGAGCAAAGGGATGGATGTTGGCAAACTCTGGCCAGGTGATTGCTTCCATCTCCGTTGTGCCGTTGAGTTTCATCGTGCATGAGCCCAGAGGAATCATTGAGCGATCCAGGGCGATGTCCTTGTCAGATAGACGACGAATGTAGCGCAACATTTCCGTTTCGCTGTGGTGGGTGTTGAAGACTGGATGCGTGAGGAAATCAGTTGTGCGAAGTGAGTCAACAGGCAGCTCAGTGTGACGTGGCGACAGTACGAACGGAATTCCACCATCGCCGATATTTGTGACATCGCTAATTGCGCTGACTAGCTCAATAAGGTGTTGGGTAGTGATCACTTCGTCGACACTGATCGAGACCGTGTCAGCATCCACCTGCCAGATTGCCAGCCCACGACTCCGAGCGCTTGCCACAACTTGCTCAGCTTGACTAGGCACGGTTACGCGGATTGTGTCAAAGAAGTCACTGCTGACCGTCAGGCCACCTCCGCGCAAGGTCTCGGCAAGCATTACTGCTTTCTCATGAACGCTGCGGGCAATGCGCGTCAGGCCCGCCGGACCGTGGTAGACGGCGTACATTGAGGCCATCACGGCAAGGAGAACTTGCGCGGTGCAGATGTTGCTCGTGGCTTTGTCACGACGAATGTGCTGCTCCCGTGTCTGCAACGCGAGTCGGTATGCAGGCTTGCCATCCACGTCCACGCTGACTCCGACAAGTCGACCAGGGAGTGAACGTTCAAGCCCAGCGCGCACAGCCATGAAACCAGCATGTGGCCCACCAAAGCCCATCGGCACACCAAAACGCTGAGCTGATCCCACTACGACATCTGCACCCCACTGCCCCGGTGCTTCTATGAGGGTTAGTGCCAACAAGTCAGTGGTTACACTCACGAGCATGCCAGCATCGTGCGCACGAGAAGTCACATCAGCCAGATTGCGCACCTTGCCCGAGCTGCCCGGGTAACTCAGCAGAATGCCATATGCATCGGGTAGCTCTTCTGCGGTATCGATGTCTAGCAGTGCCAAGGTGATGCCAAGCGGCTCTGCCCGCGTCTGAAGCACTGCGAGGGTCTGCGGGTGTGTGTCTGAATCTATGACAAAGGTGTTTGAGGGTGACTTCGAACTCCGGCGAAGCAGCGTCATTGCCTCCGCGGCAGCTGTCGCTTCATCTAAGAGTGAAGCACTTGCAGTGTCGAGTCCAGTGAGGTCCGTGATGACTGTTTGGAAATTGATGAGTGCTTCGAGTCTGCCTTGCGAAATCTCTGGCTGGTACGGCGTGTAGGCCGTGTACCACGCCGGGTTCTCTGTGATGTTGCGCTTGATCACACCAGGAGTGTGCGTGCCGTAATACCCAAGCCCGATGAAGGAAGTCAGGACTTGATTCTTGGCAGCAAATGCGCGCAATTCTTCTAGAACCTCAGCTTCCGACCTGCCATCTGCAATTTCGAGAGGAGTGGTGCTCGCGATATTGTGCGGTACCGCATCGCGCGAGAGTGCCTCGAGGGACTCGTAGCCAAGACGATTAAGAATCGTGGTCAAATCTTTGTCGCGTGGCCCGATGTGACGGTCAGTAAATGGTTGCGACAGTGCGGTGTGAACGTGAGAAGTCATGAAGCCTCGAGACAGATATATGGGGAAGACCGATACGGGTCCTCCCCTCTGTCATGACAACACTTCAGAGAAGCCAATTCGCATGGTCCCTTTGCCTGAGAGGTTCTGGGAGGCATTGCCCCTTCGGCGGCACACTGGTGGTGTGCTCTCTCCCATGCGGAATCAACGGCTGGGACAAGAATAACACTAGATGGCAGTTAGTGCTTTAAGCGCCTGCGGCTCGATTGCGTCGACGCGCAGCCAACTCATCTCCGGCTACGTCTTCAAGAGCGATTTCCTCGCTACTTTCAATGGGCAGTTGTGCGAGGCTGCCCTCAAGTTCCTGCCATACGCGGCCAATGGCAATGCCAAAGACGCCTTGACCACCTGCGACAAGGTCGATGACCTCATCGGCTGAGGTGCATTGGTAAACGCCAACGCCGTCACTCATCAAAGTCACCTGTGAGAGATCGGTTGTGCCCCGAGCACGAAGATGCTCCACGGCAGTACGAATCTGCTGGAGCGATACGCCTGTGTCGAGGAGTCGCTTTACAATCTTGAGTTCAAGGATATCTCTGAAGCCATAAAGTCGAGCTGTGCCAGAGCCAGTGGCAGGACGAACTGTCGGGGTCACTAAATTTGTCCGCGCCCAGTAATCCAGCTGACGATAGGTAATGCCCACTACCCCAGCGGCCACAGGGCCACGGTAGCCAACATCTGCCATTGACGCGTAAGACTCATCTGCGAAGAGCAGGCCTTGCTCACCTGCCACAACTGCGGCTTCAATCAGGCTGGGATCAACATTGTTGCCGAGCGTGTTGCCTGCATCCGACATGTGTCTGACTCCTTGATACAGGGTGACTTGTGTCACGGGGGAACCTGTTCACTCAGACTAGAACTCTAATGAGGCAGCGTCAAAGACATTCAGGCACGACACGCCGAAGTCTCAAGTAATAGTTGAGGTTGAGAGTTATTTGAGAACTCTCAACTGCATCTTGAGCCTAGTGATCGGACCTACTGACCGAAATCTTCAGGGTTCAAATCTTCAAGAAACGCACGGAATTTCTCAAGTTCTTCCTGAGTATCGGGCTGTTCGCTATCCTCATCTTCAATGTCGAGACCCGCTTCATCAAAGACATCTTCAGAAACATAGACCGGCCGATTGAGACGAATAGCTAGGGCAACAGCGTCAGAGGGGCGGGCACTCAGATCATCCTGGTTGCTGAACTGTAGAACAGCCATAAAGGTGCTCTCAATTAAGTCGGTGATGCTTACGCTCGTGAGCTCGGCACCTGCTCGTTCCATGATGCTAATCATCAGGTCATGCGTTAACGGACGGGCGGTAGCAATGCTATCCAGGGCCAAGGAAATTGACGTGGCCTCAGCTGTTCCGATCCACAGAGGTAAGTATCGTGAGTTAGCCGCATCTTTAAGAATCAATACAGGCTGGTTGGAGGGCAACTCCAACCTGATACCGACAACTTCTACCTCAATCACGCTCTAAGTGTACGTCTATACCTATGACATCTGTTCAACTAAAGAGCGAACAATATTCTCGTGAAGACCAAGAATTCCGTTTGCCAGATGAAGAGTCAATTCCTCAAGTTGAGCTGCAGAGGCCGCATTTTTACCGGATTTAGCTGACTTCAAGATTGGCGCAAAAAGGTCGACTTCACGAGCAGCAGAACTAGCCACTGATTTCAGATGCCGTGGCTCGAGTCCGTATGTGTGCAGGATGGACACTTGTTGAGCAATTTTGAGAGATACATTTCCGTAGTAGCCCTTGGAGTCGGATTTGATGAGACCAAAATCGATCATTTCACGGGCTAAATCCTCTGAGATGGCGACATGTGCGCAGAGTTCAGCAAGTGTCAGACGGATTGCCTTTTCACGTGATCCTGCGTGCAGAGTGTCGGTGCTCATTAGTGACTTCGGTGGCGCGGGCGCAACGCTAGTGACGACCGGGGGTTCGAGCCCGCGATTCATCGCGTCAATGTGTTCGCGAATCACCTTCAGAGGTAGAAAGTAGTCTCTCTGCATGCGCAAGATGTAACGCAACTGTTCTACATCGACAAGGGAAAACTTGCGGTAGCCACTCGTCGTGCGCGCAGGCATCACCAAACCGTTGGTTTCAAGGAAGCGAATCTTCGAAATGGAAATGTCTGGAAATTCCTCGCGCAGCCGAAGGATGACTTGCCCAATACCTAAGAGTGACTCGGGATTAACGTGTGACTGAACAGAACTGTCTGACATTAACTCTCCGTCAATCCAGTTGAAGTCACAAAGATAAAGCGATACTTCCCTACTTGCACTTCGTCCTGATCTTTCAAGGCGATGACATCTACCCTTTGCCGATTGACGTATGTTCCATTCAAACTGCCTGAATCATGCAGTGACCATCCCAAGTCTGAATAGTCAAATCGGGCATGCTTACGGGAGACTGTCACGTCGTCCAGAAAAATGTCGTTGTCTGGCGCACGACCGATTGTGATAGTTGTGTCCCGAGTGGCTGGAAGCGTGAACCGCACCCCTTCAAGTTGACCGCTGCGGATAACTAGCTGAGCAGCACCAGCAGTCAACGTGGACAAGGCATCCGCAGTCAGTGTGTTGATGTCGGTCGGCGCATCTTCGATAAGAGGGATCACGCCAGTCTTTTCGCTATTTGCGGGCAGTGCAGCTCCACAGGCTGAGCAGAAGCGATCCTGCTCGTCACTCATGTGTCCGCACGCGCTGCAATTCATAGCTAATCGACTTTCTAGAAATGGGGTTAGACAGACACTAGTGCCAAATAGGCACTTGCATCTAGCAAATTGGCGAGAGATTCCTCGACATCACCCGAAACTGTGACATCAGCAATCCAGCCCTTACCGTAGGGGTCAGAGTTCAGCGTTTCTGGAGCAGTCTCAGTTCCTTCATTGCGTGCTGAGATGACGCCTGAAACCGGAGCGTAGATGTCGCTCACACTCTTTGTGGACTCTACTTCGCCGCAAGACACGCCTGCAGTCACCGTCGCACCGAGGCCCGGGAGACTGACGAACACGATGTCGCCAAGAGCCTCTTGTGCGTAGTCCGTGATGCCAAAGCGGATCGTTGTTGCGTCAATTACCTGAACCCACTCGTGTTCAGGGGTGTATTTCAAATCTGAAGGAACATTATTCATGGGGCAATCGTACGGTATCTACGATTTAGGCAGTGGAACGACTGCCGATATTTCGACGTCCTGGCTTGCGACCGTGTTAATCGTTCCCCCACCTGATCCCACGGTGTCCTGCAGGCCACCGGGGATCTTGAGTGCAGGCTCTAACACCGAACTATCCCCGATCGCTGAAATCACAATGGGGACTTGAAGGGCAGTGCCCGAAACCGTCACACCATTAGCGCTATCTGCAAACCAGCTACTGGCGACCACGCGCACGGCAAGATCGCGGTCGGAGACTTGAATTGCTGTCGCTCCCCCGTCTCTGAGCTCTTGAATGGCGTCGAGCAAAGTTGTTGCTGACAGATTGCCAGAGATCGTTATTGTGATACCCGAACCAACAACTGGCTCAGAGCCAGCGAGAACCTGTAGAGCAGCCACCCGTCGCTTTGCTTCATTCAGAGCCTGATACTGGTCGCCGCCAAGAAGTGTTTGCCGAGAAGTTTCGAGGCGATCGTATTCGGTTTGCAGGCGCGCTTGGCGCTGGGCTAAATCATCGAGCACGCTCACTAGGTCGCTTTGACGTGCATTGACCAAAAGACCGCTGGAGCTGTTGCCAGTGATTGCAGAAGTTGTGGCGAAACCTACGAGAAAAAAGATGACGGTGATCATCGTCTGGGTTCGGGTCAGTCGCGGTGACAGTGACCGCAGGAGACGGAAGCGTGCCTCGGCAGCTGTCCTTGCTGGTCGAGCTCTCGGAGCTGAATGTTGACCCATGTTAGGCCTTGAGTAGGTGTCGACGGACTGCGGCCACGTTAGCAAAGATGCGCATTGAAAGGACTACTACAACGCCAGTTGACATCTGCGAACCAACACCAAGTTGGTCGCCGAGGAATACAATCACGGCCGCGACGACTACGTTAGAGAGGAAAGAAATAACGAAGATTCGGTCGTTGAAAATACCGTCAAGCACAGATCTGAAGGCACCGAAAACAGCGTCAAGCGCGGCTACAACGGCAATCGGTAGATAAGGCTGTAGCCACAGTGGCACAACGGGATGAAGTAGTAAACCAAAGACGATGCCAATGAGAAGTCCTATGGCAGGAATCATTAGTTGCCTCCAATGTTTGACGTTGCTGCGGGGAGAGTTACGCGGCCAATAGTTTCTAATGTCCACACTACGCCGTACTGGCGCGAAAGGTCCTCAAGGAGAAGGCCAGCCTGGTTTGAACGGAAGCGACCGGCCAAGGCATCAGCATCAGCACCAATTGCCCGCACATTGTAGGGCGGCACTAATGGTCGATAGTCAACCAAGATGGCTTCCCCGGCAGCTCGAATGGCTGAGGTGGCAGTCAAACGACGATTGTTTACCGTTACGCCGGTTGCACCTGCTTGCCAGAGACCATTGACCAGCATTTGTAAGTCTCGGTCCATGATGTGTCCTGGCTGAATTGATCCAGCGCTGATGCTCGGATCGGGTAGTCCGTCTTGAATAGTTACCTGAACACCCGAGCCACTTACCGCTGTGTAGCCCGCAGCTTGTCTCAATCGAACAAGCCGTTGCTGAGCCGCTGTGCCGAGCGAAGTTCCCGCGAGTTTAGCCTTTTCAGCGGCTTGCAAATCGAACTGTGCTTGGCGCACATCTTGTTCCAGGCTGGCCACGCGGCTATCGGATGCCTTGACTCGGTCAAGTAGAGCTTGCCTCGTCACGAGATTCTGTCCAGCCTGTGCCCTGTTCTGGGTCAGCGCAATGCCAAGCACCATAGTGACGGCGGCTGCACACAATGCCGCCACCAACAAGGACCTCGGGGAGCTTTTTACCTGAGCTGTTTCAGCGGTGTAGTCCGAAGTAAGCGCATCAGAAAGGAGTGCATCCATCGATGCAGTTCGCGTCATGCGTTAACTCCATTCTTCAGACTAGAAACTTGCTGCAGGTAAAGAACTGCTGCATACCAATACATTGCCACACCCCAAATGAGAAAAGCCCATCCAACGATGTGCGCCACATGACCTGCACCATTAGTAAATGACCCAAGAAGGATCAAGGGAAGTGCATAGAGCAAGTTCATAGTTGCTGCTTTACCCACAAAATGAACAGGCAATCCTGTGATACCGCGACGTTTCAACTGACCAAGCACTGCTGTCATCAGAAGATCTCGGCCCAAGAGTGCCAACACGACCCAGACCGGAATGAAGTCCTGGATGTAGAGCGCTGCTAAGGCAGCCAATATGTAGAGGCGATCGGCGAGCGGATCAAGGAGTTCGCCAAGTCGGCTGAATTGGCTAAGGCGGCGGGCGAGGTATCCGTCGAGCCAGTCAGTTGCACCGCTCACAAACAAAACAATCACCGCAGGCCCGTACGAATGCGGAACGACAATCAGCCAAAAGAAGTATGGAACCCCGAGCAGACGAGCAAAACTCAGGACGTTCGGGATTGTGAAGATTTGATCCCGAGAGATCGTCGTCACTTGCTCCCCAATTCAGTAATCACCGTCTCAGCGACATCGCGCACCGCAAGGCGGCGATCCATGGCGGCCTTTTGTAGCCAGCGAAATGCATCAGGCTCAGACATCGACATGTGCTTCTGTAGAAGACCTTTTGCTCTGTCGAGCAGTTTGCGAGTTTCAAGTGAGTCAGCAAGTTCAGCTCGCTCAGACTGCAACTCACGCATCTCCCCGAAGCGCATGTGAGCAATCTCAATGGCAGCGACAATATCCGCTGACGAAAAAGGTTTAATGATGTAACCCATCACTCCGGCATCCTTTGCTTGAGCAATGATGTCAGCTTGACCAAAGGCAGTTAGCAGCACTACCGGAGTTGTGTCGCGTACCGCATGAGCGACCTCCATGCCGTCACGTAGAGGCATCTTCACATCAAGAATGGCGATGTCTGGCTTCGTTGATTGAATGAGTTCAAGAGCAGCTTCACCATCACGCGCTTGACCCACAACATCGTAGCCGGCAGCCTTCAACGTTTCGACTAAGTCCATTCGGATAATCGCTTCGTCATCTGCAACTACGACACGCATCATGTTCATGATGCAAGCCTACGGTTTGGTTTCATCAAAATTAGCGGTATCGTAAGGGGAAACATTTCTGGCCCTGGTACTCCAACCGGCAGAGAGCGCGGTCTCAAACACCGTTCAGTGTGGGTTCGAATCCCACTCAGGGCACTCTCAAGTTGATGCAAGCAAATCACGCATTTCTGCGATCCGGCCTAACAGCCCGTTGATGTACTTACCTGAATCGTCAGTGCTCAATACACCAGCAATTTCAACTGCTTCAGAAATAATCACGCTTGAGTCCACGGCCGGATGAAACAGAAGTTCCGCAATGCCAACGCGAGTGATTGCTCGGTCTACGGCTGGCATGCGGTCGATTGTCCACTGCTGGGCGTAGGTGTCAATCACTTCTTTGATGCGATCCGTATGTTCTTCAACTTCAAATGCCAGCGTTTTGGCGTACTCGTTCACATCAGGATTACGTTCAAACACATCTGCAACGCCAACTGCGCGCTGTTCCGCCTCAAATAATGCTTCGGCAGCGCGCTGACGCGCTTTAGTCCGGGTTCGCAATTAGTTGACACGTCCTAGGTACGAACCGTCACGTGTATCGACGCGAACCTTTGTGTTATTTTCAATAAACAGAGGGACCTTGATTTCAGCGCCTGTTTCGAGAGTTGCCGGCTTATTTCCTGCACTCGAGCGATCGCCCTGTAGACCAGGCTCTGTGTAAGTAATCATCAGTTCGACACTCGCTGGAAGTTCAATGTAGATCGGCTGGCCCTCGTGAATAGCCACAACCGCCTCTTGGTTTTCGAGCATCCACTGTGCATTGTCCCCAACAACGACGTTAGGCACGGTGTACTGGTCGTAGGTCGACAGATCCATGAACACCCAATCGTCGCCATCGCGGTAAAGGAACTGCATGTCACACTTATCCACGTTGGCAGTCTCGACTGATACGCCAGCGTTGAAGGTCTTGTCAACTACCTTGCCAGAAAGAATGTTCTTCAATTTTGTGCGGACGAAAGCGGGGCCTTTACCTGGCTTCACATGCTGGAACTCCACGACGGTCCATAACTGACCTTCAATGTTTAGGACGAGACCATTCTTCAGGTCGTTAGTACTTGCCACGTGCTTCTCCTACTTGTGTTAACCGATGGTGACCAGGTCATAAGTGAAGTTGGTCAGATCGACATAGCCATCTTCAGTTACTAGAACTGTGTCTTCAATTCGTACGCCACCTAGTTCCGAGATGTAAGCACCTGGCTCAACCGTGACGACCGTATTCGCTTCAATTGTAGTGGCAGACTGCCGCGAGAAGAACGGGTCCTCGTGTATCTCCAACCCAACACCATGCCCTAGGCCATGCGTGAACAAGTGACCGATGTTGCGCTTGTCCATAAAGGCTCTAGCTACGGTGTCTACCTCAGCGCAACTAACTCCCGATCGAACTGACTCGCGAGTTACCTCTTGGCACTGGCGCACCGTCTCGTGGAGTTCTAGCTGCCATGCAGAGGGTGATCCTGCGACAAAAACACGGGTGCAGTCCGAGTGGTATCCCGCCACTTTGGCTCCAAAATCAATTTTGATGAGGTCGCCTTTCTCAACAGCACGCGATGTGGGTTGGTGATGTGGGATGGCAGTGTTTGAGCCGGTAGCAACAATTGATGCAAAGCCCTTGTCCTGAGCACCGAGTTGCATCATAAGGTGCTCAAGATTCATGGCAATTTCACGCTCGGTCAATCCAGGACGGAGTTCTTGAGATAACTGCTCCAGCGCAGCTATTGAAATGTTGCACGCTTGGGTGATGAGTTCAACTTCCTCATCGTCCTTGCACACCCTGAGCTGCTCGATAAGACCGCTGGATGACGTGACGGTTAGTCCTGAGGAGGCTTGGTTGATCTGCTCTAATTGCGCGACCGTTGCATGCCTTGCCTCAATTGTGAGTTTTCCCTCTGTGACGAGTTTCAATGCTTCGGTCAGTAGATCTGCTCGGAGTATTCGCACTTCAACATCAAAGCACTCTTGCGCACTTTGAATCTCGTAACGGGTGTCCGTGAACAGGTAAGTCACATCCGGCGTGCTCAGCAGTAAACCGTTGGATCCCGAATAGCCAGAAAGGTACTGAATATTGACCGGATTAGTGATGAGTACATACTCATCTGGCACCACAAGGGCGCGTAGTCTCGTGATTCGGCCCTTGCTCACAGCGTTGACAGTGCTTGCAATGCGAGAAGGTAAGAGTTCACTCCGAATCCGGTGATTGAGCCAACTGCGATACCAGAAATAAGCGAAGTGTGGCGGAACTCTTCGCGGCTCAACGGATTGCTGAGGTGTACCTCAATAAGTGGTGCTTGGAGCATTGCTGCGGCATCGCGGATTGCAACTGAGTAGTGCGTAAATGCTGCTGGGTTGATGATGACCGGCGTGTTGGATTCGCAGGCTTCTTGTAGCCAATCCACAATCTGGGATTCTGAGTTGCTCTGGCGAAAGTCGACAGCCAGACCCCGCGTCTGTCCGAATTCGACGCATGCTGCTGAAATGTCGTCAAGAGACAGCGAACCGTAGATTTCAGGCTCGCGCGTACCTAACTTGTTCAAGTTTGGTCCATTCAGAATCATGACGCTGCGCATGCTAACTACTTTGCACTATCTCTTGATAGGCAGCAACTAGCAAAGCAGGGTCAGGTCCTTCTAGGAGAGCGGGCTTGCCCATGCCTTCTAGGATGACAAATCGGAGAAGATCTCCACGAGATTTTTTGTCGACTTTCATCGCACCTAAGAGCTGTTCCCATTTGCCATCTTTGTATGTCGTAGGCAGTCCCACAGCTTGGAGGAGCGACTTTTGTCGATCGAGAACTTCCTCAGATAAGCGGCCAACGAGCACAGCAAGATTGCCGACATACATCATGCCCACAGCTACTGCTGCTCCATGTCGCCACGAGTACCGTTCCACTCGCTCGATGGCGTGCCCAAAAGTATGGCCGTAGTTGAGAATTTCGCGCCCTGCGGAAGTGCCAAGTGCCTCTTTAAGATCGTGACCTACGACATCGGCCTTCACTTGAATTGCGCGGCAAATGATTTCTTCAGCGTGTTCCCATTCGGGGCTGCGTGCGCCTTCAGGATTCGATTCAATGAGTTCAACTATTCGGGTATCGCGGATAAAGCCAGCCTTGATAATTTCGGCTAGGCCACCCACATAGTCATTCGTTTGTTGCGTTTCCAGAGCATTGAGGTCGCACAACACCGCGACCGGCGAATGGAATGCACCCACGAGATTCTTGCCTTCTGCTGTGTTAATGCCTGTCTTGCCACCAACTGCAGCATCTACCATCGCCAACAGCGTGGTCGGAATATGAATGATTCGGATGCCTCGCAACCAAGTAGCCGCCACAAAACCGGCGAGGTCGGTCGTTGCTCCCCCGCCGACTGAAATGATGATGTCGTTGCGAGTGAAGCCAGATTGGCCGAGTGCCGTCCAGCATTGTTCCAAAATCTCGGCAGACTTTGCTTCCTCTGCATCTGGCACCTGAATCAGAATGGTCTTGATGTCTGTGAGCGCAGATTGAATACCTTCCGCAGTAGCATCCAGAGTCGGTGCATGAATGATGGCGACACGATCTGCACCACTCAGGTATTGCGTAAGTTCCCCGAGTAGAGCACGGCCGACCACAACGTCATAAGTTGTATCAGCCTTGACAGTGATTGTTGGCACTACGACTGCTCACTTTCTGAAATTTGGGATGCAATGGCATTAACAACTTGAACAGGCGTGAGATCTGAAGTGTCTATGACAATGGTCGCGGCTTCGCGATAAATAGGTTCACGCGCTGCCATCAGTTCAGACAATTGACCTCGAACGTTGCCCAGAAGAAGCGGTCGGTTGCGGTTCATGCCAACACGACCAACAGCATGCGAAAGTGTCGCCTGCAGCCAGATGACAGTGTGGCCATGAAGGCGTTCTCGAGTCTCTGCACTACCTAGCGCACCGCCACCCAATGCCAGCACGACAGATTCGGCCTGCAACTCGTCAGCAATAGTTTGTGTCTCTAGAGCACGAAACGCCGCTTCGCCATCATCAACAAAAATGTCGGACACGGACTTGCCTGCTCGAATCTCAATGGCAACGTCAGTATCGACAAATGGAATGTTTAACTTTTGTGCGAGTAACTTGCCCACTGTTGACTTGCCCGCTCCAGGAACGCCTACGAGTACGAATGCACTCATCGTTACATCTTGAGGTTGGCGCGGAATGAGGCAATGTTGCGAGCAGTTTCTTCGACATGATCGCCGCCAAACTTTTCAAGTACTGCATCTGCAAGAACTAGTGCAACCATCGCTTCAGCAATCACCGCGGCGGCAGGGACTGCACACGCATCAGAACGCTGGTTGATAGCCACTGCAGCTTCGCCAGTTGAAACGTCGACCGTTGCCAGCGCCTTGGGCACAGTTGAAATCGGTTTCATTGCGGCTCGGACCCGCAACACTTCCCCGGTGCTAATGCCGCCTTCAGTTCCACCACTGTGTCCGGTGTGTCGGCGGAGCTGACCGCCATCGTTAAAGATTTCATCATGTGCTTTGCTGCCACGTCGCGTTGCGACATCAAAGCCATCGCCCACCTCGACGCCCTTAATGGCCTGAATGCCCATGAGCGCGCCAGCAAGACGCGAATCTAAACGGCGGTCCCAGTGAACATGTGAGCCGAGTCCAACAGGAACTCCGTAGGCCAAGACCTCTACTACTCCACCTAAGGTATCGCCGTCATCATGAGCGCTGCGAATTTCGTTTTGCATCGCTTCACTTGCCGTAGCTGAGAAGCAGCGAACTGGATCATCGTCGATGGCCGCCAGGTCTGCATAGGTTGGTAAATCCTTGGTGTCTGTTGCTACCGCGCCCACGCTTACAACATGGCTCAGAATTTGAATGCCGCAAGCCTGTTCCAAGAAGTGCTTAGCAACTTCACCTAGGGCCACTCGAGCCGCAGTCTCACGCGCGCTCGCACGTTCCAAAATAGGACGAGCATCATCAAGTGAGTACTTCTGCATTCCAGCTAGGTCAGCATGACCTGGTCGTGGCCTGGTTAGGGGTGCATTGCGAGCGAGCTTCTCGAGCTCGGCTGGATCTACTGGGTCCGCAGACATCACCGATTCCCATTTGGGCCATTCCGAGTTTGCGATTGAAATGGCGATTGGACCGCCTTGAGTCAGACCATGACGTACTCCGCCAGACATAGTGACGACATCTTGCTCAAACTTCATTCGAGCACCACGACCGAAACCTAGACGTCGGCGCGCAAGCGCATCTTGGACATCGCTTGTGGTGAGTTCGACGCCTGCAGGAAGTCCTTCCAAAATAGCCGTCAGTGACTGACCGTGTGATTCTCCCGCAGTAAGCCAACGCAACATGTTTCTATTCTTTCACGGTGCGACCATCGTTGGCGCATTGCCTTGCCGTTCAGCCTGGAACTTGCTCAACCAAATACTGCGCACAAAATAACCGAGGCGGACATGAAGGGACCGAATGCGACCACGGACTTTCGGTCACGCGCACCTTGCAAGATGAAACACGCCAGCCAGAGTGAAGCGAGACAGAAAGATAGCCAGATGCTGGTGAGCCACAAGTGAGGACTACACCATCCGACGGTGAGACCTGTGACCGCCGAATACTTCACATCACCCATACCGAGTTGTCCACGACTTGCAATCGCGAGAATGGTGAAGACACACAGAGTTTTGAGACCGATGATGCAGCTTTGAGTAAACACGGCACATGAATTCGCATGCAGACTGATAAGCCCTTCGGCTGCAAGCGTGCAAAGCAGACTTACTAGGACGAGTCGATTTGGCAGGATGTGATGTCGTGCATCGATGACACTCAACGGAATGGCGAAGGCTATGAAGATGCCAATCGGTAGTAAGTGAAGCAAGTCGCTCATGAGCGACCTGCTGGCAAAGTTGGAACAATTAGCGCTCGGCTAGCGCATGTTCTAATGCAGTCCGCATCGCCTCGATGGGTGCTTCGTGACCTGTCATCAGGCGAACTTGTTCGCCTGCTTGGTGCAACAGCATTAAGTGTCCCGCACATGCTGTCCCACCTCCTGAAATCCATGCCGTAGCAAGTTGAGTCGGCCAAGGTGAATAAATGACATCGAGCAAGAGTCCTCGTGTTGAGACTCCATCTTGAAGTAACTCGTCAGCAACACCCGAAGGAGTCGTATTAATCGTGACCGTACTTTCGCTCCAGTGTGCATCCTCCAGGCCGCTGTGCGTTGAAGTTATCCCCAGTTCTCGACCGAGAGATACACAAACGCTTGCTGTCTCGCGATTGCGGGCCACAACTGTGATTGACGTGGCTCCCAGATTGTGCGCTGCCACTACGGCAGACCTCGCAGTTGCTCCGGATCCGATGATGGTGAATGGTCCCTCAATGTCTGACGTGGACTCACGAACAGCCTGTTCAATACCGTAAATGTCTGTATTGTCAGCACGGATGCTATCGCCGAGCACCAGGGTATTGATGGCGCCGGTCAGTTTGGCTCTTATTGAAACTGCTGTCGCAACTTCAAAAGCCACTTCCTTTAATGGCATGGTGAGCGACAGTCCTAGCCAGGATGCGTCAAGTGACTCGACAAAAGCGGGAAAGTCGGACTCGGTGAGATCGACAGCCGTGTAAGTGTGCTCTAAACCAAGCGCTTGGTAAGCAGCACAGTGCAACACAGGTGACAACGAGTGCTTTATCGGATGACCACAGACCGCTGCCCGCATGGCTAGCACTTCCCCTGATGCGCACTGCAGTAACTCAGAAACTGCGATTTGTAATTAAGAAATTCAGAGTAAGAATTAGTGAACTTTGTTTCCTGAGTGTCCAGATTGACCGTCAAGAAGTAGAGCCAATCCCCTGTGGCTGGATGCAGCGCGGCTGTGATTGCAGCAACGCCGGGATTCCCAATAGGACCTGGCGGCAAGCCATCATTGAGGTATGTGTTGTAAGGCGTTTTGGTGTCGAGTTGATTTTGGGTCAGCATCACGCGCTTGATTCCCAGACCATAAGCCACGGTCGAGTCCATTTGCAGTCGCATCGGCACTTGGATGCGGTTGTAGATGACGCGAGCAACCTTTGCATAGTCACGCGGGTGTGCCTCCGCTTCGAGAATTGAAGCAACTGTGAGGACTTTTTGCTCAGTCTGTGCATGCCAGAGCGCACCATTGGCCAAACCGAGTTTGTAGTGGGTTGCCTTGGCTAGCGCAATCATTCGAGTCAGCACTGACTGCGCCGTGCTGTTGCCATCGATTTCGTAACTCGAGGGGAACAGGTATCCCTCAACATTGCCATGTGCATACTTTGGCAGACCTAGAGTTTGCGGATGAGCAACTGCGTACTTTAGGGACGCCAGACTGATTGGTGATTGCGCTGCTATGCGAGCAAGGACTTCTGTGGTGCGCATGCCTTCCGGAATGACAATGGCCGTACTCGTCCGTGTTTTGCCGGCGATGAGCGCAGCGAGTGCCTCAGTTGAAGACATGTGAAGTTGTAGTTCGTATTTACCGGGTTGAATGGTCGAGCTCTTGGGGTTTGCGGTCACTGCTGCAAGGAAGGCATCGACTGACTTGACGACATTCGCACCCTTAAGCACATTGGCAATTTGAGCAAGCGATTCCCCGGTAGTCACAGTTACGGTGGTCGAGCCATTACCAGGACCCGCATAGTCAGGTGGCCCAGCAAGAAACTGTTGGTAGAAGACTTTACCTATGGCCAAGAGCAACAGGAACGCGCCAAGGCCATAGATACCGCGACGAGACTTTGTGGCAGGTGTCGGCAGGTTCATGCAGATTTCACAACCAAAGTTCCAACATACGATCCCGAGCTTTTCTCGCTAGCCAATGCATGTTCAAGGATGACAACTGCAGCAGCTTGATCGATCACTTGCCGACTCTGGCGCTGGGACTTGCCTGCAGACGCCATGGCATTGTGTGCACTCACCGTGGAGAGACGTTCATCAATCAGACGCACTTCGATGTTGATCTGAGCATCATGAATACCTGCCTGCAGAGCTTGGGCGAAATCAATGGCCATCGCAGTCGAAGCAGTTGCATCACCTCTGAGATTGACTGGCTGACCGACGTAAATCACCTTTGCGTCGTATTCGCGTGCAATGTCTAGGGCCTCAATGACCGCACTTTCTGATTGGGCAATCGTGACAACGGGCACAGCCATGATGCCATCGGGATCGCTTCGCGCCACACCGATGCGCACAGAGCCAACATCTAGAGCCATGCGAACTGCGCGCGGCAAACTACTGACCACTCACCGCATCCAATGCAGCGGAGAATGCCTGCGGCAGTGCGGATGTGTTCGTACCGCCGCCTTGAGCCATTTCAGCGTTACCGCCACCACGACCATCCAAATGTGTCAGCACTCTTGCCAGGACATCTTGCGCCTTCACGCCAGCGTCTCGTGCGACACTGTCAGTGGTCACAACAACAGCTGCCTTACCATCGTCAATCGTTGCACCGATGAGTACGTAGCCACTTGTAGTGACCTTTGACTTCGCTGCCGTGATTAACTCACGGAGCTCACCTGCATTTGTGCCGGTAGGCGCTTCGAATCGATAGACATGGGTTCCGTTGGCCATGGTTGGTTCTCCGATGAGGCCGGACAAATTATTGAGTAGTGCGCTAGTTCGAGCCTTCGCAATCTCACGCTCCGCTTGCTTGAGGCGGTCCAACATCTTGCCAATGCGATCGGGCAACTCGTCCGCACGGGTCTTGGTCAGCTCAGCTAACTGACTCACAATGAGTGACTCACGTGCCATGAAGCGGTAGGCATCAGAGCCAACAAGTGCTTCAATGCGTCGAACGCCCGCCCCTACTGAACTCTCGGATAGGAACTTGATCAGACCAAGTTGACCCGAACGTGCTGTGTGCGTGCCGCCACACAGTTCGCGGGCCCAATCGCCGACACTGACGACTCGAACTTTGTCCCCATACTTCTCGCCGAACAACGCCATTGCGCCGCTTGCCCGGGCTTCGTCTTGACTCATGATCTGAGCGCTTACTGCGAGGTCCTGAATCAGAACAGCATTGACCTGTGCCTCAACATCAGCCAGAACGGATGCAGGTACCGCGCCAGCGCTTGGGAAGTCAAAGCGGAAGCGACCTGGTGAGTTCTCTGAACCCATTTGAGTCGCAGTCTCGCCAAGAGCTTCGCGGAATGCCTTGTGCACCATGTGTGTTGCCGTGTGAGCGCGTGAGATTGCCAGGCGGCGCTCGACATCAACGTGGCCTACGGACGCTGAGCCGACAGTCAGTGCACCAGAAACGACACGACCTCGGTGAACATAGAGGCCTGGTACTGGTGACTGAACGTCCGAGATTTCAACAAGAGTGCCATCATCTAGTGTGATGCGCCCATGGTCCGCGAGTTGGCCACCACCTTCTGCGTAGAACGGCGTGCGGTCAACAAGGACTTCGACCTCATCGCCAGCTTTTGCGCTCGACACATCCTCACCGTTGACAATCAGGCCAGTGATCACGCCTTCGGACTCGGTCTGGTTGTAGCCAGTAAATTCGGTCGCACCCGACTTGCCCATAATGTCGCGGTAAACCGTGACTGCTGCTACGCCGCTCTTACGAGCCTGAGCATCTGCCTTGGCGCGTGTTCGTTGCTCTTGCATGAGTGAACGGAAACCCTCTTCATCGACACTCACACCTTGTTCTGCTGCCATCTCAAGTGTCAGGTCAATGGGGAAACCAAAAGTATCGTGAAGTGCGAATGCGGCATCTCCACTGAGCTTAGTAACAGATGCTGCTTTGAGCTCTGTCACAGCCATGTCGAACATTGCTGTGCCGCGCTCAAGTGTCGATAGGAATGACGCTTCCTCCGCCACCGCGATTGAGGTGATGCGACCAGCATCAGCAGCGAGTTCAGGGTATTGCGGTGCCATGGCTTCGATACTTGCCTGCATAAGTTCAGCAATCGTTGGTTCATGAGCACCGAGAAGGCGCATGTTGCGAACTACACGGCGCAGGATTCGACGTAGAACATAACCACGGCCTTCATTGCCAGGTAGTACGCCATCAACGATGAGGAAAGCACAAGTGCGGGCATGGTCAGCGATGACTCGTAAAGACACATCGGTTCGAGTGTCCTTACCGTATTTCTGATTTGTCAGTTCGCTGGCACGATCAAGAATTACTTTTGTGGTGTCGATTTCGTAGATGTTGTCGACGCCCTGCAGAAGCGCAGCCATGCGTTCAAGGCCCATACCGGTGTCGATATTCTTCGCAGGAAGTTCGCCCAAGATTGGGTAGCCCTCTTTGCCCGGACCATCTCCACGCATGAATTGCATGAATACCAGGTTCCAAATTTCAAGGTACCGATCTTCGTCAGCAATTGGTCCGCCATCACGGCCATGCTCAGGTCCACGGTCGTAGTAGATTTCCGAACAAGGACCACACGGTCCTGGCACTCCCATGGACCAGAAATTGTCAGCCATGTCGCGACGTTGAATGCGCTCCATTGGCACGCCGACTTCTTTATGCCAGATGTCGACGCTCTCGTCGTCATCAAGGTAGACAGTTACCCAGAGCTTGTCTTCCGGGAAACCGTAGCCGCCATCTTGAGTGCTAGCAGTGAGAAGTTCCCAAGCGAATGGAATCGCTTCTCGTTTGAAGTAGTCACCGAAGGAAAAGTTGCCGCACATTTGGAAGAACGATGCGTGACGAGTGGTCTTACCCACTTCTTCAATATCGAGGGTGCGCACGACCTTTTGGACACTGGCAGCGCGGCTGTATTCAGGTGCGGCTTCGCCGAGGAAATAGGGCTTGAACGGCACCATCCCGGCGTTGACAAATAACAGAGTGGGGTCATCGAGTAGCAGGCTGGAACTGGGTACGACTGTATGCCCTTGCTTCGCGAAGTAGTCAAGGAAACGAGTTCTAATTTCGGCGGAGTCCACTGACGTGAGCGCCTTTCTGTGTGCTTGCTCGGTAACTATTGGTTGATAACTGTCGTGCTAAGAGTCAACCCTAACCAATAAAGACTCGAGGATTAGTTACGCCCGAGGAGTTTCTTAATTCGACCCAGAACCGAAGCGCTTTGAACTTCCTCGCCACGCGAAGTTGGCACGTAGTAGGTGCGACCGACCAAGGCATCCGGTAGGTATTGCTGCGCTGCGACGCCCGACTCTAAATTGTGTGGGTATTGATAGTCCACACCGTGGCCCATATCGCCCGCTCGCATGTAGTGACTATCACGAAGATGCGGCGGTACCTCGCCTATGCCGCCAGCACGAACGTCGCCGATTGCCTGCCCGATTGCTTGATAGGCACTGTTGGATTTAGGCGCCATACTCAAGGCAATAGTCACTTGGGATAACGTAATCCTGGCTTCAGGCATGCCTATCAGCGCCACAGTTTGAGCACCTGCAACCGCAAGGGGCAACATGGAGTTATCAGCAAGTCCGATATCTTCGCTAGCAAGTATGAGCAATCGACGTGCAATGAACCGCGGGTCTTCCCCAGCCTCGAGCATTCGTGCCAAGTAGTGCAGGGAAGCGTCTGGATCAGAGCCGCGAACGCTCTTGATAAATGCACTGATCACGTCGTAGTGCTGATCGCCTGCCCGGTCGTAGCGCACTATGGCATGATCGCTGGCTAACTTAACTTGATCGATTCCAGCCTGGGCCAAGCCCTGCTCAACGGTCACCGCTGCAGTTGCCTCTAACAGCGTCAAGGCTCGCCGTGCGTCGCCGCCTGCAAGCGCAATGAGATTGCCCATCGCATCGCCATCAATGGTGACTTCGCCACGAAGTCCGCGCTCATCCGTAACCGCACGTGTGATGATGCGTCCGACATCTTCAGATGTCAACGGCTCCAGAGTGACCAAGAGTGAACGAGACAGTAGCGGCGCAACGACTGAAAAAGCTGGGTTCTCTGTGGTGGCGGCAACCAACGTCACCCAACCATTTTCTACGCCTGGGAGAAGTGCATCTTGTTGAGACTTATTGAAGCGGTGTACCTCATCAATGAACAGAACTGTGGTCGTACTGAACATTGCTTTGTGGTCTCGCGCCGAGGTGATCACATCTCGAACATCTTTGACGCCAGCTGAGATGGCCGACAACTCAACAAAATTGGAGGTTCCAGCCACTGCGATGAGTTTTGCCAAAGTGGTCTTACCAGTTCCCGGCGGACCCCAAATGATGACCGAATTGCCCGAGTCGTGATTTGAGGCGTCCAAGAGGCGACGCAACGGTGCGCCGCCCGCGAGAACATGACCTTGTCCAATGAACTCATCGAGAGTTCTTGGTCGCATGCGCGCCGCAAGTGGCGAGCTGCCGCCCTCGTGTTCAAATAAGGACGAGGTCATGCGTGACTATTCTTCGTCTTTGGCAAACGGATCGAAGTCGATACCTGCTTCAAGACGCTGCTGTGCCGTGATGGGAGTCGGTGCACTGGTGAGCGGGTCGAATCCTGCACCTGTCTTCGGGAACGCGATGACGTCACGAAGACTCGTTGCACCAGTTAGCAACATGCAGATGCGATCCCAACCGAATGCGATACCGCCATGAGGAGGCGGTCCGTAGGCAAAGGCATCCAGTAGGAAGCCAAATTTTTCACGAGCTTCTTCGTCCGACAATCCGAGGATGCTGAAGACTCGCTCTTGCACGTCACCTTGATGGATTCGGATAGAGCCACCGCCAATTTCATTGCCGTTGCAAACAATGTCGTAGGCCCAGGCCAGCGCCTCACCCGGTGACTCTTCAAAGCGGTCAATCCAGTCGGCATTTGGTGATGTGAATGGATGATGAACCGCTGTCCATGAGCCATCGTCCGTCATTTCGAACATTGGTGCGTCCACGATCCAAACAAATGACCACTCATCTTCGTCAATGAGTCCACAGCGCTTGCCGACCTCAAGGCGAACAGCACCTAGGAGCGACTGTGATGCGCTGCGAGCTCCCGCTGCGAAGAATACGCAGTCGCCAGCTTGCGCTCCAAGATGAGCAGCAAGTCCATCGCGCTCACTGTCAGAAAGATTCTTGGCCACTGGTCCGCCGAGCGTGCCATCAGCGTCAAAAGTCACATAGGCAAGTCCCTTGGCTCCGCGTTGCTTGGCCCATTCCTGCCATGCATCGAATGCACGACGTGGTTGGTCTGCGCCACCCGGCATGACAATCGCACCCGTGTACTCGGACTGGAAAACCCGGAACTCGGTGTTTGCGAAGTACCCCGTGCATTCCACAATCTCGAGATCGAAACGTAGGTCAGGCTTGTCTGAGCCATACTTCGTCATCGCTTCAAAGTAAGTCATGTGCGGGATTTCGCCGATGGTATGGCCAAGGGTTCCTTGCCAAATATTGCGAATGACTGCCTCTCCGACCTCAAGAACGTCAGCTTGCTCGACGAAGCTCATCTCGATGTCCAGCTGAGTAAATTCAGGCTGACGATCCGCGCGGAAATCCTCGTCGCGGTAGCAACGAGCAATTTGGTAGTAACGCTCCATACCCGCAACCATCAACAGTTGCTTGAATAACTGCGGGCTCTGCGGAAGTGCGTACCAGTGACCTGGTTGTAGACGAACGGGCACTAGAAAATCTCGTGCGCCTTCCGGTGTTGAACGTGTCAGTGTTGGTGTCTCAATTTCAATGAATTCGCGCTCATGTAAAACTTCACGGGCCAGACGGTTCACATCGCTACGCATCCGCAAAATGTTGCCGGCGCTCGGGCGGCGCAAATCCAGGTAACGGTACTTGAGACGAGTCTCTTCGCCAACTGTGATCGTGTCATCGATTGGGAAAGGTAGAGGTGCACTCTTGCTGAGCACTTTCACCACGTCGGCAATAACTTCAATCTCGCCGGTTGCAATTTCCGCATTTTCGTTACCGGCAGGTCGGATCTCGACCGTCCCAGTAATCTGCAGACAGAACTCTGAGCGAAGTTCGTGAGCAACAGCCTCGTCTCGCACTACAACTTGAACAGAGCCCGATGCATCGCGAAGATCGAGGAATGCGATTCCGCCATGATCACGGCGCTTGCCTACCCAGCCGGCCAGCGTGACCTGAGTGCCAGCATCTGATTTACGCAGTTTTCCGGCATCTTGAGAACGAAGCATGAGTTATTCCTTAGGTGAGTTGCTAGCGGGAGATAAGTTCTTGAGCAATGTCTGTGGGCATAAGTCTATGGGTAGAGACTCCTGCTCCCCTGACTCCAGATCCTTGAGGACCACAGTTCCTGCGGTCACTTCGTCATCACCGATGATGATGGCAAAACGCGCTCCGCATCGATCGGCACCCTTCATGGCCGCTTTGATGCTGCGCGAATCGAATGACATGTCCGTGCTTATGCCATGAGTGCGAAGTTTCCCAACGAGTTCAACAGACACAGAGTTGGCTGCCTCGCCTAGTGCAATGACAAAGACTTGCGTGGCACTCGTGTTCGTCAGTTCGATGCCTTCCGCCTGCACGGCAAGACAGGTTCGGTCTACACCAAGGCCAAAGCCAACACCAGGCAGTGCGGAGCCACCAAGAGTTTCAATGAGGCCGTCATAGCGACCGCCTCCACCAATGGCCGACTGAGCGCCGAGGCCATCGTGAACCAGTTCAAAAGTCGTTCGGACGTAGTAGTCGAGTCCGCGCACTAAGCGAGGTGCTTTTTCGTACTGCACACCAAGCACATCCAGATACGTCAAGACTTTTTCATGGTGTGTTGCACACGCTTGACAGAGATGGTCTGGCATCAGTGGTGCATCGACCAGCATCGCCTGGATGTGCGGGCGTTTATCGTCCAGGACACGGAGGGGGTTGATCTGTGCGCGATGACGAGTTGCCTCATCAAATTCGAGTGCATCCAGGAAGCTTGTCAGAAGTGCACGGTAAGCAGGTCGGCATTCATGACAGCCAAGTGAATTGATCAGCAGTCGCACCTGCTTCAAGCCGAGCAGGTCGCGCTGTGCATGGATTGCCATCCACACCACCTCGGCATCAAGCGCAGGGTCCGCTGAGCCAATGGCCTCCACACCTACTTGAGTATGTTGGCGGTAGCGGCCAGATTGCGGTTGTTCGTAGCGGAAGTTCGGACCCGTGTACCAGACTTTCGCCGGCAAAGCTCCTCGATCAAGACGGTTCTCTAGAATGGCGCGGAGTACACCTGCTGTACCCTCCGGTCGCAAAGTCAGACTCCGGCCGCCCTTATCTTCGAAGGTGTACATCTCCTTGGAAACCACATCAGTCGACTCACCTACGCCCCGCACAAAAAGTCCTGTGTCTTCAAACAGCGGTGTTTCAATGTAGCCGTAGCCCGACAACATCGCTGGAGTGGCTAACGCCTGCTTCACCGCGAGCCATAATGAAGAAAATGGCGGCACGATGTCGTAGGTGCCTTTTGGGGCTTGAAATAAATTACTCATGTTGCAGATAATCCTTGCGTAATTCGTCGCAAATATGGGTTAGTGCCACGCTCGATTCCCATTGTGCTTGCTGGGCCATGACCGGGCAGGATGTGTGCCGCATCGTCGATCGGCAGGATGACCGAACGTAGGGACTCATTCATCGCTTCCGGACTTCCACCCGGCAAGTCGGTGCGACCAATAGCCCCAGCAAAGAGAACGTCACCTGTAAAAACGAAGCGCTCAACATCGAGTAGATCAAAGAGCACTGAACCTTCGGTGTGGCCAGGTGCATGGTTAATGGCGATGTCCAATCCTGCGATCTCAATGCGAGAGTTGTGCGAAATCTCGTGCACATCTTCAGGCTCGGCAAAGACGTCATCAGTCTCAACCAAGTGTGACAGTGCTGCGAGGGTTTCTGGCGAGACTCCCGCCGCGGGATTGCTCAGCAGATGCCGATCAGCCTTATGTACATATGCCGGGATGCCGTAACCAGTGGCGAGTGGGAACACTGACCACATATGATCTAAGTGTCCGTGTGTCACCATGACAGCAATGGGTTTGAGTCCATTGGTCGCGATGTAGTCACGTGCTGGACCGCTGGCCCCATAACCAGGATCGATGATGATGCATTCACTTCCTTGAGATGGTGCAACGATGTAGCAGTTGGTTTGCCACGGTCCCGCTGGGAAACTGTGAATCAACATGTAATGACCCCTGTTGTTATGTGTACCAACAAGGGTACCGTCCTATCCATTCGGCCACTTGAGCCCTACAATAATGAACCATGACTACCAAACGTGAACGTGAATTAGCCCGTGCAAAGTATGAACGCCAACTGCAGCGTCGCACCCAGCGACAGGCTAGAGAAAGAACGCTCAAGCTCGTTGTGAGCGGAGCGCTCGTCCTGCTGGTCGTGCTCGGCATTGGACTGGCTAATCACAAGTCAACGGCAGCCAATCCTGTTTCGAGTTGTAAGCAAGTCGGTCCAAACCGACCTAACAACATGAAGTTCGCAAAAGTCCCAGCCAATGCTCGGGCCGGCTCAGGCATTGTGCTCGAGACTAACTGTGGCGTCGTCAACATCACACTGAACAAGTCAGCGCCAAAGACCACGGCAGCCATGAGTTTCCTCGCCAATAGAGGTTTCTTCAACCAGACGCAGTGCCACCGACTCACGACTCAAGGCATCTATGTCCTGCAGTGTGGAGATCCGACTGCGACGGGAAGCGGCGGTCCTGGCTTTAGTTTCAAGGATGAAAACTTGCCGAAAGCAACTGGCGGTTCAGCGATTTACAAGCGTGGAACAGTTGCGATGGCCAACAGTGGCGCGAACACGAATGGAAGCCAGTTCTTCCTCGTGTACAAGGATTCACCACTTCCGCCTAACTACAGCGTCTGGGGCAAAATCACAGGTGGTCTAGGTACTTTGGACAAGATTGCTGCAGCCGGAGTTGCTGGTGGCGGAGCCGATGGTCAGCCAAATCAACGAGTTGTCATCGGCAAGGCCACCGTTACGCCATAATTAAACTTCAGCAATCGACAAGAGCCCACTTGGGACCCAGTAAAGGATGAACGCCATGACGGTATCAAATGAATACGGACACGTTGACGACGAAGGCAACGTATTCCTGAATTCTGCCGAAGGACCAGTAAAGCTCGGCCAATACACAATTGGCGATGCCAATGCTGCCCTGGCGTTTTTCACTAAGCGTTTTGATGACCTTGTCGCTGAAATTGAATTAACCACTGCACGTCTAACGGACGGCAAGGCTTCGGTTGAATCCATAAAGGCCCTTATGGATCGAATTGCCAAGACGGTTGAGTCTCCAAATCTGCTAGGCAATCTCAGCTTGTTGACCGAACACAGCGAGAAACTTGCTGTCCTGCTTGAAGAGCAGAAAGTTAAGGCTGCAGAAGCTAAGGCACAAGCAAAGGCTGCTGCAATTTCGGCCCGCGAAGAATTAGTTTCCGCCGCTGAAGCACTCCAGAATTCGACCGCCTGGAAAGTTACTGGTGAGACGTACAAAGAGTTGCTCGATAAGTGGAAGTCTGTTCCCAATGTTGATCGCGGCCTCGAGCAAGAATTGTGGAAGCGCTTCAGCTCCGCCCGTTCGGTGTTCGACAAGGCACGTCGGACTCACTTTGCGGCCCTAGATGCTGCTCGCACGGAGGCTTCTGCTTCGAAGAAGGCCATCATCGAGGCAGCAAAGGAGCTTGCCGAGAGTACTGACTGGGCGGCAACCACGACTGCATTCAAGAAGCTCATGGATGACTGGAAGGGCCTCGCCCGTGCTGGTAAGTCAGATGAAGAGAAGCTCTGGAAGGAATTCAAGGCTGCTCAGGATAAGTTCTTCACATCCCGCAACAGCGCTAACGACGCTCGTGATGGCGAACTCTCGAAAAACTTGATTGCAAAGCAAGAGCTTGCAACGCAGGCAGAGGCATTGTTGCCGATTACTGACCTCGAAGCAGCCAAGGTTGCTTTGCGTGACATTGCTAGCAAGTGGGAAGCCATTGGTCATGTGCCACGCAATGACAAGGAACGCATTGAACGTCGCTTGAAGAAGGTCGAAGATGAAGTGCGCAACATGCAAGAAGAAATCTGGCGTCGGTCGAAGCCAGAAGTCATCGACCGCGCAAACAGTCTTGTGGCATCTTTTGAAGCGTCCATCGCCAAGTTGGAAGTCGCATTAGCTACGGCCCAAAAGTCCGGCGATGCTGCTGCTACTGACAAGGTCAAGGCTCAACTTGAGCAGGCTACTGCCCTGCTGAATGCAGCTCGTTCGGGTGCTTCCCAGCTCGGCTAAATGAGTTAGACACGATACACGTCAAACACGCCATCAACTGAACGCACAGCTCGCAACACCTGCGTTAAGTGTGCTGGGTCACCCATTTCAAAGGTGAATCTGCTGATGGCAACACGATCTCGCGATGTAGTCACTGACGCATTGAGAATGTTGACGTGCTGATCTGACAGTGCTCTGGTTACGTCGGAGAGTAATCGGGCGCGGTCCAGTGCCTCTACTTGAATGTTCACTAGGAAGAGACTGGCCTTGCCTGGTGTCCACGCAACCTGTACAACTCGGTCATCTTGCTCTCGCAAATCCTCGGCATTGATGCAATCGGTGCGGTGGACTGAGATGCCAGACCCTCTTGTCACAAAGCCGAAAACTTCATCACCCGGTACGGGAGTACAGCATCGGGAGAGTTTGACCCAGGTGTCCTTTGCACCAATCACAGTGATACCTGGATCGTGCTTCGCTTGGCTTCTCGTATTCAGGCGGGTTGGCGTGACTAAGTCAGAAGTTTCCTCAGCCATGCCTTCGTCGCCACCGTGGGCGCTGAGCAGACGCGCGACGACGGCCTGAGCACCCATATGGCCGTCACCGACCGCTGCATACAGTGCGCTGACGTCTGGGAAGTGGGATTCGGCAGCCAATGTGGCGAGCATGTTATTTGTGAGAAGTCGCAGGGGCACATTCTGCTTCTTCATGGCACGGACGATGTGGTCCTTGCCAACTTCGATCGCCTCTTCCCTGCGCTCCTTGGAGAACCAGGCTCGAATTTTTGACTTAGCGCGTGCGCTGACCACGATGTTCAGCCAGTCTTGGCTTGGCCCGGCCGAGTCGGCCTTATTGGTGATTACCTCGACGCTATCGCCGTTCGTGAGCTTGCTGTCGAGCGGGACCAATTTGCCGTTGATGCGTGCACCCACACAACGGTTGCCCACCTCTGTGTGAACTGAGTACGCGAAGTCGATAGGTGTACTTCCAGCAGGCAGGGCCAGAACTTCGCCCTTGGGCGTAAATACATAGACCTCTGATGCACCTAGATCTTCGCGTAGTGAATCCAGGAAGTCACCTGGGTCCTCGGTTTCGCGCTGCCACTCAAGGAGCTGGCGCACCCATCCCAAGTCATCAGGGCCTGACTTACCGCCAACATTTGCTTGCTTGTAGCGCCAGTGTGAGGCCACACCGTACTCCGCTGAACGATGCATTTCGTGCGTGCGAATTTGGAATTCGACCGGCTTGCCCGAAGGGCCAATCACTGTCGTGTGGAGTGACTGATACATCGTGAACTTCGGCATGGCGATGTAATCCTTGAACCGGCCTGGCACTGGATTCCATTGATTGTGAATGATGCCCAAAGTTGCATAGCAATCCTGAATGGTGTCGACCAACACCCGCACGCCCACTAGGTCGTAAATATCTTCGAAGTCACGACCGCGCACAATCATCTTTTGATAGATGCTGTAGTAGTGCTTTGGTCTGCCAGACACTTCACTGTCGATGTTGACGTCGCGTAGTTCATTGCGCACCTGATCGACAACCTCTTTGAGGTATTCGTTACGCGCAGGAGCTCGCTGAGATACGAGACGCACAATCTCTTCGAACATTTTGGGATACAAGGTAGCAAACGCAAGGTCTTCGAGTTCCCATTTGATGGCATTCATACCGAGGCGGTGAGCCAACGGCGCATAAATTTCGAGAGTCTCTCGAGCCTTTTGTTCTTGCTTCTCGATTGACATGAACTGAAGAGTGCGCATGTTGTGCAGGCGATCAACCAGCTTGATGACAAGGACCCGAATGTCACGGGCCATCGCAACCACCATTTTGCGCACTGTCTCAGCTGCTGACATTTGCCCGAACTTTACCTTGTCGAGTTTGGTCACACCATCGACGAGGTCGGCTACTTCATCGCCGAAATCAATACGTAGATGATTCAGGTCATAGTCAGTATCTTCAACCGTGTCGTGTAGAAGCGCCGCAATGATGGTGGGCGTCGTCATACCCAAATCGGCAAGGATTCCTGCCACTGCGATGGGATGAGTAATGTACGGTTCGCCAGATTTGCGTGCCTGATGCCGATGGAAATAATCAGCAGTTTGATAAGCGCGAACGACTTCTTCTTTGGAACTGGCTGGATGGAAACTGAGGAGTGTGTCAAGGCATTCTTGTAAGTCTGAGGGAATTGGGCTATCAGCACCATGCGGGAAGCGGTCTAATAGGGCGGCACTCAATTCGGTTTCCATGTCGATCGTCACCTCCACACATTTAGTTCAGTATAAGTCAACTCAGTACAGGATTTTCAGGTGCCTCATACAGCAGAAAATTGCGCGAGTGTTTAGGCACCTGGAAAAACTGTAAAGACGTCACACTGAGGGAAGTTCTGTGCAACTTTCGCAGCACCGCCGAGGAAGCTTAGGTTCAACAAAACCGCTACGCCAATTGCAGATGCTCCACATTGCTGCACTAGGGCTAGAGCCGCGCAGGCTGTACCTCCTGTTGCGAGGACATCGTCCACTACGAGAACTCGATCGCCTGGCTTCAAGGCATCCGTGTGAATCTCAATGGCATCCACACCGTACTCAAGTGCATACTCCATGCGGTGAGTCTCGCGGGGTAGTTTTCCACTCTTGCGAATCGGGATAAAGCCCAGACCAAGCCTTGCGGCGAGAGCAGCGCCAAAGATAAAACCTCGTGCCTCGATTCCCACAATGTGCGAAATCTTGGCCTCCGCAAAATGGCCTGAGATGCTTTCAAGAACGGATGCCAGTGCCGAAGCGTTTGCCGCAATTGGAGTGACATCCTTAAAAAGGACACCTTGCGTGGGATAGTCGGGAATCTGCGCAATGCAAGACTGAGCAAATTCCAGATTCATGAACTAAACCCTAGCGAGACGAACGTGGACGCTTGACCCTTTGCTGGCGCGGACCGGCAGGAGTCACTACCGAAGCTGTCGGGATAACAACTTCGACACCATCAATTCCAGCCTTCTCACGACGAGCGGTTACTCGCTTTGTGAGGCTCTTCATTTCAGGAGAACGCTCCTTCACGAAAGCTAGGATTGGCGTCGCAATAAAGATCGACGAGTAGGTTCCCACGAGCATTCCGACAAAGAGAGCTAGAGCTAGGTCGTTCAGCGTGCCAGCACCAAGCAGGATCACTCCAACTACCAAAATTGAGAGAACTGGCAGAAGAGCCACGATCGAGGTGTTGATGCTTCGTACCAGTGTCTGGTTCAGAGCGAGGTTGGCTGCTTCCGTGTAAGTCATCCGACTGCCAGAACTGAGGTTCTTGGTATTTTCCTTAACCTTGTCAAACACAACCACTGTGTCGTACAGAGAGTAACCGAGAATCGTCAAGAAGCCGATGACTGTGGCCGGGGTAACTTCAAAGCCACTGAGAGCGTAGATGCCCACAGTGATCAGAACGTCATGAGCCAGAGCAACGAGTCCCGCTACTGCCATTGGCCACTCAAAGTACATAGACAAGAACAACGCCACGAGAATGAGGAAGACAACGAGCGCCTTTGCTGCATTCTTGGAAACTTCACTTCCCCAAGACGGTCCCACCAATTGAACCTTGATGTCGTTCACACTGACACCGAAAGTGGAAGCCAGTGCATTACCAACATTTTCGGACACTGTGGTGCTCACGGATTGTGTCTGGATGCGTACCTTGTTTCCGCCAACGATCGTCACGTTAGAGACTTGCACCTTGGCTGCAGTTACCGCATCACGCGCCTGGGTCACTGATGTTGTGCTGGCATTGGTCACTGGCACTGTGAACTCGGCGCCACCCTTGAACTCAATACCTAGGTTTAATCCTCGAACGCCAAGTGTGGCGATCGAGATGAGGAGTACAACTGCCGAAATTGTGTACCAGAGGCGCTTGCGACCGACGATGTTGTAGGAAACCTCACCGCGGTACAGGCGATTACCAAGAGTTGCGATTCCGGACATTAGTTTGCCGCCTCTGTGCTAGAAGTTACGCCAAGTCGAGCTGGAGATACTCCAGTCATGCTTGATCCACTGTTCATCCACTTGGACTCTGCCAAGCGGTAAACCACTGGGCGAGTAAAGAGGAATGCGACGAAAACGTCGATGACGGTCGTCAAGCCGAGTGTGAAGGCAAAGCCGCGCACGCTACCGACCGACAGGTAATAGAGGACAACTGCAGCGAGCAAGGAAACGAAGTCGGCCGCCAGAATGGTGCGACGCGCACGATCCCAGCCGTGGACTACGGCACTGCGAAGGCGCTTTCCTTCACGCAACTCGTCGCGGAGACGTTCAAAGTAGACGATGAACGAGTCTGCCGTGATACCAATTGCGACAATGGCACCTGCGATGCCAGCAAGCGTCATGGTGAAGTGAATCTGACTTCCTAGGATCACGAAGATCAGGTAGGACAGAGCCGCAGCTACGAGCAAACTGAAGACTGCCACGACACCAAGAGCGCGGTAGTAGAGCAATAGATAGAGGATCACGAGGATCAGACCGAATAGACCTGCAAGTAGACCTGCGCGCAATTGATCGTTACCCAAAGTAGGCGAAATCTGCTGCACTTCGTCAACGCTCAAGCTGATGGGTAGGGCGCCATACTTGAGAACTTCGGCAAGGTTCTTTGCTTCTTCAGCCGTGAAAGAGCCTGTGATCTGTGCGTTGCCGCCAAGAATAGGTTCATTGATTCGTGGTGCACTCACAACAAGGCCATCAAGTGCAATGGCAAGTTGATTTGTTGGCGCCTTCTGCTTGTAAAGGTACTTGGTCACGTCAGCAAACGTCTTTGCTCCACCCGTGGTCATGGTCAGGTCAACCTGCCAGCCACCGGCTCCCTGCTGCGGCAGTGTCGCTTGTGCGCTTTGAATGTCTGCACCTGTGAGGGCTGCCGGAGTGAGAATGTATTTTGCAGCGCCATCCTTGGAACAAGTGATGATGTACTGCTTCGGATCGTCAATTTTGCCACCCTCAAGAATTGGCGAGTGAGCGCAATCGAGAGCTGAGAAACGCTTAGCGAATGCCGCATCAAGCTTTGAAGTCTGGATAGGAGGAAGGAGCAAAGACGGTGCAACGCTCGGCTTAGGTGTGGCCTGGACCGGAGTGACTTTGGCACCACCCTTGGCACTCACGCTGGCACTCGGACTTGCAGCGGGCGCAGGTGAACCGGCATCAATCGCGACAACACCGCGGAAGTTCAGAACAGCAGTTGTCTTCAGCTGATCAACAACGCTGCGATCTGTCTTACCTGGGATGGTCACAATAATCTTTGAGTTTGCACCGGAGCCTTGAGTCGTCACCTGAGACTCGGCAACACCAAAACCATCGACGCGTTGGCGGATGATGCGGATGGTCTGCGCGAGTTGATCCGAAGTTACGGGATTCTTGCCGGCAGCAGTCGGCGACAGGATGACTTGAGTTCCGCCACGGAGGTCAAGACCAAGCTTTGGCGCATGACTCTTGCCAGGCAGCATTGCCCATACGAGTAAACCTACAAGTGAAAGAGCCAAGATGATCAAAGACCTACTTGGGCGATAATGCTTAGCCACGAATCAATCTCTCCGTTGTCCAAGGTGCACAGAAATACGACTCCTCGGTAAGGAGCCTTCCCCAACATTAGTGGATTACCAGAGAAATATTGCTAGCGGTGTCACTAACTTAAGTTGAGTTGCGCTGACCAGGTTGGGGTTGCACGCCCGAGAGCAGTCCATGAGGCCGTGGTTGCGATGCGTCCACGTGGTGTTCTGGACATGAATCCTTGCCGCACGAGGAAGGGTTCACACACAGTTTCAATAGTTTCTGGCTCTTCGCCTACCGACATTGCCAAGGTACTCAAACCAACCGGACCACCCGAGAAATTGTCAATAAGTGCAGTCAGTACAGCCCGATCAAGACGGTCCAATCCCCTGTCATCGACTTCGTAGAGTTCGAGAGCACTTCGTGTACTTGCCAAGGTCAGTTCGCCACCATTGTGAACTTGCGCAAAGTCGCGACTTCGACGCAGTAGGCGATTTGCGATGCGAGGTGTACCTCGGGACCGACCTGCAATTTCAGCGCTGGAGTCTGAACTAATACTGATACCCAATTGTTGTGCCGATCGGGTAACAATGTGTTTCAGCTCATCGTCTTGGTAATAATCCAGGTGCGCTGTAAATCCGAAACGGTCACGTAGCGGTGCGGGCAACATTCCTGCCCTGGTGGTAGCGCCAACCAAGGTAAACGGCGCTAGATCGAGTGGAATGGACGTAGCACCCGGTCCTTTGCCAACCATGACATCAACGCGGAAATCTTCCATCGCAAGGTAGAGCATCTCTTCGGCCGACCGTGACATGCGATGGATCTCGTCAAGGAAAAGTACTTCGCCCGGCACCAGACTAGAAAGCATGCTCGCAAGGTCCCCTGCGTGCTGAATGGTTGGACCGCTACTCAATCTCAGTGGTGCGCCCAATTCTGTGGCGACGATCATTGCCAAGGTCGTCTTACCAAGACCGGGAGGACCAGCGAGCAAGATGTGGTCTGCGCTCGCTGAACGCTGCTTGGCCGCCTGAAGTACTAGGTCCAACTGCTGCTTCACTCGATCTTGACCGACGAAGTCTGACAGTGACGTCGGTCGCAGGGCTGACTCCACTGCGCGTTCCTCGGCACTAGCTAAGGGATCTACAACATGTTCGAATGTCATGACGTCCCCAGAATCTGTAGGGCTCTGCGCAAGAGTTCGGGCACGCTGCGCTGCTCTCCTGCTGACTCTTGTCCAAGCATGGTCAAAGCACGCGCTACATCCTTCGCATTCCAACCAAGCCCAATGAGGCCTTGCTCAACTTGCTCTTGCCATGGCGAAACCAGACTGATGCTCCGATTGGCCGTGTATCCAATCCGATCTTTCAGTTCGAGGACCAGACGAGCGGCACCTTTTGCGCCGACGCCTGGCGTCTTTGTCAATCGTGCGATGTCTTCATTGGCGATGGCCTCACGCAGTTGATCTCCGGGCAATGTTGCGAGCAGAGTGAAGGTGAGTTTGGGACCGAATCCTGATACGCCTTGCACGACCTCAAATAGGTCACGGTTGTCGGCAGTATCGAAGCCAAACAGCGTCAGCGACTCTTCACGGACTACAAGTGATGTGTAGAGGGAAATTGTGTGTCCAACTGCTGTAGTTGCGATGGTATCTGGTGAACACAGAACCATCAGGCCAGCGCCACCTAGATTGACGATGAGCGAATCAAGGCGCGTTTCGAGAACGGTGCCAGTGAGGATTGAAATCACGACTGTCCAACTTTCGTGCGCTCGATGGCATCGATAAGGCGCTGTTGACCCGCACCCTTCCAACTATGGCAGAGTGCTAGCGCAAGAGCGTCGGCTGCATCTGCGGGTTTAGGTGGGGCCGCCAAATTGAGAAGCCGAGTCACCATTGATGTGACTTGCTCTTTGTTTGCTCGACCGCTGCCCGTCACAGCTGCTTTCACTTCGGTTGGCGTGTACATAAAGACGGTCAAATTTCGGTGAGTCGCCACCAACATTGCTACAGCGCTTGCTTGAGCGGTACCCATTGCTGTCCGCACATTGTGCTGACTAAATACGCGCTCAATCGCGACAACATTAGGAAGATACGCGTCAAACACCCTGTCAAGACCTTGCTCAAGCATGTGGAGCCGTTGCGGGAGTGACATTTCGGCGGGCGTGTTGATGACGCCAACATGCACAAATGTACATTTCCGGCGTAAGTCAGTGTCTATGATTCCAAAACCGCACCGAGTCAGCCCTGGATCTATTCCAAGAATGCGCATAAGTCCTCCGAACATCTGTTCGAAAGCCTATTGCATGCCTGGGTGTTCGCCATGCATTTCGGGCGAACTAATCTTCGAGTTGAGCGAGTACTTCGTCGGAGATGTCGAAATTGGAATAGACATCCTGAACATCGTCGCAGTCCTCAAGGGCGTCAATCAGTTGGAACATTTTGCGGGCAGTATCCGCATCAATCGGAATCTGCATGCTTGGAACAAATGTTGCCTCAGCCGATTCGTAGTCGATTCCCGCGGCCTGCAGCGCCGTGCGAACTGCAACCACGTCCGTCGCCTCGCTGATTACTTCAAAGGCAGTACCCAAATCGTTGACTTCATCAGCCCCAGCATCGAGAACGGACATCATGATGTCGTCTTCCGTGCCAGCGCTTTTTGGAACAATCACAACACCCTTGCGATTGAATAAATATGAAACAGAGCCTGGATCAGCCATGGTTCCGTGATTGCGGGTGACCGCTACACGCACGTCGGAAGCGGCTCGATTGCGATTGTCAGACAGACACTCGATCAGGATGGCTACACCGTTGGGGCCGTAACCTTCGTACATGATGGTTTGGTAGTCGGCTCCACCAGCTTCAGCGCCAGAGCCACGCTTGACCGCACGCTCAATATTGTCCAATGGGACCGAGCTCTTGCGTGCCTTCACAATGGCGTCATACAAAGTTGGATTGCCAGAAGGGTCGCCACCGCCAGTGCGCGCTGCGACTTCAACATTCTTAATCAACTTGGCGAACAACTTGGCACGCTTGCCGTCAATTGCCGCTTTCTTGTGCTTGGTTGTAGCCCATTTGGAATGGCCGCTCATGCAACTCTCACCATTTCTGCAAAGTACTTGTGTAAACGTAGGTCTGGCGTAATCTCAGGGTGAAATGACGTCGCAAGTAGATTACCTTGTCGAACCGCAACAATTCGTTCAGGTTCCTCGGAACTTTCGGGAGTCGCAATCGTTGCCAGAATCTCTACGTCGGGACCTACTCGGGTAACGAGTGGCGCACGAATAAATAGTGCGTGGAAGGGCTCACTTCCGAGCGCCTGAATGTCCAGATCAATTTCGAATGAGTCTATCTGTCGACCAAAAGCATTCCGGCGTGCCGTAATGTCTAGGCCACCGATTGTGTGTTGATCAGGGCGACCGTCCAGAATTTCGTTAGCCAACATGATGAGTCCAGCGCAAGAGCCGTACACGGGGCGACTCGTCCTGAATTCACGAAGCGGTTCCAAGAGATGGTTTTTGACAGCCAGAATGCTCATCGTGGTGGACTCACCGCCAGGAATCACGAGTCCATGAATCTTGCTTAGTTCATCCGCTGACTTCACGGCCAGTGTTTTGACACCTACTGCCTCAAGATGTGCACGGTGTTCTCGCACATCCCCTTGTAGTGCGAGAACCCCAATAGTTGGGGTCGACACAACTACCAGCCGCGTTCTGCTAAGCGGTGAGGAACCGGGATGTCCGCAACGTTGATACCGACCATGGCTTCGCCCAGACCACGCGATGCTTGCGCAATCTTGTCTGGATCATTGAAGTGCAGGCTGGCCTCGACAATTGCATTCGCTCGCTTGACCGGATCGCCAGACTTGAAGATTCCTGAGCCAACAAAGACGCCATCTGCACCGAGTTGCATCATCATCGCTGCATCCGCTGGAGTAGCGATTCCGCCAGCAGTAAACATGACGACGGGAAGGCTACCAGTGCGAGCAACTTCGACAACTAGATCGTAAGGAGCTTGCAGTTCCTTCGCGGCTACATAAAGTTCATCTGGACTCATAGACGTCAGACGACGAATCTCACCGCGAATGGTGCGCATATGGGTTGTGGCATTTGACACGTCACCAGTACCCGCTTCACCCTTTGAACGAATCATGGCCGCACCTTCATTAATGCGACGAAGCGCTTCACCAAGGTTGGTAGCACCACAGACGAATGGAACCGTGAAGTTCCACTTGTCGATGTGGTTCGTGTAGTCGGCAGGTGTGAGTACTTCTGATTCGTCGATGTAATCAACGCCGAGGCTCTGAATGACTTGGGCTTCAACAAAGTGGCCAATACGCGCCTTTGCCATGACTGGGATGGAGACAGCAGCGATGATGCCATCGATCATGTCTGGATCACTCATGCGAGCAACCCCACCTTGAGCACGAATATCGGCTGGCACTCGCTCGAGAGCCATGACGGCTACGGCGCCAGCATCTTCAGCGATTTTGGCTTGCTCTGCGTTGACGACATCCATGATGACGCCACCCTTAAGCATGTCGGCCATGCCTCGCTTGACGCGTGAAGAGCCTGTGATTGCGGTGCTATTTGCCTCAGAAGTCATTGTGTCCTCTTGTTACGGTTTCATCGTTTGTTAACGTTGAGATTTGATGCAACAGTCTACCGCGGAAACAAATAAGGGCTACTTGGCAAAAGCGTGCGGGAGGTCGTCCTGGAAATCCAGAACGTATGGCATGGGCGCACGGCCAGCGAGAAACAGTGCGCGCACCAGCAGTTGCTGACGAATTTTGAGACAGTCTGCGACCGCGTCAGTGTGGAACTTATGGCTCATAACGACTCGGCCGCATATCTGTGAGAGCTCGGCAATGAGGCTGTCCTGGACCTTATTGTCCGCTTCAAGATCAACGCTTTCGTCAAACGCGGCTCCTAGTACTTCTGTGAGGTCGGATTCAGCTTGGAGTCGGTCAACGTCGACGAGATCACCAGCAGCCAGTGCGTCATGAGCACTTTGAGCGAGGATGACACAAGTGACGAGGTCGAATGCCTCTGTGCTGGCCAACTCGGCAACGATTCCAGCTCGACGTACCAGATGCGTATCGAGCGCTGCTTGGGCTACATCAATTCGATGGTGCAAACGATCGAGCCTGCCGGCTTGCGTGGACAAGTACCAAACAAGGACGGCACATGTTGACACAATCAACCATGGATGAGAACTCATTCAATTTCCTCGCGTTCCGGCGTAATGCGAAGTCGACTCAGTCGGCCAAGCATTTGTCCGGTGAGGTCTGGCTCGACAACCGTGCCTTCTACGCGGACTGATTGGTACACCTCGATGATTTGATTGGCAACAATCTCCCAATCAAACTGTGCAGCTCTTGCGTGCCCAGCAGTTATGAGTCTTTGTCGCTGGTCTGGGTCATCGAGCAGGCGGATGACTGCTGCAGACAGTGAATCGGAATCACCATTATTGAAAAGCATTCCAGCGTGCCCATCCCGCAGTACGCGTGCAAAGGCCTCTAAGTTGCTCGCCACAACAGGTGTGCCGGTAGCCATTGCTTCTAACAGCACTATGCCGAACGACTCACCTCCAGTGTTCGGTGCGATGTAGAGAGTGCCTGAGGCCAGTACTGAAGCCTTATCGCTGTCAGCGATCATGCCCAAATGGGTGACACCCGCAGCATCTTGCGTTCTCAAACTAGCAATGAGGTGGCTTGGGTCGCCAGGGCCTGCAATGAGAAGTCGCAGGTCGGGATGGCGGTCTCGAATTGCAGGAAATGCCTTGATGAGGACCTCGAGGCCTTTGCGAGGTTCGTCCACACGACCAAGAAAGACGAGCGACTTACCCTCCCCCGGCCAACCATCAAGAGGTTTGGCGTTGTTAAAGGAACCGATGTCAACACCATTAGGAATGACGAGTGCATCACCGCCGACATGCTCTCGTAGCGTGGTGAGTGCAGCATCGCTGACCGCTATGCGAGCTGAAACTTTCTCCATCGCAGTGCGTGCAAGTTTCACAAGAGACAGCAGCACTCTTGAGCGATCCATGCTGGAGTGCCAGGTTGCCACTATTGGTCCCTTAGCGCTCCAGCAGGCTAAAACCGACAAGCTGGGAGCGAGTGGTTCGTGGACGTGTAGCACATCAAATTGGCCCTCTTCTATCCATTTGGAAACTCGGTGTGCCGTTCGAGGGCCGAAACTTAAACGAGCCACAGAACCGTTGTAGCGGATGGCTCGGGGTTTACCTGTGGACTGGACGAAGGACGGTAAAGCCGCGTCATCCTCTGCAGGAGCTAACACGCTCACCTCATGACCGAGACGGTCTAGGGCAATGGCCAAGTCGTGCACATGTGCCGAAACTCCGCCGGGTATATCCCAAGCGTAGGGACAAACAATTCCTATTCGCATGGCCACTACTTCTTCGCACTCACCAGGTCGGGCCAGACGGGTTGCATCTGATGCCAGTTTTGCGGATTGGCCGCAATGTGGCGTTCGAAATTACTGAGAATAACTTTTGTTACCTCTTGAGCCTTACGTAGTCGGTCTCGACCGGTTACTGGTGTTCGGTCAAACGTGACTTCTTGATCGAATGCGAGAACGAGTTTGTCGCCGTCGTAGAACGGTGAACATGTGAAGAGCGGGCGATCTGTGTCGATCGCAAGTAAGGCCGCACCAATCGGCAATGAGGCTCGGTGACCGAAGAACTGGTTGCTCATGCCGTTCTTCGCGACGTCACGGTCTCCAAGCAGCGCGACGACCTTGCCTTGATTCACACTATCGCGCAGGAATTGGTAGGTTCCACCTTCACCAGTCAGAGGCATGAGGGTGATACCGCGTTCGCTGCGCATTTTGAGAAACTTCTGAAAGACACCTTCGGGGCGCAAGCGTTCAGCCACTGTGCACAGCGAGCCGAACTCGTTCGCGGCCCACGCACCAGCAAGATCCCAGTTTCCGGAATGCGGGAGTGAGAGAACGACGCCCCCTTGCTGCAATGCACGATAGAGCGGCTCGCTATTGACGGCCCTCACGCGCGACTCGATGTCTTCAGTTGACCATTTCGGCAAGAGAAATGTCTCGCAGTAGTACCGCATGTAGGAGCGAAGTGCTGTCTGGCTAGTTTGACGAACGCGTGGGTCACTGGGGTCAAGTTTCATAACTCGGCTGAGATTGAGTTCAAGCTGTTTCACCCCAGTGAAATGCAACGTCCACACTGCCCTGGCAGTGATGTCAAAAACGAAGTAAGACAGGCGAGCAGGCAAGGCCCACAGTACATTCCAGCCCAACCAGAAACCGAAATCGGTAAGACGTTCGGAGAGCTTCATGCGGCTAGAAGTCTTCTGACATGCCACATACGTTGGGCCACGGTGATGGTGCTGACGCTTGCAAGCAAAACCAGGCCATAAGGGAGGACGTTGACGCCTAGACCGGTCAAGATTACGGATGTCAGCAAGATAATCGAGCGCTCTGCACGCTCGGCGATGCCAACTTTGCAGTCAACCCCTAAGCCTTCAGCGCGAGCGCGTGCATACGAAGTCAGTAAACCCATCACTAGTGAGACTAATCCGGCAGTCACAGCCATGTGTGAGTGATGCTGGCCAGCTTGCGAATAGAAATAAATAATGGCGCAAATTACGCTGGCGTCTGACACGCGGTCCAGCGTGGAATCAAGAAAGGCTCCCCACGTACTTTGACGTCCTAGGATCCGAGCCATCGTGCCATCGAGCAGGTCGCTAGCTGAGAGCAATGCAATCAGGATTCCGCCCACCAGGAAGTGACCCTGACTCAGTAGCGCTAACGAAATTCCGACTGTACTAAGTGCACCTGTCCACGTGACTGCATCTGGTGTCACCTTGAGTTTGAGCAAGCCATGTGCAATTGGTTCTACGCTTTTCGCCACAATTTGGCGAGCTTGCGCGTTATCAAGCACGTCGCTGTCCATTCTCTAGGTCAAACCCGACTACGATTCGTAGGGTTATGTCGATGTTACCGAGTCAATCACACCATCAGCCTCAAATGGAGGTCTTAGTCGTTGTGTGTGTGCCTGACTCACAAACGGCGGCTCTCGCACGTAAGAACATCTTGACTGACGAATGGCAAGGTTCCCTTCCGCTTTTTTCTCGATTAGACAAAGCTCGAGGGTGTTCGGTTTCCCTGATCATCTGCGAAAGTGCAGGCATTTCAGAGACCACGATTGAAGCTAGCGACGCATTGTTGATGATTCTTGATGGAGAGCGGGGCCTAGACCCGGCATCTGTTGCAGTCTGGAATAGCGCAATTGACCACAGCATCCCCCGCCATCTAGGTGCAGTTCGAGCAGCGAGTGGGCGCGCAGACTTCGATGAGCTAGTCGCGATTGCTGTTCGTGTACTTGAGCCCGATGCGCTGGTTCGCTATCTCCCTATTGAGTCCGAGGATGACGACACGTTCGTGGGCCAGTACGACCTGTTGACGGGCGACATCCACGATTGCACGAACGGCACACCAGAGATTCGTCATGGAGACCCGGAACATGTTGCTCTTACGGCAGATCGACGGGATGACCTCTTTGAAGAACTTGCACATGCAGGATTGGCAGATGAATTTCTGGACATTCACCTTCAGGGCTTGCCAGTCAGCATTCCGGGGCTTGTGTCCGCCTGGAATGACGACAGCATCGTCGCAATGACTGCTCTTGATAATGGGGTTGGTACGCACATTGTGCAGGAATGGCTCAGCGGCCTATGCGCTCGATGGATACCGACGGTTGACTCAGGTGGCCAATTAGCGAGTGTTGCTGAAACCCAAGAGCGACTTGGTGTGGGCGTTGGTCCCGATTTGGCACGGATGTGGGGTGAGCAGTCAGTAGATGAAGCCCTTGAATTAGTTCACGACGACCAAGAGTTAGAGCCTCTTGTTGTCGAAGCACAAACTTCTGGGGTTCTCTTATCGACTGGCCTTGTTGCTGGGCAAACCGTGCGCGTGGCTGGCAGTGACGTGACTGTTTTAGTGCCACGCTTCTGACAGCAATTGACGCGTTGTTTCGAGCAATTCCGGCATAACCTTTGTATTCCCGATGATCGGCATGAAGTTGCTGTCTGCTGGCCAACGTGGCACGACATGTTGGTGCAAGTGACCAGCTACACCAGCGCCAGCCACCGAACCCTGGTTGAGGCCAATGTTGAAGCCCGAACAGTTGGTGACGACGCGAAGTGTTCGCATGGCCTCCTGAGTAAGTAGGCCTATGGCTGCTATTTCATCGGCCGTGAGTTCGTCGTACATGGGTACGTGTCGCGTTGTACAGATCAGGATGTGTCCGCTTGCATACGGGTATTTGTTCAGCACGACATAGGCCAGAGGTTGACGCACGACAATGAGGCCATCTGAGTCTGACATGTCTTGGGCTAAGCAGAACGGACACGTTTCGTCGGTGAAGTTGCCAGCATGTTCAACCAAATACTCTTTACGGTGCGGAGCCCACAAGCGCTCCCACGCATTCGGCGACGGCAACTCATTATCCATGCAAATCAGATTTGCACGCGTGAAGTAACGATGTCGACAATCTTCGCAATAGCGTCAGAAACAGGCACACCGTTTTCCTGCGTACCATCACGGAAGCGGAAGGACACTGCCTCGGCGTTCATGTCATCATCGCCAGCAATGAGCATGAAGGGCACCTTCTGCGTCTGAGCAGTACGAATCTTCTTCTGCATGCGCTCATCCGACTGGTCAACTTCGACGCGAATACCTCGTTCGCGGAGTTGCTGGGCAACCTTCAAAAGATATTCATTGTGCGAACTGGCCACTGGAATGCCAACCACTTGCGTTGGAGCAAGCCAGGGTGGGAACGCGCCAGCGTAATGCTCCAGCAAAACACCGAAGAAACGTTCAATCGATCCAAACAATGCACGGTGGATCATGATTGGCCGACTGCGCGAGCCGTCACTCGCCTGGAACTCTAGATCGAAGCGTTGTGGCAACTGGAAGTCGACTTGAATAGTCGACATCTGCCAGGTTCGTCCAATCGCGTCGCGAGCCTGGACGGAAATCTTCGGTCCGTAGAAAGCCGCGCCGCCTGGATCTGGGACCAAAGCGAGACCGGAAGCCTCTGCGGCCTGCGCAAGGGCGTTGGTCGCTTGCTCCCACTCTTCCTCAGTACCAATGGACTTTTCTGGGTTGCGAGTTGACAACTCGAGATAGAAGTCATCCAAGCCGTAGTCGCGCAGGAGATCCAGAACGAACCCGAGCAGACTCTGCAATTCGCCCGGCATCTGCTCTTGGGTGCAGTAGATGTGCGCGTCATCTTGTGTCATTCCACGCACACGGGTCAAGCCGTGAATAACGCCCGACTTCTCGTACCGATAAACCGAACCAAATTCGAATAAGCGGATTGGTAACTCGCGGTATGAACGTCCACGTGACTTGAAAATCAAGTTGTGGAACGGGCAGTTCATCGGCTTGAGGTAGTACTCCTGACCCTGGCGCTTTACTGTGCCGTCTTCGTGAAGCTCCTCGTCAAGATGCATGGCCGGGAACATACCGTCCTTGTACCAGTCCAAGTGACCGGACTGTTCGAACAAGGTGCCCTTCGTAACGTGTGGAGTGTAGACGAACTCATAGCCTGCATTCTCGTGACGAATGCGCGAGTAATCTTCCATCTGGCGACGAATGATGCCGCCCTTCGGATGAAACACCGCCAGACCAGAACCGATTTCGTCAGGAAAACTAAATAGGTCCAACTCAACACCGAGTCGACGGTGGTCGCGCTTTTCTGCTTCAGCAAGCATGTTGAGGTGTGCCTTGAGATCATCCTTAGTTGCCCAGGCAGTACCGTAAACGCGTTGCATGGACTCGTTGCGCTGATCGCCTAGCCAGTAGGCCGCGGACGTCCGCATCAACTTGAATGCTTTGGCGTCGAGGTAGCGAGTATCAGGTACGTGTGGGCCACGACATAGGTCGCACCAACGCTTTTCTCCTGAACGTAAATCAATGTTGTCGTAAATAGTTAATTCGGCGCCGCCGACTTCCATAACGTCTTCGGAAATTACCGTCGCATCATCGTCGTCGCCAAGTAGGCGGAGTTTAAAGGTTTCCTTGGCCAATTCAGCACGAGCCTCTGCGCGAGTAAGCACTCGACGCGCGAACTTCTGACCAGAGTTAATGATTTCAATGGCTTTCTTCTCGATTGCCGTGAGATCTTCAGGAGTGAAAGGCTCCCCTGCACCAAAGTCGTAGAAGAAGCCGTCCTTGATCGGTGGACCGATACCGAGACGCACATCGCTGTACAGGGCCTGCACTGCTTGCGCGACGACGTGGGCAAAACTGTGACGAACGACAGTCAGTCCCTCGGGGTCTGTATTCAGGATTGGTTCAACGCTATCACCATCAGTCAGTTCATAGTCCAGGTCCACTATGACACCGTTGACTCGAGCTACAACTACCTTGCGAGCCTTGTCACCGACAACATCAAATGCGGTAGCGCCTGACTCTATGTCAACACTTTCGCGCTCTGAACCCACGAATACCGATGCCACAAGTATCAATTCCTCTAGCTCTACAAATAGTTCTACAAAACCACTCGCTCGTGGTGAAATCACTCTATCCCACGGCCGTAGCGTGACTAGTAATGGCGCTAATCAACTTTGATCAGTATGACTTCTGCGCCCTGATGTTGTCTAAGGATTCAGATTTTTTGCCAGCAGCGACGTAAAGGCGGAAGCAAGTTGTGCCGTGATCGGCCCTGCGGCAAGCTCATGAGTAGCACCCAAGAGTCCAGAGTCATCACAAACACCGAGCTTGGTAATGGGATGAACATTGCGTGTTGAGGAGGTCAGGAAGGCCTCGTCAATCTGCGGCAGGTCGCTTATTTCGAGGTCTTCATAGCTCAGTTGAAGACCCAGCTGATGAATGCAGTCAATGACCAGATCGCGCGTGATGCCCTTAAGAAGGCCGGTGTGCACATCTGGAGTAATGACCACGCCATCGCGGACGAAGAACACGTTAGACCCAGTGCCTTCGCTGATGCGCCCTCGTGAGTCACACATCAGAGCTTCGGAGAAGCCAAGTTTGTGAGCGAGTTCGAGTGCAACAACATTCTCAGCGTAAGACGTGGTCTTCAGACCGACTAGTGGAGAACGTTCATTCTTGATCCATTGCACTAGGACAGCGCTCGTAGTGTCTGACCAACGCGGTGTCGGGGCAAGAGTAATAACCAACGTGGGTTTCGCCCCGCCACGATCAGAACCTAGTGGCCCATTTCCACTTGTGACCGTGATTCGTAAGCGGCCATGTTCAATGGGTTCGTTAGCCTTCAAGGTACGGGTTACCGCTTCAGCAACAGTTGTAGCATCCGGGCAGATGATTCCCAAGCCACGTGCCGAATGCGCCAAACGTACTAAATGTCGATCAAGTGCGAAGACTTCTCCATCGGTGATAAGCAGCGTTTCAAAGACGCCGTCGGCAACAGTGAAGCCATGGTCGAGGACGCTGATGGCCGCCGTTTTAGCAGTCTCGATCTGACCATTCACGTAGTAGTTCATTTCGCTCATCTGCTCAGCCTATGTATGCATGGCCGCGATATTGAGGAGGTGGCGTGCCTTGAGTTCAGTTTCTTCCCATTCACCGTTGGCGTCGCTACCCCACGTGATGCCGGCGCCTGTGCCGAAGTTGAGCATGGGCTTTCCATCTTCTTCACTCTGCCAAAATGTGCGAATGCTCACTGCCAACTGTGCAGATTGTTTGTCCTGGTTCAGCCAGCCGATCATTCCACAGTAACTGGATCGTTCGACCGGTTCTAGTCGACGAATCACCTCAAGCGAACTGCTCTTAGGCGCGCCACTTACTGATCCCGGTGGCGACATACGCTCGAGAACCTGTGCCCATGAAGTGGTTGGCTCAAGTTCGCCCTGCACATCGGAAACCAGGTGAACCAGGCCCGGATGGTCCTCGACTCTGAGCAACTCTGGGACTTGAACACTGCCCGGTCTGCATACTTCGGCAAGATCGTTGCGCATTAAATCGACAATCATGACGTTTTCCGCGCGGTCTTTTTCAAGTAGTTCGCTCGCAGTGTTCGCAGTGCCCTTGATGGGACTCGTCATGAGGGTCTGTCCATCTCGGCGCAGAAAAAGCTCTGGTGAGGCCGACGCGATTCGCACATCCTGCGAGAGTCCTGACTCTGACATTGGGATAAGCAACGCAGACAGATACGGTGCAGGATTGTGCTCACGAAGCAATTTGAATAAACCGATCGGATCGAAATTTCTTCGCAATTCGGCGGTGAGTATTCGACATAAGTTTGTTTGGTAAACCCAACCAGCGCTGATGTCTTCACGAATGACATCAACTGCATGTACGTAGTCTCGTTCGCTCATGGAACTTCGCCATGAGGCCCGGTCAACCCCTAGATGCGTGTGGTCGGCAATCAGTTCTTCTGACAAAGATTCAACATGCGAAAAGCGAAATCCGAGGAATTTTCCTTCGAAAGTTTGAGTGACTGCCCACCAGCCATCTGTATCGAGATCCCTGGCGTCTGTGATGACCTTCTCTAAACCTGTAGCAATCACATCGCCGAAGACTGCGACGGCTTGTGCTGAAGTCATGAGTCAAGACTACGTAAGGCTCTGCACACTTGCATTCCTCACGAGCAAGGACCTGACTTTGTGACTTGCTCAACTTTCGGCTAAGGTATCTCAAGTCAGGTTTAACGACTTGTACGCGGATGTGGCTCAGTGGTAGAGCATCACCTTGCCAAGGTGAGGGTCGCGGGTTCGAATCCCGTCATCCGCTCGGAAGCTCTCTTGGGAGCACCTCCGGTGGAGTGGCCGAGAGGCGAGGCAAGGGACTGCAAATCCCTGTACACGGGTTCAAATCCCGTCTCCACCTCGAGAGTTTGAAATCTTCATACTTTCACAATGGTCGATTGGCGCAGTTGGTTAGCGCGCTTCCTTGACATGGAAGAGGTCACAGGTTCGAATCCTGTATCGACCACCAGTATTTGTTAAGACCTTGGCTTCTTGTAGGCAAAGTCCATGCCAACTATACGAGGCCTGTCTGCGAGCATGCCTTCGTCTGAAACAATCACCGCACTCATAAACGAGATGAATTTCACACGAAAGTTTCGACTCAAAAGCATCGGGGACCGATCGGCTCTGCCGACAGGTCCCCGATACGCTGCTCGAGGTTAGCGTTTTGTGGTTACTTCGACCGCGTCAGACGGCGCTCCCCAACCACCAGCATTCAGAGCTCGGATGCGAATCTGGTACGTTGTGCCTGCCTTGAGACCACGAATCAATAGTGGGCTCGAAGATTGACCCAAGTTGAACCATGTTTCGCCATCGAGCGAGTAGCCGTAACGCGTGATCATTCGACCACCGTTGAACTCTGGCGGGATGATGGCGAGCCTTACTGCGCTGTGGGTGGAACTCGCCTCCGTAATGTACGCAACGTCTGGTCTAGTAAATGGCGTAACGGCGCGCAACGTGGACGGTACTCCGCCATGCTTGCCGTTAACAGCACGAGCAGAAAGCTGATAGCGCACGCCATTGGAAAGACCTTCAATGGTCAGATGGCGCAGATCGGACGAGTCAGCAAAGTTAGTCCAAGTGACTCCCCCGTCAGTGCTGTACTGGTAGCCGGTGGGATCGGCACCCAATAGTGGCTTGGCCGCGGTCAGCGATAAGCGGATCTTGCCATTACGGGCTTGTGTGAAACGAAACTTAGGTGCAGTGAAAGGCGCAGCGCTCACATGCACGGGCAAATTGCTCACGTACGAACCGTAACCATCGCTCCAATACGGACCCCAACCTGAGGTGCCGTAATAGACCTGAATCTGGTGCAACGAGTCATTGCTGTCAAACACAAGTTGACCGACCGTTGGTGCTGCTCCGTCGAAGGTCACTGAGGTGAGCGCATTGCTGTAGAAAGCACCCATACCAATGAAAGTCACGCTGTCTGGCACGAAGAGTGAAGGGATGTGATTGAAAGCAAAAGCCCAATCGTCAATAAAGCTAAGTGAATCTGGCAAGGAGAGGCTAGACAGGTCATTGTTGGCAAATGCTTGATTTCCGACAACCGTAACGTGTGATGGCAAGGTCAATGCGGTGATCATGTTGTTTGAAAACGCGTGGTCACCCACATTTGTGACTGACTCGGGAATGGTCACTGATTCCAACGCATTGTAGTTGAACTCCCAAGCTGGCACGTAAGACCACGTTGAAGGCAGGACGACGCTCGTGAGAGCGTTGTACTCAAATGCTGCCTGATCTACATTCACTGCAGAGTCTGGAATGGTCAGACTTGTAAGGGCGTTACTTCTAAAAGCATAAAATCCGATAGTTACGAGGTTTGTTGGCAGTGTTACGGCTGGAAGTCCATCACCTTGGAATGCAAATGCTGCGATGGTAGTAATGCTGTCTGGTAGCGAGACCGAAGTCAGTGGCGTCCAAGCAAAAGCAGCCTCGCCAATGGCAGTCACCGGATGGCCGTCCAGGGACTCCGGAATCACCAAGTCAGAGGGACAGGCGTCCACACAACCAGCGACAGTGGCATTGCCGTCAAGATCGGTCGTGTAGGTGAACTGAGTTTCGACTGGAGTGGAAGTACCCGTAATTGGGGTCAAGCCTGAGTCAGTCTCGGCCAAGGCATTACCTGAAATCATAGGCAAGGATGCGGCAACCAGAAGACTCGCCGCCAGCGAGCGAAGTGCTTTATTCATGTCAAGGTCCTAAGAGTCAAAGAATTGTGAAAATTAACGTGCTGTGCCAGAAGCTTGAGCAACTGGTTTACTTTGGTCACTTTACTCGGTGAAGGTTGCGATTGGGCACAAGGGCATCACGCGTGTAAGTGAATTTCTGGTTGCGTCGCGTGAGCTCTAGTGGAAGTCACTGCCAACGTGCCAACGCTGTGTTAGGACTCGCGGCTCAGTGCGGTTAAGCGAGACAATGCCCGCAGGTACTTTTTGCGGTAACCACCCTTGAGCATCTGAGCTGAGAATAGTTCAGCAATCGGGCATCCAGAAAATGAAACTGGAATTTGGCGATCATAAAGTCGGTCAATGAACACTACCCAGCGCAAGGCTTGTGCTTGGTCCGTGACAGGAACAAGCTCTTCGATGCATACACGGTCGAGTCCCTCCACCAGCGCACCAAAAGCACTTGGATGGATGCGAGACAGATGGTTTTGAAGTGAAATCGCTGAATCAAGCGAGCAATTACCTGAGGTATTGAAGATCTCTCTCAGAGCAGTTTCGGACAGTGGCTCACTTGGTTCAAGGTTCTCGCGATGTCGGTAGTCGGTACCTTCAATGCGCAAAATGTTGAAGTGATTCTTGAGTCCTTGAATCTCGCGCATGAAATCCTCAGCTGCAAACCGACCCTCTCCAAGACGATCGGGAAGGGTGTTACTTGTCGCGGCGATTTTGACTCCACGCTCGACCAAGCGCTGTAGCAAAGTACTCATCAGGACAGTGTCGCCGGGGTCATCCAACTCAAATTCATCAATACAAATGAGTGAGTAGGTGCTGAGCGCCTCAACAGCTTCCACAAAACCAAGCGCTCCAACCAGGTTGGTGTACTCCACAAAACTTGCGAATGTGGCTTCACCCGCATGTGCATGCCACAAGCTTGCAAGTAAGTGCGTCTTGCCAACTCCATAGCCGCCGTCAAGGTAAACGCCAGGCTTCGTGAGTGCTTCCTGACGCTTGAAGATGCCACGATTTGGACTCTTCGCGGGCTGAGCGAACTCAGTGACTGCATCCCGTGCTTGCACTTGTGATGGGTACGCATCATCTGGGATGTAGTTGTTGAACCGAGCATTCGCAAACCGCGGCGGTGCTTGTAGGTCACGCAAAAGTGTTTGAGCATCTATGACGGGATGACGCGCGCTTAGGGTAACCACATCTCACAGCCTAAGTCACATGTCATGATGGTGAGATGCGAGTGAACATCAACGACCTGGATGCCAAGGATTTGGCGGACTTGTATCGTGCCCCACTGGCTCATTGGGTGCGCTCAAACATGGTGCTGTCGATGGATGGCAACTTTGCTGGACCGCAAGGTTCATCTCGCGAACTCAGTAGTGCAGCCGATCTGCGGGTTCTGCTGCTAATTCGAGCATTAAGCGATGTCGTGGTCGTTGGGGCCAAAACCGCAATCGGTGAAAAGTACTCGAGCCTGCAAGTTCGCGAGGAGTTTCTTCATCTCGCAAAAGGCACTCCTCGACTGTGCGTTGTGAGTGGCACGCTCGAATTTGCCGGCGATGAAGGTTTTCTGCAGAATGCTGGAGAGCGTCCGATAATTTTGACTAGTCGTCAGCATAGTTCTGAATGGCAGGACAACCTCAATCGTCTACAAGGCTTGGCCAATGTCATCGTGTCTCAGAATGCTCTGACTGGTGCATGGATCATCGCGACACTTCACGAACTTGGTCTACATCACATTCTGTGTGAGGGTGGCCCATCCCTCAATGCCCTTCTGACTCATGACAATGTGTTTGATGAACTCGCAGTCACACTCGCACCAATCGTGGTTGGCCAGACTTCTAGGGTCCCCCCGCTAGGCCAAACTTACTCAACATGGCATCGCACGATGGTCGGAGTAGCGGATGAGCACACATTCTTTAGGTTCACGGCCGCTCCCCTGCACGCTCAGCCTTGAGTCACCTGCACGCTCAGCTCTGAGTCCGTAGGCTTCTCTTATGGCCACACAAGAACATTCAGAAGACATTTATCGGGAAAAACTTTCACCCGAGGAGTATCGCGTACTTCGCCAAGCTGGAACCGAAGCACCTTTTATCGGCGAGTACACAGACACTGAAACTGAAGGCATCTACTCGTGCAAGGCCTGCGGAAGCGAACTGTTCCGCTCAACTGAAAAATTTCATTCGGGTTGTGGTTGGCCATCATTCTTCTCACCCGCAGACTCGCAGGCAGTTGTAGAAATCGTGGACTCATCGCTGGGTATGACACGCACCGAAGTGCGATGTGCACACTGTGATTCACATTTGGGTCATGTGTTTGCAGGAGAAGGTTACGAGACTCCGACTGATTTGCGTTACTGCATCAACTCGATTTGTCTCACACTTTCAGCCAGTTAGCCGATGGTTATGGCCACGACGCCGAACATCGTGGCAGCAATCCCCCAATATTGAACGGTGGCCAAGCGTTCGCGATTAAGTCGCCAAGCCAGAACTACCGTGACCATGGGATAAAGCGAGCCGAGCACGGCGGTGATTGAAAGTAAACCCATTGAAGCGGCGCTGGTGAACATCAGATTCGCTAAAGCATCGGTGCCACCAATGATTGCCAATTTCGGTAAGTCGGTCAGTAACAAGCTGCCGACACTCCTCAACGCAACAGCGACAATCGAAAGAATGACGACCTGAGCCAAGCGCATAGTCACAATTGTCATAATCGGACTTTGTGCTGCACCCTTAGCCATGAAGTACACCGCCAGCCCAAAAGTGAATGCCGCTATAAGTGCCAGGAGTACGGGTCGGGGGCTTGTGCCACCGCGCAACTCAGGTCCACTAGCGAAAACGATGCCGACAATAGCAACCGCAATTCCCACACTCTGCCAGGTAGTTGGCTGCTCTCCTTGAGCGAGACCGATAACCAACGGAATGATTACGCCAAGTGATGAGATGGGCGAAACAATGCCCATGCGTCCTGTCGAAAGAGCTGCATAGAAACACACGAGACCTGTTAGTCCAGATAACCCAGCAGCTAATCCGTTGACGAGTATGGCGTGGGAGAAAGTCCAACTATGTGTAAGTACGGCAGCTGCTAAGGCCAGAAGTAAGCCGAAGGGTTGAGAACCGCCTACAACGGCGAGAGCTGGACGCTGTTTAGCGAACATGCCGCCTAAGTAGTCCGAGGAACCCCACGTCAGGCTAGACAGGAGCGCGAGTAAGGCAGCCACCTAGTCACACTAATGTACGGCGAGCCACAAGTGTCGCAACTCTAAAGCAACCTAGAGTGGAGAAGTGGTCAACTTGTCTGCTCATTCCGCTGAATCACCCAAGTGGTCCGCGGCCCTCGCGAGCTTGCAGCAAGTAGCCGTCCGTCCGGAAATTGTCCTCGAAGAGGTTCCCGCACCTGCGCGGTTAGCTCCGCACACCGTCGCGATTGCAGCTGATGTTGTGAATGCCGCAGACGAGGATTTGGCTAATGGTCGCTTTGTGGTGCTTCATGATCCGCGCGGGCAAGACACCTGGGATGGACCATTTCGGATTGTGACATTTATCAAGGCGTCCATCGAGACGGATGTCATTATGGATGATATTTTTGACGAAGTCGTGTGGTCCTGGTTGATGCTGAGCCTCGAAGAATCTGCTTGCGCTTTTCACAATATTTCGGGCACCGTAACGCGTACTGTATCGCGATCGTTTGCTGCGCTTGAAGACCGCGCTCTGGAAACCGAACTTGAACTACGAGCCTCTTGGACACCACAGTCAGAGGATTTGGCACCCCACTTAACCGCGTGGACCAATCTTCTTGAAATGTGCGCAGGACTGGTTCCGCTACCGCCGGGTGTGACTTCAATTGTCCGAAGTATCTGACGAAGTCCAAGTACCTGAAGACATTCCTGGGGTTGCGGTTAATTACCCTGCGGATGGCTTGCCACACGTTATCGAGACAGACCTCCAACTGGCTCAGGCAGTGGACTCTCTTTCGGGCGGTGTAGGTCCGGTAGCAGTTGATGCGGAACGCGCCAGTGGTTTTCGTTACAGTCAGCGTGCCTATCTCATCCAAATTCGCCGTCAGGATTCTGGAACTCATCTCATCGATCCGACAGGTTTAACGAGTCTGCAACCTTTGCAAGATGCTCTGGCTGGCGTGGATTGGATTTTGCATGCAGCGTCACAAGACCTGGTATGCCTCGCAGAAGCTGGGCTGACTCCAACTGGCCAGCTTTTTGACACGGAGCTTGCTGGTCGCTTGCTAGGACGACATCGAGTTGGGCTTGGCACTCTGCTGCACACCGACCTTGGCTACATTCTGGCTAAGGAACACAGTGCGGCCGATTGGTCCACTCGACCGCTACCCGAATCTTGGCTGGTCTACGCCGCTCTTGACGTTGAGTTCCTGCTCGAATTGTGGGAGGTAATGAGCGCCGAGCTCAAAGCGACGGGCAAGTATGAATGGGCGCTACAAGAATTTGAGCATGTGCGCCTGAATACCTTGCCTATTGTCCGGACTGATCCGTGGCGCAGGACCTCAGGCATGCATGCGTTAAAAAAGCCCGGTCAGCTGGCAATCGTGCGCTCACTCTGGCAGGCACGCGACGAACTCGCAACTCGATTGGATATTGCTCCAGGTCGTGTTCTGCCTGATTCTTCAATCATCGCGCTAGCAAGTACCAACATGGATAGCCAGACGCGCATAGAGAGTTTGCCGGCCCTTCGCACCCGACAAGTGCGTCGCTATCTTGAGGTGTGGGTAGGAGCCATTGAACAGGCCCTTGCTCTTGACTCTAAGGAGTATCCGCCGGTCAAGCTTGCCCAATCTGGTCCTCCGAATCCGCGAAATTGGGCTGTTCGAAGTCCGCAAGCCTGGAGCAGGTTGGAGTTTGCGAAAGCTCGGATCAGCGAACTCGCCGAGTCATTAGGAATGCCACCCGAGAACCTCATCTCACCAGATGCAATTAGGCGCACTATGTGGGAACCGCCTGAGTTGACGGACATGAGTGTGTTTCTGTCCGGACTCAAAGTGAGACCGTGGCAACGAGAACTCGTCAAGCCAATCTTTGAGCAAGCGATAAACAGCGCTAGTGCGTGATTTGGCTGTGAAGTTCACTGAGAACTGCGTCAGCAATTCCCTCTGCATCTAAGCCACTTTCAGTGAGCAGCGTTCCGCGCTTGGCGTGTCGTAGAAATTTCTTCGGAATGCCAAGGTTGACGATTCTGGTGCTGGGCGAGATTTGGTGAAGGACAGACATAAGGGATTGTCCGACTCCCCCGTCCAGCAGTCCGTCTTCGACCGTTACAACCAACGGGCGTCCAGTCAAATGTGACACTAGTTCCACATCAATGGGAAGTGCTTGAACAGGATCGATAACCTCCACTGAAACTCCACGAGCAGTCAGTAGGTCTGCAGCTTCTGTCACTTGAGTGACCATCGAACCTAGAGCCACAATCGTCACATCTGGAGTGCCTGCTGTTTGGCGAAGTATGTCTGCCTTACCAATCTTGGCAAGAGCAGGAGTTTGAACTGGGAGTGGTCCTTTCGGGAACCTCAGCACGACTGGACCGTCGTTCTTCGAAATGCCCGCCTGCAGAGCACTACGCAGTTGATGACCATCTCTAGGAACGAAGAGTTCAAGTCCAGGCACCATTGTCAACAGTGACATGTCCCACATGCCGTTATGACTTGCGCCGTCATCGCCAGTGATGCCAGCGCGATCGAGGACAAATGTCACACCGGCTTGATGCAATGCGGCATCCATGAGGAGTTGGTCAAACGCCCGATTGAGAAACGTGGAATAGACAGCCACCACTGGATTCAAACCAGCATGTGCCATACCGGTGGCACTAGTTACCGCATGCTGTTCGGCGATGCCGACATCGAATGTGCGGTCTGGAAACTGCTCATTGAATGCTTCGAGACCAGTCGGGCCGAGCATAGCTGCAGTTATTGCCACAACCGAAGAATCTTCCTGACCCACTGCGACTAGTGCATCCGAGAATGCTGAGGTCCAAGAGGGTTCAGCAACTGTAATCGGCTTGCCAGTGTCCGGATCAACAATGCCCACAGCGTGGAAGCGGTCCGCTTCATCAAGCTCTGCCGGTGCGTAGCCGCGACCTTTTTGCGTGATGGCGTGCACAATGACTGGACCGCCAAAATCCCTAGCTCGAACCAAAGCAAACTCAAGTTCAGCGATGTTGTGGCCGTCGACTGGGCCAATGTATTTCATGCCGAGGTCTTCGAAGAGACCTTGTGGGGCCACGACATCCTTAATGCCCTTCTTCATGCCATGCAAGGTTTCGTACATCGGGCGACCAATAAACGGTGTCTTACTCAAAAGTTGCTTGCCCCAACCGAGGAACTCTTCGTAGGCATTAGTTGTGCGAAGTGCCGCCAGTTTGTTGGCAAGACCACCAATAGTCGGCGAATAGGATCTTTCATTGTCGTTGACAACTATGACCAGTGACCGATTATCTGCACTAGCAATGTTGTTAATCGCTTCCCATGTCATGCCGCCTGTCAGCGCCCCATCGCCAATAACAGCAACCACATGACGTTCGGTTTCACCTTGAAGTTCGAAAGCTTTGGCGATGCCATCTGCATAACTCAGCGCAGTTGACGCGTGTGAGTTTTCGATGATGTCGTGAACACTCTCTGCACGACTTGGGTAGCCCGAGAGTCCACCGTCTTGACGCAAGGTTGGAAATTCTGAAGCGCGACCCGTAACAATTTTGTGCACGTAGGTCTGGTGACCCGTGTCCCAAAGAATTGGATCCCGTGGAGAGTCGAATACTCGGTGGACGGCAAGAGTTAGTTCGACGACACCCAGGTTTGGGCCTAGGTGGCCGCCAGTCTTCGTAACATTGTCAACCAAAAAAGCACGAATCTCGGCAGAGAGTTCGTCAAGTTGCTCAATAGACATAGACCGCAAGTCATGAGGTGACTTGATTCGATCAAGATTGGTCATGCCTAGGACTCCTCGGTGTTATCTCACAAGTGTATGTTGAAACACACCATGCGGCACTTGGTACGCGGCTTACTGGCTCAGCAAACTACGCAGTACATATTGAAGAATTCCACCGTGACGGAAGTAGTCTGCTTCACCTGGGGTGTCGATACGAACCACCGCATCAAACTCGATGGCAAGTCCATCAGTTGTCGTTGCAGTGACCTTTACTGACTTTGGACTGTCTCCATGGTTCAACGCATCGATTCCAGTAATCGCAAATGTTTCAGTGCCGTCGAGACCTAGAGAATCTGCAGTTGCACCGACTGGATACTGGAGTGGAAGTACGCCCATGCCGATGAGGTTGGAGCGGTGGATACGTTCATACGACTCTGCGATGACTGCCTTGACACCCAAGAGCGCTGTGCCCTTGGCTGCCCAGTCACGTGATGATCCTGAACCGTATTCCTTGCCAGACAGAATGACAAGAGGCACGCCAGCCGCAGCTGCAGCAACTGATGCGTCGTAAATTGTTGTTTGCGGAGCGCCCTCGACTGTGAAGTCGCGCGTGAAGCCACCTTCGACATTGTCGAGCAACTGGTTACGTAGTCGAATGTTCGCGAAGGTTCCACGAATCATCACTTCGTGATTGCCGCGACGCGAACCGTAAGAGTTGAAGTCAGCCTTATCCACACCATGCTCAGAAAGGTAACGACCAGCTGGGCTGTCAGCCTTGATGGATCCGGCTGGTGAGATGTGGTCAGTTGTCACTGAGTCACCAAGTTTGGCGAGCACCCGAGCGCCCTCGATGTTCTGCACCGGAGCAGGTGATGCCGGCATGTTTTCAAAGTATGGTGGTCGGCGAACGTACGTGCTGTCTTCGGCCCAATCGAAAGTTGCACCCGTGGGAGTAGTTAGACCTTGCCAGCGACTGTCACCAGCAAAGACATCACGGTAGCGAGAAGTGAACATGTCCGCATCGATCGCACCATCAATTGCTGCCGCTACTTCAGTCGCGGTCGGCCAAATGTCGGCTAGGAAGACGTCATTGCCCTGTGCATCTTGACCCAGTGCATCGCGAGTGATGTCAATACTCATGTTGCCAGCAATGGCATACGCGACAACTAGCGGTGGAGATGCCAAGTAGTTCATTTTCACATCGGGGTTGATCCGACCTTCAAAGTTGCGGTTACCCGACAGTACGGCAGTCGCTGCGAGGTTTGAGCCACTGATTCCCGCGCTGATTTCAGGGGCCAATGGTCCAGAGTTTCCGATACAGGTTGTGCAACCGTAACCAACCAGATTGAAGCCCAATTTTTCAAGGTAAGGCGTCAAACCCGCCTTGTTGTAGTAGTCAGTGACCACCTGGGAACCTGGTGCCAGAGTTGTCTTGACCCATGGCTTGGCAGTAAGTCCCTTCTCAACGGCCTTCTTTGCAAGCAAACCTGCGGCCATCATGACCGATGGATTCGAGGTATTTGTGCAGGATGTGATGGCCGCGATTACTACAGCACCGTGCGAAAGCTCAAAATCCTGACCGTTGACAGACACTTGGGCTGTCGCTGAGCGATCGTCAGTGTAGGTCGCTATGTCGCGATTAAAGGCTGGCGCGGCGTCCGTCAAAACAATGCGATCCTGTGGTCGCTTTGGCCCTGCGATTGAAGGCACAACTGTTGATAGGTCGAGCTCGAGGTACTCCGAGTAGATCGGCTCATGCTCTGGGTCGTGCCACAAGCCTTGAGCCTGCGTGTAGGCACGGACCAGTTCAATTTGAGATTCTGGACGACCTGTGAGGCGCAGGTAGTTGAGCGTTTCTTCATCAATCGGGAAGACTGCCGCTGTAGAGCCGTACTCAGGACTCATGTTGCCAATCGTTGCGCGATTCGCGAGTGAAACAGCTGATACACCTTCGCCGTAGAACTCCACGAACTTACCGACAACACCGTGGTCACGCAGCATGGACGTGATGGTGAGGACGAGGTCTGTTGCAGTAGTGCCCGGTGCGCTCTGCCCATGCAACTTAAAGCCAACAACGCGAGGAATGAGCATTGACACGGGTTGACCGAGCATCGCAGCCTCGGCTTCAATGCCACCAACACCCCAACCGAGTACACCGAGGCCGTTGACCATAGTGGTGTGCGAGTCGGTACCGACGCATGTATCTGGATATGCCTGCCCGTTGCGCACCATAACTACGCGAGCGAGTGCCTCAATGTTGACCTGATGCACAATGCCAGTGCCGGGCGGAACAACCTTGAAGTCATCGAAAGCACCTTGGCCCCAGCGCAAGAACTGGTAGCGCTCACCATTGCGTTGGTACTCGAGTTCAACGTTTCGTTGTTCGGCATCAGCAGTTCCAAAGAAATCAGCAATAACCGAGTGGTCAATGACAAGTTCAGCAGGAGCAAGCGGGTTAATGCGCTGTGCATCTCCGCCGAGCGCAGTGAAGGCTTCGCGCATTGTTGCCAAGTCGACAATGCAAGGAACGCCGGTGAAGTCCTGCATGATCACGCGAGCAGGAGTGAACTGAATCTCATCCTGTGGCGTGGCACTGGCATCCCAGTTAGCAAGAGCATCAATTTGGGTTGAAGTGATGTTGGCACCATCTTCGGTGCGAAGAAGATTCTCTAGCAGGACTTTGTGCGTGAACGGCAGCGACTTTGCCGTGGGCAAAGCACCGAGGTCAAAGTACTCGAATGTCTCATCTCCGACGGTTAGCGTCGATTTCGAATTGAATGAATTGAGACTGCTCATGACACTCCTACATAGCGTTAACTACGGTTAGTTTAGTAGAGCGTACGTACGCTCCCACGAGTGGGATAAGTCGTACTTGCTAGTTGTGCGTGTGCGGAGTGAATAGCGCAATGCATTCGACGTGAGCAGTCATAGGGAAAGCATCTAGCCCAACAAGTCGCGTCATCGTCCAACCAAGGTCGGCAAGGTAGCGAGTATCGCGACCCAGAGAACTGGGGTCACACGCCACGTAGATGATTGATCTCTTCGCGAGTCGAGCCACATCACCTATGACCTTTAAGCCCGCACCGGCTCTCGGAGGATCTAGGACGACCACATCAAACTGCTCATCACACTGAGCAATCCACTTTTCTACGTCCGAGGTGATGAGTTCGAGTTGTGACAGGTCGCTGCATGATCGACGAGCATCCCGTACCGCATCGATAGATGACTCAACAGCTACAACATCACCATCTGGGCCTACATCAGCGGCTAAGCTCGCGGCAAACAGTCCAGAGCCCGAGTAGAGATCCAGCAAACTATCGCGAGGTTGCAATTGAGCCAAGTCCCGCACTGTTGAAACGAATGCTGCCGGTGCATCCTTATGGACTTGCCAGAACGAGCTTGCATGTATGCGCCACGTGCGAGTGCCGACCACCTCATCAAGCCACGGTCCCCCGCGCCCATCAACAACAACGTGTTGGCCTAGCGCTGACTGTGCCGTAGCAATGTCACCCTGTCCAAGGTGTAGCGCTGATTGTGCCAGTGACACAGCTTCGTCAACGGCGATCAGACATTCATCAATTTCTACGACAGAATGCGACCGTGGCATTTTCATTCCCACTGCAATGTCGCCGATTCTTGCAAAGCGGTTGCGGGTGCGCCAATGCAATCCGGTTTCAGATTCAGTAAGCGGATCCACCATGAAATGTTCAAGTGGCTGATCGTTTACTTCAGTCACACCTCCGAGATGAGACAACTGTTCGCGCACAACTTGGGACTTGAGCTCGCGCTGGTAGGCAAGATCGGCATGTTGAAAGTCACAGCCTCCGCAAATACCTGCATACGAGCAAGGAGCCTCGACTCGATGAGGACTTGTCTCCAAGATTTCGATCGCATCCGCGCGAAGGTAGCGCTTGTTGATTTCCGTTATTTCCGCGATAACTTTTTCACCAGGCAGCGCATGTCGGACGAAAACTGCTTGACCCTCGTGACGTGCAATGCAGAAGCCACCGTTGGCAACGTGGGTAACTTCCAGAGTGATTTCATCGCCTACCGCGACATGTTGCTCAGTTTCGGTCGTCACGTGTTCATCAGTCCTGTGGCTCGTAGAAAGTTGCAGTCTCATTGCCCACCGAAGTTCCGCGTCGAACTGAACCTGCGGCTTCTTCGTTTCGGTCCTGACTAATGCGTTCACTGGATTCCAACTGCCAAGGCACAGACACAACCATCACGCCAGGGGTGAAAAGTAAGCGAGTCTTGAGACGCAATGCGGACTGATTATGCAGAAGTTGTTCCCACCAGTGACCAACAACATATTCGGGAATGTAGATGGTCACGAGGTCACGAGGACTCTTGCGATTGATGCTGCGCACATAATCAAGAATCGGTCGTGTCACTTCACGGTATGGCGAATTGAGCACGGTGAGCGTAACTGGAATACGACGCTGGCTCCATTCATGCGTCAATTCTTTGGTCTCTTCAGAGTCCACTGAAACCGTAACTGCTTCCAAGACAGTAGGACGAGTCGCCCGCGCATACGACAGTGCCCGCAAGGTTGGACGGTGAATCTTTGAGACGAGCACTATGGCATGTACCCGCGAAGGAAGTGTGACCTCCTCGTCGTCATCCGGTGTCAGTTCTCGTGCCACCTTGTCATAGTGGCGTCGAATGGCCTTCATAATCATGAAAATGATTGGCATTGCGATACAGACGATGTAGGCACCATGCATGAACTTGGTGGCCAGGACGATGATTAACACACTGCCGGTCATGAAGAAGCCCACGGTATTCACGACTCGACTGCGCTTGGCCTTACCGACTTCTTCTGTATTTGTGCTCTCCTTGATGAGTCGAGTCCAATGTTTCATCATGCCGAGCTGGCTCAGTGTGAAGGAAACGAATACGCCCACGATGTAGAGCTGGATCAGACGAGTCACCTCGGCGTGGAAGATCCAGACTAAGAAGACTGCAAGAGCGGATAGCATCGCAATGCCATTACTAAAGGCAAGTCGGTCACCACGCTTGTGTAACTGAGCAGGCAAGTACTTGTCCCGCGAAAGAATTGACCCTAGTACTGGGAAACCGTTGAAGGCTGTGTTGCCAGCAAGAATCAGAATCAGAGCGGTGACAATGGAAATAATGGTTGCACCGAGCGGGAAGTTGCTAAACACTGCTTGAGCGACTTGCACGATAACCGTCTTCTGCTCTTGGCCGGCTGGGAGACCTATGAGGTTAGCGTCCAGTTCCGTAATGTGAACCTTGGTAACGAGGGCGAGAACCGTCACTCCTAAGAACATAGTGATTGCAATCGCGCCGAGAAGAGCCAGTGTGCTCGCTGCGTTCTTACTCTTGGGGACTCGGAAGGCAGGTACGCCGTTACTAATGGCTTCAACGCCAGTGAGCGCCGTACAACCCGATGAAAATGCGCGAAGTGAAAGGAATGCCAAGGCCAAGCCGGAATACTGAGCCTGCGCATGGATGGTCCACTTGCTACTTTCGGCAAGCAGAACCTGCCCCGAGGCGATGCGCACTGCGGCCCAAATGATCATCGTGATGATGGAAATCATGAAGGCATAGGTCGGAATGGCGAAAAGTGTGCCGGATTCCTTGACTCCGCGAAGGTTGAGGATGGCAATGAGCAGAATGAGGCCAATGGCGATCGAAACGCTGTGCTGATGCAGGCTCGGAATGGCTGATGCAAGGTTTGCGACCGCTGAGCTAATCGACACCGCGACGGTGAGAACGTAGTCAACGAGGAGCGCACTAGCGACCACAAGTCCGGCATTGGCACCAAGGTTCTCCGTGGCAACTTCATAGTCGCCGCCACCGCTTGGGTAGGCATGCACATTCTGGCGGTAGGACAAAACCACCACAAACATGACCGCCGCAACCGCGAGGCCGGCCCAGATCGCACCTGTGTACAGGGCGAGTCCGCCGAGAGCTAGAACAAGCAGAATTTCCTCGGTTGCATAGGCCACACTCGAGAGTGCATCCGATGCAAAAACGGGAAGTGCGATGCGAATTGGAAGGAGTGTCTCGCCAAGTCGATCGCTAGAAAGAGCGCGACCAAAAATGATTCGCTTTGCTACGTTTGAAACTTTAGCCACGTCGCAACAGCCTACGCCCATATGTTCTGGTGCGACGACAGTATGGCCTTGAATGCAACTAGGTGGTCGCAGTCGTGCACTCATGCGTGTAGTTTGGACTAGTGCATGTAGTCATTATGGGTTGTGGTCGCGTAGGTTCCATGTTGGCCTCCGCGTTAGAAGATTTAGGCCACACAGTTGCTGTCATTGATCAAGACTCTTCAGCGTTCCGTCGCTTGGGCCCAAACTTCAAGGGCATCACCATCAAAGGAATGGGCTTTGATCGTGAGCATCTGAAGTCCGCTGGAATCGAGCGCGCCGACGCCTTTGCTGCCGTTTCTTCAGGTGACAATTCAAACATCTTGGCCGCCCGCACAGTCCGGGAAACCTTTGGTGTGACCAACGTTGTAGCGCGAATTTACGATCACCGACGTGCTGAGGTCTTTCAGCGACTGGGTATTCCGACTGTTGCGACAGTCTCCTGGACTGCGGAGCAAATGTTGCGTCGCATTGTGCCTACCGCTGCAGCAGAAGAATGGTCTGATCCGAGTGGAACTGTGTCCTTGGCTGAGGTTCAGTTAGCAGACTCTTGGATTGGCACGGCTTTCTCAGTCATCGAGCAGCACACAGGAACACGTGTTGCCACGGTTACCCGCTTAGGTTCGCCTCTGATTCCTACCCAAGACACGGTTTATCAGCACGGTGATATCGTCCGCGTAATTTTGCCACTATCTCAGATTGCACAAGTGACTGAGGCCTTTGCGAAGGGATCTGTTGAATAATGCGTATCGCAATTGCTGGAGCAGGCAAAGTAGGACGCTCAATCGCGGCCGAATTGGCTGCTGCGGGTTATGACATCTTGCTTATCGACCGCGATGCCAAAATTAATGACCTGCGTATCGATGGCGTAGACACTATTCAGGCGGATGCTTGCGAAATTGATTCGCTGAGCAACTTGTCGCTTGGAGAATGTCAAGTAGTAGTTGCTGCGACCGGCGATGACAAGACCAACCTCGTGTGTTCACTCCTGGCTAAAACTGAATTTGGTGTACCTCGTGTACTGGCACGTGTCAATCATCCGAAGAATGAGTGGATGTTTGATGAGTCATGGGGTGTTGATACCGCGGTTTCAACACCGCGAATGCTCGCTGCCCTCGTCGAAGAAGCAGTGACCGTTGGCGACCTCGTTCGACTGATGTCTCTACGTAAGGGTCAAGCAAATCTGGTGGAATTTACCTTGGCGCCCGAAAGCACCATTGCTGGTAAGCGAGTTGGGGCAGTAGCCTTCCCACCTGACACAGCACTGGTCGCCATCTTGAGGGATAGCCGTGTGATTTCCCCGACTCAGGACGATCCACTTGAAGCCGGTGATGAGTTGTTATTTATTGCGACCCCGGATCAGGAAGCTGCCCTGCTTGAGGTTCTCCTCACCAACTGAGGAACTTGCCTTAAGTACGCGCACGGTGGCGTAGATACCGAGTAGGTAAAGTGGCCAGCCTAAGACAAGCTTGACGATTCCCAATGCCGCCACGGCTCCGGCTAGGTAGAGCGGAAGCATAATGCCCACTCTTAGGCCGAAAACTATCACCCAGAGCAGCGTGACAGTGCTGTACAGGCGATGCATCGCCGTATCTTGTACCCAAGATGTGGTTTGACCTTTCAGTCCACTGATGACGTAGCCAAGGACAGGTCTTTTGACGATCAGGCTCGTCAGGCACACCACGAAGTAGCCCAAATTTGTCAGGATGCCTGGCAAAAAGAAATTTTGAGCGTGACCTGAGCGCGATGTGATGTAGGCAGATACTGCCAAACCCAGACCACCAGAGAGCACTTGTTGCAATGATTTTCTACGGGCAATTCGTTCCACGGTCAGAACCACACCGGTGGCAAGTGCAACCTCTATGCTGAGCTTGAGATTGTGACTACTGCCCAGATAAGCGAGCAAGAAAGCAATCGAAGGCAAACCCGAGTCCACCATGCCGCGCCAACCACCGAGGGCATTCGACAGAAGTGCGGTGTCATCAACGACTTCTTCCACAGCGTCTTCAAGTGCTACCTCAAAGTTGATAGGAACAGTTGCCGCCGGTTCTAGAGCAGAGTCGCTGTCTAACTTATCGTCCATTGAACTATTCTCCACTGGGCAACAACTCATATCGCGGATTGTAAATCGCTGGCAACCCCTGCGAACTTCGTGAAATTCGACCCTGTGCGATAAGACTTCTACCGACGCCAATTCCTGGAATCGACGGGCGTCCTAGCCAGATGAGAGTCAGCGAGCCCGAGCCATCCCATAGTTCAACTTCACACATGGGAACGCTCGAGTGTGGTCGTAGACGTGCCGTGCGGATAGTTCCACGAACTTTGACGACTTGGCCAACCTCGCATTGTGCGGCAGCCACTGCGCCCATCAGTTCGACAGAATCTCGCAGCAAGGCGTTATCGAGCTCTTCTTGGGTAAACAGCCACTTCCATCGCGGCATTCCATCACGTTTCACTGTTTAACCTTAACTCGCTTCCGACTCACGAATGATCGAACCGCCGCTTGCCTAACTCGGTAGAACAAAACTCAGTCGCTCACCTGGTGGCGCAGCATGCTCGCCACGCACAACTTCAAGCATTCCCAGCAGATCATCCATCTCAGTGCTCGCTTGTGCGAAGAGTGCGGCATCACCACCAATGGTCGCACGCAAGAACCACCTAGGACCATCGATACCCACGAAGCGAACTGATTGAGCAATTGTCATACCGTGTTCATCTTGAGTGGGCATGACGCAATGAACTTCAGTACCGAAACGCCCCAGCACAACTCGTGTCTCAATGTGTTGTTCGGCGAGGCCAGTAGTGATACCGTCTCGAACCTGCGTCCAAGCCTCCTCGTTTGTGGCAGCAGCAAAGACTTGAATGGCTGCAATTGAGTGAGGAAGAACTAGAGATATTGACACAATTTCGTGAGATGTTGAATCAACATCAACCTGCACTTCTAAGTCAGGTAGGAGCGGCACCAGCAGACACCCCAGGTCAAGAAACTCAGTTGTGCCCTGAGCCTCGTCGCTATTGTCCATGTGACATACCTGTAGAACCAAAGCCGTTGGCAGACCGAACGGAATCCGGAAGCTCGTGGGTAACTGCAAAATTCACACGAACTACTTCTTGGATTACTAGCTGAGCAATCCTGGTGCCAGCGGGTAAGGTCACCGATTCGTGACGGTCATGGTTAATCAGTAGAACCATAATTTCACCGCGGTACCCGGCATCGATTGTCCCAGGCGCATTAACCATTCCGATTCCGTGTTTTAGAGCGAGGCCCGAACGAGGGTGAACGAGTGCGACCAAATGATCCGGCAACGCAATGGCAATACCCGTTCGTACAAGACCACGCTGACCTGGTTCCAGGGTAACTTCCTCTACTGAAGTGAGGTCAGCACCAGCATCGTTGTGATGGGCGTAGTGCGGTAGACGTGCGTCAGGGTGCAAGAGGGTAAGTTGGACATCGATTGAGGTCATAATCTGACGCTCCTACACCTGTAGATTCTTGTAATAGCGAAAGTCTAACTCTGGATGAGAAGTCGCTTCGGGAAAATAGAGAGGATTGCACGTGGCTGATGCACGGATAATCTATCGAGAGCGCATTTGGCCTAGCCTCGCTCTCCCGGGCTTCTTACTTTTCATGGGAGCGTCGCTAGCCATTGCTTATCAGCGCGCCTATCACGGCAACGTGGGCTTGGTGACTTTCGCTGTTGCGCTTGGCGTCACCGCGCTTGTCACTCTCTCGTCTTCGCCCGTAGTAGAGGTGACGAAAGAGTCTCTGAGACTGGGAAGAGCTGAAATTTCACGCATGCACGTCGGTCAAGTCGCAGTGCTGGACGCCCTACAAACCAAGCAGTCTCTCGGTTCGGCGGGTCATCATGATGCATTCACTGCGACTCGGTCAGGCATCCAAAATTCCATCGTTGTCCAGATTGTTGACGAAAACGATCCTCATCCGTACTGGCAATTCTCAACTCGCAGACCGGACAAAGTTGTGGCCGCTCTAGAATCCAAGCTGACGGACTAAATCATTAGGCGCAGTCAGCGCAGACTGGCTGCCCGTTAACTTCTTTGGCCAAAAGGCTGCGGTGATTCACGAGGAAACACCGCGAGCAGGTGAACTCGTCAGCCTTCTTTGGAATGACCATCACTGTGATGGACTCGTCAGAAAGATCTGCACCTGGAAGTTCAAGCGTCTCAGCTAAGTCAGCTTCGTCGACATCTACACTCTTTGATGATTTAGATGCATGTTGAGCTTTGAGATCTTCAAGACTCTCTTCGTTTAACTCTTCATCCGTCTTGCGGGGAGCATCGTAGTCAGTCGCCATTGTGTTGTCTCGCATCTCCTATGAAGGTGTTTGTATGTAGCGTCCTTAGAACGCAAGGTGAGGTTACTTTATGCCTACAAACAGTCACGACACCGCCCCCACACTTAATCAATTCTGCGCAGGTTCTTGGCATAATTCTGTGCATTTGCCACATAGGTTTTCACGGAATACTCCAACACGCTTGCGTCGGCCCGACCTAGCTTGATGACTGCCGGCACTCCAACGGCCAGGGCCCCTTCTGGAACTACAGTTCCATGAGTGACGACGGCACCGGCTCCGACTAGGGCACCAGATTCAATAACGGCTTCGTGATGCACGAGTGCTCCTGAACCTACGAGTGCACCATCTAGCACTTGGCAACCTTCAAGGTGGGCATTGTGCCCAATCGTGCAATCAGACCCGATGTGTGTTGGCAACGTGTGTGTGACGTGAATAACTCCGCCATCTTGAATAGAGGTCCGGTCACCGATGTAGATGTAATTCGAATCCCCACGCAATACAGCACATGGCCAAATCGAGGAAAACTGTCCGATGGTTACATTGCCGATGATGACTGCATCAGGATGTACAAAGGCATCAGGATGAATGCTGGGAGTCAAGTCACCGAGTGCGTAGATTGCCATGGGCACGCTCCAATTCTGTCTGTTCAAGTATGTGCAAAAGTTCGGGATAGATGTGGCTATTTGTGGCAATCAACATTGCATCAGATTCAGTCGCACCGAATAGGCCGGACACGTGTCCCCCGGCTTCCCGAACCATCAGCGCTCCAGCTGCGTGATCCCAAGGATTTACACCAGATTCGAAGAACCCGTCTAACCTTCCAGATGCAACCAAACAGAGGTCAATCGCACATGAACCCAGACGCCTGATGTCTCGAACTGCTGGCAGTACTTGTGTGAGGGCTTGGCTTTGGTCGATTCGTCGGGATTGGGCGTAACCAAAACCTGTGCCCATAAGTGCTTGGCCAAGCTCATTGCATTCTCCGATGACCATCTGCTGCCAACCCGTTGCCGTTTGAACCCAAGCTCCTAAACCTCGAGCAGAGACGTACATCGAATTAAGTTCGGGGGCATAAACGACGCCGACGAGGCCGTGACCTGACTCATCATCACGCAATCCAATCGAGACAGCCCAGTGCGGCAAGCCATACAAGTAGTTCACGGTGCCATCAAGCGGATCAACAATCCAGCTTCGTCCAGATGTGGAAAGCACTTCTGCACCTTCTTCGCCAATAATCCCATCCTCAGGGCGGTGCGTTTTGAATTGTTCAACAATGTATTGCTCGGATTGAAGATCCATGTGCGTGACGACGTCAGTCAAACTGGATTTAGTGCTCACGTCGAGTTCCGCTGGCTTGTCAGCTAGCGAATCGCCTGCTGCTCGAGCGATCTGCATAGCGAGAACGACATCTGAATTTCCGAGTAACTCATTGATAGGCATAGCCCATTGTCCCCCAACGTCCTAGAGAACTTGGGATGGGCACTGCATTCGGTGCGACACACCCGCTAATGAACGAAAATCCGACACTTCTAGGGGAAACTTGTCCTGTAATTCTCTTCGAAAGGTACCCAGTGACCGAACTCATATTTGTTGGACAATCTCCAGAAGGCGAACTCCTTGTCTTCATGGATGAAGATGGGCATGAATATCATGCACAAATTGACGAACACATTAGAGAATCTGTGACCTTACGCACGCGGGTAGCTGAGCTGCCGGAGAGGCCAACGGGTATCACTCCGCGAGATATTCAAGCTCGTATTCGTCGTGGTGAGTCAGTTACTGACATCGCCGATGAAGCTGGAGTCGCTGAACGTCAGATTGAGCGGTTTGCCGGCCCAGTACTTGCTGAGCGCGCACATCAGGCCCAGCGTGCGGCCGCAACTGTGGTGAAGCGAAAGACGGGCGAAGAAACTTTAGAGACCATAGTGGTGCGTCAACTCGAGTCGCATGACATTGATTGTTCGGATCTAATTTGGGATTCTTGGCGCCGCGATGACGGTCGTTGGTCGGTTTCACTCACGTGGCTTGTGGGTTCAGGGACGGGAATAGCGACATGGGTTTTCGATCCCAAGAGCCAGTCTGTTATCGCCGCGGATGACCAAGCGCGTTGGATTTTTGAAGACTCAGCAACGGTGCAGAACCAAGAGCCAGTTCGCCCTCGTTTAGTTGGCTTACCCATCCAGTCCGACGTAGAAGACTCAGCAGATAGTAACGAACTTGAGCCTCCTGCCTGGGCTGGGCCTGGACATCCGACTATGCCAGTTCCACTTGGTGCAGTGACAACGGATGACGAGTCCCCTTCTTGGGATGACATTCTGTTTGGACACCGACCCACCGACAATTAGTCGCCTCGCAACATTCGCAATCTGAAGTCAGGTTTTCACATCATGTCCAAATCCGTTGAGCAACGCATTGTCGACATTGACGTCGCCGCTGAAATGCAGGCCTCATTTCTTGAGTACGCGTATTCAGTTATTTACTCGCGCGCCTTGCCGGACGCGCGTGACGGCCTCAAGCCCGTTCAGCGACGCATTCTGCACACGATGGCCCAGATGGGTCTGCGCTCCGATCGTGGGCACGTTAAGAGTGCTCGCGTGGTTGGCGAAGTCATGGGCAAACTTCACCCACATGGAGATACTGCAATTTACGATGCGCTCGTTCGCATGGCTCAAACGTGGTCTTTGCGCTTGCCGTTCATCGATGGTCACGGCAACTTCGGCTCCCCTGACGAAGGGCCGGCAGCCTATCGTTACACCGAGGCACGCCTCGCTGCATCGGCCTCTCCTATGGTGGATTCACTCGATGAAGACGTTGTGGACTTTTCACCGAACTACGACGGTCGCGAGCTTGAGCCTTCAGTATTGCCCTCAGCCATTCCGAACCTCCTGGTCAATGGAGCCTCGGGCATTGCTGTCGGCATGGCTACAAATATGCCCCCGCACAACCTCGTCGAAGTGGTGGCCGCTGCACAGCACCTCCTCAAACATCCGAATGCGAACCTCGATGAACTCATGGAATTTGTGCCTGGACCGGACTTGCCAACGGGCGGTCTCATCCTCGGGCTTGATGGTGTCCGTGATGCCTACGAGACGGGTCGCGGAAGTTTCAAGATGCGAGCTCGCATTGACATAGAGCAGGTGTCGCCTCGCCGTCAGGGTTTAGTTGTTCGTGAACTCCCTTATCAAGTTGGTCCCGAACGTGTCATCGAACGAATCAAAGATTTGGTGACCTCGAAGAAACTTCAAGGCATCTCAGATGTAACGGATCTGACGGACTATGACTCGGGCCTTGAGTTGGTTATTGAAATCAAGAGCGGTTTCAATCCGCAGGCGGTTCTCGAGCAACTGTACAAGCTGACTCCACTCCAAGAGTCATTCCACGTGAACAATGTGGCACTAGTTGATGGTCAACCGCAAACACTTGGGCTGAAGGAGCTGCTTGAAGTATTCCTCAAGCACAGGCTTGACGTAGTGCGCCGCCGCTGCGAGTTCCGACGCGCCAAAGCTAGTGACCGCCTTCATCTGGTGGCTGGTCTGCTGATTGCAATCCTGGACATTGATGATGTCATCGCGCTCATTCGGTCCAGCGACGAGACAGCCACTGCTCGCGAACGGCTACAGGATGTTTTTGAGTTAAGTGAGATTCAAGCGAACTACATTCTGGAGATGCCGCTTCGCAGACTGACTAAGTTCTCGAAACTTGAACTCGAAAAAGAGCAGAGCGAACTTCAGTCCACAATCGACGAACTGAATGCAATTCTCAATAATGAGAAGAAATTGCGCGATGTTGTCGGGCAAGAATTAGCGCAGACTGCAAAGAGTTTTGGTGACGATAGACGGACTGTACTTCTGTCCGATACCGGAGTCATAAGTGCACTAGCTCCAGTTGAGTTGGAAGTTGCCGACGACCCTTGCCATGTTTTGCTGTCGGCAAGTGGACTTATTGCGCGCACTTTGAGTAGCGACGTATTAGTACCAGGAGCAAAGCGGGTTAGTCACGACACCATTCGCAGTCACGTGATGACCACTGCGAGGTCCGACATCGGGCTCGTGACCTCACTTGGACGCGTCCTTCGTATTCAAGTGATCGGCCTGCCGACCTTAGCGACGACTGCATCGGTATCGGTTGCAGGCGGTAGCGCTCTAAAGGAATTTGTCACGTTGCAGAAGGGCGAACTTGCACTGAGCCTCATCAATCTGGATAATGCAGAATCCACCGTAGTGCTGATGACCACACAGGGTTGCGTAAAACGTGTGGTTCATGACGTGCCGAGCACGGCTGCGGATTGGAATATCGTTCGCCTAGATGATGGAGACTCTGTCGTTTCGGCAATCCAAACGCACAACTCTGAAGGTGACATTGTTCTCGTAACTGATGATGCACAGCTCCTAAGATTCGATGCTCGGAACCTTCGTGCGACTGGTCGAGCAGCAGGCTGTGTCGCTGGAATCAAGCTCGCGGCTAATGCCCGCGTGATATTTGGAACAGTTGCCGTGGCCTCTCAGGATGTGCATGTAGCCACTGTGGCTGGTGATAGCGGTGCTTTGCCTGGCACGGCTGCACGCAGCGTTAAGGTAACGCCGTTGTCTGAATTCCCTTCAAAAGGTAGAGGGACGGGTGGCGTGCGGTGTCATAAATTCTTGTCCGGTGAAGACATGTTGCTTTTGGCTTTCGTTGGCGGTGCACCGCTCTATGCCTGTACAGCTCAAGGCGCCCCCGTCGACCTACCATCGGATTTAGGTAAACGAGACGGTTCTGGGAAGACCCTTACGAAGCCAATAGTGCACATCGGCACTGTCCCTTCATCGTGAGCTTAGTTATCTTATGAATGTGTTTCGGTTCGCGATCTTCAGATGGGCAGTTGTGGTTGCGGTTGCAGCAGCCCTCGGCGGTTCGCTTCCTTCTTTTGCCTATGTACCTCCACTGACCTTCTCCGATGTTCCGTCAACTCTGTATGGTCACCAGCGTCTTACGCTGCAAGGGACAGTGAATTCGGCTTGCGCAAATCACACAGTTGCACTCGCCCGCAGAGACGGCACTACATGGACATCACTCGGCAAGACCGAGACTGATGCAGGGAACACCTGGCGGCTGATCACACGGGTACCGAACTCGGCAAGACTGATTCAGTATCGTGCCGATTGTGGCGCAAAGTACGCGGCGACTGTTCTAAGAACTGTCATGAAAACCAACCCGATTTCATTTTCTGGTCCGGGTAATCGCATTCTTGGTTTGGATATTTCGCGATGGCAGCACATACCTGGCCAAGTGATTGACTTCGCTCAGATGGCGAGCGCTGGTGTGTCCTTTGTCATCATCAAAGCCAGTGATGGTTTCGGGCCTGAGGACGCGATTGCTCAGCAGCACGTAATCGAAGATGCGAGTAGGGCTAAGGCAGCTGGCATGTACGTGGGCTACTATCACATGATCTCAATCCCTACCGGAAATAGCACACCCGTACTCATAGCGAGCGCTAACCGTCAGGCGACCCTGATAGCCACCAGGCTCAAGCAGCTTGGTGGCTACGATGTCCGCACTCTCCCCTACACGCTAGACATTGAAGGCATCAACAGTTCAATCACACAAGCGTCATTAGAACTTTGGACAAAAACCATCGTCACTCAAGTCACGCAGCTCACCAAACGAACACCGATTATCTACTCGTACCGCAGCCTGTTGGCAAGCCATTATTCTCGGTCCGACGAAACTGTTTCGTTACTCCGCGGTTCACATCTCTGGTTAGCCCAACCGGGAAATCCAGCAGATCCAGCCGTTCAAGTGGGAGAGTTCCGTCGTAATCCCTTCTCTTGCTTCCACACTGCATGGGCGACGGCAAGCTGTCGGACAGTGTGGACGATTTGGCAGTACACATCCAGTGGCAATCGCGACAAGTTTGGAATCCCGTGGGCTCCACTTTCGGGAAACAAGTGCCCGTCACAAGCCCACTACTGCATCCCGGGAACAGGTACTGGTCCTTTGCACCTAGACCTCGATGTGTTCAACGGAGACGCTAATGACCTTGAGCGTCTTGCTGACGGTTCATGGACTCGCACGCCCGCTGACTACATTGACCCGAGCCCGACGCCATCGCCGAGTGCTACATCTTCGGTAGCACCCACAGTTATGCCAAGTGCGACAATCAATCCCTGAAGTACCTACAACATCTTGATTTAGCCACTACCGTTAAGCCATGAGTTCATACGATGTGGCCATTGTGGGCGCTGGACCAGCTGGGCTCTATGCCGCTTATTACGCTGGGTTTCGCGGGTTTTCCTCGGTTGTCATCGACACTCTAGCCGAACCAGGCGGTCAAATTGCCGCCATGTACCCCGAGAAGGCCATTTACGACATTGCCGGCTTTCCGTCAGTGCAAGGTAAAGCACTCGTGGCGAATCTACTTGAGCAGGCAAACCAATACCAGCCAACGTACAGACTGAGTACTCAGGCTCTGACGGTGTCTGCGAGTGAGTCAGAAGGCATCGACATTGGATTGAGCACTGGTGATCAAATCCACGCTCGCGCGATGCTCATAACCGGGGGTATTGGTTCTTTTACTCCGCGGGAACTTGGTCTTGGAGAACAGTGGTTAGGTCGTGGTCTTGTCCATTTTGTGCCGGCGTTGCATGAACATTCAGGTAAAGATGTTGTCATTGTCGGTGGTGGTGATTCCGCGTTTGACTGGGCTCTTGCGCTGCAGCCCATAGCCCGCTCGGTGACTATCGTCCATCGGCGTGACTCGTTCCGTGCCCATGCGGCCACTGTGGAGAAGGTGAAGAGCCTTGGGGTCAGACTCTTTACGGATGCTCAGATAGTTGCGATAGATGGTCGCGATCAGATTGAGTCGGTAACGGTTGCCTCAAAAGGTTTGAGCGAGGACACACTTCTGCCAGCAGATACCGTCATTGCCGCTCTTGGATTTATCGCGAATATTGGACCCATTGCGGACTGGGGACTTGAAATTCAGAAGCGTCGCATCGTTGTCGATAGCGCGATGAGGACGAACTTGCCTCGAGTTTTTGCGGCGGGAGATATTGCTGTCTACGAAGGCAAAGTGCCTCTGATCAGTGTTGGTTTTGGTGAGGCAGCAACAGCCATCAACAATGCGGCATCTTGGGTAGATCCACATCAGGGTGTATTCCCTGGCCATTCGAGCGGTGGTGCAGAATAGACGCATGCATTCAGCTCAATTTCCTAACGACAAATTCGCAGACATTCTTGATGCCAATCGCAGTTACGCCGAGAACTTCCATGATGAGCATCTGACGGGGCGCGCGGCAAAAGGGCTTGCCATCATTACCTGCATGGACTCACGCATCAGTCCACTCGACATTATGGGCCTGAACCCAGGTGATGTGAAGATTCTGCGAAACGCTGGCGCTCGCGTGACAGAGGATGTGCTGCGCACCCTCGTGCTAGCAACCTTCCTCCTCGGTGTCGATCGCATACTGGTGATGCCACACACAGATTGCCGCATGGCATCCGCAACCGAACAAGAAATTCATGAGGCTATCCAGAAGGACTACGGTGTTGATACTCGAAGTGTCGAATTCAGGACAGTACGTGACCAACTTGGCGCTTTAGCTATGGATGTCACTCGAGTTCGAACCTATCCGCTACTCGCACCTAATGTGACTGTTGCCGGCGCAGTATTTGACGTGCACACAGGATCGCTTAACCCAATAGATATCTAGGCGTCGATTCTCGACAGATCAAGTTCAGCCGCTCCATCAATGATGAACTCCTTGCGAGGAGCAACATCGTTGCCCATGAGTAAGTTGAAAACATTATCTGCCGACTCTGCATCACTCACTGTGATTCGTCGCAGGGAACGCTTGGTGGGATCCATAGTTGTTTCCCGTAATTGAATGGCATCCATTTCGCCGAGGCCCTTGTACCGCTGTACTGGTTCTTTCCAACGACGACCTTGTTTTTCTAGATTCGCTAACGTGTCGCGCATTTGTTGATCGCTGTAGGTGTAGATCACTTCACCGGATCTCTTACCTGCTCCAATCACATCAATACGGTGAAGTGGAGGCACGGCGGCGTATACGTGCCCATTAGCCAAGAGTGGACCTAAATAGCGATGGAAGAGTGTCAGTAGCAGAGTGCGGATATGTGCACCGTCCACATCAGCATCGGCCAGGATAATGATCTTGTTGTAGCGGATGGCACTCAAATCAAAAGAGCGACCAGATCCTGCACCAATCACTTGGATGATTGAGGCACACTCTGAGTTCTTCAGCATGTCGGCCAAAGATGCCTTTTGCACGTTAAGAATCTTGCCTCGGATAGGCAGCAGTGCCTGGAATTCACTGTTGCGTGCCGTCTTAGCAGTACCTAGAGCACTATCTCCTTCAACAATGAAGAGTTCTGTGAGCTCGGTATCCTCGCTCCGGCAATCTTTCAGCTTCGCTGGTAGGGACGAAGATTCAAGAGCCGTCTTACGCCTTTGCGTGTCACGATGAGCTCGAGCGGCCAGTCTGGCGCGTGACGCGTTAGCAATCTTCTCCAGCACGAGTCGTGTAGCCGGCTTTGCGCCTCGGGGAGGGTTGGTGAACCACTGAGTAAGTTCCTTGGTAACAACTGCATTGACAATTTTGGTTGCTGACGGCGTACCTAGGATTTCCTTGGTTTGACCTTCAAATTGTGGTTCCGCAACGCGAACGGTGACAACAGCAGTCAAACCCTCCTGAACATCTTCTTTACTAACTGCCTCTTCCCCAGATTTGAGGAGTCGCTGTATCTTCAGTTGATCGTTGATGACCTTGACAAGCGCACGGTCAAATCCAGAGACATGCGTGCCACCCTTTGGAGTGGAGATGATGTTCACGTAGGAAGCGACTTTACTGTCGTAACCTGAGTCCCAAATGAGCGCAATGTCGACACCCATTTCTCGTTGAACTTCAGCGGGATGCATGTGCCCATTCTCATCAAGAATAGGAACTGTTTCAGCGAACTGACCAGAGCCCGTAACACGTATGACTGGATTAATTGCACTGCCTGGACTGAGGAATTCACAGAACTCAGAGATTCCTCCGACATGAAGGAATTCCATAACTTCAGGTTGTTCACCCCGAAGATCAGTGACGACGATTGCCAGACCGGGGACAAGGTAAGACGTTTGACGCGCCCGAGCGTGAATTTCTTCTAGCTTAAATGTTGCATCCGAAGTGAATATTTGCCGATCTGCCCAAAAAGTTATGCGTGTTCCTGTTGCTGTCTTCTTAGCCGGCTTCCCTATCTTCTTGAGTCCACTTTGCTTGCTGAAGGAATCGTTGTCTGTCTCGCCCGTGAATACCCCTGGAACTCCGCGCCTGAAGGACATCCCATAGGTAAGGCCACCACGATCCACTTCCACATCAAGCCGACTTGAGAGAGCGTTCACGACGCTAGCGCCGACACCATGTAGACCACCAGATGCGGTGTAGGAGCCCCCACCAAACTTTCCACCAGCGTGCAATTTTGTCATGACAACTTCGACGCCACTCAGCTTTGTTTTGGGTTCGATGTCTACTGGAATGCCACGACCATTGTCCGAAACTTGAGCCTGTGAGTCACTGAGCAAAACAACCTCAATGCGCGTGGCATGACCTGCCAGAGCCTCGTCGACAGAGTTATCGATAATCTCCCAAAGACAGTGCATAAGACCACGTGAATCGGTAGAACCGATGTACATCCCCGGCCGCTTGCGTACCGCATCAAGTCCCTCGAGAACAGATAAGTCGGATGCATTGTATTGCTCGGATTTGGCGCCTCGGCCCGAAGAAGATGCTTTGCTTGCCATAACTTTTCAAGCATAAAGACGGGTGCATCGAAGTCCGAGTTCCCACGCCGCAACCATGACCGCAGTGGTCAAGATACGCCGATAGTGAACGTGGTTTGAGTCAGCATAACTATGGGGAGAGTCTCTGCAAGAATTAGACAGTAGATGGATGAATGTCCATTCAGGAAGCAGGTGCAACATGTCAACAACAACTACAGCCACACCCCTAACCGTGTCTGATCGCTGCGACCGTTGCGGAGCTCAGGCCTTTATGCGTGTACACCTCGCGAGTGGCAGTGCCTTGCTTTTCTGCGCCCATCACTTCCGTGAGCATGAAGTTCGCCTTCGTGCAGTTGCGCAAGATGTCGATGACGCAAGTGGCACCATCTCCTAGCAGAAATATGAGCGTGTGATTTTCCCATTTCGGGCAGCGACGTAAATTACTTCGCCTTCTTTGCCGTCGCACGCTTGACGAACGTCACGTCACCACCGGCAATCGGAACTAATTCGACCCAGACATTGCCTGGGAAAAGTGTGACAACCTTGCCTTGCAGATTCTTCAGAGTCATCTGGCTGTGGATATCAGGTTTTGACCAACTGATGGGCATCTGCAGCCCTCTGGTGAGCACGTATCCGGTGCCAGTACCAGTCAAAATGGTACGTGGCACAAAGTTTCCCGCAGGGTCACGATAGCCAGCGTCCGCTGTCTGCGTGCGGATGATCACGACGTTTTTGGCTGAAATTCGAGCGCCAGACTTGGCAAATGAAGGTGTGCTAAATTCGCTCCGAATCCAACTGCCTAGCTTTGCTGACCAGGACCATTGTGGTTGTTCAGAGCCGCTGAAACGAAGCTTTACGCCAGAAATTGGTTTCGGTAAACCCTTAGGTGTGGGTGATGCACTTGGGGATGCTGAGCCTGCTGTGTCGGCAGGACCGGGTGCCGGCGTATCCATCAATGCACCGTTGCCTCTACGGACAAAAAAACCGTCAGTCGGCGTTGACGTCTTTTTGCTCTGAGAGATGAGCGTCCTCGGGTACAAGAACAGATTGTGTGGGGCATAGTGATAGTTTGTGCGATGCATGCCTGGCGCACCTTCGGTCAAGATGTAGATGCCCTTGCCCACATTTTGCTTGATGTAGCTGATTGTCGGGCGTGCGCCACCCGAAAATACGAAGAAATCAGCCATTGGTGATGCAATACTCGCATCAACATGTCTTACGCTACGGACTGGTCCCAACTCTTTAGGAAATTGCGATTGGAACACTGTTGCAAATCGAGTAATGCCTCCCTCGACTAGTTCCTCAAAGACCATGTCGGCCTTGTCTAGCCCCGACTGCGGACGAACACTCGGGTCATTTTCAACTTTGACTACAAGTACAGGTTTGGTGTTGGAGGCCTGCTTACTTGCTACTCCAGTAAGTGGCCAAGTGGACAGCGGTGCCACGGAGTGAGTCTGACTAGGAGAGCTTGTAGGCAACGCCTGCTTCGAGCTTGTACTGCATCCCGTTAACGCAATCGCAATGACACTTGATAGACCGATAACTCGACGTGAGAATTTCATGAGACTCCAATTTGGTGCTTAACCATTCAACCCTGCCTTACGTTCTGAGTTGTCACAGGGTACGACACGCAAAGATGGGCATCTGCAACCTGCAAATGCCCATCTTCAAAGCGTTCTAATCTAAGTAATCGCGTAAGACTTGCGAACGAGACGGATGCCGTAATTTCGACATCGTCTTACTTTCAATCTGGCGAATACGTTCTCGAGTAACGCCGTAGACCTTGCCGATGTCGTCAAGCGTCTTAGGCTGACCATCCGTCAGACCAAAGCGCATTTTGACCACACCTGCTTCACGATCGGACAAAGTATCTAGGACCGAATCTAGTTGTTCCTGCAGGAGCGTGAAGGAAACTGCATCGGCAGGCACAATGGCCTCGGAGTCCTCAATCAAATCACCAAATTCGCTGTCACCCTCTTCGCCTAGTGGCGTATGTAAAGAGATTGGCTCACGTCCGTACTTCTGCACTTCGACAACCTTTTCAGGCGTCATGTCCAATTCGCGTGCCAATTCCTCGGGAGTCGGTTCACGACCAAGATCTTGAAGCATTTGTCGCTGTACGCGGGCCAGCTTATTGATGACCTCAACCATGTGCACTGGGATACGAATCGTGCGCGCTTGATCGGCCATAGCTCGGGTGATTGCTTGGCGAATCCACCAGGTTGCATACGTAGAGAACTTGTAACCCTTG